>OGXM01000804.1_pt1 | contig 19279 bp, 14 predicted proteins | sample 1576271 | NCBI WGS metagenome assembly OGXM01 (sample SAMEA3541579, study PRJEB24748) | human gut metagenome | biome: human gut; feature: human-associated habitat; material: faeces | place: China | collected 2012 | reverse complement strand
CAGGCTGTATGACCCCCATGATCCCGGTGCTGCTGGCCGGAGGCTTGTTCCGTGCCGTTAATTCCATCTTTGGCCCCGACCTGCTGGGCCTGTACTCTATGGAAAGCAACCTGTACATCCTGTTTGATTTCCTGTATGACGCAGCTTTTTACTTCATGCCCATCCTGGTAGGCTACAATGCAGCCAAGCAACTGGGGATCAACGGTATGCTGGGTTCATTCATTGGCAGCATTCTGATGGTGCCCGATTTCGCAGTTTTTGCCACCAACGGGCAGCCGTTCACAGTCTTTGGCATCCCTGCCACTGTGACCAATTACGCCCAGACTGTTTTGCCCATTATGCTGTCGGTGCCCCTGTTCTGCCTGGTCTATAAGATCGTCAAAAAGTTCATGCCCGATCTGCTGACCACCGTTTTCACTCCGTTCCTCAGCCTGCTCATTTCCATGCCCTTTATCCTCTGCCTGCTGGCGCCTCTGGGCACTATTGTGGGCAACGCCATCAGCGGCGGCCTTGCCTGGTTCGGTATGACCACCGGCTGGTTCGGTGTAGCTGTCATCGCCGCCCTGTGGGAGTTCCTGGTGATGAGCGGTATGCACCTGGCCCTGATGATGCCCATGATGGCCGATTTCTTTGAAACCGGTATTGGCAGCGGACCTATGAACGCCGGCAACTTTGCCACCTGGGCCTGCTTCGGTGTAGCGCTGGGCGCAGCGCTCCGCCTGAAAAACAAGGATGATCGCAGCACATCCTTTGCAGCCTTCGCTTCCGGCATTCTGGGCGGCGTCACCGAACCCACTCTGTATGGCATCTGCTTCCGCTTTACCCGTTGCTTTGTAACGATGGCCGTTGGCGGCTTTGTGGGCGGCGCCATCGCCGGCATATTCGACCTCAAGGGATATGCAATGACCTCCCCCAACTTCCTGTCTCTGCTGGGCTATGTGGGCGGCACCAACGCCAACATCGCCGTTGGCGTGGTAGCTTCCTTCTCTTCCCTGATTGTAGCAGCAGTCCTGACTTATTTGTTTGGCTTTTCCAAAAAAGATTTGGAGGACGTTTGATTGCGTAATACAATAGAATCAAAAAGGTTGGTATTATGGATTTGATGAAACAAATGATTTTCCCCGCTGGCTTTCTCTGGGGGGCATCCACCAGCGCCTTTCAGGTGGAGGGTGGCTATAACGAAGGGGGCAAAGGTCCCGCCACCACCGACCGGGGTGCCGGCCGGTCCGGCATCGCCGACAACAAGGTGGCTGCCGATCATTACCACCACTGGAAAGAGGATGTGGACCTGATGGCCGAGCTGGGCCTGAAGGTCTACCGGATGGGCTTTGCCTGGAGCCGCATCATGCCGGATGCCACCTGCACCCCCAACCCCGAGGGGCTGGCCTTTTACGACAGGCTCATCGACTATCTGTTGGAAAAAGGAATCGAACCGCTCGTTACTCTCTATCACTTCGAGTGTCCGCAGGCGCTGGTGGACGCCTTCGGCGGCTGGCTCGACCGCAAGATGATCGACGCCTATCTGAAATACGCTGAGGTCTGCTTTACCCACTTCAAGGGCCGCGTCAAGCGGTGGGTCACAGTGAACGAACAGCTCATCGCCACCGCCGCCGGCATCATGAACGGCAACTTTGAGCAGGACAAGCAGAAGAACCTGCAGAACATCTACCAGATGAGCTATCATGTCTCGCTGGCCGAGCACCGGGCTATTTCGCTGCTGCGGCAGATCGACCCGGAAGCCCAAATCGGCCCGGTGTGTGCTATCCAGGTGGTCTATCCCCAGTCCAGCCGCAGCGAGGATGTTCTGGCCGCCGAGAACGCCGAAGAACTGATGGAGTTCTACCTGCTCGATCTGAGTGTCCGGGGCGAATATCCACCCTATGTGGCCAGCTACTTAAAGAGTCATGGACTTTGCCCTCAGACGCTGCCCGGAGATGCAGCTGTGCTGAAAGCCTCGACCCCCGACTTCATCGGCATCAACTACTATTTCAGCATTTGCGCCAAAGTCAAGGAGGGTCCCGTCAACTACGACCAGCCGCCCTTCTGGGTGTCGGACGCCTTCGACATCTGTGATAATCCCCACCTGCGCAAAACCGAGTGGATGGATAAGGGCATTGACCCGATGGGCCTGCATATTGGGATGCGCAAGGTCTATAATCGCTACCGTCTGCCCATGATCGTCACCGAAAACGGCATGGCCTATAGCGAAACACTGGGCCCGGACGGCCAGATCCATGATCCCTACCGCATCGAATACCTCAAAGAGCACATCGAACAGCTGGCCATCATGATTGACGAGGGACTGCCGGTGTTCGGCTACTGCCCCTGGAGCTTTGTGGATGTAGTGTCCAGCCATCAGGGCTTTGCCAAGCGGTATGGCCTGGTGTATGTGGACCGCACCGAGACCGACCCCAAGCAGTGCGCCCGGGTGAAAAAGGACAGTTTCTACTGGTATCAAAAAGTGATCACCAACAACGGCCTGACAGAATAAGCCATCACCTATTTTCCCCGCAGCCGTGCGGGCAACGTCCTGCGCTGCCTGCATGGCTGTTTTGTTGTTTGAAAGGAGTTTTTGTATGCATATCGCATTCGTATCGCTGGGCGCCTTCGGGCACATCAATCCTACCCTGGCCCTCGTCACCGAACTGGTGAAGAAAGGCGTCCGGGTGACTTATTTCACCACTGAAGCCTTCCGCACTATCATCGAGCCCACCGGGGCAAAGTTCGTCGCCGTACCCTCCTGGATGGCGGAAAACGACAAGCATAATGAGGACGGCGAAAAGAAAGAGGATGACGGCGGAGTGGCCGCCGCGGTGCCCTTCCTGTTCTTAAACGAGGCAGGAGCCTACATCGACACTGTGCTGGACACCCTGAAAAACGACAAACCCGACGCTGTCGTCCACGACTTTGCGGGCATTGCCGGCACAATCGCGGCGGACAACCTCAAGGTTGCCAACGTCATGCTTTACACCAGCTACCCCTCCAACGACAGCTACTCGGTAGCTGCCGGGTTCGAGAACTGCCCGCCGGACCACCCTCTGCGCAAGGCCGCGGCGCAGTTGGCCCAGACCTATGCCGAAAAATATGGCTGCCGCCTGCTGACCGTCAAGGAAATCTTCGACGGCCACGGGGACTTCAACCTGGTCATGATGCAGAAAAAGTTGGTTCCCAATTACGAGACTTTCGATGACAGTTTCGTGTTCACCGGGGTACAGATCGGCAAGCGGACCGCCTTCGGCAGCTGGAAGGCCCCCGACAACGGCAAACCCCTGCTGTACTCTTCCCTGGGCACCGCCTTCAACAACTGGCCGGAGTATTACCCTATCCTGTTTGACGCAGTCCGGGACCTGGACATCAACGTCTTCGCAGCCCTGGGTTCCATCGACCCCGCCAGCCTGAAGGACATCCCCGCCAACGTGGAAGTAGGCCAGATGGTTCCCCAGCTGGACATCCTGTCCCAAGCATCGGTGTTCATCACCCACGCCGGCATGGGGGGCACCGGCGAGGCCATCTACTACGGCGTGCCCATGATCGCCATCCCCCAGATGGAGGAGCAGGCCATCACAGCCCGGCAGATCGAAAAGCTGGGGCTGGGCTGCGCCTTCCTGGACAAGAACGCCATCACCAGCGAAAGCCTGAAGGCTGCCATCGTCAAGCTGCTGACCCAGCCTTCCTACAAGGCCACTGCTGCGGAGTTCAGTGCAGATATGAAGAGCCTGGGCGGCGCCAAGGCTTCCGCCGAGGCCCTGCTGCACTTCCTAAAACATTAACAAGCTATCTTCCCTCTGTCCCAGTTTGCCGGGGCAGGTACTTCTTTTTCGCAATCCTCCGCCTGACCCCGGGCGGGGGATTCTTGAAATACAAGGAGGACAGATTATGACCACCTTCCCCAAAGATTTCCTGTGGAGCGCATCCACAGCGGCCACCCAGATCGAGGGCGGCTGGAACGCCGACGGCAAAGGGGAGTCCATCTGGGACACCCTGGTCCATGACGGCACCGGCAAGATCGCCCACGGCGAGAACGCCGACATCTCCATTGATTTTTACCACCGCTGGCGAGAGGATGTGGCCCTGATGAAGCAAATGGGCCTGAAGGCCTACCGGTTTTCCATCAGCTGGGCCCGGGTGCTGCCCGAGGGTATTGGCAAGGTCAACGAGGCGGGCATCCGATTTTACCAGGATTTCTGCGACGAGCTGCTGAAAAACGGCATCCAGCCACTGGTGACCCTCTACCACTGGGACCTGCCCACCGCCCTTTACCGGCAGGGGGGCTGGAAGAACCCTGCCAGCCCCGACTGGTTTGCCGAGTATGCGGAGGTCGTATCCAAAGCCCTGGCGGGCCGGGTGGGGTACTGGCTCACCTTCAACAAGCCCCAGATGTTCTGTGGCCTGGGGCTGGTGGCAGGAGTTCACGCACCCTTTGAGCACAACGACGACCAAACCATGATGGGCATCACCAAACACATCCTGCTGGCCCACGGCCGGGCGGTGCAGATGCTGCGGCGCAACTGCCCCGGCACCAGGGTGGGCATGGCCCCCACCGGGGACTGCTGCCTGCCCAAGGACGACTCCCCGGAGGAAGTGGAGAAGGCCCGGCAGAAGTCTCTGAGCGACTACCCCGGCTACATCATGTCCAATACCTGGTGGGCCGACCCGGTATTCCTGGGGCAGTACCCCGCCTGGGCCAAGGAGAAGTTCGGGGACCAGCTGTACACCATGACCCCAGAGGAGTGGGCCCTGGTGTCTCAGCCCCTGGACTTTTACGCTTACAACTGCTACCAGGGCACGGTGGACATCGTCCCCGACCCCTCCAAATACGATGCCTACGCCTACCAGGGCAGCCCCCAGACGGCGGCGGCCTGGAACATCACCCCCAAGGTGCTGTATCACGCCAGCAAGTTCTGGTTCGAACGGTACCACCTGCCCATCCTCATCACCGAAAACGGCTATTCGGGCCTGGACTGCGTCATGCTGGACGGCGAGGTTCATGACCCCCAGCGGATTGACTTTCTCCACCGGTATCTGCTGGAGGTGGCCCGCGCCATGGCCGACGGCATCCCGGTGATCGGCTATTCGGTGTGGAGCCTGTTCGACAACTTCGAGTGGGCGGCGGGCTACAGTTGCCGCTACGGCCTGATTTATGTGGATTACCCCACCCAGCAGCGGATCGTGAAGGATTCGGGCTGGTGGTACCGGGACGTGATTGCCTCGAACGGCGCGAACCTGTAAGGGCGCGGTGTCAAAACATACATAAAGAGGTCGCTCACTGTGCAGACAAGCACAGCGGGCGGCCTCTTTGTCTTTCTCAAACTTTGGTGTTTATACCCCGAAAGGACGCATAGCCGGTGCAAGCAATGTTTTCGTCTATACAAAAACAATTTTTGCGTTGCAAAATGCTTGTTGGGGAGTGCCCCAAACCCCTTTGATCTGCATTTTTCAATGCAGGCTACGCGTCCCGGTGGGACGCTTTTTACCCGGTGATGCTCTCCGGGTCATTGAGGACTTGCATGAGGTAGCTTGCGCCGATGAAACCGCTCACTGCCTGCTGCAAAGCCTTCAGGTCGTTATCAATCTCGACCTGCTGCGGATACTGTCCCGGCGCAATTTTCAGCACGGACAGGGTGTTTTCATTCTGTTCCATTATCATTCTCCTTAAAGATTGTGCTCTCCTGCCCGGCATGGGCGGCGTTCAGCAGAGCCGCCACGAAGAATCCGAAAATAGCACCCGCTTCAAAAAATGCGAATCCGATAAAAAAGTTCAGCATGGCACACCTCAGTCGATGCAGATACAGGTCAGCTTGTCGCGGTCGATCATCAGGGTGACACTTTTGGCTTCCAGATATTTCTGGATGGTGTACATATCACACATCGTCAGGGATGCGAAGTTGCCATCCTCATCGAAGCGGTGAAAAATGACCGGACCGACCAGATACCGCTGGCCCATCAGCTTGACGACCTGTTTGGGATTGTAACGGAAGCCCAGCGGCTCGTTCTCAGAGATGCCGATGCCCTCATCTGCCTCATCGAAGCAGGCAAGGATGTGCGGCGCATCGTCAGGACGGATAACCGTCAGGTCCAGAACCGGCGAGGTTGCGGCGAAATAAGGCTCTGCGCTGCCAAGCTCGTGCTTCATTGCCATGTGCATGACCGAGAAGAAGCCGGTCACGGTATCGTCGATGTGGTCGAGCTTCTTGCTCATGCTGTCGATGGTCTTTGCGGTCTTGAAATCAATCGTATTGTTCATAGGCGTTACCTCCAAATTTTTGCAAACAAAAAGACCCTATCGAGTCTTGCGTTACAGGTCAGCGCTCGTTGCGGCGCTGCTGCTTTTTCTGCCACGCATCCAAAAGCTGGATAATCTTCTCCTCCATCTGTTTGGGCGTGTAGCTGCGGGGGAAATACTTCCGCAGGGTCTCGTTTTTGATGGTCACGGTGTCTTTCTCGCTCTTTTTCTCCTGTCCCATCACATCAAAGGCTTTTTCGTAGCTGAACTCTCCCTGCTGTGCCATCTTTTTCAGTTGCTGCGCCTGCGATAAGGACGGCGCATTCTGGGTGTCCTGCATGGCTTCTAAAAAATCCCGCTGTTGGCTTTCGTCCAGATAGGACAACTCCACAGCGGGATTGAAGGAGATCTTCTTTTCATCTACCATGTCCAGCAGTTCCGGGATAAGGTTGGTCAGACGGATAAAGCGCTGGACATTACGGGCACTTTCGCCGGAATCTTCTGCAAGCGATTCATCTGCCCGGAACTTCGTGCCAACTTGGCACGAAGTTAAATCTGACCTAGCACCTTGATTTTTTAGAGCTTCCAGCTTCATTTTGTAGGCGAAAGCCCTCTCGCTGGGCAGGATGTGTTCACGCTGCAAATTGGAATCCACCATCAATATCACAGCAGCATCGTCCGACATCTGCCGCACAATGACCGGCAGGGTGTCCAGCCCAGCAAGTTTAGCCGCATACTGACGGCGGTGCCCAGAGATGATCTCGTAGCCGTTACCGTCCGGGCGAGGGCGGGCAATCAGCGGAGCCAGCACGCCGTACTGTGCGATACTCTCCACCGTCCGGGTCATGGCTTCATCGTCCAGCACCTTGAAAGGGTGGTTGGTGAAGGGGTGCAACGCATCAATGGGAATCTGCTGCACCTGTTCCCGTTGCTCCTCTTGTCGTTTTTCTTCGGTGGAGAACAGGTCATCTAGCCCTTTCAGAGCTAAGTTTCCGCTGTCGATCGGCATCCGCCTGCACCTCCTTTGCAAGAGATTTGTAGGCTTCTGCCACCTTACCCTTGGGGTCGTGCTGGAAAATGCTCTTGCCCACGGCACTGGTTTCAGACGCTCGGACAGAGCGGGGAATGGTCTGCTCAAACACCTTCAGGTGCTTCCCGTATGCCTGACGAATTAGATTGCTGATCTGTTTTCCGTAGTTGGTGCGGTTGTCGGTCATGGTCAGCAAGATATCCTCGATTTTCAGCTTCGGGTTGATCTGCCGCCGGACTTTCTGCACCGTCTGCAAAAGTTGCTCCAAGCCTTTTGCAGACAGGTACTGTGCCTGCACAGGAATCAGAGCAGCGTCTGCCGCCGCCAATGCGTTAATGGTCAGCATCCCCAACGAGGGCATACAGTCCAGCAAAATAAAATCGTACTCCCGTTTGGCACTGTCCAGCACCTGCTTGAGCATCTTCTCCCGGTTCATACTGTTCACGAGGGCTACTTCCAGCCCTGCCAGTTCGATGTTTGCCGGGATCAGGTCAATGCCCTCTGCATGGTGCAGAACGCCCTCACCGGACTGAATGGGCTGGTCGTTCATGGCTTTTTGCATCAGGGTAGAGAGGGTAGTGGGCAGTTCATCGGGCTGCTGCCAGCCCATGCTGATGGTCAAAGACCCCTGTGGGTCGGTGTCCACCAACAGGACTTTCTTGCCCTCCATTGCCAGTCCAATGCCTAAGTTCTCACAGGTGGTGCTTTTCCCCACACCGCCTTTTTGATTGGTGACTGCGATAATCGTAGCTTTCTTTGCGATAACATCACCCCGCTTTCGGTGAACCGCGCGCAAAGTCGTGGTTCGTCTTGTTCTGATAGTAGAGGTTCATGGTGGTGGGCGCATTGTAGAGCGTTGCCAGCAGATATTGCTTCATGTTCCGCACCGGGGCGGTGTTTTCTGCCAGCGAATCCAGCACGAAACGGATGTGGTCGGCGTTCAGTTTCATAAACCGGCTGCGTACCACCTCGGCAGGCTTGTCATCTCCGGCGATCCGCAATATCTTGCGTTTGGTAGAACAGGTGTCCACAAGCAGGTCTACGATCTGGTAGATAGTGTCCTCCTCGTCCGGGCAGAGCCGGAGAAGCAGCTCGACCTCCAACGTCTGATAAAAATAATCCTCAAGCTGCTCCCGGATGCCCTCGAAATAGATAGGGTCAGGATCGTTCCGCTCTGTCTTATTCTTATCAGTATTATTTGCTTGCGGTTTTGGCTGCACCAGAATTGCGCTTTCAGCAGCACCAGAATTGCTGTTTGGGCAATTCTGTACTTGCGCTTTTGGCAAGCCGGAGGAAAAGTCCTTGACGTAGATCAGGCTGGGTCTGCCCAGACCACGGCATTTGCGCTCGATGAGGTCGAGCTGCTCCAGTTCTCGGAACAGCTTGACCGCCTTGTGTTCGGCGCAGCAGAGGGATTCCTGTACTTCTCGGACGGTGTAGATGATATACACCCGCCCCTGCTCGTCCAGCCAGCCGTTCTTTGCAGACAGGCTCATGCGGTCCAGCAGGATACCGTACAGTGTCCGGGCGTCGGTGGAGAGCTGCCGGAAACGGCTGTCTTGGAACAGCGCTTTCGGGATGCGGAAGTAGGAGAACAACTCGCCCGACTGACCATAGAAGTAGTCCAGCGTCATTTGGTGTGACCTCGGATTTTCAACTGTGAGTGCTTATTCATGTGGAAAACCACCTTCTTTCAGAAATGAATGTAAAAACAGGTTGACATTTGCCAGCGAGAACGCTTACAATGGGAGATAGTAAAAGAGTCAACCCAAAACTATGTTGGATAGGAGGACAAACGGTGAAACTGCAAACAATTCGAGTGAAAAATTTCAGGAATTTCACGTCTGAAGCAGATGGTGGTTTTATTGAAATCGCCTTGAATGGTAAATCCACAGTCTTTTATGGCAACAATGGCTCAGGTAAATCGACTCTCCTCAGTGCAGTTTGCTATGCTGCATGGCCTTTTATCAATAGAATGAACAACGCTCAAGGAACGGGATACCGAACATTAGATAAGGAACAACTGCATATTGGTCAGCGTAGTGGAAGTAATGCACGATATGGTACCGGTATTGTGCTACAGCTTGACGGAGAAACATTCGAACTTACAAAAGAAATGGAAAAGGCTACATCTGGTCGGGTGAATGCGGTCAATGCAAGTCAGCAAAGTAAGCAAGCGGCTGATTTAGCACAATTTTTTAATGATCATTATCTGGCGGACGATGATACAGTTGCCGGAGATGATTGTCCGAAGCAGAATATGCCTGTGTTCCTAAATTACGGAACGAACAGACTTGTTCTGGACGTTCCGTTAAGGATACGCAAAAAGCATTCTTTCTCAAAAAGAACAGCGTTAGAAAGAGCATTGGAAAACCGACTTGATTTCCGTACTTTTTTCGAGTGGTTTCGCAATCAGGAAGACTTTGAAAATGAGCAAAAAAGTATAAAACGCGATTGGGATTATCGAGATCCTGCATTGGAGTGTGTGCGAAAAGCTTCCCTCTCAATGCTGGACGATGCTGAAGAAATTAAGGTGCGTCGGAATCCTCTCCGAATGGTTGTCATACGCAATGATAAAGAATATCGTGTAGACCAGCTGTCAGATGGTGAAAAGTGTACGCTAGCCTTGTTGGGAGACATTGCTCGCCGCGTGGCAATGGCGAACCCCTGCCGAGAAAACCCGATGGAGGGGGAGGGCATCGTGCTGATTGATGAACTTGATCTGCATATGCACCCTGCGTGGCAGAGGAAAATACTGTCTGTGCTTCGAAAACTTTTTCCGAATATTCAGTTCTTGATTACAACGCACTCTCCGCAGATTCTTGGAGAAGTGGATAGAAGCTATAACTTGTTCATGCTTGAAAAAAATGCAACTGGCGAAAGTGAGCTACACGATCGTTATCTATACGGTAAGGATTCTGACAGCATTCTTCGTGCGGATATGAATGTTACTGTTCGCACATCCGAAGCTGAAGAATTGTTTGAAAGATTTTATCATGCTCTTGACCAAGATGATTATACGGCTGCTGAAACCATTCTCGAAGAGATGAATTCTAAACTGGGTGATGACCCTGAAATTGTGAAGTGTCGTACACAGTTGGATTTCAGCCGTATGTGAGGAAACATATGATACACATTGTGAAAAAACACGAGCCAAAGGAATTAAAGGAATACCGTGAAAGCGAATCAAGCACTGGTGTACGACCGACTTACGATTCCATAAGTAGCGATCTGCATGAGTATGTTTTGTCAAAGTTGGTGGAAGAACAGGGAGGACTGTGCGCATACTGTATGTGCAGAATTCCCGAAAGCGACAAAAAAACAGGGAGTACATTGAAGTGTACGATTGAGCATATTGAACCTCAGAGCCTGACGAGGGGCACTGAAAACTGGAAGAAAGAATTGGAGTACAGTAACTTTCTTGCAGTATGCTCAGGAAATGAAAACAGAGGAGCTTTATGTTGCGATAAATCAAGAGGGAACAAAAAACTTTTTTTGACACCATTAAATCCCGAGTGCAATCACTTGATACAATACTCTCTCAGCGGTAAGATACAGGCTGCCGAAACGATACCTGATAAGGAGGACAGAAAGGAACTCGATCATGAACTAAATGATATTCTGAACCTAAACGATGGTAAGGATTTGAAGGCTAAGAGAAAAAGTGCTCTTGATGGTATGCTGTCAGTATTGCAAAAGCAGGATAAAGATCAAGATATTGAAGAATGCAGAAGAAAGTTAAGAGAGCTAGAAGCACCTAGAGGTCAAAAAGTTGAATACGTCGGGATTTTAATATATTGGCTAAAGAAACATATTCAACGTCTTGAAAACAGAGGATAATAGTTGAAATAGGCTGGACTCCTACTGTAAAATCATACATTTTCTAAACGAACAGGACTGCCTCACATACATTGCGTTGTGGAGCAGTCCTGTCTGTTTAGTATGTAATGGTCATTGCACCCTCGTGGCATTCCTGCGCATAGGTGCGGATGAGAACAGGGCGGCGATTTTCGATGTGCAGCACAAATCCATCAGCCTCCCAAAAGTGCCCATCCAACAGAACTTCGCCCTGAAATGTAATCCGGCGGAGCTTCTGTGCGGCGTCGGTCACCTCAACGGTGCAAAAGCGCTGCAAGTAGCTGCAAATAGCGGCGGCGTGGGAGACGACAAGGGCGTTCTGCCCCTCCGGGAGCGAATCCAGCAGTTCGTGGATGCAGTCTGCCATCCGGGCGCTGACCTCACGGAAGGACTCGCCGTCCGGATTTTTGAAGTCCGGGTCTTCGTATTGACGTTTCCAGAACGAAGCGTCCTGCCCGGTCGTGTCGCCGGTGCGGCGCTCGGCAAGGCGGGTGTCCTGCCGGACGGGAAGCCCCAGCAGCTGTGCGGTCTGGAGCGCACGCAGCGAAGGGGACGACCAGACGAGCGAGACCGTGCGGAAAGCGTCATTTTGAAAGACTGCGGCGGCCCGCTGAAGACCTTCGGCAGAAAGGCCGGGGTCGGGGCTGGAACCGCCGCGCTCCGGGATGGAATGGCGCAGGAGAAGAAGGGTTGTCATGAAAGCCTCCGATTAAAAAAGTGACTTCAGTATAGCAGATTCGGGAAAGCAGATGCAAGAAAACGAGCCGAAAGAACGACGGGGCCGATTCACTCCCCCTCAAAACGCAACCAAATTGCAAAAAATGTTACAATTTTTTCTTGAAAAAGGCCGTTTTCCCATTGACAGCCTTGTTATAATAGGAGTGTAAGATTTTTGAGCCAGCACTCTGCGGCTCTGTGTGCTATTCAAAGAAAGAGGCAATTGAATCATGACCAAAATCGATATTTTCTCCGGCTTCCTTGGTGCCGGTAAAACTACCCTGATCAAAAAGCTCATCAAAGAGGCCTTTGCCGGCCAGCAGGTGGTGCTGATCGAGAACGAGTTCGGCGAGATCGGCATTGACGGCGGCTTTCTGAAGGAAAGCGGCATCCAGATCAACGAGCTGAACGCCGGCTGCATCTGCTGCTCTCTGGTGGGCGACTTCCGCACCGCCCTGCAGCAGGTGGTGGAGCAGTACCACCCCGACCGCATCGTCATCGAGCCCTCCGGCGTGGGCAAGCTCTCCGATGTGACCCGCGCTGTGGAAGGCGTGGCCGAGCATCTGGATGTGCAGCTGAACAGCTTTGTCACCGTGGCCGATGTGAACAAGGTGAAGATGTATATGAAGAACTTCGGCGAGTTCTACGACGACCAGATCAGCCACGCAAGCTGCATCCTGCTCAGCCGCACCCAGACCGCCAGCGAAGAGAAGATCGCCGCTGCGGTCGCCATGCTGCGCGAGAAGAACCCCACCGCTACCATCGTGACCACCGCATGGGACGAACTGACCGGTGAGCAGATCCTGAAGGCCATGTCCACCAAGGACGACTTCAAGGCAGAGCTGATCGCCATGGCTGCAAAGGCCAATGAGGAGCACGCCCACGAGGACGAGGAAGAAGAGCATCACCACGATCATGACGACCACGACCATTGCTGCTGCGGCCACCATCACGACCACGATGATGACGACGAGGACGAGCACGAGCTGTGGATTGCCTTCTATCATCTCCAAACCGAGTACAGAAAAATAAAGTGTATCTGCCATCACCGTGGACATATCTAATTGGCGCTCACCCAACTGGAAACTATTATCAAAAAGAGAACAGCTCACTGTGCTACTTTCCACTTGTTCCGGAAACTCTTCGGCAATGGCAGCCGGAATCGGAATGATGGTAAAGCGACTTTCGTTACCTTCCAACACTCCATTTTTCAACCAACCCGTCTTCACAATATAAAGGTTATCCGAATCATGATAAAAGTTATCAAAACTCAACTCGAATGCAATCCGTGCAAATAGAAATACAGACATCAGCAGTCCCAATGCCAAAGATACAATCTTAATGGCATTGGAACCTTGCTTGTGCAACAAGCTTTGTAATGTATAATAAATGTGCCGCCTCATAATTTCCTGAAGTTATTCTTTATTCACTCTTGATACTGTCTACCGGATTCTCATTGGCAATCCGCCATGCCTTGAATACTACACAACCGATGATGAGCAATAGTACAATGCATGCAATAAGCAAGAATCCGCAGATACCAAAATCCACTCCCTCCACAAACTGCTCTATCCAGACACCGCCTATATACCAGGCTCCCAGCCCTCCAAGAAAAACGGCCGGCAAGGATATCCAGAATATATCCTTCGAGAAAAGCCGGAGAATGGATGACGCTTCCGCACCATTCACTTTACGGATGGCAATTTCCTTGCTGCGGCGTTGTATCTCGTCATTGATGTAGCCAATCAACCCCATTAACGTAACAAAAAGGATGGTTATGGCAGCCAGTAAAGCTGCATTACGGAAATCCGTGACGGTACTGTTCTGGTCGTCAATGACCTTTTGGAACGAGGAAAATACAATGTCACGGGTGGGAAACAGCTTTTCCATGTCTTCGTTCAAACGCTTGAGGTTATCGTCAAAAGGCTCTTTCAGACGTAATTGGATGTTTCCGGAAAATCGGTCAAGATAAGTTGCATACATAGGTTGCACCGCCACATAAGCGGCATTGGATGTAGCAAAGTCTTTCAGTACACCTACAATATTGCCCGCTATGCGATCGCCGTTGCGCACTTGCCTGCCTATCGGTTTATCTTCCCAATGCATCATTTTCAAAAATGTTTCATTGACCAATATCTGCCCAGGGGCATCCATATTCTTGCCTTCCGCAAATTCCAACTTCATAAACGGGGCATAGTCCTTGCCAAATTCCACCCAACGCATGCTCATCCACTGCCCGTTATCAGTCGTAACCCCTTCTCCGCTCAATCCGTCTGTAAGAAGATTACCGCTACAAGCTCCATCTTCCACATAAGGCAAAGAAAGCATCACACTACGATTTGCATCGCTTTCCGCATCCGAGTCAAAGGATACGCCCGAAGCATAAGCCACCCGGTGGTAATCGAATCCACGTTCTTTATTGGTGATGTAATGGCTCTGCATAAGCACCAGCCCCAACAAGCCGAAAATAAAAGAGGTACCGGCAAACTGCACAAACAAGAGTGGACGTTTCCAGCCTTTCTTGCCTTCGGTGTACCGGCGGAAAACCTGCGTCACCGGAATGCGGGCAAAAAGCTGCCCGGGCAACATGCCGCCTATCATAAACAAAATGACTATCACTGAAAGCGGTGCCCAAATGTTTTCCCAAGAGAAAAGACCGGCAAGACTAACGTCGAGCATGTCCTCCAACGGCTCACGGAAATTAAATAGAAGCAGCGCTACGAGCAGCAAGGAAGAAAGCATGATGACTCCGGTCTCCCATAAGAACATACCGAAAATAGTTCCCGTATTTGCCCCACTACATTTATGTACGCCTATAGCTTTGGCACGACGGTTCATGGCTGAGATGGAAATAAGCACATAATTCATCGCCACAATAAAAAGTATGGCGGTTCCCAGCGTCAACAGAATCCATACCATACGCATGGTACTGATACCAAATTCCATACGGTAGTCCTTTATCGGAACCAGACTGATAAACACATCATCGCTCTTGCGCACCTGCTCGGCAAGTTTCTCTATTCGGGTGTTCACATCGTCCAATTGCACCCCCGGGCGCAGACGGACAAAGGACATATAGCTGTCTCCACCTCCCCACCCCCAGTATCCCCAATGATGCTTGAAGGAGGTAGCCAGAGACATCACGACACCACTTCCATAGAAACTGGAGTTTTCGGGAAAATCTTCAAAAATGCCCTTCACGGTCATTGGCATCTGTTTGTTATAGACCACCGTCTGCCCGATGGGATTCTTATCGGCAAACATGCTGCCGGCCAGCTCCCTGCTGATGAAGACCACCTCCGGATTATTCAGCTCGCGAGGGTCTCCACTGACAACATCAATGCCCATAGTGGCAAAGAAACAAGAATCGGCCGTCATGGCATTGGTCTGGAAACGGCGTTCATTGGCAAACCAAGCCGAATTGCTCCACCATTGCTGGGTGACGGTAACACTCTCCACCTCGTCAGGCAGGTTTTCGGCAATGGTACCAGCCACCGGTCCAAGAGTTATATGCGAAGGATGATACTCGTTGTTGTAATACCATACTGTTTTGACAAGACACAAACGTTCATGGTCCTTGTAGCAGGTATCATAATTGAGCTCGAATGCCTGACGGGAAAAAATGAGGATACTGACTGCCAACCCCAGTCCCAAGGAAATAATCTTGATGAGGTTGGAGCCTTTTCCTCGTATCAGTGTCTGAAGAGTGTAATATAGTTGTCTCATGGAAGTTGTTTTAAAAGTCTGTTACAAATCCTGCGCTGCCACACTTGCCACCACACTACCGTCGAAAAGATGTATCGTGCGGTGTGCAAACGAGGCGTCGTGCTGGCTGTGGGTCACCATAATAATCGTAGTACCCTCTTTATTCAGTTCTGTCAACAGATTCATCACCTCAGCTCCGTTCTTGGAGTCCAAGTTACCGGTAGGCTCATCGGCGAGTATCAGCTTGGGATTGGTTACGACCGCACGGGCTATCGCCACACGTTGCTGCTGACCGCCGGAAAGCTGTTGCGGGAAGTGTTTGGCACGGTGGCTGATGTTCATTCTTTTCAGTATATCCTCTACCATACGCTTACGTTCACCCGCCTTTACGCCAAGATACGTAAGGGGAAGTTCCACATTCTCGTAGACGTTCAGTTCGTCTATCAGGTTGAAGCTCTGGAACACGAATCCCAGCTTGCCCTTGCGCACACGGGTACGTTCCTTTTCCTTCAAGTCCGCTACTTCCTGACCGAGCAGCTTGTAACTGCCCTCCGTAGGATTGTCCAGCAGCCCGAGGATGTTCAGCAAGGTGGACTTGCCGCAACCGGACGGCCCCATAATGGCTACAAACTCTCCCTCCTTTACATCGAGGTTTACGTGATTCAATGCTACCGTCTCTACTTCCGAAGTACGGAATACTTTGCTGATGTTGTTAATCTCAATCATGATATTTAATGTTTTAATATTGTTTTATTCGCTCTTAATACTATTCACCGGATTCTCGTTCGCTATCCGCCAGGACTTCCAAAGTACGCAGGCTACGATAATCACCAAATTGGCCATCACTACCAGTACGTATACTGCCCAACTGATGTGAATACGCTCCGCAAACTGTTCCATCCACATTCCGTTGACATACCATGCCAATACCGTACCGATGACAACTGCCGGAGCCGCCACCACAAGTATATCCCTCGACAGCATTTCCAAGATACCGGAAGCCTCTGCCCCGTTCACTTTACGGATGGCAATCTCCTTGCTGCGGCGGCGCACCTCATCGGTGGTATACCCAATCAGCCCCATCAGCATGATGAAGAACATGGTCACTGCCGCCATCAAAGTGGCATTGCGGAATACACGGACAGAATTATAGCTGTTCTCTATCCTTTTCTCATAACCGGTAAAGTCAATAGTCTGGTCATGGAAAGCCTCGGCTACATCGTGGTTCAACTTCTGCAGATTTTCGGTAAAGGGTTCTTTCAAACGGACATGTACCGTTCCATAAAAATTCTTGTTTCCCCGGGCTATGAAAGGCATCTTCTCGGTTCTGAAACTCTCTATCTGGAAATCCTTCAACTGCCCTACGACCTTGAATGTATTCCCTTCGGTATATACCGTACGGCCCACGACGTCGTCTCCCCAACGCATCATCTCGGCAAAGGTCTCGTTCACCACGACTTCCTCTTTATCGCGCGCCATACGTCCCGTCTTCATAGTCATGCCCATCAAAGCAGGAAAGTCCTCGCGCATGAAATAAGAAGAACGACAAGAGAACAGTGCCTGCCCGCTCTCACTATGAATCATCGAACCGCTATATCCGCTAATGGGCGTGCTGTTGGCGCTGGACACCGCTTCCACGTAGGGCAATCCCTTGAAGAACTGATAAGCCGCATCACGCGTCGCTTCATTATCCCAGTAGGCATTGCCTATGGCTATCTGCTTGGGATTATACCCCATATCCTTTTTCAGTACATACTGGTATTGCGACATCACCACACACATCAATCCACTAATGAATGCCACGCCTGCAAACTGGACAAACAGCAACGGACGCTTCCAGCCCTTCTTCCCCTCGGTATAGCGGCGGAACACCTGCGATACGGGAATACGCGCAAAGAGCCGGCCCGGCAATACGCCTCCCACTATAAACAGCAGAAGCACTACCGACAACGGTACCCAGATACGCTCCGGAGCCAACAAGGTGGAGAGCTTTACAACGACCGTGTCTTCCACAAAATCGCGGAAGTTGAGCATTATCAACGCCATCAGCAGCAATGCCGCCACAATGATGATACCCGTTTCCAGCAAAAACATGCTGAAAACCGTGCCACCGCTCGCACCGCTGCATTTATGTACGCCTACCGACTTGGCGCGGTAGCTCAAAGAGGAAATGGAAATCAGCACATAGTTCAACGCCGCAATGAAAAGAATGGCAAAACCAAGAATGCTCATAATGACACGCATCCGCTGCACATCATCATAATTGCGGTATGTATCACGGATGGGCTGCACAAAAGCCGTGTAACCGTACTCTTTCTTATCTTCTGCCGGGCGATATTTGTCTATCATGGCATCAATACGCGCATTGACAACAGATTTGTCGGCACCGGGACGGAAACGGATAAACTCTACCCAACTGTCTCCCCCGCTCCACGAGTAGTTATTCCAGTTGCGGCTCCACAAGGTAGGCATCGAGATAACCGCTTCCGGATTGATTGTGGCGTTCTCAGGCAAATTGGCATAGATTCCCTTCACCGTCAGGTCAAACTGATGGTCATAATTAAGCGTTTTCCCTATAGGATTCTCCTCACCGAACACTTTCCTTGCAAAGCGTTCACTCAAGAAAATAATATCCTTCTGCACCAAGTCCTTTTCGGGATTGCCGTTCAGGACGTCGATGCCCATAGTACGAAAGAACAGCGAATCGGCTGCAATCTTCCTGTCATCAAGACGCACGCTTCCATTGTAAAGAGGAGCAGATACCATAGACGTGCTCAAACTTACTGCCGACTCCACCTCTTTGGGGAAGTTCTCCAAAATGGCCCCTGCCACGGGACCGCAATTCCACTCTTGAGGCTCAAACTTCTCTCCTTTCACCGAGAATATCGACCATACCTGATACAAGTTATCATAATCCTTAAAGCAAGTGTCAAAACTCTGTTCATATGCCACGCGGGAGAAAAGCAGAATACTCATCGTCAATCCCAATCCAAGGGAAATGACTTTGATTATATTCGAACCGCGCCCACGCAACAGGGTAGGTATGACATAATATAGTTGTTTCATAGTTCAATCTCTTTATAAACTTATACTCCTTGTGCCGCAATACTGGCCACCACGCTACCATCAAACAAATGTATCGTACGATGCGCAAAACTGGCATCATGCCGAGAGTGTGTCACCATGATAATAGTAGTTCCTTCCCGGTTCAACTCTGTCAGCAGATTCATCACTTCTGTACCATTCTTAGAATCCAGATTACCGGTCGGCTCATCGGCAAGTATCAACTTAGGATTAGTAACCACAGCACGAGCAATGGCTACACGTTGCTGCTGACCACCGGAAAGCTGTTGCGGGAAGTGTTTGGCACGATGACTGATATTCATTCGTTTCAGTATATCTTCCACCATCCGGCGACGTTCGGAAGCTCTGATGCCTAGGTAAGTCAAAGGCAATTCCACATTTTCATACACATTCAGTTCGTCTATCAGATTGAAGCTTTGGAATACAAAACCCAGTTTACCTTTACGAACGCGTGTACGCTCTTTTTCTTTCAGATTCCCTACTTCCTGTCCCAGAAGTTTATATGAACCTTCCGTCGGATTATCCAGTAATCCCAGAATATTCAACAGGGTTGATTTTCCGCAACCTGACGGTCCCATAATACTAAGGAATTCCCCCTTATTCACTTCAAGGTTCACATTTTCCAATGCAACAGTCTCAATCTCATTAGTACGATAAATCTT
>OGXM01000785.1_pt1 | contig 19753 bp, 18 predicted proteins | sample 1576271 | NCBI WGS metagenome assembly OGXM01 (sample SAMEA3541579, study PRJEB24748) | human gut metagenome | biome: human gut; feature: human-associated habitat; material: faeces | place: China | collected 2012 | reverse complement strand
TGATGGACGATTTCTCTAGAAGAATGCAGCAGCAGGGATTATCCATGGAGCAGTACTTCCAGTTTACAGGCCAGAGCATGGACAAGATGATGGAAGACATGAAGCCACAGGCTCTTAAGAGAATCCAGACAAGACTGGTACTTGAAGCAGTTGCAAAGGCAGAAGATATTCAGGTATCCGATGAAGAATTCGATGCAGAGCTTCAGAAGATGGCTGATATGTACAAGATGGAAATTGAAAAGGTTAAAGAGTTTATGCAGGATGCAGAAGCTAAGCAGATGAAAGATGATATTGCTATCCAGAAGGCAGTTGAATTAATCGTTTCTTCAGCAGTTGAAAAGTAATAAACTGAATTGATTTTTATTGGCATAATGCACAAAGAAATGGAGGAAAATTATGAGTTTAGTACCTTACGTCATAGAGCAGAACAGCCGTGGTGAAAGATCATATGATATTTATTCACGACTTTTAAAGGACAGAATCATTTTTCTTGGAGAAGAAGTTACAGATGTTTCAGCAAATATAATTGTTGCACAGATGTTATTCCTTGAAGCAGAAGATCCAAGCAAAGATATTCATTTGTATATTAACAGCCCTGGTGGTTCGGTATCAGCAGGTTTTGCTATTTATGATACAATGCAGTACATCAAATGCGATGTTTCAACCATTTGTATGGGTATGGCTGCAAGTATGGGTGCATTTCTTCTTGCCGCAGGCGCTAAGGGTAAGCGTCTTGCACTTCCTAACAGTGACATTATGATTCACCAGCCTTCAGGCGGTGCTCAGGGTCAGGCTACTGACATGGAAATTCACACAAGACACATTCTTGATGTGAAAAAACGACTCAATCAGATTCTTGCTGACAACACAGGTCAGCCGATTGATGTTATTGCAAAGGATACCAATCGTGATAACTTCATGACTGCACAGCAGGCACTTGAGTATGGTTTGATTGATAAGGTTATCGAAAAAAGATAAAGGTGAGGTAAACTGATGGCTAACAAAAATAACGAAGATATTTATTGCTCTTTCTGCGGAAAACCTCAGGAGATGGCAGGCAGACTTATTGCCGGCAACGGTGTCTATATTTGTGACCGGTGTGTTGAGCTCTGCATGAATATTCTTCGCGAATCAGGCGAGCTTGAACATGAAAATGAAAATAAACTTTCAAAATCGGGAGAACCTCAGACCCCCGAACTGTCCGTTGATGAACTTTTAAAACCAAAGGAAATCAAGGCAATTCTTGATGAATATGTTATCGGACAGGATCATGCAAAAGTTACCCTGAGCGTTGCTGTTTACAATCACTATAAGCGTGCTTTTTCAAATGATGAGAGCGTAGATTTCGCTAAGAGTAATGTGTTGCTTCTCGGCCCGACAGGTGTCGGTAAGACATTACTTGCTCAGACGCTTGCAAAGGCTCTTGATGTTCCTTTTGCAATTGCCGATGCAACTACGCTGACCGAAGCAGGTTATGTCGGTGAGGATGTAGAGAACATTCTCTTAAAACTCATTCAGGCAGCCGATTTTGATATTGAAAAGGCAGAGCACGGCATAATTTACATTGATGAAATTGATAAAATTGCGAGAAAATCCGAAAACCCCTCTATTACACGAGATGTAAGCGGTGAGGGAGTTCAGCAGGCTTTGCTTAAAATTGTTGAGGGAACTGTATCCAATGTTCCGCCACAGGGTGGCAGAAAACATCCGCAACAGGAATATTTACAGATTGATACTAAGAATATTCTTTTTATCTGCGGCGGTGCATTTGACGGTCTTGAAAAGATAGTTGAAAAGCGTAAGGGTTCTTCTGTTATCGGTTTTGAGTCACTTGTTCAGTCAAAGCAGGAGCTTGATTCGACCGATTGGATGAAAGAGGTCACAGCACATGATCTTGTAAAGTACGGAATTATTCCCGAACTCATCGGTCGTTTGCCTGTTATTACTGCTTTGAGCGGTCTTGACACGGATGCACTTGTCAAGATTCTTACTGTTCCGAAAAACTCTATTGTTCAGCAGTATAAGAAACTTTTTGAACTTGACGGTGTTGAACTTCTTTTTGAAGAAGAGGCACTCAGAGCTATTGCACAACAGGCACAGGATCAGCATACAGGTGCAAGAGGACTTCGAGGAATTATGGAAGATATTCTTACAGACCTTATGTTTGAGGCTCCGTCTGATCCTACTATTGATAAGATTATTATTACAGAGGGCGTTATCAAAAACGGTGCTGCTCCGCAAATTACTCGCAAAAAGGAATTGTTACAGACAAATTCCGTAAAATTGACTCAAAAAGATGCAAAGAAGCGTCAGAAGCGCAGCACAGCGTCTTGATATTGTGAATTAAAGCTGTATTGCAATTACAATACAGCTTTTTGCTTTTATGAAAGGAATTTAAATGGATTTTGATATGCAAAAAAATCTGACTCTCCCTGTTCTTCCGTTGCGAGGGTTGGTGGTTTTTCCAAAATCACTTATTCATTTTGATGTTGGACGGAAAAAGAGTATTACGGCTATAAATAAAGCTATGAAAGCCGATCAACTTGTTTTTCTTACTTCTCAGAAGGATGCCGCAATAAACGAACCGGATATATTTGATGTTTATGACACGGGTGTAATTGCCAAGGTCGTTCAGGTTTTGAAACAGCCTGAAAATACTACACGAATTGTAATTGAAGGTCAATGCAGGGCTACAATTATAAATCCTGTTTTTGACGAAAAGTGTCTTGTTGCAGAAGTTAAACCGTATGAGGAAGAAAGCGAGTATCTTACAGCAAGAGATTCCGCTCTTATGCGAACCGTAAAAAATGAATTTGACAAGTATCTTGAGATTTCTCCGAAGATGCCGTCGGATATTATTTTTAAGGTTGCCCTTTGCAAAAGACCGGGTGAACTTGCCGACTTTATCACAGCTAATCTTATTCTCGACTACAGAGTTAAACAGTCGATTCTTGAAACTTTCCCAGAATCCGAAAGACTTGAATCTGTTCTTGATGTTCTTGTAAATGAAAATTTTGTTCTTAAACTTGAGGACGAAATATCTCAAAAAGCTAAAATGAGAATTGATGAAAATCAGCGTGATTATTTTCTTCGTGAACAGAAAAGAGCAATCGAGGAAGAACTCGGTGAAGATGATTCACCGATTGACGATGCTGAAAACTATGTCGATAAAATTGAGAAGCTTAATCTTGACGAAAAGTCTGCCGACATTCTTTATAAAGAATGTAAGAAACTCAGCAAAATGCCTTATGGCAGTCAGGAAGCGGCTGTGATTCGTACATATCTTGATACGGTTCTTGATTTGCCGTGGAATAAATCATCTAAAGATAAAATCGTTATATCTAAAGTTCAGAAGGCTCTTGATAAGACTCACTATGGACTTGACAAAGTTAAAAAGAGAATCATTGAACAGCTTGCCGTTCGTGTGTTAAGTGAAAAGCAAAAAGGACAGATCATTTGTCTTGCAGGACCTCCGGGTGTCGGTAAAACCTCAATTGCTCAGTCGATTGCAAAGGCAATAGGCAGAAAAAGTGAAAGAATCGCTCTTGGCGGCGTTCGTGACGAGGCTGAAATCAGAGGCCACAGAAAGACTTATATCGGTTCGATGCCGGGTAGAATTATTAATGCATTGCAACATGCCGGCACTAATAATCCTGTACTTATTCTTGACGAAATAGACAAGCTTGCCGCTGATTATAAGGGCGATCCAACATCGGCATTGCTTGAGGTTCTTGATATCGAACAGAATAATAAGTTTGTTGATCACTACATTGAACTTCCGTTTGACTTGTCAAATGTGATGTTTATTACAACTGCAAATGACATTTCAGCTATTCCGGCACCGCTCCGTGACAGAATGGAAATTATAGAAATCAGCAGTTATACAAGAGAAGAGAAATTCCATATTGCAAAGAAGCACCTCATTCCTAAACAGCTTGATGAGTGCGGCTTTACTTCAAAGGAACTCAAATTCACTCAGAAAGCCATATACGCTCTCATAGATTTCTATACGAGGGAAGCCGGTGTAAGAACCCTTGAAAGGCTTATTGCCTCAGTTATGAGAAAATGTGCCGTTGAAAAGCTTACAAAGGGTACGGAAGTATTCAAGATTGACGAAAAAGAGGTAGAAAGATTTTTAGGTCATAAAAAGTTTATTCCTGATTCACTTGCCAAAATGGATGAAATCGGAATAGTAAACGGACTTGCATGGACCTCTGTAGGCGGAGAAATCTTACCTATTGAAGTTGCCGTTATGGAGGGTACAGGAAAGATTGAACTTACAGGTTCTCTCGGTGATGTTATGCAGGAGTCTGCTAAAACAGCAATCACCTGTATTAGAAGTCATGCGGCGGTTCTTGGAATTGATTCCGATTTTTACAAAAACAAGGATATTCATATTCATGCTCCCGAGGGTGCTGTTCCAAAGGACGGACCGTCTGCAGGCATTACAATGGCAACCGCAATTTACTCAGCGCTGACTTTAAAGCCTGCAAGACACGATATAGCCATGACAGGTGAAATTACCCTCAGAGGGAATGTTCTTCCTATAGGCGGTCTTAAAGAGAAAAGCATGGCTGCTTTTAAAAACGGAATTACAACAGTAATCATTCCAAAGGATAACGAACCTGATCTTGAAGATGTCGATAAGGCGGTTCTTGAAAAGGTTAAGTTTATTCCTGTTAGGAATTTTTCGGAGGTAGTTGCACTTGCGGTGAATAATACCGTTAGAATTACCGATAACCAATGGAACGGAATTGATATGACAGCAGTTCGTTCTGCAACGAAAACTGTAAACGCAGTAAAACAGTGAAAGAGAGGGATTTTATGAATTTTAATGAAGTCGCTTTTGAATTTGCGGCAGGGCGTGTTGATCAGTTGCCGGAATCGGATATGCCTGAAATTGTATTTTCAGGTCATTCTAATGTAGGAAAATCCTCTCTTATCAATAAACTTGTTCAGAGAAAAGCTCTTGCAAGGGTAAGCGCTCAGCCGGGCAAAACGGCTACCATTAATTTTTATAAGCTCAAAGAGTTTCGTATGGTTGATTTGCCGGGCTACGGTTATGCAAAGGTTTCAAAAGCAGAAAAAGACAGATGGGCAAAGCTTGTGGAAGGCTATTTTGCACAGGACAGACAGCGTCCGCTCGTTATTCAGATTCTTGACTTGCGTCATCCTCCGACTGATGATGACTTGCATATGATAGATTTTCTTTACAGAGGCGGATTTAACTTTGCCGCAGTTCTTACAAAGAGTGATAAACTCAAAAAGACTGCATTTGAAAAGCAGATTGAGTATTATAAGGACATTTTCAGTACAATTGAACATGTTCCGCTGATACCGTTTTCTGCACAAACAGGCTTCGGAAATGATGAAATAAGGAAACTTATTGAAACTTCAATAGCTAATTTTAAAAACACGGAGGTATGAGTAAAATGTTCGTTAGCGAATGTCTTAATGTGAACAATAAGGGGCATCTAACAATCGGAGGTTGCGATACACTCGAACTTGCCAAAGAATTTGGTACACCTTTATATGTTCTTGACGAAACAACAATCAGAAATGTGTGCAAGGCTTATGTGAAGTCCTTTGAAAAGTATTACCACGGTAACGGTATGCCGTTGTATGCGAGTAAGGCTCTTTCCTGTAAGGAGCTTTGCAGAATTGCAAAGGAAGAGGGACTCGGTCTTGATGTAGTATCAGGCGGTGAGATTTATACAGCCGTACAGGCAGGCTTTCCGATGGAAAAAGTTCACTTCCACGGAAACAATAAAACTGCTGATGAAATCAGATTTGCACTTGAATCTAATGTAGGAAAGTTCGTTGTTGATAACCTTTACGAACTTGAGCTTCTCAATGAAATTTGCGGTGAAATGGGTAAGAAGGCTAATATTTCTTTTAGAATTAAGCCCGGCGTAGACGCTCATACTCATAACTTCATCAGAACAGGTCAGATTGATTCAAAATTTGGTTTTGCTCTTGAAACAGGCGAAGCTTTTGAGGCAGTTAAAAAGGCACAGATGTACGATAATGTAAATCTTACGGAACTTCATTGCCACATCGGTTCACAGATTTTTGATATTGATCCGTTTGTCACTGCTGCTGAAATTATGCTTGACTTTATGGGCAAGATTCACGATGAGCTTGGAATCGTTATTTCAGAGCTTAACCTCGGCGGCGGTTTTGGTATTATGTACACTAAGGATGATGAACCTGTTCCTTACGAAAACTATATGGAAAAGGTTTCAGAGGCTGTTAAGGCAAAGGCTAAAGAACACGGACTTCCTGTTCCGTATATCTTTATTGAGCCGGGTCGTTCAATTGTCGGCGAAGCAGGTATTACACTTTACAAAGTTGGCGGCAAAAAGGAAATTCCTAATGTAAGAACATATGTATCCGTTGACGGTGGTATGACAGATAATATTAGGTATGCACTTTATCAGTCTGCTTATACCGTAGTAAATGCGGGTAAGGCTGACAAAGAGCCTGATGAAATCGTAACGGTAGCAGGTAAGTGTTGCGAGAGCGGCGACCTCGTTCAGGAGCATACAAAGGTTGCTAAGGTTGAAGTAGGCGATACACTTGCTGTTCTTTCAACAGGAGCTTATAACTATTCTATGGCGTCAAATTACAACAGAATCCCTCGTCCTGCAATCGTAATGGTTAAAGACGGCAAGGCAAGAGTTGTTGTTAAGCGTGAAAGCTACGAGGATATAGTAAAGAACGATATCTGATAATCGAATTATAATTATTGTGCAACACCGAGCCGCTGAATTGTGTTCGGTGTTGTGTTGTGTAGATTAGCGCATAGATTCGGAGTTGAGTATTGTGTTTAGGATAAGAAGTTTTTTTAAGGAACTTGAGCCGACACGACAGATGTCTGAGGCATTTAGAAATTGTATATTTCTTGCGTTATCAGGCGGATTTCAGGATGCATATACATATTTTACCCGTGACGGAGTATTTGCAAATGCACAGACGGGTAACGTTGTGCTTATGAGTACAAATTTTATGACAGGAAAGTGGGGAGAGGGGCTTAAATATCTTTTTCCTATTCTTGCATTTGCGTTAGGTGTCCTTGTAGCTGATTTGATACAGAAAAAATTCAAGTATTTCAAAAAGATACATTGGAGACAGGGAATACTTTTGTTTGAAATTATCATATTATTTGCGGTCGGATTCATGCCGAAGAGTATGGATACCGTTGCGGCGGTAATTGTATCGTTTTCCTGTGCAATGCAGGTTCAGGCTTTCAGAAAAGTCAGAGGATATTCCTATGCCAGCACAATGTGCATAGGTAATTTGAGAAGCGGTACGGCTGCTCTGTCAGGTTTTATTCACGAAAGAAAACCCGAACAGCTCAGACAGGCAATGTATTATTTTGGTGTTATATTTTTCTTTGCAGTCGGAGCAGGTCTGGGAGGAAATCTTTCGTTATCGTTTGGAACGCATATAATATGGGTTTCATGCGGATTGCTCCTTGTAAGTTTTCTGATGATGTTTAAAGAAAAAATTCAATAATCCGGCAATTTTATATAGCAATAAAGCCGTCGTCAATACCAAATCCGAGTATTGACGACGGCTTTATTTTACAAATTTTTCTATTCCGAGAATATAATCACTTGAAGTTTTATAAAGACAACAAAGTGTTATCAAATGTCTGATAGGCAGTTCTCGTTTTCCGTTTTCGTATTTGCTGTATTGTTCCTGCCTCGTGTGAAGTATAAATGCAATTTGCCCTTGAGTGTATCCGTTTTTGACTCTTAATTCTTTTAATCTTTTGCAGTAGTCCATATAAATCACCTTTAAAAAATATTACAAATAGTATTACTGATAGGATTTTATCATAAAATATGTCTGTTTGCAACTAAAATTTAATTGGTAAATCAAATATGAATTATACAAAATATTGTAATGCAAATGAAATTCTTGGATTCCTGAATACATTTTCATAAAATTCAGCTCGTAAAATGCATGAAAATGCACCTCAACTTGGGAGATTTGTAAAATGAATTGCAGAAAAGGAATAAAATCGGCTGTTTTTTCAATAATTTTAAAAAAATTTGCAAGAAACTCACAAAAGATATTGCAAAATCGTTAAAAGTATAGTATTATTAATATGTTGATTGTAGTGCTTTACTGTGCTACAGCATAATCGGAACTTTTTCCGTATAATTTATGCGAATTTTATTAAGGAGGACTTACTTATGTCATATGTAAGTGAACAGCTTGAAAAGCTGAAAGCAAAAAACGCAAATGAGCCTGAGTTTATTCAGGCTGCTACCGAAGTTCTTACTTCACTTGAGCCCGTTTTCGAGCAGAATCCAAAGTATGAAGAGAATGGTATTCTCGAAAGAATTACAGAGCCTGAAAGAGTTATTATGTTTAGAGTACCTTGGGTTGATGACAACGGCAAGGTTCAGGTTAACCGTGGCTTCCGTGTTCAGTTCAACAGTGCTATCGGACCTTACAAGGGTGGTTTAAGACTTCATCCGTCAGTAAACCTCGGCGTTATTAAGTTTCTCGGTTTCGAGCAGATTTTCAAGAACTCACTTACAGGTCTTCCTATCGGCGGCGGTAAGGGTGGCTCTGACTTTGATCCTAAGGGCAAGAGCGACAGAGAAGTTATGGCATTCTGCCAGAGCTTTATGACAGAGCTTTGTAAGCACATCGGTGCTGACACAGATGTTCCTGCCGGTGATATCGGTACAGGTGCTCGTGAGATCGGTTATATGTTCGGTCAGTATAAGAGAATCAGAAATGTGTATGAAGGCGTTCTTACAGGTAAGGGTCTCAACTGGGGCGGTTCACTCGCAAGAACAGAGGCTACAGGTTATGGTCTTCTTTATCTTACAGAGGCTATGCTTAAGGATAACGGCAAGGACATCAAGGGTGCTACTGTTTGCGTATCAGGTGCAGGTAATGTTGCTATCTACGCAACAGAAAAGGCTACAGAGCTTGGTGCTAAGGTAGTTACAATGGCTGATTCAACAGGTTGGATTTATGATGCTGAAGGTATCGACCTTGATGCTATTAAGGAAATCAAGGAAGTTAAAAGACAGCGTCTTACAGAGTATAAGAACTATCGTCCTAACTCAGAGTATCACGAAGGCAAATTCGATTGGTCAGTTAAGTGTGATGTTGCACTTCCATGTGCTACACAGAATGAGCTTAACGAAGAAGACGCTAAAAGACTTATCGCTAACGGTTGTTATGCTGTTGCCGAAGGTGCTAACATGCCTACAACTCTTGAGGCTACAAAGCTTCTCCAGAAATCCGGCATTCTCTTTGCACCGGGTAAGGCTGCTAATGCAGGCGGTGTAGCTACATCAGCTCTTGAGATGAGCCAGAACTCACAGCGTCTTTCATGGACATTTGAAGAAGTTGACGCTAAGCTCAAGAACATTATGGTTAACATCTATAAGAACATTTCTACTGCAGCTAAGAAGTATGGTCATGAAGGTGACTATGTAGTAGGTGCTAATATTGCAGGCTTTGAGAAGGTTGCTGATTCAATGATTCAGCAGGGCGTTTGCTAATTTAAAAGTTAAATTCCTTTAAAATTTACAGCCGTACAGATTCGTTTGAGTCTGTACGGCTGTTGTAATTTAAATGCTGTAAATTGGCATTAGTTTGGCATTAGTAGTATGTTTCGTTTTTATCTTGTTTTACCTGTTCCCTGAATTATACAAAATATTCATTTTGTATAATTTTCGTAATTGGAATATACACCGCCATTTTTTGTGTTATAATAACATTATAATTCTTTTAATACAGATTTTAGTTCAACTTCTTTGAGTTATTCTTTATAAGAAATAAATTTACGGTGGTGTGTTTATGGCAGTTGATTTTCGTGATGAAGCTCCTGCAATTTTGAAGGACTATTTAATTTATAAGCAGACAATCAAAAATATGTCGAAGAAAACCGTTGACGAATATTTTATTGATCTCAGAACTTTTTTTAGATTTTTAAAAGTAATGCGTGGTCTTGTGCCTGACGGTACTGAGTTTGATGAAATTAAAATTGACGATGTTGACCTTGATTTAATTAAAACCGTTAATCTTGAACTTGCATATGATTATATGAATTTTCTTTATCGTGACCGCAACAATAAGAGTGCGTCCCGTGCAAGAAAATGTTCCAGTCTGAAAGGCTTTTTTAAGTACATAACAAATAATAAACATTTGCTTGATACAAATCCCGTGGAACAGCTTGAATCGCCAAAAAATAAAAAAGCTTTGCCAAAGTATCTTACTCTTGAACAAAGCATTGAGCTTCTTAATGCAGTTGACGGAAATAACAAACAGCGTGATTATTGTATATTGACTCTCTTCCTCAATTGCGGACTCCGTGTGTCTGAAATGGCAGGACTTAACTATAATGATATTCATAGTGACGGTACAATGCGTGTTGTCGGTAAAGGCAATAAAGAACGCATTGTTTATCTAAACTCTGCTTGCATTGACGCTTATAATGAGTATATGAATGTGCGTCCGATTGATGAAGTTAAGGATAAAAAAGCGTTGTTTATTAGCCGTAATCACCGTAGAATGTCTGTGAAAACAATTCAGGCTATGGTATATAAATATCTTGAGAAAATCGGACTTGATTCTCAAGGATATTCCTGTCATAAGCTTAGGCATACCGCCGCTACGCTTATGTATCAGCAAGGCGGAGTTGATGTCAGAGTGCTTAAAGAGGTTCTCGGACACGAAAATCTCGGTACGACTGAGATTTATACACACCTGAGTTCGGAACAAATGAAAAATGCCGCTGACTCAAATCCGCTTGCAAAAATAAAACCTAAGAAAAAAGTTTAAAGAATTCTTACTATGCCGCCCACATCTGTGAGTGGCATATTTTTGCATAATATTTTAATTTCAATTTTATTTTTTAAACATAATTCTCTTATGGAAGAATAGCATGGATGCATTTCAGCGTTTCCGAAAAACACTACGGTATTATCAGAGATTTTTCCGCTTGCACCGCCTATAAATCCATAATCATATCCTTCAAGTTTTATATCACCCGAGGATATTAATAACACCTCTGCCCCATCTTTTTCAAGGGCATTTTTTATGGAAATATCGGCTGTTACGGCAGTGCAATTATTGAGCATTAGAGTTGAGCATCTTGCGTATCCTTGATTTATGTTTACGATTTCAATGTCGTTTTTTACACAATATTTGTAAAGAGTCGGATCTATTGCAGATACTTTACCATAAAGCTTATTATTAAAGAAAAGAAAATTCAGCAATATATTTTCGGGATACTTCTTCCCTGCTTGATTTTTACATATAATCAAATTTTCTTTATATGGCAAAGTTTTTAGCTTTTCGCACTCTTGAAGCACAAAAACAGTATTATTTATCGTCAAAATCTGCATATCGGCATGAGCTTGTTCAGGTTGCGTAAATGCTTTGATAGTGTCCGAAAATATAACATTATGCCCCATTTTTGAAAGCTCATCGGCAAAACATGGGTATTTGTTTGATATCACAAAACTGCTCATTGTCCTACCGCTTCAAATGCCTGACGAATGTTTTTTACTCCGATCAATTCAGCATCATCACCTGAAACACCTTTTAGATTATGATACGGCAGAATGATTTTTGTAAAGCCGAGTCTTACCGCTTCGTTAATTCTCATCTGAGCGTTTGATACAGCACGAATTTCGCCTGCAAGACCGATTTCACCGAATACAACAGCGTTTTCGTCAATCGGAGTATCTTTCAGACTGCTTATAAGAGCCATGGCAATTGAAAGGTCAATCGCAGGTTCGTCAACTCGCAATCCGCCTACGATATTTATGTAGGTGTCGCAGTTTGAAAAATAGTATCCTGCTCTTTTTTCAAGAACGGCAAGTACCATTGACAGTCTGTTATAATCATATCCTGTAACCATTCTGCGAGCGTTGCCGTATCCGCTTTGTGTGGCAAGTCCCTGTGTTTCGGCAAGAATTGGTCTTGATCCTTCAATTGTACAGGTGACGCAAGTTCCCGAAACATTTTTCGGACGCCCTGAAAGCAACATAACAGACGGATTTGCAACTTCGTTAAGCCCTTTATCAGTCATTTCAAAAACACCGATTTCATTTGTTGAGCCGTACCTGTTTTTTACGGCACGAAGAATACGGCAGCTCATCTGTTTGTCACCTTCAAAATGCAGTACGGTGTCAACGATATGTTCAAGTACCTTTGGCCCTGCAATTGAACCCTCTTTATTGACATGACCTACGATAAACATAGGAATATCAAGTCCTTTTGCAGTTCTCATCAGCATATTGGCAGATTCTCGTACCTGTGTAATGCTGCCGGGGGACGAGCTTAATTCTGAAAGATTCATCGTCTGAATCGAGTCAATCATAACAAGGTCGGGCTTGAGATTCTTTATCTGTTCGCAAATAACCTCAACATCGGTTTCAGTCATTACATACAGATTCGGCGAAGTTACACCCAGCCTTATTGCTCGGAGCTTGAGCTGTCTTTTTGACTCCTCTCCCGATATGTAGAGAATTTTCAGAGTATCGCCGAGGTACTGACAAATCTGCATAAGAACGGTCGATTTGCCTATGCCCGGATCACCGCCCAGAAGTATAAGACTGCCCTTTACAATTCCTCCTCCGAGTACACGGTTGAGTTCTCCGCAGCCTGTGTCATATCTGTGCTCATCCTCGGTTGAAATATCCGATATGGCGTATGGTTTTGAGTAGGTTGCAAAAGAGCGTGTTTTTGCAGTTGCTGACTGTTTTGATGTATCTTTAATTTCTTCGTTCATTGTGTTCCATTCGCCGCATGACGGGCATTTTCCGTACCATTTAGGTGATTCGTATCCACATTCCGAACATATGTAAACACTTTTGATTTTTGAAGCCATTTGTTTCACTTCCTGTATTTATTGATGAGTATAATCTAAAAATCCTGTTATGATTGCAGTTGCCATTTCTTTTTGATATTCGTCACTTTGCAGCTTAGCAAGTTCATCCGGATTTGAAATAAATCCGCATTCCACAATAACGGACGGGTTTTCAGCCTTTTTTAAAAGATAGATTGAGCCGTCTGCCTTTTTGCATTGCCGTTCGTTATCAGGCTGTAAGCTTTTTTTTACGGAATTTCTAATGCATTCCGCAAGATTTTGACTTTGACTGTTATTCGGGGAATAAAAAATTTGAGTTCCGTAATATTTGCTTTGAGAAAATTTGTTTTGGTGAATACTGATTACAATATTATTTTTGTCTGAATTGAAAATTTCGAGCCGTTTTTTTAAATCGGCAACTTTCCTTGAATGAACCGAATCTTCTCCGTTATCAAGAGATACATCATCTGTTCTTGTTTGAACAACCTTATATCCGAAAATTTTTAATAAATCAGCTGAATTATTTGCTATAGAAAGATTGATGTCCTTTTCAAGCACACCGCTTTCGCTTACTGCTCCACCGTCTTCGCCGCCGTGACCTGCGTCAATTATAATTATCGGCTCTGTTTTGTTTTCGGTTATAACAGATTTTGTCGGATTAAGTCTGAAAAAAACAGATACCATAATAATGCAGAATATTGCAAACAGTATAAAGCAGAGAGCATAAAATGTCGGGATTTTTTTATTCATACAAACACCTCTGCATAAAAATATGCCGAGTGTGAGATTATATATTACTTATTCAGTATATACTACAAAACTTTTTCTGACAAGATTTTTCTTTTGGATTTTTGCATACGACAAAGATGTTGTAATAAAATTTGTTTGGTGGTATAATTATCAAGGATTATGAATTGGAAAAATGAAAGGAAGTTAGTAAAATGGAAAAACCTGGCAGAAATGATCCTTGCTGGTGTGGCAGCGGAAAAAAGTATAAAAAATGTCATATAGATTTTGATGAAAAAATTGAGGAATTTGAGGGTGCGGGTCACATTGTTCCCTCACATGAAATCTTGAAAAATGCTGAGCAGATTGAAAAAATCAAGGAGAGTGCGAAGATTAATATTGCAGTTCTTGATTATGTTGCAGAGCATATTAAGGCAGGTATCAGCACGGCTGAAATTGATAAGTGGGTGTATGATATCACAACCAAAATGGGCGGTGTTCCGGCTCCCCTTAATTTTGAGGGATTTCCCAAGAGCGTATGTACTTCAATAAACAACGAAGTTTGTCACGGTATTCCGTCGGAAGATGTAATAATCAAAGACGGCGATATAATCAATGTTGATGTTTCAACTAATTTGAACGGATATTTTTCCGATTCTTCAAGAATGTTTTGTATCGGTAATGTAAGCGAGGAAAACAGAAAGCTTGTTGAAGAAACAAAAAATGCAGTTTATGAGGGACTCAAGCAGGTTAAGCCTTGGGGCTTTCTCGGAGATATGGGTCAGGCTGTCAATGATTATGTAAAGAGTAAAGGTTACTCTGTTGTTCGTGAAGTAGGAGGTCATGGAATCGGTCTTGAATTCCACGAAGATCCATGGGTAAGTTACATTTCTAAAAAAGGCACGGAAATGCTTATGGTACCCGGAATGATTTTTACCATTGAACCTATGGTGAACGCAGGAAAACCTGATATTTTCGTTGATGAGGATAACGGCTGGACTATTTATACAGAAGATAACTCGATGTCTGCACAGTGGGAAATTCAGGTTCTTGTAACTGAGGACGGCTACGAAATTATTGCATACTAAGTAAAAACAAAAGGCATTTGCTTTGAGAACTCTCATTGCAAATGCCTTATTTTTATAAGTAAAAATTAATTATTCCTTACCGTCCCAACAATAAGTACAGAGTTTGCATTTGTCAATTCCGCAGGAATCAAGCATATCGTCAAGCCTGTTAAAACGCAAGGATGTGAACTTGAGTTCTTTACAGATTTCATCAACCATCTGCTCGTATTTTTCAGAATCGGGATTTGTGTATTCCTGAAGAATTTCGTCTGTAACATTGCCGTTCTCAAGTCTTTCAATAACTCGTCTTGTGATGAGATCCATTTCAGAAGATGATCTTGAGAAGTTAAGATACTTACAGCCGTATACAAGCGGAGGACACGCAGGTCTGATATGAACCTCTTTTGCACCGCTTTCAAAAAGATATTCCGTTGTTTCACGAAGCTGTGTGCCTCTTACAATTGAGTCATCAATAAGAAGAAGGCTCTTTCCTCTGATTAAATCCTCAACTGCGAGAAGCTTCATTTTTGCAATAAGATTACGCTGACTCTGTATTGTCGGCATAAATGATCTCGGCCAAGTAGGTGTATATTTAATAAACGGTCTTGAGAACGGAATTCCCGAGGCATTTGCATAGCCTACTGCGTGAGCAATGCCTGAATCGGGTACACCTGCAACGATATCGGGCTTTACGGAATCTCTTTCAGCCATTTTTGCACCGCAGTTGTAACGCATTTGCTCAACACTTATACCCTCATATGAGCTTGCAGGATAGCCGTAGTAAACCCACAGAAAAGTACAGATTTTCATTTTATCACCGGGCTTTTTGAGTGTAATGCAGTTTTGGTCTGTAATTACCGTAATCTCACCCGGTCCGAGTTCTTTATAATCATTGTAGCCGAGGTTTTTGTATGAGAAACATTCAAACGCCACACAAAATGCGTCCTCTTTTTTGCCGATAACAACAGGAGTTCTGCCGTACTTATCTCTTGCGCAATAGATGCCGTTTTTATTCATCAACAGGAGCGAAACAGAGCCGTCAACTTTTTCAAGAGCATAGCTTATGCCGTCAAGAAGGTTTTCTTTTTGATTGATTAGAGTTGCAATAAGCTCGGTTGCGTTGATTTCACCGCCGCTCATTTCAAGAAAATGTGAACCGCCTTTTTTAAAAATTTCTTCAACAAGTTCATCTGTATTATTGATTTTGCTTACGGTGGTAATTGCATATGTACCGTGATGTGAACGAACTATAAGAGGCTGCGGTTCGTAGTCGGAAATACAGCCGATACCGAATTTGCCTTTCATACTCTGCATATCTTTATCAAATTTAGTTCTGAAAGGTGCAAAGCTGATCGGAGCAAACTCAGATGTTTCCGGACCGATTGAGAACGGCATTGCTCCTGCTTGTCGTGCATTGGTTGCCCCGATAGAAATGGCAACAGGAACACAGGCATATTTCTGTGGAAAACCCAATCCACTGATGATGAGAACAGGATTAAATATGCTTGGATGTCATTCAGCAGAAGCAGTAATGGTTGGGGACCGTATGGATACAGATGTGATTTCAGGAATGGAAAGTGGTATGTCTACTGTATTGGTTCTCTCTGGATGTTCAACGAAGGACACACTCAAAACTTATGCTTATCTTCCGACAATGGTATTGAATGGAGTGGGAGATATCGCCAGTATAGCAAAAGCAAAAGAGAAATAGTGTTCGATAACTGGAAAACGTCATGCATCTCCACATCTTTTCCTTATCATGGAAATAGAACAGGGAATTTTACTTTCTTCTTATGAAATTCCAAAAGGAGAAGATAAAAATACATTTTCATATGATTCTATGAAGAATGTTGATTACTCTAAACTAGAAAAATCTGAAAAATTTACTCCAGCACTTTATCATGAAAAGGACGGAATCTGTGGCGAATGTGGAATGGGAGGGAACAATATGAATTATTATATCAGTGATCTGCATTTGTTTCATGAAGCGGCAATACGTTTCGATGACCGTCCGTTCCGGGATCTGGAGGAAATGCACACCGAGATCGTAAAACGGTGGAATGAAAAGGTGAAGCCCGGCTCGCCGCTGCTGCCGCAGCTGGCGGCGCGGTTTGGTGGAGATATTTTAAAGCCGGACGGCACACTGGACCGCCGTCTGTTGGCTGACCGCGCCTTTGCCACCCCGGAGGGCAAGGCTGCGCTGGACAGTCTGACCCACCCCGCCATCGTGGCACGCATCCGCGCCGCAAAGCAGGCGGCGCAGGCCGCTGGTGCGCCCCTTTTTGTGCTGGACGGTGCAGTCATCGTGGGCACGGCGGCACAGGCTGAGTGCGACCGCCTGTGCGTGGTCACCGCACCCTTTGAAACCAGCGTGGCGCGCATTGTGGCGCGGGACGGCATTTCGCCGGAGATGGCTGCCCGCCGCCTGAACGCTCAGACCCCGGAACAGACCCTGACCGCACAGGCAGACTACACCCTGCACAACGATGCCGGGTTGGAGGCGCTGCAAGCCGCAGCCGCCCGCCTGTGTGAGCGGCTGCAGGCAGAAGGGGGCGTGACGGCAGCGCTTTGAACGAACAAAATTATGAAAAAGCCTACGACCCCATCGCCGCCCGGGAGCGCCGCGCCGCGCGGGAAAAGCTGCGCCGCCGCAAACAGCAGCGCCGCCGCCGGATGGTGCGGCGGCTGGTCGCTTTGTGCTTGGCAGTGGTGCTTACGGTGTGCGTGGTGCCGCCTTTGTGCAACCGGGCAGAGCAGCTTTTGTACCCCCGCAAGTACGAGCAGCTGGTGGAAAAATGGGCAGCAGCCTACGAGTTGGACCCACTGCTGGTCTACGCCTTTATCCGCACCGAAAGCGGCTTCGACCCGCAGGCCACCTCCAGTGTGGATGCCCGGGGCCTGATGCAGATGACCGAGGAGACCTTTCTCTGGATGCGCAGCAAAATTGCCCCGGAGGAACCGCTGACCTTTGCCGACCTGTATAGCCCCGATACCGCCATTCGCTTTGGGTGCTACTACCTGCACCTTTGCATGGTGCGCTACAAAGGGGATGTATCCACGGCGGCAGCGGCCTACCACAGCGGCTGGGGCACGGTGGATCAGCTGCTGCAAATAGAGGAACACTCGGCAGATGGGGAAACGCTGCAGGGCTTCCCCTATAACCAGATGCACCACTACGTCAACAAGATCACCGCCTGCTACCAGACCTATCAGCGTCTGTACGCAGGTCAATGATAAAAAGTTAAGGAGCAAAAAATCATGAGTGAGAAACTTACTGCAAAAGAGTACGCTGAAAAGCTGCTCTACACCCCCGAATACGCTGCTGACAAGCAGGCAGACGTAAAGGCAAAGGCTGCTGCCTTTGCCGAGGGCTACAAGAAATTTATGGACAGCGCCAAGACCGAGCGCGAGGCTGCCGTTGTCAGCGAGCAGATGCTGCTGGCTGCCGGCTACAAGGCCTTTGAGCCCAAAAAGGCCTACGCCCCCGGTGAGAAGGTCTACTTCATTCAGGAGAACAAGGCTGTTGTGGCGGCTACCATCGGCCAGAAGCCCTATGAAGAGGGCTTCCGTCTGGTCATCGCCCACATCGACTGCCCCCGTCTGGACCTGCGTCCCAACCCCCTGTACGAGTCTGACCACATGAGCTACTTCCGCACCCACTACTACGGCGGTATACGCAAGTACCAGTGGGCTACCATCCCGCTGGCCATCCACGGCGTGTTCACCCGCGCCGATGGTTCCAGCGTCAACTTTGCCATCGGTGAGGAAGAGAACGATCCCGTGTTCTGCATCACCGACCTGCTGCCCCATCTGGGTGCTGAGCAGAACGAGCGTAAGCTCAGCGAGGGCATCAAGGGCGAGGAGCTGAACGTGCTCATCGGCTCTGACACCGTGGAGGAAGAGGACGTCAAGGAGGCTGTCAAGCTGAACACCCTCATCCTGCTGAACCAGAAGTACGGCATCACCGAGCGCGACTTCACCCGCGCCGAGATCGAGGTCGTTCCCGCTGCCAAGGCACGCGACGTGGGCTTTGACCGCTCCATGATCGGTGCCTACGGCCACGATGACCGCGTGGATGCTTACCCCGCACTGCTGGCCGAGATCGAGACCAAGGATCCCGTGCACACCACCATCTGCGTGCTGACCGATAAGGAAGAGATCGGCTCTGACGGCGTGACCGGTATGCAGAGCATGTATGTGTTCCACTTTATGCAGCTGCTCTGCCGCGCTGCCGGTCAGGACGATATCCTTGCCTTCCGCAACAGCGTGTGCCTGTCTGCGGACGTGACCGCCGCCTTCGACCCCTCCTGGGCAAGCGCCTTTGAGAAGCAGAACGGCACCTACGCAGGCCGCGGCATTGCCATCTTTAAGTACACCGGCAGCCGCGGCAAGAGCTCTGCCAGCGACGCCAACGCCGAGCTGCTGGGCGATATCACCCGGATGCTGGATGCCAACAACGTGGCATGGCAGATCGGCGAGATGGGCCGTCTGGATCTGGGCGGCGGCGGTACCATTGCCAAGTATGTGGCAAACCGCGGCATCAAGGTGCTGGATATGGGTGTGCCTGTGCTGTCCATGCACTCTCCCTTCGAGGTCATCCATAAGACCGACCTGTACATGGCTTACCGCACCTTCTCTGTGTTCTGCCAGTCTGCGGACTAAAAAAATGCGTGCGCCGCAGCCTGCGGCATACACGCAATAAAAGCACCATGTTCCATTGTTTTTACATCCAAATCCTGAACGAGTACTGATCATCGGTGGCGGTGATGGTGGCGTAGCTAGAGAATGTGTACGTCACGACTGCGTAAAAGAAGTGACTATGGTTGAAATCGATGGTAAAGTTGTGGAACTTGCTAAACAATACTTACCAACTATCGCAGAAGCAATGATTGAAAACCACCCTAAATTGACTGTAAAAATCGGTGATGGCATTGGCTTCATGGCTGAAGCTGAAGATTACTATGATGTAATTATCGTAGACTGCTCGGATCCAATCGGTCCTGGTGAAGGTCTATTTACTGAAGAGTTCTATAAGAATACATTAAAAGCTCTTAAAGCAGATGGCTTGTTTGTACAACAAACAGAATCTCCTATGTTACATCAACCG
>OGXM01000779.1_pt1 | contig 19807 bp, 20 predicted proteins | sample 1576271 | NCBI WGS metagenome assembly OGXM01 (sample SAMEA3541579, study PRJEB24748) | human gut metagenome | biome: human gut; feature: human-associated habitat; material: faeces | place: China | collected 2012 | reverse complement strand
GACCCGGACGAGAATCGAACTCGTGTTACCGCCGTGAAAGGGCGGTGTCTTAACCTCTTGACCACCGGGCCAAAATTGGTAGCGGCAGTTGGATTCGAACCAACGACACTCCGGGTATGAACCGAATGCTCTAGCCAACTGAGCTATGCCGCCATAATGTGAGCCCCGTCATTCGACAAGGCTTGATTATTATATTATATCGCAAGCGATTTGTCAACAGATTTTTTGCAAAGTCGGATAAGATTTTTAAATTTTTCTGAATTTTATTTCCCGCTCCGCCGAAAGCTCCGACGGGGCAGTAGGTTGTCATTCAAAAATTTCGTGCACTCCCGCTCCGACATCATGGGTTTCTTCGCCTATTATAACAGAAGCGGTGCTGCCCTCGGGGACGGTGAAAATATATCTTATTCCGCCGTTTTCACGCCTCCACTCGCTCTTTACCGTGCCGCGGCGGGTGTCTATCGAGGCTCTGACAAAGTTTAGACGCTCGTCCGTCACGGGGCGGAAAATTATATGCTCGAAGCCGGGACGCTCGGGGTCGGCGTTTATGCCCGCCGCCGCGCCGTACATCCAATCGGCAACGGCACCGTAGGCATAGTGGTTGAACGAGTTCATGTCGGCGCTCCACATCGTGCCGTCGGGCTTTATGCCGTCCCAGTGCTCCCAGACGGTCGTTGCGCCCTTGGATATCGGATAGAGCCACGAGGGATATTCGCGCCGCAGCAGAAGATCATACGCCGTTTTTTTATAGCCGTTGTCGCTGAGCGCATGGAGCAGATACGGCGTGCCGACAAAGCCCGTCTCAAGGTGTCCCGCCCGCTCTATCAGCTCATTGAGCTGCCCGGCGGTCGCCGCCCTGTCGTCGGTGATATCAAAATACAGCGCGAGCACACAGGCGGTCTGCGTGGCGTTTTTCACCCTGCCGTTCTCCATATATTCCCGCCTGAACGCCTTTGCCGCCTCCGCCGGGATATTCTCATATTCCGCAACATCCCTGCCGAGCGCATGAGCCGCCTTTATAAATAAATCGGTCGAATATTTGTAATATGCCGTGGCGATGAGATCCTCGGAAGTCGCGCCCTTGTAGCTGCCCTCCGGGGAGTCGAGCCCGAGCCAGTCGCCGAAGTGGGAGCCGCCGGAGCGCCTGCCGTTTTCGCTGCGCTCGCGCATCCAGTCTATCCACGCCTTCATGGAGTCGAACTGCTCCTCGAGCACTGCCTTGTCGCCGTAGGTTCTGTATATCTCCCACGGGCAGATGACCGCCGCGTCGCTCCACGCGCTCGAGCCGCCCATGTCGTCGGATATATTCGGTATAACATGGGGCACGCAGCCGTCGCGTCCCTGGTCGGCGGCGAGATCGCGAAGCCACTTTTTAAAGAAGCGCTCAACGTCGAAATTGAGGCTCGCCGTGCGGACAAACACCTGCGCGTCGCCCGTCCAGCCGAGGCGCTCGTCTCTCTGCGGGCAGTCGGTCGGGACATCGAGGAAGTTGCCCTTTTGACCCCATATTATATTCTTGAAAAGTCGGTTCACCGCCTCATCCGAGCACTCGAAGTACCCCGTGCGGCGGATATCCGAGTGTACAACTACCGCCGTGAAATTCTCTTTTTTTATCTCATCCGGCCAGTTCTCAAGGCGGATATAGCGAAAGCCGAAGAAGGTCAGCGCACTTTTATATGTGTGCTCCTCGCCGTCGCAGGTGAATTTTATCTGTGCGCGGGCGGAGCGGTAGTTGGCGTTATAGAAATTGCCGTCGCGGTCGAGCGTCTCACCGTGAGAGACAGTCGCCTGTGCGCCGGGGACGCCCTTTATTTTAAACTCGACATAGCCCGTTATATTCTGACCGAAATCAATGACCGTCTCGCCCGCCGGAGTTTCCGTTATCTGCATGGCGGATATGCGCTCGTGCTCGGTAATTTTCTCGCCCTCCTGCGGAATAAGAAAATCCCTTTCGAGGTCGACGCAGATGCAGTGCCGCGCTTTTCCCGCCTTAAAAGTCGCGTCATATATATCGCCGTTATATATATGTGTATATCTGAGCTTGCTCTCGCGGGCAGTCCATGAGCCGTCGGTGACTATGCTCTCCTCGCTGCCGTCCGCATAGAAAACAGTCAGCCCGGCTATGAGCGCTGTGTCGCGGTAGCCCAAAAAGTCGCTGCTCCCGCGCCTGTTCGAGACAGCACGCCAGCCCTGCCCGACAGTCACCTCGAGCGAGTTTTCGGCTTTTATCAAAGCCGTCACATCATAGCTCTGCACCTGAAGCCTGTGGGCGTAGGAAGTCCAGCCCGGTGCAAGGATGAAGTCGCCCACCCTGCCGCCGTTTAGCTTTGCCTCGTACACGCCGAGCGCGGTGATTTCAAGCACGGCTTTTCGGACGGGCTTATCGCATCGGAATTCCTTCAAAAACACCGTGCCTCCGCGCAGATTCTTTTCGCAGCTTTTTATCCATTCGCTTCTCTCGAGCATATTTTATCTCGCTCCTCTCTGTCGCCTCATCATATTTTTTATTCTCCCGCATACATTTTATATATGTTTGCAGTCCAAAGTCAAGAGGCTGCAAGCCTTTTGTTACCGAAATGTTATAATTTGTATATCTGTTTTGCTTGACTTTTTGGTTATTTTAGGGTACACTGAACATACTGTGAAACGTTCTATTCACAAAAAACCAATAAAAAGTTAAAAGGAGCACAAACAAATGAAGAGAATTCTCGCAATCATTATGGTTCTCGCCATGGTCTTTGCTTTTGCGGCTTGCAAACCCAAGGATGACGGCAAGGACACCACAGCCCCCGGCGTAAGCGGCGACGCAGTTACCAACGATAACAGCGAATCCGTTCCCGTAGACGCTTCCGAGGCAGACAGCACAGACGTAAGCGGCGACGCTGCCGAAGTTTCCACCGACGCTTCCGGCAAGCCTGTCGAGACTCCCTCTCAGGGCGGCTCTCAGGGCGGCTCTCAGACCGGCAACCAGAAGGGTCTTAACTCCACCGACGCTAAAGCAGTCGTTGATTTCTACAACAAGGCTGTTAAGGCTTCCGTAAAGAATCCCCCCAAGGGCAAGCAGACCATGAAGCTTGAGAAGCTTGAGGGCACCGGCGGACTCGGTAAGATCATCGGTTCCTTCGAGGGCATCGCTAAGAAGGCTCTTGAGAAGAACTCGACCGAGACCACTTGGATCCCCGCGGGCGACCACGGTGACGTTCTTCCGACCGATGTCAAGAACGCTAAGGCGGCTATCTCCACAGACGGCAAGTACACCATCGTTTCCTTCAACGTCAATCCTCAGACTGACGGCCCGAAGGAGAGCAGCTCGAAGGGTTCCGTCGGCCGTTCGATCGGTACTCTCGGCAACGTTCAGAACGCTCTCGATGAGCTTCCCGGCGTTTCCATCACTTCCGGCATGGAGAACATAAAGCTCACCTACAACGACGCTTATGTCAGAGATGTCAAGATCGACAACGCCACCGGCAAGATCATCAGCGGCACCTGGCACTACAAGGTCAATGTCGATGTTAAGAATCTCGGCGTTAAGGTTATCGGTATCCCCGCAAGCGTTGATACCCTTACCGGTATTGTTGACTACACCGTTAAGCTTGGCTAAAAAATTACCGTAACGGCGATTAAAAAACACACAAAGGCTCTTACCCAAACGGGCGGGAGCCTTTTTCATATGCAATGCAAAGAGCCGCGCCCATTCGGGACGCGGCTGCCGTTATTCTGTTTTCATCAGGTCTTTTACGGTTATGCCGTCGAAGTACTCGTTCGTTATCTCTTCGAATCTGCGCCACATGCCGACGGTGCGGCAGCTGTCCGCGCGCTCGCACGGCTCATCGCAGGAGAGACACGCCACCGGCGCGAGGCTGCCCTCCGTAAGGCGCAGGATATCGCCGACAACACACTGCTCCGGCGGTCTGCCGAGCCTGTAGCCGCCGCCCTTGCCGTGGACGCCCTCAACGTAGCCGTCCCTGACGAGCAGCGCCATTATCTGCTCCATATATTTTTTCGAGATGCCCTGGCGCGCCGCCACATCCTTCATCGGCACAAGGCCGCCGCCGTGCTCCGCAAGGTCTACGAGCACCCTCAGGGCATAGCGTCCCCGCGTTGATATCATCATAAAAATTCCTCCGTTTTGCGCTCAGCAGATCTCTCCGCCGCCGATAACCGTATCTCCGTCATAGACAACAACAGCCTGACCCTTTGTTACGGCTCTCTGCGGCTCGTCAAAAATTATATGCACCGTGTTTTTGCCCGTAACTCTCACCGTTGCGGGCTGCTCCGGCTGCCTGTATCTGACCCGCGCGCTCGCGCGAAACTCCGCGGGCGGGTCGTCAAAGGCGATAAAATTGAAGTTTTTCGCGTCTAATTCTCGGCTTATCCCCGCGTCCTCGTTATCGAAGAGCTTCATCGTTACGCCGATGCAGTCAAGTCCGCTCTCCGCCGCGAGATAGGCGGCAACGGACAAGTCCACTCCTCCGCTCATTGCGACGAGTGCCTTGCGGCGCGGGTTATCGGGAGTAAAGGTCATATTATTCCTTTCAAAAAGCCCGTAAGCCCCGACAAAGCAGCCGGAGCCGATACCCCGCAGCATCTGAAAACTACAATTCTTGCAGCGTCTCGGGTGCTGCGGGACGGGAAACTTTATTTATCAGTCTCCGAAAAGCGGAGTTGACAGGTAGCGGTCGCCCGTATCAGGCAGGATCACAACTATCGTCTTGCCCGCGTTCTCCGGGCGCTTTGCAAGCTCAACGGCGGCATAGGCGGCGGCTCCCGAGGATATGCCGACAAGCACTCCCTCGCTCCTGCCTATGAGCCTGCCCGTCTCGAACGCTGCCTCGTTGCTCACGGGGATTATTTCATCGTATACCTTCGTGTCGAGTACCTCGGGAACAAAGCCCGCGCCGATACCCTGTATCTTATGCGCGCCCGCCACGCCCTTGGAAAGCACGGGCGAGCTCTCCGGCTCGACCGCGACTATTTTTACGCTCGGCTTCTTCTCTTTCAGGTATTCGCCGACGCCCGTAACGGTGCCGCCCGTGCCCACGCCCGCGACGAAGATATCGACCTCGCCGTCGGTATCCTCAAAAATTTCGGGGCCAGTTGTCTCATAGTGAGCCTTGGGATTTGAGGGATTGACGAACTGACCGGGGATGAAGCTGTTCGGTATCTCCTTTGCAAGCTCGTCGGCCTTCTCTATCGCGCCCTTCATACCCTTTGTGCCGTCGGTGAGCACAAGCTCGGCGCCGTATGCCTTCATCAGCTGGCGGCGCTCGACGGACATGGTCTCGGGCATAACTATGATTATGCGGTAGCCGCGCGCGGCGGCGACTGACGCAAGCCCTATTCCGGTGTTGCCGGAGGTCGGCTCGATAATAACGGACTCGGGGGTGAGCTTGCCCGCCGCCTCCGCGTCGTCAAGCATCTTTTTGGCTATTCTGTCCTTGACGGAGCCCGCGGGATTAAAATATTCGAGCTTTGCGAGCACCTTGGCCTTAAGCCCGTATTCCTTTTCAATATGAGTCAACTCGAGAAGAGGGGTCTTTCCTATAAGCCGGTCTGCCGATGTATAAATCTTTGACATAATAAATTACTCCTTTTTGAAATAAATTCTAATTCAACAAAAATAAAAAATCGGGAAAACTCAATGAGCGTCCCCGAGAAAAGCCGTTTTCGGACGGTTCAAAATCCGCACTCGGAGGACGTATAGAAAAAACACACGCGCCGACAACAGACACAATTGCGGCAATTCATTCGATTCACGGCGGTCTTTTTCATAATAGGTCTCTCCTTTCATACGCCTACCTTAGCGGTATGTTGAATAAAATATAGCACATATCGCCTACCTTGTCAATAGGCAAAGCTGTTTTTTCGGAATTTTTAAACAATTGCCGTCGCTGAGCTTGTTTATATGCCGTCCGTTTGAAAGCAATCTTCATGTTTTTTGAAAAATTTGCGCAGATTTACTCTTTATAGATTATATCCCACAAACGCCGACATAAAAAGCGGAGTTTATTTGTACTTCCCGCCATTGACACCCGCATTTTAAATCGGTATAATTTAATCAATAAATATAAGGAGCTGTAAAATATCATGGAAAAGAAGTATGCGATTCTCGTCGTTGATATGCTCAACGATTTTGTAACCGGCGCGCTCAAGTGCGACAGAGGTCTTGCGATAGTCCCCAAGACCGCAGAGCTCGTCAAGGGTGCAAGAGAGAAGAACATCCCCGTCATTTTCTGCAACGACGCTCACCTCAAGGGCATTGACCACGAGCTCAAGTTCTGGGGCGACCACGCAATAGCGGGCACCGAGGGAGCAAAGGTTATCCCCGAGCTCGAAGTTTGCGAGAGCGACTACATTGTTCCCAAGAGACGCTACAGCGGTTTCTTCCACACCGACCTTGACCTTCTCCTCAGAGAGCTCGGCGTCAACACCGTTGTTCTGACCGGTCTGCACACTCATATGTGCGTGCGCCACACCGCCGCCGACGCATATCAGCTCGGCTATGACGTTGTTGCTATTAAGGACGCAACCAATTCCTTCACCGCAGAGGACTATGAGTACGGTCTGAGCTATCTCAAGGGCACCTACGATGCCGAGATTACCGACACCGACACCTTCCTCGCATCGCTGTAATCAACACAAGAACACATCAACCCTCCGACGGCACTGCCGAACGGAGGGTTTTTGTTAGTCATAAGAATAAATTTATTTCAGTATTCTGCCTACCGCGTCTATCTCGTCGGCTGTGAGTCCTGCGGAGACGAAATAGTCCTCGACCGAACCGTAGCGGCGGAAAAGATACTCGAACACGGCGGTTATATTCTCCGCCGGGGCGCCGAGATGCGACATATCGCTCTCCCAGACGAGCCCCGTTTTCTTCTCTATCTCCCTGCGGTAAAACGGCTCGAGATAGCTCGAGGACAGGCGGTAATCCGCAACGATATCCTCGAAGTATACGCCCGTCAGGTGCAGTATCAGCGCGGCGGTTATGCCTGTTCTGTCCTTGCCGAGGAAGCAGTGGAACATCGACGGCGCGTCGACGCGCGACAGCTCGGAAAAGAGGCGCGCATAGTTGCCCTTGCACTCGCTCAGGCTTGTCACATATATCTCGGGCATAGTCAGCTCCATATGCGGCGATGCGGGGTTTATTTCGAGCAGAGAGAAATGATAGTAGTTGATTCCGGGCTGATTTTCAAACTCCGACGGCATGGTTATCGCCTCGGAATCGCCGCGCAGGTCGAATACGTTCTTTATCCCATAGTCGCGGAAGAACTCCATGTCGTTCGGCGTTGAGGCGCGCGGTCTGCCGCAGCGCAGAAGTCTGCCGTATTTCGTGAAGCCGCCGCCCTTTATCGGATATCCGCCGAGGTCGCGGCAGTTCTGTATGTTTTCAAGAGGCATATGTCTGAAGCTTTCCATAGTCCGCCCTCCTCATAGATTCTATCTCTATTTTAATGCATTCTCAAATATTTTTCAACCGTGAAAATGCAGAAAGCGCCTTGAAAGCTGCAATTATTTTTCCTCTTATATATTACTGTGGAAATAATACAGGGTCGTCGTCTGCGAATCAAAGAAGTAGACGTTGTAATAATCGTATTTTGAATAGGCTCCGTCGCCTATCGGCTTGCCTTCGCGGTCGTAAATATAGAGATAGTCGCTCTCATCGATATAGTCGCGCGAAAAACGGTAATTGTTCACAAGGTCGGCACCCTCGTCGCCGTCGCGCAGAGAGTCTATAACCTGCTCAAACTTATCTATATATCCGAGAAGTTCCGTCTTGCTCTCGGCGGTCACGGGCTTGAAATATTCGCTCTCCCCGGGGCTCGCGCCGGGAAAGGTGTATATCCCGAAGTCCGTCGAATCCCCGAAGCCCGCGCAGCTGTAGCGCTGCACCGACATCGCCTTGCCGAGCGAGGCTATGACCGGATCTCCGCTCTTGAAAACGCAGGCGGAAAGCGAAAACGCGAGCAGAAACGCCGCCGATATCAGAGAAATCATTTTAAGTTTTTTCATTCTTTTTCACTCTCCCCCGGTACATATTCGAGCAGGTCGCCCGGCTGGCAGTCGAGAATCTCGCAGAGGGCATCGAGAGTCGAGAAGCGAAAAGCCTTTGCCTTGTGATTCTTGAAATTCGAAACATTCGCCATCGTCATGCCCAATCTGTCGGCAAGCTCGGTGAGCGACATTTTTCTTTTTGCCATCATAACATCCAAATTTATAACTATCATGCCGTCACCCCGTTAAAATATCCCGTCGTTTTCTTCTTTTATATCCGCCGCGCGCTTGAACACGCCGCTCATCGCAAACGCGAGAACTCCCGCGACGATGCAGACGAAAATGAATACGAAAACCGGCATATAATAAAGCCCCATGAGCTCATATACAGCGAGCATCGAGCAGAGCACCGCCTGGTCGACTGAAAATATCAGCAGCTCCGCGAAGGCGCATATTCCGATATTGCGGAATTTTTTCGCCGTTCCCATTGAAAACGCCTTGTCGGTGAAAATGCGCGAGCAGATGAGCTTCAGCTCAATGAGCGCCGCCAGATACGGTACGGCGCAGGCATAAACCGACGCGGTGGTCAGAATCCAAGTATAGGGCGGCAGAGCCGAAAATTCGCCCGCTTTTATTATCGCGACGATTATAAACGGCGAAGCGAGAACCGCAAACAGCGTCAGCGCTATGCCTGCAATCACAAGCCCGTTGAGGACGATTTTTTCTGTTTTTATTTTCTTGTCGTCTTTCATTTCACATACCTCTTCTCCGTGGTTTGCGAGGTCATTGTAGCACGGCGATTCAAGATTGTCAATAAATATTTATCGTTATTCTTTAAATTTTTACTGTTTTACTGCGTATCGGCTGCAAAAAACTCCCAAGGCCGTTTAGCCTCGGGAGCTTTCGGTAAATTTAAATTACAGGAATCTTACAAGTATTCCCGCGAGCAGAACGGAGACTATAGTCACGCAGACGAAGCCCGCGACGAGCATTTTGGGCATTATCTCGGCGGTAATATTGTCTCTCTCGTCGCCCTCTTCGGTGCTTATGTTGATAGCCTCGGTGGTTATCAGCATATTAATCGGGAAGCCGGAAAAGGCGTTGAGGACTATCGCGTAGCACATGAAGAACGACTGCTTGAAAATCTTGCTTGCAAGCAGAGCCATGAGACCCATGGCTACGGTCGCAAAGACGACGAGCGCTGCCGATATGCCGACAACGGATGCGATACCGTCTGTGCCGGAGCTTGCGAGGGTCTTGAACAGTCCCATCATAAGCACGGTCATAACGAAGCCGTAGGAGCTCGCCTCATGGAGGGCGTCCGTCTCAACGAGCTTAAGCTCGTGCGCGGCGAAGCCGAGCAGCAGGCAGACAACATACATCGGGACATAGCCCTTTGTCACATAATCTATCCAGTAAGCGGCGAGAGTGATAAGTGCGAGCTTTAAAAGGATAATGGTAGTGCTTGTGGCTCTCTTCTTCTTTTTCTCGTCCTTCTTCTCCTCGGAGGCGGCTGTAGCGGCCTTGAATTCGCCGTTTCTGTAGAGCTTTGTGAGCCTCCTCGTCTCCTTCTTCAGGCAGAACGAGGTCAGCGGATAGCCGACAAGTCCCTGGAGGGAGAGGCAGACTATCGCAACAAGGGCCGCGGAGGTCTTGCCCGCTTCCGTAGCGGCGCTCGACATCATCGCGGTAGCTATTGCGCCGCCGGCGAGCGGAGGCGCTGCGGCGATCGCATTATCAAAGCCGAAGAGTGCGGTTCCGAGCGTCAGGCATATTATCGTTATCGCGGCGACACCCATGAGCGAAATTATGACGGTCTTCCACTGCGCCGCCATCTCTTTTCTGCTTATGAGCGTGCCGAGGTGGGTGACGAGCAGACCGCAGGCGACTTTAAACAGCGCATCGGACACGCCCGCGTCGTCTATTATCGTCTTCGGAAAAAGCCCCGTAGAAAAGCCGACAAGCATAAGTATCATGATGACAAGCACCGAGGGTACCCAGCCCTTTGTCACCTTTGCCAGTATCTCCGAGATGGCGAACACCAGCAGCAACGCGGTAAACGCGCCGAAAGCCGAAACTATTATAGAATTCACTTTACATCTTTCCCCTCATTAAAAAACGGTATTGCTATTAAAGGAACTTATCGAGCTCGCGCTCAACGTTCTCGTACTTCTTGACCTTGGGCTCGCGGATGAGCTTTCCTCTCGCCATGACCATCTTCACGTCACGAAGAGCGGTGAGGTCGTCGATAGGATTTTTCTCCGTAACGATAAGATCCGCGCACTTTCCGGGCTCAACGGTGCCGGTGATATCATCGATATGCGCTATCTCGGCGTTCCTCTTCGTAGCGGTATAGAGCGCAAACTTATTCGACACGCCGCAGTACTTGTGGAAATAGACAAGCTCTCTCCACATATCGTAGTGGGTGATGAACGGGCAGCCGGTATCGGTTCCGAGGCCGACGGGAATGCCGTTTGCAAGGCACTTCTCGGAGCAGTCGATTATGCCCTCAAAGACCACCTTGCCGTTGAACTGCGAAAGCTCGGTGGCGTGGCTTACGGAGCGGTCGAACAGCGCAAAGGGAAGCGCGGGAGAGAGCGTTGTAATGAGCGCCGCGTGCTTCTCCTTAAAGAGGGAGATTATCTCGTCATCCGCCTTAGCGCCGTGCTCTATAGTGTCCACGCCGTTTTCAAGCGCAACGCGCACGCCCTCGGGGCTTTCGACGTGGGCGGCTACTATGAGTCCGCGCTTATGCGCCTCGTCGCACGCAGCCTTGACTACCTCGGGAGGCATTTTCAGCGCGCCCGGCTCGCCCTTGACCTTTGCGTCAAGCACGCCGCCGGTTATCATAAGCTTTATTAGGTCGGGCTTATCCTCGGCGATTTTCGCAACAAAATCTCTCGCCTGCTCCGGGCTCTCGGCTATATATGCGAGTGAGCCCGCCATGTGTCCGTCAGGGACGGAGACAGCCATATTTGCGGCGAGGATTCTCGGGCCGACTGTCTTGCCGGCGTTTATATCGTCGCGGATGCTCGAATCGGCGTTCTCAACTCCGCCGACGGTTCTTATGGTCGTAACTCCGCTGTTGAGCTGCATCTGAGCCGCGCTGCGGCAGACGGCCTTGATTATCTTGCGGAAAAGATTGTTGCTCGTCATTATCTTAACGAGCTTCTTCGGGTCGGACTCCTTCTTCTTCGGCTTGCCGCTCGAGGGAAGGTGGAGATGCATATTGATAAGACCGGGCATTATATATTTTCCGCCGAGGTCTATCTTCTCATATCCGGAGATGTCCGCGTTCCCGTCAACAACGGCGGCTATCTTCTCGCCATCGACAAGAATTATCTTGCCGGACTGAGGCTCCATATCCTGAGTACCGTCGAGAATGATGCCGTTTACAAGTGCGTATTTCATTTTTTCGGTTCCTCCTTGAAAAAAGTGCAAGTCCGCATTGTATGTCGCGGCAGCTTATTGGCTTATACGAATATTAACACGGCTGCTATGCTTAGAATTATAGAGCTTTTTCCTCCGTTTTGCAAGCTTTTTCCGTTTAAATCGTTGAAAAGTTTTCGTTTTTTTTATCACCTTTGAACGGAGAAGCAGATATTTGTACTTGAAATTATGTTATGAGCATAAAAATACCGCCGCATCCTAAGACACGGCGGAATTTTCATTATGTTTTCTCTTACTGGACGTATCCGGCGACGGTGAGCATATACTCGCCGATCTGGCCGCCGAACTCGGGAGCGCCTTCCATGATAAGCTTGCCCTTCTTAGCGGAGTCAAGCATATCGTCGAGACCGAGCAGGATGCCCAGTGCGCTGTCGAGAGAATCGAAGCGGAGGGTGAAGAAAGGCATAGCTCTCTTGTAAACGCCTCTGCCGGCTCTCGATTTGCCCGCCTTTACGCGCAGATAAGCCGAAAGCTCATCGTGGCCGTTGACAGCCCACGCATAGACACGGTCGGGGCTCTTGAGCGCCCAATCGTGAACATCGGGATGGCCGAGCTTGTTGAGCTGGCTGATACCGCTCGAAAGCAGGTAGAAGTAGCACTTGACGAGCAGAGCCTTGGTGTCCTCGTCCTCCGGGATGCCCTTTGCGGTAAGCAGGGAGGACATCTTCAGCAGCACTGCCATGAACGAGGCGAACAGGCCGGGATGCTTCGCAATACCCTTCATCTTGGGCAGAGTCGAAAGGCTCATCTTGCCCTTGAAGAATGCGTTCATCGCCTCAATGCTCTTGAACTCAAGCTCGATGTGGGGAGCGGTGTCCACTTTATCGTTGTGAACGAGCCACTCGCCGCAGTTGACTACGAAATGGGTAGCCACCTTGCCGTCCGGGCTGTCGGGATCGAGAGCACTGACCTGCATAACGCCGTGCGCGTGCTCAAACTTCTTTGCGAGCGAGGGAACGTCGCTTGCAATTACCTTGATGAGCGGAAGGACAGCGTTGAGAAAAAGTTTATTTGTAAAAATCTCATCTCTTGATGCCATATAATCATTCCTTTCCTTATCGGGATACGGGCGAAGCTGTTACACCTCGTCGTCCCAATCGTCATCAAGCTCGAAGTCCTTGCCCATAACCTCACGGACAGCCTCAACGATACCGTTCGAGTCGATACCGAGCATGGACATGATGTCCTCATGCAGTCCGATGGGAGCAAACTTATCCTGGATACCGAGCTGCTTGAATGCGCAGCCCTTACCGGATTCAACAACGACCTCTGCAACAGCACTGCCGAGACCGCCGATGACGTTGTGATCCTCAACGGTGATTATGCGGCGGGTGTCCATAACGGCCTTGAGGATAGCCTCGCGGTCGATGGGCTTAATGGTGTGCATATCGAGAACTCTGACCTTCAGGCCGTCGGAGCTCTCAAGGAAGTTAGCCGCCTGAAGAGCCTGGAATGCGCAGGAGCCGCAAGCGATAACGGTGATATCGGTGCCCTCTTTAAGAGTGACAGCCTTGCCAAGCTCGAAGCCGTAATCGGTGTTCTCATAGAGGACACGGTCGAAGCCTCTGTTGATTCTGATATAGAACGGGCCGGGGGTCTCATATGCCGCACGGACTGCGTTGACAGTCTCCATACCGTCTGCGGGGCAGATAACGGTGAGGTTGGGCATAGCGCGGGTAACTGCAAGATCGCAGATAGCGTGGTGGGTCGAGCCCGCCTGGCCGAACGAAGTACCCGAATGGGTAGCTATAACCTTAGCGTTGACATTCTGATAGCAAATGTCGGTGTGAAGCTGGTCGGCGCTTCTGAGAGAAGCGAAAACCGAGAAGGTCGAAAGGAACGGCACGAGGCCTGCTCTTGCCATACCTGCGGCGACGCCGAACATATTCTGCTCTGCGATACCGACGTTGAAGAATCTGTCCGGATAAGCCTCACCGAACATACCGATCTTTGTTGATTTGCCGAGGTCAGCGGTCAGCGCAACAACTTCGGGGTGCTCTGCGCCGAGCTCAACAAGGGTCTTGCCGTAATATTCCGCGGTAGAAAGAGCGGTTGATTCAACGGCTGTATAGGTCATTCCGCCTGCCATAATTATTCGCCCTCCTTTTCTGCTCTTGCTTTGCGTGCCTCATAGTACTTATCGAGGCTCTCTATAGCTTTCTTGTACTTCTCTTCGTCAATTGCGCCGTAGTGCCAGCGATAGTTGCCCTCCATGAAGTCGATGCCGGCGCCCTTTATTGTGTCGGCAATTATCATGACGGGAGAATCGGTCTTGTTCTCAAGAGCAAAGTCGATAGCGTCGCAAAGCTCTTTGATGTTGTGTCCGTCGACTTCCTTGACGATGAAGCCGAAGGAGCGCCACTTGTCGGCGAAGGGCTCAAGCTTCATGACATCCTCGGTCTCGCCGTCGATCATGCACTTATTGCGGTCGACGAAGGAGATCATATTGGTGACCTTGAAGTTGGAGGCTGCCATGGCTGCTTCCCAGTTCGAACCCTCGTCGCACTCGCCATCGCCGAGGATGCAGTATGTTTTGTAATCCTTGCCGAGAACTCTTGCGGCAAGAGCGGTTCCGACCGCTATCGGAAGTCCGTGGCCGAGAGAGCCGGTGGAAGCGTCAACGCCGACAACCTTGTTCGAGTCGAGGTGGATGCCCATCTTCGAGTTCGTGTGGTTAAAGGTCTTGAGCTGCTCGGGATCGTTCCAGCCGAAATCGACGAGCACGGGAGCGTAAGCTATACCCGCGTGACCCTTACTGAGGATAAAACGGTCTCTGTCCTCCCACTTGGGATCCTTGACGTCCAGTCTCATGTACTTGTGGTAGAGAACGGTAAGCATATCCATGACGCTCATGCCGCCGCCGATATGACCGCTGCCCGCCCAGTATGTGGTGTCGAGGCAAAGTCTGCGCAGCTCATGAGCCTTCTTTTCGAGCGCTAACCATTCCTGCTTTGATAATGGCATTTACATTTCCTCCTTACAGAAAACATTTTTTATCGTCTGAGTGAATAAGCGGGTACCCCCGTAACTCACAAAGCTTCTCTTTTACCCGGGAAATAACGCCGGATGAAGTATATGACCCGTGCACGGCAAAAATCACTCCGAACGTCAAAATATCCAAAGCTTTAAGCGCGCACAAAGTCATTTTTATCTCATATGCATATATAATAGCACAGAAACCCCCGTCTTGTAAAGACAGGACGGAGGTTTTTTTGGGAAAAATCAGGCAAGCTCGGGGTGATTCTTGCGAAGGGTGTTGAATGCATCCTCTGCAACATCAACGGTGTGAGCAATATCCTCATCGGTCAGGGACGCATTGATGAAATGGTTGTGGTGGCTCGTAAGGAATATGCCGCGCTTGACCATCTCGGCGATCCACTCCTGATGAAGCATGAGGGAATCGTCATCGGCAAGGCGCAGATAGAACAGCGACGGCTCGCCGGAGACTACAAGATGGAAGCCGTTGTTCGCGGCAGCAGCCTTGAGACCCTCGCCGACCTTGAGACCCTTCTCGCGGAAGATGGCGGGAGTGTTGAGCTTCTTCATCTTGTTGATGCAGGCGATACCCGCTGCGAACGGGATTGCGCTGAGCCAGTAGCTGCCGGTATAGGACAGGCTGCTGATAGAGCTCTTGAGGAACTCCTTGCCGCAAAGAGCGGAGACGTTCCAGCCGTTTGCAAGAGCCTTGCAGAAGCAGATGAGGTCTGCCTCGAATCCGTAGAAGTGGTCACTGCCGGCGATATCAAGACGGAAGCCTGCGCGGACGTCGTCGACTATAAGGACGATGCCGTTCTTTGTGCAGAGCTCACGAACCTTCTGCCAGTAGCCGTCTGCGGGAAGCTGGTTGTCAAAGAAGTTGCCGTGGAGATAGGGAGTCGAGATAAACGCAGCTATCTCGCCCTCGTTCTCGGCGATAACTCTCTCGAGCGCGGGGATATCGTTCCAGTCTATATAGATGTTGTTTGCAACGTCCTCCTCGATAACGCCGGGATAGTCGACCTTCTGGGTCCAGGGCGAAATACCGTGATAGAAGCCGTTGATGAAGATTATCTTCTTGCGGTGGGTATGGGCTCTTGCGGTCATTATGGCGGCGGTGGTAACATCGTTGCCGTTCTTTGCGAAGAATGCCCAATCGGCGCAGTTTACGGTGTCAACAAGCAGCTCCGCGAACTCGACTGCCTTGTAGGACGGCGAGGTGGTGCAGTTGCAGACCTTTGCCTGAGCGATGGCGGCCGCGTCGACGTCGGGGTCGTTGTAGCCGAGAACGTTCGGGCCGTATGCGCACATATAGTCTATGAATTTGTTTCCGTCAACATCCCAGAAATAGGAGCCCTGCGCTCTGTCGCCGAAAAGCGGGAACGCGCTGACGGGGATAAAGCAGCCCTCTGCCGGGCCGAGGTGGCCGTAGACGCCGGAAGGAATGACCTTTTCGGCTCTCTCGAACATCTCTCTGCTCTTTGTGTAATCGTTAATCTTGAAGCTCATTAAAGTTCCCCTCCCTTATGCCAAGTACAGAGCAACTCTGTCGAGCAGTCTGTTCATATTGTCTATCATCGAGATCATGCCCTTCATGGTGATAGCACCCATGCCTATGCAGGCAACGGCGTTTATCTTTCCGTCGAAGAGGTCTCTTGCAAGATCAATTGAAGCGAACTCCATATCGGCGCGCGGATTCTCGCAGCGCTTCTTTATGGTTACAAGGCGTCCGTTCTTTGCGCGGATCGTAGCCGCGGGACCGTCCTTTATGCCGAGGCCTATCTCGCCGTCAACTATGTGGGATGCCGAGAACTGACCGATCTTGTCGTTGTTGGCTATCTGAGATATAGCAACAGCGATAGTGTAGAGCATGAGCGTGGTGCTCTGCTCGAAGAAGGTTCTGTCCTGAAGATCCTCGGGCGAGGGACGCATATATTTCGCAAGCAGGTCGGTCAAGGGGGTAAAGGTCTTGAGGAGGAACTTGATGTGCTGGAATCCCTTCGAGGGGATGGGTGTTACGGTTCCGTCAATAAGACCGTTGAATTTTTCGCAGGAAGAGAACGGCAGTTTGACGTCGCACTTGCCGACGCCCTGCTCCATCCTGCATCTTCCGTTTTTGAAGGTTATCGTGGCGCTCGGGCCGTCTTTAACTTCAAAGCCTATCGAGATGGGCTTCGTGTTGGTGAGCATTGCGCTCGCCTCCGGGACTATCTCGCAGAGATTCTCCAAAGTTCCCAAGACAGCATAAAGGTTAATGTACGCCATTGTTTTCTGATCAGTCAACCTTCATTCCTCCTTTTTAAATTGATAAAAATATTCAGAGCCGGTTTTTTGAACGCCGGTTTACTCTTGGACTGTATTCTACCACATTCTATGCCTTAAAGTCAATTGCATACCGGAAGCGTAGCAAAAAATTCACAAAATCGGCTGATTTTTTCGGGCTTTTATACTTATTTTTTCGGCGTTTTTCGATAAATCCGTAAATTTTTCTCCATGCTACCGCTGACCCTCCGAATACTTCTTTTTCGGAAAGTAATAATAAAATAATTTTTTCAATATCGGCGGCGGCAAATTCACCGTCCGGCAGCCCTTTGCCGGCTAACGGCGCCGCTTTATATTCTTCTGTCGTTGCGCGACTCGTGCTTTATCAGGCTTATGACTATTATATACATAGCCGCCACAAACGCTATGAATATAGCGGTCGAAAGCGTTGTGCCTATCATGGCGCAGGAGTCGTAGAAACCATGCAGGAACACGGCGGAGAGGTATGAGGCAAGGAGATTAAGCACCTTTTTCCCCTTGCAGCCGAGGTCGGAAAAGAGCTTGGCGCGCCCGTAGAACAGACCCATGAACACGGCAAAGCCCATATGTCCGGGAACGGCGAGCACCGCGCGCGGGAGCGCGACGGACAGGCCGAAGTTCATAACATACTTTATATTCTCAAACGCGGCGAAGCCCAAAGAGACCGAGACGGCGTAAACTATTCCGTCAAAGCTGTAGTTAAAATTCGGATTCTTCCAGGTTCTGAGCTTCATCAGCAGGAACTTAGTCCCCTCCTCGACAACCGCGACAACCGCGAAGGCGAGGATTATTTTATAATATTTATCGTTTTGGCTCACCTGGTCGTTGAGTATCTTTTCGCCTATCATTTCGAGCACTATCGACATCAGCGCCGCAACGATACCCATGAGAATCAGCGACAGCAGCAGCCCGGGCGGCTCCTTGTCGACCGTGTCGTGCTTATAGATATAGCGCAGCAGAAACACCGCTGGCAGTATTGCCGCGAGAATATATATTGAAAATATCGCCGCCGAGGGAAGAACAAAAAACATTTTATCAGCTCCTGTTTTGCTCAGAGCGTTGCGAACCGCGCCGTCAATGCGTCGCTTCGCGTGCGCCAAAAGCTGTTTGCAACTATTTTAACGGTATATTCCGTTCGGGTCTTGAGTCCGCATATATGCTCGGTGAGAGTCGCGGGCATATCATACAGATAATAGCGCGAGGTTATGTTGAGATGCTTTTTTACAAGTCCGTCGCCGCTCAGAATATATATGTCGTAGCTGTCCGGGCGGTCTTTCCCGCTCGCCTGATTGAAAGTAATATCGCAGCCGTCCGCCGTTATATTTTCTACAGATATCCGCGCGTTTTCAAAAAACGGTCTCTCCGCCGTCACATAGCGCGCGTCGGTATATTTAAACGAATCTATATTCCACGGCTCGTCTATCTCCCAAGTATAGGGGAAGAAGTGCCCGGTGAGTACGTCGTAGGGATAGACCCTGACTCTGCCGCCGGCGTCGGCCTCAACTATCAAAAACTGCGCCGCGCTGCCGTCCTCGGGGGGTATGGTACCGTGAGCCTTGTCGAACTCGTCGAGCTCGAAGTAGCTCAGCGTCCCCGTTCCGAAGGCGCTGAAATGGCGCTGATGCGCGGAACGCGGGTCATTTATCGGCGCATGGGAATGGCCGGAGAAATCGACTGTCTGCGGATAATTCATAAGTATATCCGTTATCTCGTCCTCGCCCCAATTTATGCTGCCGTAGACTGTGTCGGTGATATGCGGGTGCTGAAAGAAGAATATCGGCTTTTTGCCGTCTCTCTCGGCCGCTTTTTCAAGCTCCGCCGCCGCAAATTCGCGCTTTTTTTCGTCGAAGTGGCAGCCGCCGGTCGTTGTGACGGCGATGAAATCAAAGCCGTTTATAATTTCATGCGTGTCGGGCGTCAAAGAAAATATCTCACCGAAGCGGCGCAGGGCATTCTCCTCGCCGTCGCTCATATATTCGTGGCTCCCCATGGTCATTATCAGCCTCGCTCCCGAGGGCAGACCGCCGTCAAGAAGCTTTTTGACCTTGCGCATCTGAAGCTCGGTGCCGCGCGAGGCGAAGTCGCCGACAATGACGAGCGCGTCAAGACCTTCGTATCTCACGTCCGAAGAGCACAGCTCTCCGAGATCGGCGAGAGCTTTCGCCAATCTCTGCTCCTCTATGCAGTCCTCGTCATCTATATGTATATCGCTCATGACCGCAAAGCGCAGGGTCGGAGCAAAGCTCTTGTCAAAAGGCATTGGGGCTCTCTCTTTCTTTAAAGTATCTTGTCAAACGCCTCGAGCCAATAGCGGGCTATCAGCGCCGCGCCGTCGAACGAGGGGTGAACTCCGTCGGGCGCCCACTGCTCGGGGCAGGTGTCCACGGCGGCGGCATTGAGAAGTCCGTCGAGCGGGATAAACGCGTCGGCGTAATCCTTTGCCACTCTGCGCACTGCCTGAATCCTCGGGTCGAGATCCTCTCTCCAGCTCGCGCGCTCCTCGGAGACATGGAGCACGAACGGCTCCATAATGATTATTTTAAGGCTCGGATTTTCGCGCCTCGCGTCCTCGAGCAGCGAGCGGTACACGCGCTCGAACTCCTCTGTATCCGAGGGGTCACCGCTGTCGTATCTCCGCCAGGTGTCGTTAATGCCGATGAGCACGGAGAGCACGTCGGGACGAAGGTCGAGGCAGTCGCTCTGCCAGCGGGCGCGCAGGTCTCTGACTCTGTCTCCGCTGATTCCGAGGTCAAAAAAGTCTATATCGAAGTTCGGTCTCGCCGCGCGGAAATTCGACGCGACAAAAAGCGGATAGCCGCTGCCCATGTTGCGGATATCACCGCGATCTCTGCCCATATCGGTTATACTGTCTCCCTGAAAGAGAACTCTGAGTTTTCCCATTAAACATTCCTCCGTCGGCTCGAGACCGCCTGTCTTTGTATATAGCATTATATATTTATTATATATTATTTTATGTAATAATACAATACTTTTGCAAAAAATAATAAAAAATTAAAATAAAAACCCTCCAATGCAGGAGGGGAGTAAAACTTATTTTTTAGATTTTTTACTTGGTACATATGCA
>OGXM01000758.1_pt1 | contig 20440 bp, 20 predicted proteins | sample 1576271 | NCBI WGS metagenome assembly OGXM01 (sample SAMEA3541579, study PRJEB24748) | human gut metagenome | biome: human gut; feature: human-associated habitat; material: faeces | place: China | collected 2012 | reverse complement strand
CTTCAGAGAATTCGCTGCTGCAGTGGCGGAGTTTTTATATTTAATTCAGGCCTTCACGTTCAACTATACGATCTAAAATTTCACCGGCCTTAAAAATAACCAGATTACATTTTATTTCATCATTACGATATTTCGCTTTGAGATCAGAACAGTCTATTGTTCCCATTTCCTTCGTAAAGGTTTCAATAAATTCCTTTTCCAACGCTTTGATACGGCCGCTTTCATGCCCGTTACGGCTTACATACAGGCTGCTCAATACCATAACGCCGCCGGTTATAACACCACAGCTGCTTTCTACCCCCATCCCACCGCCAAACCCGGCAGCAAGTTTTAAGGCCTCACCGGGCAGCTTCATATTATAAGCCCAATTCGCACCATAAAGAATTTTTTCCGCACAATTCAAATCCATAGCGCTTCCAAAACCATCCTGTAATAACTTTAGCAGCATCTCGACCCCTCCAATATGCCTTATAAATTAACTTCAACTATGCTACCTGACTTTCTAGTCGCTGTCAGGTCGATTAAACGCTGGTTATCTGACCCGCGAAACGGCAGATCAAGATTACGCTGCGCCAAAATAAAAGGCCCGTCAACCAAAACATCTATTTCCTGCAAAACAGGAGAATCCTTTACCTCGTCATACCAATAACCAGTGTAACACCAAATTGTAAGTTTTGGGTTTTCTCTACGCACCAGCTTCAGAAACTCTAAAATGTCGTCCGCCTGCGCCAACGGATCCCCGCCGCTTAAAGTAATACCTCTGTGCAGCGGCGTCAGCTTTGGAAAAACTTCGTCGGCCAGCTGCTGCGGAGAATACTCCGTACCTCCCTCAAAAGGTAACAGATCAGGATTATGGCAGCCTTCGCAATGCCGCGGGCAGCCCTGAAAAAAAATCACAGACCTGATCCCCGGACCATCCACAATAGACTCTTCTAAAATAGCGGCAACTTTAAGCACAATAGACGCCTCCTATTCAGTACAACAGGTTTCCCGACAATATTTTTGGGTCAGAGTCCTTTCGCAAACAGGACAATAATCACTGTCAATGATACCAGTGTAGCCGCATTCTTCACAATAATCAATCGGGAAATTAATACCTACATAACCACAGTCACATTCCAGCATATGTCTAAGAACATCTTCCACTGCCCCTAGATTATGGACAGGAGACGAGGCAAACTCAACATAACTTATATGGCCACCGTTTGTAAATTTATGATATGCACCTTCTAAGCGCATTTTCTCAAAAGCACTGATCGGATAAGATACCGGTACATGAAAGGAATTAGTGTAATAAGCTTTATCCGTAACACCGGGAATAATACCATATTCCTTGCGGTCCATACGAATAAAGCGCCCTGACAAACCTTCGGCAGGAGTTGCAATAAAGCTGTAATTCAAATCATATTTATCGCTCATAGCATCCACTTTTTCACGCATATGACCAATGATATCTTCACCAAGCTTTTGTGCTTCCTCACTTTGTGCATGATGGCACCCCAGCAAAGAAGTCAGTGTCTCAGCCAAGCCAATGAAACCAACGCCCAAAGTACCATGCTTGATAGCCTCTTCAATCCTGTCGTCACTGGCCAGTTTATCACTGTCCAAATATAATCCCTGCCCCATTAAAAACGGTAGATCACGGACTTTAAGATTTGCCTGCACTTGATAGCGATGATAAAGCTGATCTCGTACAAGATCCAGCAAATCATCCAACAGTCGGTAAAAGGTGTCTATGTTGCGCTCAGACTTAATTGCCAAACGCGGCAAATTAATTGTAGTGAAGGACAAATTACCGCGGCCTTCTGTAATTTCAGGTCCGCGACGATTAGCAATAACACGTGTACGGCACCCCATATAAGCTACATCCCCGCCATAAGGTTTATTAAAGCTAGTATCCATAAAACTAAAAGTCGGATTCAAACGCTTGGCTGCAACTGAAATAGCCAGCTGGAATAAATCATAGTTAGGATCACCTTTGTCCAGATTTATACCGCGTTTAACACGGAAAATAACATTCGGAAAAATAGGATTCTCCCCGCGTCCAAGACCTTTAGCATATGCATTCAATAAATTACGCGTCACCTTGCGACCATTTTCAGAAGTATCAAGACCCAGATTTAAACTCGAAAACGGTACCTGCGCACCAGCCCTGGAGTGCATACTGTTCAAATTATAAACAAGCGCTTCCATCGCCTGAAATACTTCTTCCTCAGAAGCACCTTCCATAAAAGGCGCTATATCAGTATCAAAATAACCAAAAGACTGTCCACCGAACATATCATTCTGAGAGCTTTGCAGAATAATTGCCGCTAAAGCTGTCGCAGAACCTGGACGTCTGGGAGGACGGATAAACCCATGTCCATTATTAAAACCTTTGGCCAGCAACCGACCTAATGGAATATTGAGGCAATTTAATGTTTTTCCATAAAAATCAAGATCATGGATATGGATATCACCTCGCTTGTGAGCCGTAGCCATTTCTTCAGGGATCAACCGATTCAGATAAAATTCCCGACTGGCAGCCGATGCTATCTGAAGCATTTTTGCAGAAGGAGAGTTAGAAATATTAGCATTATCGCGGTCAGTTTCCTTTAATATCTCTGCCACAGTGTCCATCAGCTCACTGCGAGAGCTGCGCATACCAGTTCTTCTAGCTCTGTACAGAATATATGATTTAGCCGTACGGGCATGTCCGCTTTCAATCAGTACTTTTTCTACAATATCTTGAATATGTTCAACATCAACAGTCTGCTTATTTTCATTTTTTAAGGCTTTTAAAACATTCAAAGTCAATTCCATTGCCAGCTGCCTGTCGGCGCCGCCTACTGATTTAGCCGCTTCAAAAATAGCATCCGTGATTTTTGTTTCATCAAACTCCACAACCCTGCCGTCACGCTTACGGATCATCATTCCTTATCACTCCGATCAATACTTTCATTGTTTTTCATAATACGTTGTAATTCCTGCATAAAATTATTAACGTCAGCAAACTGCCTATAAACAGAAGCAAACCGTACATAAGCGATCTGGTCAGTTTTCTCTAAATGATTCATTACCGCTTCGCCGATAACTTCGCTCCTGATCTCTGCTTCTCCGCGCATCCTCAGTTCCCGTTCGATATGCTCAGCAATTTCCTGGATTTTCTCATAAGAAATAGGCCGCTTTTCAAAAGCTTTGATCAATCCACTCAAAAGTTTTTTAGCGTCGAACAACTCCCGACGTCCATCTTTTTTACTTACCATCAAAGGAGTTTCCTCATATTTTTCATAAGTAGTGAACCTGCGTCCACAATCAGGACATTCTCGACGACGCCGAATAGAAACGCCATCATCCACAGCACGGGAATCAACAACTCGACTGTCACGATAAGAGCAAAACGGGCACTTCATAACGTCACTTCCTTTTACAGCTTTATTTATATCAGCGCTTTTATTATATCATAACTTTCAGTTTATTCAAACAATATCTTGTGTTTTTCGTCCACATTTCTATCATATATGCCCAAGATATAGAAAAACTCCCTTTGCATAAGCAAAGGGAGTTCGCATTTGTAAGTTTAACCGCGAATCCAAGGCGGAATTTCAGTATCGGAGGTTGGCGGTTTGATAACACCAGAACCATACGAAGGAGCTTGTCCCGGCTGCGCAGGAGCAGCAGCCTGTTGTTTTTCACTGCTGTGCTGCTGTGCATAGCTGTTGTTATAACTTGGACGGGAAGCGCCACGCGCTCCGACAGCAGGATTTCTGCGCTCAAAACCGGTAGCAATAACCGTAACACGGATCTCATCTTCCAACTCTTCATTAATAACAGCACCAAAAATGATATTAGCTTCAGCATCAACAGCTTCAGTAATAATATTAGATGCTTCAGTAACATCGAACAGTGATAAATCTTTACCGCCGGTAATATTAAAGAGTACACCACGTGCCCCTTCAATAGAAGCTTCCAAAAGCGGACTCTTGATTGCAGCTTCAGCTGCTGCACGGGCTCCGCCCTCACCTTTGGCCGTACCGATACCCATTAAAGCAGACCCTGCATCAGACATGATAGTTTTCACGTCAGCAAAGTCGGCATTGATAAGTCCCGGAACTCCAATCAGGTCAGAAATACCCTGCACACCCTGACGCAGTACGTCATCAGCAATACGGAAAGCATCAAGCATCGAAGTACGACGATCAATTACCTGCAGCAAACGATCATTAGGTATGGTGATCAAAGTATCAACTTTATCTTTCAAATTAACTATACCGTTTTCAGCCTGCGTCATGCGACGTTTGCCTTCAAAAGAAAACGGTTTGGTAACTACTCCGACTGTCAAAGCGCCAACTTCTTTGGCGCACTCAGCCACAACATGCGCAGCGCCTGTACCTGTACCGCCGCCCATACCTGCTGTTACAAAAACCATGTCAGCACCGCGCAGAGATTCCAGCAACTGATCTCTGGACTCCTCGGCCGCTTTTTCACCAACTTCAGGATTGGCACCGGCCCCAAGACCTTTAGTCAGTTTTTCGCCGATCTGAATACGGTTGGGAGCTTTCGAAAGCAACAAAGCCTGGGCATCTCAGTTTACGGAAATAAATTCCACACCCTGAACACCGGCTGAAATCATCCGGTTGACAGCATTGTTACCGCCGCCGCCGACACCGATAACTTTTATATTGGCTAAATTTTCAAAACTTTTCTCTTCAAATTCTTCAAACATCGTATTGTGCTCCCCCTTATGTATTTGGGTCAAAATGAAAAATCAAAACCATTGACATTTTACATTCAACATTAATAGTCTTTTTTCCTGCTTTTTATAAAAATTTTTTTATTTTTTCAAAAACAGATGTCTGATCGCCGCCAGATTTTGGAAAATGCGCATCCCAAAAATCAGGATACCAACCAGATACAAGTCTATACCAAGAATCATACCAACGTAGCACAAAAAAGCCGCCAGCACAGCGTTAGTAAAAAATCCCGTAATAAAGACCGTATTATCATAAGACCCTTCCATGCTGGAACGAATCCCGCCGAAAGCAGTATCCAATGCCGCCATCAAAGCTACAGAAAGCATTTTACCATATTCAGGCGGTATATAAATCGGGAAATACAATCCGGCACAGATGCCTGCCGCCAAACCAGCAAGAACATAAAAAATCATTTTTCTGCCGCCTCCTTCTCTGCATCGGAAGCTTGCCCTTCTGCTATTTTGGCATACTCAAAACTTTTACGGCCTTTAAAAGCCGGAATAACGATATCATCAGACTGACTTAAATCGGCCTGGATACCCCAAAATTTGAAGTTTTCCAGAACGCCGCCGCGCAATTTGAGCGCACTTTCTAAATTGTTAGGATTCCCAATAGCTTTTATCTCATAAGGCGGTGCCGAACGATTGTTATTTACCGATAAAGTCGGACCCGCACAGCGGATCTCGCTCATCGCTACAATCCTTTCGCCGTTGATGGCAATAGCCTCAGCGCCTGCGGCACGCAGCTCATTGATAACTCTTAATAAATCATCATCATGAATAATATACAAGTTAGGATTTTCTCCAGGTTTGCTGGCAATCTTACTGTCATCCAAAACCAGTTTGATACCCTTACCATGCATTTCAAAATCACCTGCAAAAGCTTTTAACCGAACTATTTCTCTGGCAACAACCTCGTCACCTGCTTTTGCCTGCAGCTTTTCCATTTCTTTAGATAATTCATCTCGTTCTTTTTCTACTGCTTTCAAACGGTCAGACAAATCCTCGGCACGCTGAATATTAATAGTTTTTTGTCGTTCTGTAGTTTTAAACTGTGTAGCCAACATAAAACCGAGTACGGCGCAAACCAGTGCAATTAAAATTTTTGCATGTTTGTTCGCAAACATTTTATCCTCCGTGTAATTCTTGCTATGTTACTGTTTCAATTTAATATATGGCTTCGTAAATGTCAAGTCAATAAATTCAGCTTGTATGTTTTTTGCTTTTATTTCATTAAAAACAGTAACAAATAAATTAAGTTTATCCATAATCTTATAAACATCACCCAATAAAATCGGATAACCATATTGCAGATAGAACTTAACATTATTCTGCTGGTCTACAGCAATTTCGGAAATATGCGCCACAGTATCACGATCCAATTGACTCAAAAATTCCAAAATCAGTAAAACCTGCTTTTCACCGATTCTGTCTCCAAAGTAAATATTACCTGTAACAATACCTGATAATACAGGAGCGTTGGCATCCTTGATTCCATCACTGACTTCCATCACCACGCCTGTATAATCTACCTTTGCATATCCGTTATAAGAGCAGGCCAGATATACTGCCGGCCGCCGTTCTGTGATCTTCACGCGCATCACACCAGGCCAACTGTAAGAAACATCAGCCTTCTCGAATCTTACGTCATGAGTCAGCGCCTTCTGTACCTGCCATGGTGATATCACAAACAAATTAACAGGCTCCTGCACACCAGAGATCTGCAGAATATCTTTAGCCGTAACCTTATCGCTGCCTTCGACATTAATACTGCCAAAAGCAAAACCCGGCTGACGAACCCAATGCCAGCCAGCAGCCAGCAAAGCAGCACATATTATGCAAAAACAGATGAAACGCAAAAGGCGCACCCGACGCCTTCTCCGCTCTTTTCGCAAACGTTCACGTGTCGACTGCACCTTTCTCACCTCACTTCGTCAATATCAGCAGTATCGATCTTACTATTTATCGTTCAAAGATGCCGACAAAAGAATCTTCTCACACAAGTCAGGGAAAGATATCCCCACAGCAGCTGCTGCTTTCGGCACCAGGCTGGTAGCAGTCATTCCTGGAACTGTATTAGCCTCCAGTACATAGCCTTTACCTGCTTCATCAAGCATCACATCCACACGCGCAACACCACTGCATCCCAAAACCTTGTAGGTTGCAACAGCCAGTTCCTGCACATGCCTTGTCGTTTCTTTATCAAGCGGCGCCGGAACTAAATATTCAGTTTCACCTTTGGTATATTTAGAATGAAAATCATAAACCCCGGAATGCGGTACGATATTGATAACAGGCAATGCAACAGCCATGCCCCCATCCTGCATAATGGCAACAGTAAGCTCTTTGCCCTGAATAAACTCTTCCACAACAACCTCACGGGAATAAGTAAAAGCCTTCTCCATAGCAGAATTAATATCAGTATCATTTTTTACGATCTCAACACCAATACTGGATCCCTGTGTCGCCGGTTTAACAACAACAGGCATCTTTTTAAAAGCAGATAGAATCTCACCGCAAAAATCATGCGTTTCTCCCTTTACAAAAATCAACGATTTAGGAGTAGCAATACCTGCGGCCTGCATGATGCGTTTAGATGCCGCTTTATCCATGCTCAACGCACTTGCAAGCATACCTGAACCAGTATAGGGAATTTCCAGCATCTCCAGTAAAGTCTGCAGCCGACCATCTTCACCATACATTCCATGTACAGCATTAAAAACTACTTTTGCACTGCATTCTTCCAATTGCAGTGCCAGTTTTTTCGGTTCCAGATCTATTTCGGCAACATTGTAGCCTTTTTCACGCAGAGCCCCAGCAATAGCGGCACCAGTAACCAGAGAAATTTCTCGTTCAGCCGACGGGCCTCCCATTATTACTGCAACAACATCGTTTTTATTCATCATTATCTACCTCTCTCAAGCTCGGTAACAAGCTCTTCACCGACCTTAAAAATATCGCCGGCGCCAACAGTCATAATCAAATCTCCCGGCTCGGCAATTTTAAACAAGTACTCCTCTAACTTCGGCAAAGTAGGAATAAACGTAACCTGCTGCTGTGTCGCCTCAGTCACAGCTTCTGCCAGTGAAGCCCCACTTACACCATCAATTGGGAATTCACCTGCAGAATAAATATCAGTCAATATCAGCTGATCGCAATCAGCAAAGCATCGGCTGAATTCATCAAACAATAATTTTGTGCGGGTATAACGGTGCGGCTGAAAAGCACAAATCAACCTTTTAGGCTGGGTCTGCCTGGCCGCTTTTAACGTAACACCGATTTCCGTCGGATGATGCGCATAATCGTCAACAACCCAGATCCCATCAATGCGGCCTTTTGTTTCAAAACGTCTTCTAGCACCGCTGAATTTCTTCAATGCAGGTAAAATCTGCTGCATCGGTATCCCCATTGCCTGTGCCGTCGCTATTGCTCCCAAAGAATTAAGCACATTATGCTGTCCTGGTACGATCAGCTCAACGGTGCTGACAAAAACTCCTTCTACATATAAATCATAACAGGTACCATTGACACTGTATCGGATGTTTCTCGCCTGATAACGAGCGTCTTCATGCTCCAGGCCATAGCTGATAACAGGAGTTGTCGTTTCTGATGCCAGCTTGCGCAGTTTTGGACTGTCCATACATAAAATTGCTGCGCCGCCGTCTTTGACATTAGACAAAAACTCTGTAAAAGCCAGATAAATATTTTCTTCGCTGCCATAATGGTCCATATGATCGTTTTCAATATTTGTAACAATGGCATACTTAGGATAAAACTTTAAAAAAGAACCGTCGCTTTCATCAGCCTCAGCTACCACATATGGTCCTGCCCCATTACGGGCGTTACCGCCCAAGCTGCCAACCTCACCGCCAATAATAATGGTCGGATCGATATCCGATGCAGCAGCAATACAGGAAATCATTGCACTGGTAGTAGTTTTGCCGTGAGCACCTGCCACAGCCACCCCATCAGCATGATTAAGAATCTCTGCCAGCACATCTGATCTGTGCAGAATAGGTAAATTACGTTTTTTCGCTTCCATCAGTTCGGGGTTATTTTGATGGATAGCACTGGATATAACTACGGCGTCGACATCGTCGACCTGACATTCGGCATGACCCATGTAAACCAAAGCGCCCTCTTGAGCAAGCTTAGCTCCCATATGACCGGCATTAAGATCAGAACCTGATACCTGATAACCGCGTTTGAGCAAAACATGCGCAATAGCACTCATTCCGGCTCCTCCAATACCGATAAAATGAATGTTTTGCAGACCTTTAAGCACTAAAAGCCCTCCTCCGTCATTTTCTTACTAAGTTCAACGCCTGCTGCGCGATTTCTGCCGCCGCCTCAGGTCTTCCCAAACTTTTTGCAGCTTTTTTCATAGCCTGCAGTTGGTTATCGTTGATCAGTAATTTTTCTATCTCTTCCAACAATTTTTCGCCTGTCAGTTCTTTATCCAAAATAACCTTAGCTGCTCCGGCCGCCTCTACGGCCTTAGCGTTAAATTCCTGGTGATTGGCTGTAGCGTAAGGATATGGTACAAGCACAGCAGGAACACCCTTTGCTGTCAACTCTGCCAAACCGATAGCTCCGGCCCGAAATACAGCCAGATCGGCAGCTGCCAAAGCAACCGGCATATTATGCAGATATGGCCTGATCATAATGTTATCGTCCAATGATCCGGCCTTCCTCATTTCAGCCATATAATATTCATAATTAACTTCACCGGTAGCATGCAGCACCTGCACATCTGAGCGTCCCGACAGCTCGCGCTCTACATACTGCATGGCATTATTGATGCTGCGGGCCCCTCGGCTTCCACCTGATACAAGAATAGTTTTTTTGTTTGCATCAAGCCCAAGCTCAGCAACAGCATCCTTACGTTTTTTCTGCATGATCTCGCTGCGAATAGGATTCCCTGTAAAAATCTTTTTTGACGAACCGCCAAAATATTTTTCGGCCTCACTATAACCTAAAAAAACCTTTCTCACATAACGCGCCAGAATTTTATTAGTTACACCAGGCATTGCGTTCTGTTCCTGAATACATGTGGGAATACCTTTTAAAGAAGCTAAAAACACGATTGGACCACAAACATAACCGCCAGTACCAATAACTAAATCCGGCTTCAACTTATCAAGCAGGCTGTAGGCATCTTTAAGCCCATGCAGCAGTTTTATGCCTGAACGCAATGTGTCTAAACTTAAACTGCGTTTAAAACCTGCAACATCAATAAATTCCAAATTATAACCGTAACGTGGAATAATATCTTTTTCCAAACCTTGCCTTGTCCCGACAAAGGTAATTTCCACATCAGGACGGATAGCCTTGATTTGATCGGCAATAGTCAGCGCCGGATAAATATGCCCGCCGGTACCGCCGCCAGAAAGTATAACTTTCACAGTTTTTCCTCCTAGCCTTTACTTTGGCAATGCCGCAACCAAATTTTTAAAATAACGGCCGCGTGCAGGGAAATTTTCAAACATATCATACGAAGAACAGGCAGGTGACAGTAATACTACCTGTGGCGCAGCAGCCAGCTTATACGCCAGCTCAACAGCCTCATCCATTGTCTCTACTTTTCTGATATCGCCTACGCCTGCTGCTGCGGCGGCTTCATAAAAACGTTCTTTCGCTTCACCCAATAAAATCAGCACATCTGCCTTGGCCTGCACTAATTTCATCATCGGTTCCAAAGATGTCATTTTATCATGTCCGCCTGCCAGCAAAATTATATGCCCGTCAAAAGCTTCCAAAGCTTTTATTGTCGAATCAGGATTAGTTGCTTTCGAATCATTATAATATGGTACACCGTTAACTGTCATCACATACTCCAAACGGTGCTCAACACCTGTGAAATCCAGCAAAACCCTGCGCATATTTTCAATAGTGACCCCGGCAAAAAAACATGCCGCAATAGCCGCCAGTACATTTTCTTCATTATGACCGCCAAATACACGCAAGTCTTTTTTATGACAAACAGTATAAAGCTGTCTGTCCCAGGCAATAGTAAAATTACCTCCGTTTAAATATACGCCACGATTAAGCTGCTCCCTGCGGCTGAACCAGCAAACCCTTGAAGGGGCCAATTCGCCCCAGCTGCGTATAATAGGATCATCATAATTTAAAATCACGATATCATTCTCACGCTGTTTTTTAAATATATTACACTTCGCCGCACCATAAGCTTCCATCGTATGGTGGCGATCTAAATGATCGGGAGTCAGATTCAAAATTACTGCTACATCTGGGCGAAACTCACGCACACCTTCCAGCTGAAAACTAGACAGTTCCGCTGCAAGCCAGGCGTCAGCTCCTAAATTCTCAACTTCCTTAGACAATGCCTGTCCAATATTACCGCCAACGGCCGTTGGCACAGGCAAAGTTTTCAGCATTTCTCCTACTAAAGTAGTAGTTGTTGTTTTTCCATTCGTACCCGTAATTCCTATAATATGCCCATGATAACTGCGGTATGCCGCTTCTACTTCACTTATGACCTCTATTCCCATCTGCACGGCCATATCAGTCAAAGGATTAGCCAAAGGAATACCAGGCGATAAAACTATCTGTTCTACTTCCTGCAGCAAAGTTTCCCCATTGCCGCAGTACAGGCCACCACCTTGCTTTTTCAGCAGTTCCAGCAAAGCATTATCTATCTTTGTTTCCTTATCGCTATATAGAAGCACCCTGCAGCCTTGTTTCGCCAAAGCGTCAGCAGCTCCGCAGCCACTGATGCCAGTACCGTATACTAAAACCGTCTTTGTCATTAGCAGCCGCCTCCGTTCCCCAAACACCATAACCCGATACCGATTAAACCAAGCAGCAAACTACTGCCCGCAAAAACTTGCACAATCTTTGTTTCTTTCCACCCGCCCAATTCAAAATGATGATGAATAGGCGTCATACGAAAAATACGCTTACCGCCTGTTTTCTTAAAATAACCGACCTGAATAATAACCGAAGCTGCTTCCATAACATAAATCCCGCCAAGAATAATCAGCAACAGCTCTGTCCGTGTCAACAGGGCCAACGCAGCAATTCCTCCGCCCAGTGCCAAAGAACCTGTATCGCCCATAAAAACTTTAGCCGGATAACGATTGAACAGTAAAAAGCCCAAACAAGCACCTGTCAATGTCAAAGCAAAAATACTGAGGTCCATACTGCCTGACTGATAAGCAATATAAGCATAAGCCAACGTTACCGGTACTGTTACGGATGCAGCCAGGCCATCTAACCCATCAGTAAGATTGACAGCATTCGTAGTACCTACCAGAAGCAAAAACGCCAGTACGTAATATAGGCTTCCCAAGGGAACTGACAATGAGGTTCCTGGAATATTCAACCCCAAATTTACATGCGGCTGCAATTCAAGATAATAAACATAGGCACCAGCCAGCAAGAATTGTAAAAACAGTTTCTGTTTAGCTGTAAGCCCAAGATTACGTTTCATTACCACTTTAATATAATCGTCAACAAAACCAATCAGCGCATGCCCAAAAGTCAGAAGCAATGCAATCAAAACTGCCGGCGTCAGCTTGCACCATACCAGCACTGCAACCAGAACTGCAGTCAGTATCATCAACCCGCCCATTGTCGGTGTGCCACTCTTTTTTTGATGTGCCTGCGGCCCGCAGTCACGAATGCTCTGACCAAATTTCAATTTATGAAGCAGCGGTATCAGCACAGGTCCACTGGCTGCGCAGATCACAAAAGATGTCGCCAATGCTCCCCAAAGGCTGTAATCCATTTTCTATCAATCTCCAAACCTTATAGCTATAGCTGTTTATTTTTTAAAACTAACTCCAAAAGAGAATCCACCTGCATCGAATGCGAACCTTTTAAAAGCACTATGTCATGCGACTGCAGAAGGCTATCCAAAAGCTTGGCCGCTTCATCTCGGCCAGCACACCAATATGCTTTGCCTCCCAAAGCTTCAACTGCCGCGGCAATAGCTTTTGCTTCATCACCATAAGCGATTACCATATCCGTCTTTTCGCGAACAGCAAACTGACCAACTCTGCGATGAGAATCGAAAGAAATATCACCCAGCTCCAGCATATCAGCCAACACTGCAATCGTGCGGACGCCGTGGGCAGCTTTCTTTGCTTCATGTAAAGTTTTTAACGCTGCTTCCATTGAAGCAGGGCTGGCATTATAGGCATCATTGATTACCGTCATAGTACCTATATGCACTATTTCCTGACGGCTGCCTGTCAGTTTTGCTGTCATTAAAGCTTTAGCACTATTATTTAATTTTACACCAAAAGCAGCACCCACTGCAATCGCTGCCAAAGCATTTTGTACATTGTGTTCACCAATAAATGGCATATTCACTTCCGTACGTTCTCCTGATCTGCTGTCAATGCAGGTAAATACACTCCCATGAGCAGTTGTTACCACATTATCACCGCGGAAAGTAGCTTTACCTGAATACCCATAAGTAACAACCTGTGCCTTAGTTTTATCCGCCATTGCTGCAACATATTCATTATCAGCATTCAGCACCGCCAATTGTTCCTGTGTCAGATCTTCAACTAGCTCACTTTTTGCTCTGGCAATATTTTCCATACTTCCCAGAAGCTCCATATGTGTTTCACCAACATTAGTCACAACCGCTACATCAGGTTTTGCAATATCGCATAATTCCCTAATCTGACCCAAGCCGCGCATTCCCATTTCGACAACAGCAATCTCTGTATCAGCCTTAACGCTCAGCAATGTTTTTGGCAAACCAATTTCATTATTAAAATTTTCCTGAGTTTTGATCACCTTAAACTTAGTCGACAAGCAGGCAGCAATCATATCCTTAGTAGAAGTTTTACCATTAGAACCAGTAACAGCAACCACCTTTAAATTTTTATTACTCATTCTGTATGCATGCGCTATCTGCTGATAAGCAAGCAGCGTATCCTCAACAGTAATAATTACAGTTTCAGAGGGCAGTTCAGGCACAGGCTTTGACACCAGCACTGCCGCCGCTCCATGTTCCAACGCCATTTTACAATAAGCATGACCGTCAAAACGCTCACCACACAAAGCTACGAACAATTCACCACTGCTTTCAATCCGCGAATCAGTCGTAATCCCTGTGAAAATAAGCTCCTGCATATTTTCACAATGTCCACCTGTTGCCGTTATTATTTCCTGCAAGCTCAACATACAATCACCTTTTCTTCCAGTATTCCTGCACTACTTCACGATCATCAAAGTGAATAGTTTTATCTGCCAGAATTTGATAGTTTTCATGTCCTTTACCGGCGATCATAATTACATCATTCGCGGCAGCCTCAGACAAGGCGTGATAAATAGCGTCTCTGCGCTCTGCAATCAATTCCACACTCTTCCCTTCCGGAACATCCTTCAGCGCCTCTGCAATCTCGTCAATGATAACTGCCGGATCCTCAGTACGCGGATTATCAGAAGTAACTACGACCCTATCTGCCAGCTCCAAAGCGATCCTTCCCATAATAGGCCTTTTTTTATTGTCACGGTCACCACCGCAGCCAAATACTACCCACAGTTTGCCTTCCGTAATACTACGAGCAGTTTTCAGCACATTTTCCAAACCATCAGGAGTATGAGCATAATCAACAATAACAGTATACGGCTGTCCTGCTTCCACTAACTGGAAACGTCCAGGAACACCGTCGAAACCATTTAAAACATCAACAATAGTTTTTTTATCAATTTGTTCTGCCAACGCAATAGCCACAGCCGCCATAACATTGTAAACATTAAATTCACCCGTAATTTTTAAAAGCAGATCCATCTCGCCCACCGGCGTATGCAGCTGTAACCGCATTTGTTTAGCCTCAACTTTAAAAAACAACGGATAAATATCATTATTACGTCCTTCGCCATAAGTCAGTATTCTTGTTTTTGTGCGGTCGCATAAAATCGGCGAACTTGCATCATCCATATTAAAAACTGCTGTTTTATTCTCTTTTTTACCTTCATGCAAATGTTCAAACAACAGCCCTTTCGCATCGCGATAGTTTTCCAGTGTTTTATGAAAATCCAAATGATCCTGCGTTATGTTGGTTAAAGCAGCAGTGTCATATTCACAGCCGGCAACACGATTAAGTGCCAGTGCATGCGACGAAACCTCCATGACCACATACTCACATCCGGCTTCTTTCATTCTGTATAAAGCACGCTGCAGATCTACTACGTCTGGAGTAGTATTATGAGCTACAATAGCCTCGTCCTCGATCATTATATTGATAGTTCCTATAAGCCCAACCTTAAATCCGGCCTTACGTAAAATAGCACGCACAATATTGGTAGTAGTGGTTTTACCATTCGTTCCCGTTACCCCTATCATCCGCATAGTTTTACCTGGATAATCATAGAAAAAGGGAGCGATAACTTCCATTCCCAATCGGGTATCAGCCACCTTTAAAAGCGTCAATCCATCAGGACATACCTCTGGAACATCCTCAACCAAAGCTGCACCGGCACCAGATGCAGCAGCCTGCTCCAAGTATTTATGCCCATCCACATGTGCCCCTTTCAGACATATAAACAAACTGCCTTCTCTCACTTCGCGCGAATCAGCAGTTATATCCTTAATGATTTTATCGCAGTCACCAACAACCTGTACTTCAGGCAGTACAGCAACGATTTCTTCTAACAGCTTTTGCATATAGCATACCTCCAAAAGTGAAAGGGCAGCCTATATACAGGCTGCCTTCTAAAATCTTCATATATTATAGCATATTTTTAATAAGAAGGCTATGAAACGATTATTTTGCATAAGCATAGCCGTCATAAGCAACTTTACGGCTATCAGCCTTCACATAGATATTATTACGGGCAACTGTCATACCCAATTGTTTTTCAGCTATACTGGTGACTCTTTCCGGCCCCTTCAGCTGCTCAACTTCAATTTTTATTTCCGAATTTTTTAAAAGCAACGTAGCTTCCTGCTGCTTCAATGCAACAAGCTCATCACCTGTACGGACCAGGCTTTCGCTGCGTGCGACCGCAGCAAAATAAGCCACCATCACGAGCAGTACTAACACGGCAGCACGGCGACGCACAAGTTTATAGTCAACTTTTTTGACTTTGCGAACCCGCTCTACAGGTCTCTCATATTCAATTTCTTCCCATGCGTAGTTATCATACTTACGTGCTAACATGCTCCACCCTCCAAATCAGCGTTTGATCGCATAACGTAACCGTGCGCTGCGCGAACGCGGATTCGCCTCTATTTCCGCATCGCTGGGAACTATATTCCCCACTTTTTTTACAAGCGGCTTTCTGCCGCAAACACAAACTGGAAGCTGCGGCGGACATATACACCCTTTCGCCAGCTGTGCCAGTGTTTGTTTCACTATCCTATCTTCTAAAGAATGAAATGTAATCACTCCTATACGCCCGCCGCTTTTCAAACGTTCGACCGCCTGCGTTACAACATTTTCCAAAATATTCAATTCATCATTCACTTCAATACGGATTGCCTGAAACGTACGTTTTGCAGGATGCGGACCATCCTGCCGCGCTCCCTTGGGAATTGCCTTTTTGATCACATTCACAAGTTCAAAGGTAGTTTTAATAGGCTTTTCAGACCGTTCCTTAACGATAAACTGAGCTATTCTTTTACTCCAGCGTTCTTCACCATAACGGTAAATAATATCCGCCAGTTCTTCTTCTTTGTAACGGTTAACTATATAATAAGCATCTTTTTTACTTTCTTTATCCATCCTCATATCCAAAGGACCATCATGCATATACGAAAATCCACGCTCCGGTGTGTCCAGTTGATAAGAAGATACACCAAGATCAAAAAAAATTCCGTCAATCTTATCAATATCCAAGCCATCTAAAACATCGTCGAAATTCTTAAAATTTGACTTAGCGATTTTTATTTTACAAGGCAGTCCCTGCAATCTAACACTTGCAGCTGCAATCGCGTCATCGTCCTGATCAATAGCGACCAGCGTGCCCCGCGAACTGAGCTGCATGGCAAACCCTTTGGAATGTCCCGCACCACCCATGGTGCAGTCCACATAAATTCCATCTTTGTCAGTTATAAGCCAGTTGATGCTCTCTTCCAGCAATACGCTTTTATGTACAAATTCCATTATCATGGCCGCCTGTCCTTAGATTCCTAAATCAAGATCTGCCAACTGTTCCGCTAATTCGCCCACATCTTCGGCATTTTCTTCGTTATATGCGTTCCAGCGTTCTGCGTCCCAGATCTCAGCCCTGTTGCCAACGCCGACAATAACGGCATTTTTATCCAGTCCTGCAAACTCGCGCAGATTAACAGGTAAAAGTACCCGTCCCTGTTTATCGCACTCACCTTCGGCAGCACCGCCAAAAAAGAAACGGTTAAAATCACGGGCACCCTTACGGGTCATCGGTAAAGAATTGAGCTTTGCTTCTAAAAGCCGCCATTGCTCAAGATCATAAACAAATAAGCAGCCGTCCAGCCCTTTTGTTAAAACAAACTTTGTTCCCAAAGCCTCGCGGAGCTTTACAGGCATAAAAAGGCGTCCCTTTGCATCAAGGTTATGTTGAAACTCGCCCATTAACATTTTGAGACACTCCTTCCTCCACTTTGCTCCACTTTTCACCATTATAACCTCATTTTTGTGAAATTACAACATTTTTTTACTAATATATAAGAAATTATATGCTTTTGCACTTAACGGGCTTGCAAATTCTCCGCCAAAAAGACTCAGTACCATAGACAAAACCAACAACCATGATATGCTGCGTTTTCTCATTCTTTTTCGGTTCATGAATTTATCCCTCCTATAATTTATGTATTTTATATCGGAAAAGTTTTCCTTTTCCTTTACAGCTTAATAGTATCATTTATTCAGCAAATATTCAACCGCTCTTTCCATCTGATTATCAATGGTCAGACCGCTTTTTTTCTGGGTATAAGTCGTTTCATCCAAGGCCACGGAAATATCCGGCTCCAGACCTGTTCCATGGATATTTCTTCCCTTTGGCGTATAATACTTTGAGGTGGTCAGTTTCAATGCCGTACCATCCGGCAGATCAAATACCGTCTGCACGATCCCTTTTCCAAATGTCGTGTTTCCCACAAGAACTGCTTTTTTGTAATCCTGCATCGCTCCGGAAAATACCTCTGATGCACTGGCCGAATTCTCATTCACCAGAATCGCAACGGGTTTATCAAAGCTTTCCTCATCGGTCGCACTGTAAACCTCCTTCTCGCCGTTCTTATCCTTGGTATAAACCAGAGTTCCCTTCGGCAGAAGCCGGTCAAGCATATCCACAGCGGTACTCAGAAGTCCTCCTCCATTATTCCGCAGGTCAATGATCAACGATTTCTCACCTTCCTTCTCCAGCTTCTTTAAAGCATCCCTGAACTGCTGCTTTGTCACTTCTTCAAAGGAGCTGACAGCGATGTAGCCAATCTTGTTATCCAGCATTCTGGATTCCACTGTCTGGGAATGGATTTCCTTTCGTGTGATCGTATATTTTTTCTGATGTCCGTCACGCAGTACCGTAACCTTCACTTTCGTCCCGGCATCTCCCTTTGTCTTGCTGATCAATGCCGTGAGATCCATTCCCTGCGTCGAAATGCCATCCACTTCAACGATCATATCTCCGGACTTCATCCCTGCCTTCTCCGCCGGTCCTCCCTTTATGGTCTGTACAATGCTGATTGCCCCGTCTGTTGCGCTCTGGCTTACAACCGCACCAATACCACAATAATTTCCGGAAGTTTTTTCCTTCATATCCTGATATTCCTCTTCATTGTAATAAGCAGCATATGTATCCCCCAGACCGTTTACCATCCCCTTGCAGACAGCATCCTGCATTTTTTCCTGGTCAATGTCGTCCAGAAAAAACTGATTTACATAAGACTGAATCTCTGTCATTTTCCGCTGCAGGCTGCTGTTGAGAATACTGTTGGAGCTCCCATGCAGCACCATGGTCAGATCGATCCTCCCTGCCGCCGTCATTATCACACATCCCAACAGAACACAGGTGATCACCGACAACGCTCCTCCCAGAAATCCCTGCCAGAATTTTTTGTCTTTCATAAAATCACACCTTTCCATTTCTCTATCTCATTAGACACCTTTATTTTCCCTTCTACGACTTAAAATACCTGCAGCGCTGCTCTGTGCTGCAGGTATCCTTTTGTTCCCTTATGGTTGTTTTACATAATACATCGGATTTACATAATTTCCTGATTTGTACATAGCAAAATGCAGATGAGGACCTGTAGATATGCCGGTGGATCCGGACTTGGCAATCACCTGCCCCTTTTCTACATGCTTTCCCACGGAAGTCTTTAGCTGGGAACAGTGCATATAATAAGAATAAATGCCCCCTCCATGATAAATTGCCACATAATTTCCGGCTGAAGAAGAATACGCTGCAGTTACAACCTTTCCTTCCTTGCATGCCAGCACATTTGTTCCCGTGTTGACCGCAATATCAACACCTTTATGATAGCTGCTGGCTCCTGCCGTCGGTGCTTTTCGATATCCAAATGTGGAGGTAATCCTTCCGGATACCGGCAGCGGCCACGCATATTCTCCGGTAGTTGGCACAATCTGAACCGTATTCCCATCCTGCTCCTGGGCAGAAATATTGTCTCGATTATGCTGCAAAAGGTCTTCTATTTCCTGTTCCTGTGCTGCGATCTGTGCCGCGTAACTTGCCACATTCTTTTTATTATCACTGATAAGCCCCTGATAAACCTTTATCTGACGGGTCTTTTCTTCGGAGAGCTGCTCCACCTTTTCTTTCTCATATTTCAGAGAATTTTTCGTTGCAACTACTTCCTTCTGCTTCTCCTCTGCTCTCTGCTGCGCCAGAGTCACTTCGTCCAACACCTGCTGATATCTGTTGAGCAGAACCTTATCATAATCTGTGACCTTTTCAACATATTCCTCTCTGCTGAGAAAATCTGCCAGACTGCGGGATTTCATCAAATATACGAGATAATTATTGTCCGAATTTTCGTACATATATTTGATATGCGCTTTCATCCCGTCATACTGTTCCTGCTGCAGACTCTGTGCCTTTTCGTACTCTTCATTGACCTCCTGGATCTCTTCTTTGATCGCTTTCATTTCCTCTTTGTTGCTTTCAATGTTATCCAGCAGGTTCATCATCTGCATATCCAGAGTTCTCACGTATTTATTAACATCATCTGCAAATTGCTGAATGTTATCCAGCTTCTGTTCCAAAGCCTTCTGTTCTTCTTCCAGTCCCTGTTTTTTCTTTTCTGCCGCGTCCAGCTGCCCCTGATAGCTGTTATCCCCGGAAGAGCTGCTTGTATCTGAGTCTGTTCCCTCACTCTGCTGAGGTGCCGCATATACTTTATCCATGTTTTTCAGTCCCGGCAGATCCGTCTTAACAAAACCGGCAGCTCCTGTCAGTACAGCACCCGCCAGCCATACACCGGCCGCAATCTTCCATCTGCGTCTCATCCTGTCTCACTCCATTCCTTCTGCACAATTCATTTCAACCGGTCTGCTTTCCCTGCATCCTTCATTTACACCTGAAGATGCTTCCGGACAGACATAGTACTTCCCAGTACACCAATACCAATACCGATTCCCATACATAAAGGAACCAGCACCCGAAACACCTGACCTGTGCTTACAAACGCAAGCCAGCCGGAAAGTGCAGAAAAATGTGCCACAATAAAGGATACTACATTTTCATACATAATTCTCAGGATCACCAACGGAACGGCCGCTC
>OGXM01000746.1_pt1 | contig 20663 bp, 19 predicted proteins | sample 1576271 | NCBI WGS metagenome assembly OGXM01 (sample SAMEA3541579, study PRJEB24748) | human gut metagenome | biome: human gut; feature: human-associated habitat; material: faeces | place: China | collected 2012 | reverse complement strand
TAGAAAGGGTGATGACATATGAAAGTAGCAATCAGAGGTAAAAACATTGAAGTGACAGATGCTTTAAGAGCATACATCGAGAAAAGATTGAGCAAATTAACTCGTTACTTCGATGATGAGTTAGATGCACAAGCGGTTCTATCCGTTGTTAAAGATAAGTCCACAATTGAACTTACATGCTTCGTTGATAAAATTGTTCTTCGCGGTGTAGAAACTAACGATGATATGTATGCTGCTATTGATTTAGTAATAGACAAGATCGTACGTCAAATCCATAAACATAAAACTCGTTTAGCTAAACGTTTCAAAAAACAAGAAGCTTTCCATCCAGAAGTGTTGGCAGCTCCTGTGGAAGAAGAAACTATCGAAGTTGTAAAACGTAAACACTTTGCAGTACGCCCAATGGATGTAGAAGAAGCGATCTTACAAATGAATCTTATTGGTCACGACTTCTTTATGTTCTTCAATGCTGAAACTGAAGCAATGAACGTTGTATATCGTAGACATGATGGTTTCTATGGTTTGATTGAACCAGAATTAAAATAATATGATCGATTATTCAATTAATTATCTTTCTACGTTGATTTAATCGAGTGAAATATAGAATGGATACCAGAAACGGTATCCATTTTATATTTCTAGTTGTATATCTATAGAAAAGCCTTGAATTCTTTGACTATTCAAGGCTTTTTCGTTATAATGAATTAGATATAATAATGTAAGATATCCCGAAGAGGAGTGATTTGTTTGTTCGGCTTTTTACAAAGTCTTATAGGAAATAATAGCGCAAAAGAAGTTAAAAAAATGCGCAAAATTGTAGATCATATTAATGAACTAGAACCTAATTATGTAAAATTAAGTGATGCTAATCTCGTTGCTAAAACTGATGAGTTTAAACGTCGCTTACAAAAGGGAGAAACGTTAGACGATATTTTACCAGAAGTATTTCAAACGGCATAAGCGTACATCTGTTCTTGTAAAATGGTTCGAACATGATGTAAGCTATGAATTGCCACAGCTTAATGCAAATCTTCGTTACCGATACAATCTCAGCCCGTATGTCACAATCATGGCATAGGGGCTATTGAATTTATCACTTTTTTATGGTATACTAGAATTAAATAATTATATGTATTTGAGCCGACTTTAGAGTACGAAAATCCTTTGCACCGGAATACGTACTCTTTACTTGATATGAACAAGGTCTGCCCGATCATTTTTTCTTATAGCTGTAACTTAATATTTTTCTCGGTCAACAATAACGAATTTTCCGTCGGAACCGGAAAATTCGCAAGAAGTTGCGAATTTTATCTATAAATTTGCTGAAATCTGTTGACTTTTTGAATTGTGCAGTGTATAATACTAAGTGATCAGGCATACCTTTAAAGGTATGTTTTCATGAAAATCAGCTATAAGAAATTATGGATCAGACTAATTGAAAAAGATATATCCCCGGCGACGCTCAGAAAAGATCTCAATATAGCGACAGGTACAATGACCAAGCTCCGCAAAAACGAGGAGGTGGCTTTATCGGTACTGCTCCGTATCTGCGAGTATCTTGACTGCAACATCGGCGATATATGTGATGCAATCCCCGATACCGACAGGTATACGGACTGATTTGTCTTACCCATAATTAAAAAACGGCTTTAGTTCCGATAAAGCCGTGAACTAAAGGGAGAAAAAATATGGCAATATGCAGTAAATGCGGCTCGCAGTTACCGGACGGTGCAAAATTTTGTCTGAACTGCGGTGCACAAAGCTCCGGCTCTCCGGAAAACTCACAATCATATCAGGCAGGCAACTCAAAACGTGAAACTGTTTTTGAAGGCGAAATACATAAATGTCCGTCATGCGGAGAGGTGCTGGGCGCTTTTGTTACCACTTGTCCGTCATGCGGCTATGAAATAAGAGGCGGAAAATCATCGGCATCCTTACATGAATTCTCTATGTCACTCGCAAACGCAGCATCAGACGAACAGCGCACATCGCTTATCAGAAATTTTCCCGTTCCGAATACAAAGGAAGATATATTTGAATTTCTCATTCTCGCATCCTCAAACATAACAGGCAATACAGAACAGAATATATGTGACGCATGGGCGGTAAAGTTCAGACAGGTCGAGCAAAAAGCTAAGCTCGCTCTTACTGCCGATGCAGACAAAGCAAAATTCAACGAGCTATACGAGCAGGCAAAGAAAAAGCTCACCCGTGACAAATATGTTAAAACAGCTAAAAAAGCAGGAAGTTTTCTTGTAAAGATAAGTAATTCTCTTCCTCAGGTAATCATTACTCTTGCATGGTCGATAAGTATTGCTGTTCTTGTAATAATCTGCTGTCAGAACGTTGACAGTTCAGGATTCAGCCCGTTACAGTTAGTTACTATGCTTGACCTTATTCTCGGTGCTATAATTGTTCCTCCGATGACACGATGCGATTCGGCTATTCCTAAATTCATAGCAACTATCGGCTTGCTCGTCTGCTTCGGACTATTGATTCCGAGATGTGCCGACAAAGACAGCATCGGATATATTATGATATTGGTCGTTGCCGTTATATGCGCAATCATTATGCTTACACGAATGTTCAAGGCAAAAAAGAAGTAACATATTTTTTACAATCTGTCAAGGAGAAATATTATGGGATTATTCGGCAAACCAAAAGCAGGCGGATTTATGGACGAGATACGTTGCGACGAGCAATCATATCTTATATGGAAGTGGCGTCCGGCGGGTGCGGAGCTTAACAATAACAGCCGTGAAAATGCAATACGTTGGGGCTCATCGCTTCGTGTAAAGGACGGCGAGGTAGCCGTATTTGTCTATAATCGTCCCGACGGCGTTATGGAGGACTTTATTGAAGGTCCTTGCGACAGAAAGCTCGACACAGGCAATCTGCCTGTGCTTGCAAGCATAGTAGGACTTGCTTACGCAGGCGGAACACCGTTCCAGGCTGAAGTATACTTTATCAATACAGCGAATATCATTCAGACAAAGTTCGGAATACCGTATTTTGACGTATACGATCCGAGATTTATGGACTTCGGCGTACCTGTAGCAGTAAGAGGTACTGTCAGCTTCAGAATAACAAATTATCGGGAATTTGTAAAGCTGCATCGCCTTACACAGTTCTCAACGGATGACTTCAACAAGCAGATAAAAGACGCTATCTGCCGGTATATCAAAGATGCGGTAACAGCCGCTCCTGCTGAAAATAACATTCCTGTTATCCAGATTGAAAGCAAGATTGCTCTTATCAACGATAAGATAGAATACGACATAGGAGAAAGGCTTCGTGAAAATTTCGGAGTTACCGTATCCGGTGTAGATATCAACTCTATAGAAATTGATAAGACGAGCGACGGCTATGAACAGCTTATGGCGGTAACACGCAAGGTAACAAGCGATACAATTCAGGCTCAGACAGCCGCAAATATCAAAAATATCCACGACAAACAGCGTATAGAAGCCGAGAACTATGAGCAATCGCTCCGTGTTCAGCGTGAGGAAGGACAGTATGCAATGCACAAGCAGACACAGAGTGCAAACCTCGGAGCGTTCCAGTCCGAGTTACAGGCAAATGTCGGCATAGCAGGCGCAGAGGCTCTCGGTCAGATGGGTGCAAACGGTGCCGGCAGTGTAGACCTCGGCGGGCAGGGCGGCGCAAGCTTCAATCCTGCCGCAATGATGGCCGCTATGGCTGTTGGCGGTGTAGTAGGTCAGAATATGGCAGGTGCTATGAACAACGCTATGAGCGGAATTAACGGAATGAATAACGCAAATGCGGCAAATCAGGCAATGCAAAATGCAATGCCTCAGTCTGCGGCAGCCGCACCTCCGCCCATCCCGACAGCAGCTTATCATATAGCCGTAAACGGTCAGACAACAGGACCTTATGATATGAACACTATGGCTCAGCTTGCCGCAAACGGTCAGCTTACCGCCGAAACGCTCGTATGGAAAAACGGTATGGCTTCATGGGCAAGAGCAGACTCGGTTGCAGAGCTTGTTTCTCTTGTAAGCCGACCCGTTCCGCCGCCGATACCGACTATATAAAATAAGGAAGACTGTATCAATGAAATGCAGATACTGCGACTCGATCGTACCCGATTATTATAACAATTGTCCGCATTGCGGCGCACAGCTTATAAAAGACGGGTTTTCCGAACAGCATTCCAAGCCGGCAGTAAATAAAACGCCAACCGTTCATAAAAGGAAAGTGCCGCAGATAATAATTGCAATAAAGAAGATATAAGCGGCAACGAATTAAAAGCAATCGGAATGACATTTTTGTTTATGATTATATTAATTCTGATCATGCTGGTTTTTGCATTGTTGTATAAATAAGCAAAACGCCCTTGTCTGTGGATTGTACTCACAGACAAGGGCAATTTTTATATAATACTGCTCTGTTATTATTCTATCATTATCTTATTTCTTCCTGCCGCCTTAGCCGTATAAAGTCGCTTGTCAGCAGTTGTGAATATCTCGGTTATCATATCCCGCATTCATGCCTGAGCATCTTTTCACGGACAGACAGCGAAAATTTACGGCTTACAGGAATTATTACACCGCTGTCAAGCTCAATCTGTTTTGTTGTATACGAAACGATATGATGGATATTCACCGCATAGCTTTTATGGCACTGTATGAAATACGGCGGAAAAGCCTCAAGCACATCGGACAGCTTACTTCTGACAGACTTGTTTTCGCCCGATGTAACTATAATAAGGGTGTGGGCATTGCTCTCAAGATATAAAGTCTGCATAGGCTCTACGAAAAACGTTTCCGAATTAACCGTTACGGCGATCCTGCTTTTCTCCTTATCGGAATCAAGCGCCGTTCTCAGCTTATCCATTGCTCTTTTCAGATTCACATCAAGATTCTGTTTGTCAACCAATGCAAACGGAACGAGATTCTTCCCTGTAAGAAAAATCTCCTCGCAGTATTTGAGCGAATATGCCGTCAGGAATATTATTCTTATATCCGGATACAGATTGCTTATCTGCTCGGCAACCACAATTCCGTTTTCCGAATTGTCAAGTTCAATATCCATAAAAACAGCCGCTATATCCTCAGTGCCTGCGCTGAGCCTTTTTAAAAGCTCCTTACCGCCGAGAAAGCATTCGGGTACTGCTTCGGTATTATCCCTTATGTATTTTTCTTCATTTGAGAGGCAGTTTTTATCATCGTCACATATTAATATTATCATTCTTGATCTTTCCCTTTTATTCTTATCGAAAGAGCCGTGCTGAATTTTCTATCCTTACAGGTAAACAGCACATCGCCGTCATATTTCTGCACTATGTTCCGTATTATCTCCGTGCCGTAGCCGTGATTTTTGTTTGCCTTTGTGCTGGGCAGTTTCTCTGTGCTTTCAAAGTCAGGCATATCGGCATAATTTGAAACAGAAATATATATTCTCCCGTTCTCCTCTTTTATCTTTACGCCGATGCTCTTATCGTTTTCTGCCGCTTTCGCTCCCCTTATCGCATTGTCAAGCATATTGACAATTAAGCAACAAAGGTCAACGTCATCTATCGGAATGTCATTGCTAAGGCTCGCATCACAGTCAAGCGTCACACCCGATTCTTTAGCGGTATTCGACTTATCCCACAGAATCGCATTAACGATATTGTTAGCACAGTAGAACGGCATTTTGTTGCTCTGATTTTTACAGCTCAGCTCATCAAGCATTTCCTTTCCCTTTTCGGCTGTATCGGGATAGGTGTACAGGTTCATCGCCGTTGTGAGAACGTTGTTGAAATCGTGGCGGTACTTCATTATTTCGTGCTGAAGCTCGTTGATTTTTTCGTAATAGCGGTACTGCGTGCTACGCTCGTATTCAAGCTGTTCATTTCTCATTTTCGTTTCATACAGCTGTGAATTCTGGATAAGGCCACGATAGCAGAGAATATCGCTGATTACGCAAATTACAACGCACGCAAGAGTGAAATATGTAATTTCAGCGGTAGCATTCTCCGAATTTGCCATAATCAGTTTGATTATAACGCATAATATCAGAACCTGACTCAAAGGAAACAGCATAAAGACAAGGGCTTTTTTGTTGATACCGGTTTTAAGCCGTACTCTTTTGATAACCATCGTTGCGGCAAACAGAAATATACCGTATATAAGCATTTCTATATCAGCCGCAAGAAGTGCAGGATACGAAAGGTGTCCGATTTCGTAATTGAAGTCCGGGAAACAAACAAATATAATTGCGGCAAAAACTGTATCTACGAGTATCTGTGACAGAAAAGAAAACGAGCCGATAAATATGCGGAAACCGACTGAATCCGTGTGAAAGAATAAGCTGTAGCAAGTAACCAATATCAGTGCAAGTGAAAAATCGACTACCTGAATATTGTAAGCCTCTCTGAGATACTGTCCTATCAATCCCGCAGCCATATATAAAAGGCTGACGCACGTCCATTGTATGTATTTGTTGAATCTGGATGTCAGATTAACATCAATAAATAAATACACTACTAAAGCCGATGGAATAAACCTGAATATTGCTTCCACTATCAGCGGTACTGTCGTCATACTGATTCCCCCTAAAACTTATATATCTTCTATTTCACGTTCGCCTTTCCTTATCGAAAGAGCCGTGCTGAATTTCCTATCCTTACAGGTAAACAGCACATCGCCGTCATATTTCTGCACTATGTTCCGTATTATCTCCGTGCCGTAGCCGTGATTTTTGTTTGCCTTTGTGCTGGGCAGTTTCTCTGTGCTTTCAAAGTCAGGCATATCGGCATAATTTGAAACAGAAATATATATTCTCCCGTTCTCCTCTTTTATCTTTACGCCGATGCTCTTATCGTTTTCTGCCGCTTTCGCTCCCCTTATCGCATTGTCAAGCATATTGACAATTAAGCAACAAAGGTCAACGTCATCTATCGGAATGTCATTGCTAAGGCTCGCATCACAGTCAAGCGTCACACCCGATTCTTTAGCGGTATTCGACTTATCCCACAGAATCGCATTAACGATATTGTTAGCACAGTAGAACGGCATTTTGTTGCTCTGATTTTTACAGCTCAGCTCATCAAGCATTTCCTTTCCCTTTTCGGCTGTATCGGGATAGGTGTACAGGTTCATCGCCGTTGTGAGAACGTTGTTGAAATCGTGGCGGTACTTCATTATTTCGTGCTGAAGTTCGTTGATTTTTTCGTAATAGCGGTACTGCGTGCTACGCTCGTATTCGAGCTGTTCATTTCTCATTTTCGTTTCATACAGCTGCGAATTCTGGATAAGGCCACGATAGCAGAGAATGTCACTGATTACGCAGATTACAACGCAAATCAGTGTGAAATACATAATTTCCGGTGTTGCATTATCGGTGTTAGCCATAATGAGTTTCATTATCACGCATAAAATCAACACCTGACTTTCCGGAAAAAACATAAAAATCACTGCACGCTTGTTGATAGATTTTCTGTCATGTATTCTTTTGATAATACAATGTTCAAAATACATCAGAATGCCATATATAATCAGATCAATATCAGCAAAAAGCAGTGCGGGATATGTTAAGTGTCCGATGTCAAACGAAAATTCCGGAAATATGACAAATATTACAGCAGTTGTGATGGTATCAAATATAATCAGCGAAAGGTAGACCAGCGTTCCTATGAAAATACGGTATCCGACCGCATCGGTATGAAAAAATATACTGTAAATAAGAACCAGTGCTACTGCAAGCACAAAATCGAAAAATTCAAGCTTGTACTTTTCTCTCATATATTGCCCAAACAGACCCGCAAACAAATACACCGTATTTATTGCGATAAACTGAATATACTTATTATACTTAGCTGTAAGATTGATTTCGATAAATCCGAATACAAGCAAAGCAGATGGTATGAACCTGAAAATTATTTCTACTATTACAGGTACTGTCATAATATCTCCCATTTATTTTTATATAGTAACAATTTAATGTGCTGAATTTATAATACAATTTTCTTGATGCTTTGTCAAGTCAGAATAGCAATATAGTCTTATCAAATCTTAAAATCAATATATAATTAATCTTTTTTGAAAATATCATGTTAATATTTTCCTGTTATTTTTTCAGGCATATATTCAGCCTCACGCACTTCACTAAATATAAAATACCCTGCCGTCACGAAACGGTAGGGTACCAAAGTTCTCAATCTATCATTATCTTATTTCTTCCTGCCGCCTTAGCCTTATAAAGTCGCTTGTCGGCAGTTGTGAATATCTCAGTTATCGAATTACTGCTTCCGTACACAGCCACGCCTGCACTGAAAGTAAATTCTTTTCCTTTTTCTTTCTCAGAAAACTCCGAATAGCTTTTGCTTATCCGCTTCATAACCGTCATAACAGCTTCGATATTATCCGTATCAAAGAGGATCATGAATTCTTCTCCGCCGAATCGTGCTATAAGGTCATTTTCTCCGATATTTGTTTTAACCGCATACGCAAAATGTTTAAGCACATTATCACCGAAAACGTGTCCGTATGTATCGTTTACCGACTTGAACAAATCGAGGTCGATAAGCACCGCACAGTGTTTCTTTTTCTCGTCCTGCGAAAGCTGATTTTCAAGATATTTTATAAGATAACGGCGGTTTCTTATCTCGGTCAGCGGATCGGTATTCACAGCAAGCGTAAGCTCCTCGCCCATTTCACTGAGCTGTTTTGCCTGACGCTCAAATTGCACTATCACTATTGCGACCGCAACCATTATGCCTATAAACGCTATTATAAACGAAAACAGCGTATCAAGCTCCATATTGTCATTAGCCATATTCAGATGGGGGAATTTGCTTCTGACAATAAATGCGGCTATATCTGCAACGAACACCGCCGCTCCCATTATAACTCTGTGCACCGGCTTCATAAAAGTAATAATACCGATTTCCGCAACAAGCATATACACTGCCGTGCTTGCGCCGTATGAAATATACAACATCGGAAACTCGACAAACCCAAGCACAAGAAGTATTATAAACGTAGCGACATAGGTTCTTCCGGTAAAGAAACCGACCAGTGACGATACTATAATTACAAGTGCGCAAGCCGCACAGAAGAAGGTCTGCGGGGTAAATCCGAATATCACCGCATTTGCGGTAAATCCCGCTATATTCGATATACAGCCGGTTAATGCCAGTACGATGAACAGCTTGTCACGAAGCTCTGAATTCACAGTATCTGATTTTTTATTCATTGTTAGTGTTCTCTTTCGTTCTTACTTTTCTTTCTGTTTTCTGCCCGTCAATGATGCCGTTTTTCTATATCGGCAAGAATATCATCTATATCATATCTCTTGTCCTCGTCATCTCTGAATACAAGCGATATATCAGGCTCGGAGCCGCCGTGCGTTACTTCAGCCGTACCCGTTTTTTCCGTCATTTCGGGCAAGGCTTTTTCGTTTTTAACATTTCCGGTTTCAGTTTTCTTTTCCTTTTGCTGCTCTGCTCTGTCCGATTCCATCCTTTTTCTTGCTCCGGCGGAAAAATCCGCTCGGTCTTTTATGTTATCGGCACTTGCCGCTATATTCTTTTTACTGCGCAGATGCTCCGTGAAATCATCCGTTTTACCGTGAGAACTGTCGGGGACACGATTATGCGGCACTTTTACGTTATCGGATAAAGACGGCATAGCGACCTTTTTCGCATCGGCCTTGCTTGCTTTTGACAGCTTGTGTTCCTCGCTTTCAGGAGGAACATACACAGGAGCTTCTTCCTGCAACTTGACCGTTTCCACCTGCGGTACCGGACGCTTTGACATAATGAACTTCACTATCTCAAATGCTACTATTGCGATACACGGCAGTATGGCGATAGCCATAACGCCAAACGGCGACATTGCAAATCCGATAACGGCACCCCAGAAATCACTGCAATAGTTAACTCTTGCAACAAGCTGGCTTTGTGATATTGTGATATTTTCTCCGCCCTGAGTTTCAACATCAAAGCTCATAACGCCTTCCTTAAGCGTGGAGGAATTTACCTTTGCAAGCTGTGCTCCGCCGTTTTCATACCGATTATATATTATAAGCTCTCCGTTGTTTACCTCGTCGGGCCACACCTTCTGCGCTATAGCGGCTGTGCCTGCCTTAAGCTGATAGAAATCGTTGTCACGCACTATGTAAACATTATATCCGAAAATATCCGGCGCAGCAGAGCCACCGAATGAAAACAGCATTGATGTAACTACGAGAAATACCGCAAAAACAATTAGCAGTACGCCGATAACTACACCGATACACCTTGCCACAGATGTTTTTTTTATCAAATTTTCCTCGTTTCCGTCAAAAAAGCTATTGACAACAAATCAAAAATACGATATAATAATATAGTCATTTTGGAACTGTATTCCGAAATATGACCATATATATTTTACCACATTGCCTCGCTCTTTTCAAGTGTTTATTGTGCATTATGCAATGTTTTGACTTGTGAAGCGGACGCTTTCGGAAAACGGAAAATGTGTGTAAATATATCAGAATATCAGAATAAATATGCTTGTGTAGCACAGTTGGTAGTGCAGCTCATTCGTAATGAGCAGGTCGCAGGTTCGAGTCCCGTCACAAGCTCCATAAAAGTAACCGCCCGGATTTAATGCCCGGGCGGTTTATCTGTTTATAACGCTTGTGTTCCGATTCTTATCATAATCTTTTCGATACGCTTTTTACGGCAATATGCTTTTTTATTGTTCATAATTTTTCAGCAAATTTGCAATGCTCCTGCCGGCAAGTTCGGCTGAGTATCGAACCTGCTCAATATCATTTGCCAACGCTCCGAATTCTATAACCAGTGAAGCCTCAGCCAAATCCTGATTATAAAACCGATAATCGAAAAGCATAGGTCGTGTTATGCCTTTGTTATCTTTTTCTATCGCATTTTGCAAATATGACGCAAAGCGGAGGTTATCCATATAATCCGGCAATATATCCGTGCCGTCGTCACATCCGCATATTATCATTATCTGCGCCGCTTTTCTGCCGTTGATTTCTGCAACGGGAGCTATTCTCACATCTCCGTCCGCTATTCCGTCACGGTGAATGTCCAGCACTATTTTTATTGACGGATACTCTTTCAGCAACTCCTCCGTTCGTTCCCTGCTTCTTGAATAAGAGTAGTTGTAAACGGGATCGTCAAAGACCGTTCCGTCGTGCAGCGTACTTATTCCGTTATCAGCAAGCGTCTGTGCAAGCACCGCTCCTACTCCCACAACACTGTTTGCAGGGCAAAGCGATCTGCCGTCATAATCGGTATCGTAATATCCGTCACTGTCACGTTCGTAGCTTTCGGTCGTATGCGTATGTATTATAAGCACCTGAGGTTCGTTACCGTCCGACAGCGTGACAGAAGGCTTTTTCTCAGCCTCAGCACCTATAAGCTCCGACGGCAGCTTGGTGCAGTTTCTTATCTGACCGTTTTCGAGGTCTATTACATTGTCGCCGCTGATCTTCCCGTAGTGCTTTTCCTTGACCGTACCGTCCTTTGCCGTATATTGTGTAAGATCGTCCTTGTCCTTTCTTATGTTGACGGAAATCAGCCGTGTTTTTACATCGGCGGGAGCGTCGACCGGCACCAGCGTTTCACCGGAAATATCCTGCGTACTGCTTGACGGATTATCGTTCGCAGGCGCTTTCTGCTCCTGCTTTTCAGTCTTTGTTTCATTGTCCGGTTTCTCTGTGCAAGGCTCGGATGAAACCGCATCTTCATCCCTGCCGTCAAATTCGTTTACAGGAACAGCAAGCATAACGCTCAGTGCGGTAAGCTGTCTTAGTCCGTCTGAAACGCTTTTGCCGCTTACCGCTCCGGTTACGGCGTTTTCAGCTACGCCCGTCAGGGTAAACGATAATACCGCCGCCGTAAGCCCAATGCCAAGAACCTTTACAATACCTTTGTTTTTATTACCTCTCATAAGCCTTTCCTTTCGCCAAGTGTTTTCACGGTTGGATTTTTCTTGTTACAGCTTATGATTCATTTTCCGCAAATATTCAGGAATAATTCATCAGCATTGATATGTCGCTGTATGACAGTGACGGACACAGACTGCGGTTCAGCGCACAGGATATTATATGTGCGTACCTGCTTATCTCGGCATCTATATCATATCTTGTCACAAAAAATCTGTCGTTATCGCTTTCATACTCCATAGTGGTAGGAACGCCTACAGCGATTACCGGTATGCCTGCCGCCGCTCTGTCAAGACGGTTCCTGTTGCCTGTGGTACTGCCGGGCGTTATGCCGGTATCCGTGACCTGTATGCTCCTGCAAAGGCGCTCCGGCTCACTGCACGCAAGGCTGTCTATCGCTACAATATAGTCCGCTTTTATCTTCTCCGCACAGAATATTGCGTGAAAGACGCTGTCTATACCGGAATTTGCCGAAACATCCGTCCTTATTACCGACACATTCCCTATTCCGTCCGCATTGTGCATACTTTCTATAAAATGTGAGGTCGCAAGTACCCTGCCTGCCGCTCTCCAGCCAAGACTGTCAGACGCTACAGACGGGTTTCCAAGCCCCGTGACAAGACATTTTCCTTCCGGAAGGAGCTTGTTAAGCACCGTACACAGCGCATGGATCTGACCGTCCGCATAAGGAACGTCTGTACTGTCAACGGTAAAATATCTTCCGCAGGGGCGGTTAAAAAGAGCGGTATCCTTTTCGGAAACGATTATTTCGGTTATCTTTTCTCCGTAAAGCTCATAGCTTTCACATCTTATTCCGTTTTTGCCCTTTACAAACTCCGCCGCCATATCTGTTCTTCCCGTAAGCTGCATAAAATTTCCTCCCGAAGAATTTTTTCAAAAAAATCGTAAAAAAGTATTGCATTTTCGTTTTGGACGTGCTATAATAAAGCGTATTGTGAAATATAACTATGATTATATGTAGATCTGTATAAAGGAGGTGCCGTAAGTGCCTAACATTAAATCTGCCAAGAAGAGAGTTTTAGTATCTGCTACAAAGCAGGCTCGCAATAAGGCTGACAAGACCGCTCTTAAGACTATTCTGAAGAAGGTTGACGCTGATACTAATGCTGACAACGTTAAGGTTGCAGTTAAAGCAGTTGATAAGGCAGCAGCAAAGGGTATTATCCACAAGAACGCTGCAGCTAGAAAGAAATCTCAGCTTGCTAAGAAGTTAAACGCTGTTTCCTGAGAATAACGATTTAACGTAACGCTCCTGCGGGAGCGTTTTCTTTTTTTGTGTTAATTGCGGTGATACAAAAGCATCGGCTTGCATTATTATGTGCCGATGCTCTTTTTTTATCCCGAAATGCTTTTTACCGTATATCCGTTATCAAGCCAGTAGTCGATGACATCGGGCAGTATCGCCGTATTTGTTTCGGATACCGCATGGAGAAGATATACAGCCCCGTTGTGCGTTGCGGACGTTATTCGCCTGTACGCCGTGTCCCTGTCGGGCTGAGCGTCCGTATTCCAGTCGTTGTACGCAAAGGACCACAGCACAGTATCATAACCCATATTTTTGGCAATGCGTAATGTTCTGACCGAAAATTCTCCTCTGGGGGGACGCATCGTAACGGTTTTGTATCCGCCGAAATTATCGGAAATATAAGTTTCAAGTCCGTGGATTTCTTCAAACACCATATCATCGCTTATATCCGGCAGTGACGGGTGGGTACAGCTGTGATTTCCCACCTCGTGACCCTCGTTTATCATACGCTGTACAAGCTCAGGACTGCTTTTTACATAATCAAGCGTCACATAGAACGTTGCCGTAACCTTCTTTTCCTTCAGAATATCCAGTATTTTTCCGGTACAGCCGTTTTCATAGCCCTCGTCAAACGTCAGGCGGATTGTCTTGTCGTCTTTGCCGAATATGAATCTTCCGCCGTATGACCCGTATTTTTCCTGTGCCTGTATTGCTCCTACAGGACGGTTATCGCTATCGGTTTCATAGCCCTGACCGTAGCAGACCTTCTCTTTTCCGTCCGTCAGAAAAGCCGTTTCTGCAGGCGTTACGCCTCCTCTGTCATTATGTCCGCCGCTTTGTCCGACAGTATTCTTGTCGGACGTGCATCCACACATGAACATTGCCGTCAATACCGTAAATACTGCGGCAGATATTTTTCTGTGCAAAAAAATCACTCCTTTACAGATATAGTATCCGTAAAGGAGCGGTTGTAATTCATTGAAATAAATGGCGGCTTTCGTCAGCTGCCGAGATAATTCTTGACCATTGCCTGTAAAAGTTCGTCACGATCAATATGACGGATCAGGCTACGTGCGTTGTTATATGTAGTTATATAGGTAGGGTCTTCGGACAGAATATAGCCGACGAGCTGATTTATAGGATTATAGCCCTTCTCCTTGAGCGCACCGTAAACCGTTGTCAGTATTTCCTTCATCTCGTTTTCTCTTTCATCCTTGAGCGAAAACGGCATAGTTTTGTCGATCATCAATATCAGTCCTTTCGTTAATATCTTTTAAAAACCGAAATTATTTTAAGGTTGTTATACTATTATACACTACCGTTCAATAAAATACAATAGCCGATAGCGAATTTTCGTTAAAATCACCAATAGCGGTTCTCATTTTTGGGTAATTGATAAAACTTTACAATTCGCTATTGAATTAATGAATAATTTTTGGTATAATAACAATAACCAGATTTTTCAGGGGGTACAATAATGGCAGAACAGAAAAAAGCGCCATCTACAAACGGCGAATTCAAAACCTCTCCGCTCGGCTTCGACAAAGCCGAAGTAATGGCATACATAGTACAGCACAACAAAGAGCGTAAAGCCCTTAAGGAAGAAAATGAAGAGCTGAAAAGAGCACTCGAAGAAAAACAGCAGACGAATGAAGGTCAGAACAATGAGCTTACAGCAGAGCTTGAAAAGAAAAAGGCTGAACTTGACGCACAGATCATTGAAAGCAGAAAGCAGGTTCTTGACGAAAGACGCAAGCTGGCTCAGACCGAAAAAGAACTGCACGTTATGCAGGACAAATACTCTGCCCTGACAGAAGAATTCGCAGAATTCAAAAAACAGGCGGCAGCAAAAATAGATAAAGCAAAGCACAGCGGAGGAACGATTGACCCCGCTCAGCTTGCAGAAATTTCCGCAAAAGCAAATGCCGATGCAAACGCTGTAATAAATGACGCACAGAGCAAAGCAAACGAGATTATCACAGCCGCAAAAGCATATTTTGCCGATACGGTAAAGAAAACATACGATTACAAGCAGTCTGTGCTTGAAAAGGCGGACACATTCGCAAATGGAGTTACATCAGGTGCGGCGGTTGCTCCCGCAATAGATATTCAGGCTGTTCTTGCCGGCATAACCGCCTCAGTAAATGAAGCCGTTGAAAAGGCACTTGCCGGAGCAAATGCCGTAAACGATGCGGTTGCAAAGGCTGTTGAAGATACAAAGGCTGTAAACGATGTACTCGCTAAGGCTGTTGAAGAAGCCTCACAGGCAGAAACAGCCACCGATAACACGGCTGACGTTCCCGAAGAGAAGCTGTCCGATGATGAGGAACTTATCAATGCAAAAAGCGAGCTTGAAAATATCGGCGGACTTGACGAGAGCGAGCTTGACGCCTACGCTCCTATGGAGATCGAGCCGTACAACTTCGAGCTTAAGCTGGATATGCCGGCTCAGACGGACAATGACGATGACGACGATATGCTGACAGACAACAACGGTCTGCTCAGCTCATTTGAGATAGTTTCGGGTGACGATGACATTTCTGCGGATAACGTAGATACCGGCGATCTGCTCGTTGAGGAAACTCCTGCGGCAGATGATATAGCCGATTTGCTTGCAGAGGAGCCTGTTGTAGCATCTGCTCCCAAAGCCGATGCTGCTCCTGTTGCGGATGATTTCACCGACCTTCTCGCAGAAGAACCTGCACCTGCTCCCACAGCTAAGGCAGAACCTGCTCCTGCAGCCGATGATTTCAGCGACCTGCTCGCAGAAGAGCCTGCTCCTGCTCCCGCAGCTAAGGCAGAGCCTGCTCCCGCAGCCGATGATTTCAGCGACCTTCTTGCAGATGAGCCTGCTCCTGCTCCCACAGCTAAGACTGAACGTGCTTCCGACCGCAGCGGCGATAAACCTAAGGAAAAGCTGAATGAAAGTCGTTCAATGGGTGTTGCCGGCAAGGAAGAAAAGGTGAACGATCCCTGGAAGGATCTCGAAGCACAGATGAACGGCATGACGATTACTCCTCCGCCCTCATCTAAACCGTCTGACGATGACGGAATGACTTCCTCGTTTGACGATCCTACCGCTCCCGCAGCTTCCGCTAAGGAAGAAAAGATTGATATGTCCGATTATTCATCCATGCTCGGCGGAATTAATGACAATATGACCACCAACACGGCACAGTACGATCCTTCGTGGGATCTCAAGATGATGGAAGGTCTTAACGACAATGACGATGACGACGACGAGATGAGCTCGGATAATGTGGGATTCTTCGACCTTTAATCAAAAGTAAATATCATATGCCGGGAAGTGTATGCTTTCCGGCATAATAAATTCAATGCGAACAGGAGTACAAACTTGGAACTTAACACAAGCGAACTTAAAGAAAAGGCAAAAACGCTAAGAGCCGGCGACAAGATAGAACTGAGCGGTACTGTATACACCTCCCGTGACGCCGCACACAAGCGTATAAAACAGCTTATTGACGAAGGCGGAGAACTGCCCTTTGAAATAGACGGTGCGGCTATTTACTATGCAGGCCCGACCGGCACTAAAGAAGGAATGGCAATAGGCTCATGCGGTCCTACAACATCGGGCAGAATGGACCCCTACGCTCCCCTGCTGCTCGATATGGGGTTATCCGCAATGATAGGAAAGGGAGAACGCAAGCCTGCCGTAGTAGACGCCATAAAACGCAACGGTGCGGTATACTTCTGTGCCATAGGCGGTGCAGGCGCACTCGCCTGTCAGTGCATAACCGAGTGTGAGGTAATAGCCTTTGAGGATCTGGGCTGTGAAAGTGTGAAAAAGCTGACTTTCGATAAATTCCCTCTTATCGTTGCAATCGACGCTGTCGGCGGTAACATTTTTGAAACCGGCAGAAAGCAGTACGCAGAGGTCTGATTTAAGGATTTTTATATAAAATATCACGGCGTTTTTGAAGAACGAAAAAAATCGAAAAAAATTTTAAAAAAGTGTTGACAAACGCAAAGCGCTGTGATATAATATAAAAGTCGCTGATACAGAGTGACAAAAACAGAAAGATATGGCGGTATAGCTCAGTTGGCTAGAGCACTTGGTTCATACCCAGGGTGTCGTTGGTTCAAATCCGACTGCCGCTACCATTTCTACGGCCCGTTGGTCAAGCGGTTAAGACATCGCCCTTTCACGGCGGAATCATGGGTTCGATTCCCGTACGGGTCACCAAACCATATGCTCGGAAACAGCGTAAATACGTTGTTTCCGAGTTTTTCTTTTATAGTGAAAATAGGCTTTGTCCGCTACTTGTCCGCTATTGCGTTTTTGTAGCGGACATTCTTGTTTTATCTTGTGCTATCCTGCGGAAGAAAACTGAACGCTCCGTCCATCGCCTGAGCCACTCTCGCCTGTGCGGTCTGGAACATATGAGCATAGACGTTCAAAGTCGTTCCCGAATTGCAATGCCCTAACGTCCCCGATACTGTTACCACATCAAGACCCGACGAGATCAGAGCCGAAGCTGCGAAATGACGGAAACTGTGAATACCGTAGAAAGGCACTTCTCACAGAACTCTTTCAGCCAGCCGTAAGGAGTCTGGTTGTTCATGGGTTCGCCGTTCCACTTAACAAAGAGCCTGTCGCTCTCCACCCACTTGTCGCCAATTCCGGCGCACTGTTCGTCCTGTTCCTTTCTCAGCTCCCACAGCATATCCATAACGTACTGCGGGTACTTCTGCGTTCTCTGGGAATTCTTTGTTTTCGTTGTGTCGGTATAGATACCGTTCTTTGCCGCCTGCACCCACCCGTACAGCGTTCCGTACGGTATCTTCAGCTCCTCGCCGGCTCGCTTTACCCCTATTTTCAGTGCCGGCTTTACTGACTGCTCCTTGTAACTCCTGTCGTATTTCTTTGCTTCTGATATGTCCTTCACCCTCCTGATTTCAGCATATTATTTTGAGCGTGTGGTGTCAAGTTTTATTATACAACATCACCTTTTAATTTCTTTTGGCTTTTTTCTTTTAATTAAAAAACATATTGCAATACGTGTATTTATGTGATATAATAAAATAGATTAAACGCCTTGCATAAGGCAATAAATGTTCAAAACAGAAAAGGAGTAATTATATGGCTGCTTTAAAATCTATGTTTCATGAAGGCGCACCCTATGCTTTTGTTTCCTACTCGCACAGAGATGAGATCGTGCTTAAGACGCTAGAACAGATTCAGCAGGTTTACAACATCTGGTGGGATGGAGAAATGCTGGCCGGAGACAGGTGGGACAGCGAAAGAGCAATGCCTGCAATTGAGGGCTGCAACTGCGTTCTTGCTTTTTACAGCCACAGCTATATCAACAGTATTCCCTGCCGTAACGAGATCGAAACCGCATTGAAGTTTGATAAGAAGATCATTCCTGTTTCGGTCGAAGGCGTAAGCCTCCAGCAGCTCATTCTTGACGTGGAGTCAAAGCTGGACGCTGAAAGTGAAGATCTGAAAAGGATCCACAAACTATGCATGGACATCGGCGGCGGAGAAAAATCCACTAGCGGCAACAAGAAGCTTTACGTGAACCTTAAAAGCACGGAGTGGTCGGACACACTTTACAGGTCTCTTGAGCCTTACCTGAAGCCTTCCGTTTACATGAGAGACTGGCTGGTAAACACCGAAGAATACAAATTAATGACAGAATACCTGACAATGCTTGAAAATGGTCTCGACCCCGAAGTTGATTCGGATGAATCCGATGAAACAAGCACTGAATATATATTCCGGTTCCTTGCTGGTATGAGTTATGCGCTGGAACACAAGGGCGAGGTAATGCCAAAAGAGCTTTCTCATGAGCTCGGCGAAGAACTGATGTGCTACTACGGATTTGATGAAGACAGCGATATCACCGTAAGCAATCTGTCGTGGGTGCTGTACAGAATGATATTTGAAACACGCTGCATGGAACCGTTCATGAAAAAAGGCGGCGATTATGTTGATCTGTATTCTGCCGAAGCAGCCTTACATACGCTTAAATGGATGCATGACAGAGGCATGCTGAATGGTGTGTTCAACTTCTTCTACTATAATAATCCTGACACACCTGTATGGAAATCCTGTTCTGTTGTAGAAACAGTTGAGAATTTATTAAAGTATATGGAAAAAACATATCCCGAAGCGCTCAAAGTATTCGTACTGGGGAAGCAATCTTCCTGCTTCTGATTTGCAGTCATGGCATTAATTAGCTCCCGCGCCGCGGGCAAATGATACTTTTTCAACAAGATGTGAGACGCTGTAAAATAACTCAACACCCAAGCCCGAGCAACCATCCTATGGAAGCTCGGGCTTGCTGATACTACAAAAAAGAATAATGAACCGAAAAAAGCGTATGACAAACAAGCCGGCAGGGAAATGCCATGCACAAAATGTAATAAATATTGAATCAGGCAGCAGACCTGAAAGCCATTCTTTTCAGATGTAACTTATGAAGATTAAAACCGCAGGAAATCATGCCGAACTCAAGAAAAAGCGACTTTAGCCCCCGGCACGGGAGCTAATTAATGCCACGACTGTAAAACAGCTCGTTCTTCATTCTCGCCCACATGCTTTCGCAGCGGGCATTGTCATTACATCTCCCTCCGGCGCTGTTCATGCTCTGCTTTACTCCATATTCGCTCAGCGCAGCTCTGTATGAAGCGCTTGTGTACCGGCTTCTGCGGTCGGAGTGGAGTACCGCACCGTGAAATTCGGGATACGCTGCCGCTGTATTTGCGACAGTTGCAGCGCACAGTTCGGCTCTCATGTTGTCGTCCATTGACAGTCCGACAGCCGTCAGATCGTAACAATCAAATATTGCCGACACATATAGCTTGCCATTTTTAGCTTTGACTTTCGTGATGTCCGTTACACATTTGCTGAAAGGCTTGTCCGCTTTAAAATTGCGTTTCAGCAGGTCGTCTGACTTTCGTGCTTCACGGTCCGCCTTCGTAATTCCATTCGGTTTTCGGTTGGGTCTGTGCGTTATTCCGATGGCTGTCATCACGCGATATACCGACGTGTCACTTTCAGCTCTTTGCAGCAGAATGAAATTCTGCCTTTTGCGCCTCCATTGCAGGTTTTGAGTGCAATGAACTTCATTCGCTCCTGCTTGTTTACTTCCCACGGCTCGCGGCGAAAAAAGCTACCGCCTCATTCAGAAAGTCTCTCTCCTCCTGAAGCCGTTTGTTTTCCTTGTTCAGCCGCTTTACCTCGCTTCGCAGCTGCCGGATCTTCTCCGCCGGGCTCATTACGTTTTCGGGGGTTCGCTCCTCTATGTCCGGGTCGCCTTTCTTTGCCGCCTACAACCACCCGTACAGTGTTCCGTACGGTACCTTCAGTTCCTCGCCGGCTTGCTTTACCCCTATTTCCAGCGCCGGCTTTACTGACTGCTCTTTGTAACTCCTGTCGTATTTCTTCGCTTCTGACATGTCCTTCACCCTCCTGATTTTAGCATATTCTTTTGAGCGTGGGGTGTCAAGTTTTATTATACAACAT
>OGXM01000721.1_pt1 | contig 21185 bp, 12 predicted proteins | sample 1576271 | NCBI WGS metagenome assembly OGXM01 (sample SAMEA3541579, study PRJEB24748) | human gut metagenome | biome: human gut; feature: human-associated habitat; material: faeces | place: China | collected 2012 | reverse complement strand
TTCTGAGAAATCAGAAGGATTTTCAAAAAACGAGTTTTGACACACCCTCGGGCTGTTTTTGTTTCATTATACACCTTTTTAAAGTCTTTGCTTGTGTCTATAAAACGACGTCTAACGAAACGTCCTATTACCCAAACTATAAGTCCGCAAACATATGCTAAAAACAATCCAAGAGCTAAAATTAAAAATGGACTCTTAAGTGTAATGGTCTTACTATGTAATATAACTATATCCATATACACTAATAATAGTGTTAATCCTCCAGATATGATATAGGAGAAATCAAAAACACTGAAGGCATCGGCTATTCGGTCAATAATTTTCTGAAAACTCATACTTGAAAACGGATTTTCCATTTTAATATTCAATTATCTGTTATTTAAAATCTGTAATATTGTGAAATTTGAGACAACTCCTCAATTTTATGCATTCTTTCTGTTATATTATATCCTTTTTCTTCAAGATACTTCATTATACGAGCATACTCTATAAAGATGTTGGTCATGAAAATTCCGGGATCATCACTTCCGATAACTACTGCTGGCATTGGAATCTTACCATCTGCGGAATGTCCCTTTAACCAGCGTTCTAAATGATGTTCCTTTAATTCTTTGTAAAAACTAATATTAAGATTACTGGTTATAGGACTCTCCAAAGCTATACCTTTTCTGGCTAGTTTATATAATACTAAGTCTTGTATATGTATAAAATCTTCCACAGAAAAGATTCCTTTATCTATTGATACTGAAATCATATTATTATATCGTTTTTTTGTTAAAGAGTTGAAATGGTACTGAAAATACAAATCTTTCACATGATAGTCTGACAATAATCTTCTGCATACACATTCTTTTTGCCGTTCGTCTTTTTCTGCTGTTCTATCGTTTAAAAGATATCTCCTTGGATCATACATTCTGCACTTCCAGCTATCTAATAATACTGTAATTGATGTTGGCTTTTGATATATTTTAAAAGCTAAATCTTCAATCTCATCTTTTAATTTAGTCAATAAAGACTTCAAGGAAATGTATGGATTGTATTCTGAAGATATCAGGTAATAAGTAACCAGCAGGTCATCCATCCATTCGCCTTGACTGATGTGTACATTATCACCTACTCGTTCCATCCATAGAGCCGGAGAAATACCCGCAGCTGTTCCATGTCCGATTCTGTCACCTTGTCTCATTTCAAGAAATTCTTCTGCTTCTACTATCATTCGTAGTCCACTCAGCAGATGAACAAAATCTTCGCCAGCATGAAATGTTATTCTAAGATCTTCATCTCCCGTCCAATGATTACGCATATATCTAAAGGCCGGTGAAAAAACCTCGGGGCCGGCGCTCATTTCATTGGAAGCTGCATCTATACCTTTTATTTGTACCTCCCACTTATTGTGTTTTATCCGTTGAACTACATTTAGCAAACTATGACTCTTTTGAGAAATTTCCCTGCGTAATTCATTATGCCGTTCAAAGTGGCTATAAGGATTTTTATCCATTTTCTTGATGAAATGTGCTATTAAAGAAAGTTTTACTTTTTTTCTGTTTGAGCTCATTTCCTTACAAAGCTTTTCAAAATCATCATTTATTTTCTTGATTATTTTAAGGTTATCATTTGATTGGCTGCTAGGTGAAAAACGTCCTTCCAAATAATCTATAAAGCAAAATTGATTATCTGATATTATTTGCCGTAAACGTTTAAGGTACTCCTTCGATTCATGTGACCACCGTAAGTCATTATCCGGGATAACCCCAAATTGAGTAAAACCTTTTTGATTTTTCTGTTGTACAAGTAGTTTATGAAGATTTCCCAATATCAGAATGAGATGATGAAATTTACAGGCAATATTCAGGTTGCCTTCATTTTGAATCTTATCAAAAAGCGCCAAATAAAAATAAGCGCCTTTGGCTAATACTGGAGTATTCCCATTGTCTATATAGTAATCCCAATCATTTTTGAACAGCTTGTAATCTTTGTTTATAATTCTTACCAATTCCTTGATAATATTTAATGCCAGACGAAGCTGTTTAATAAATTGTTCCTGCTCAATGTATAATTGTTCATATTGACTTCGTACCCTTTCTTTCACTAATGAGTCTCTTAAAGATGCAATCCATTTATCTACTTGTCCGATTTGTGACCACCATAACATATCAGTTTCAGTCGTCCCATTTAAATGAACGTGTAAATCCATGAGCCCTTTACCATCATTTATCCAATTATCCAACTCAAATACATAGGGGATACGCATAGCAGAGGAACTGAATTGAGGTATTAAGACTTGCTGGAAGAAAGAAGAGTTTGAGCTTCTATTCCTAAAGTCATTTAAATAATATGCAGCACAAATTAAAAGCGGCGGACAAAGTTGCATTACTGCCATCCACTCTTCTAATTTTTCATTCTGTATATATAAGTTTCCATTCACCTTATATAAGTATCTATTTGCCAATGAAACAAAACCATTAGTAATGAAAATCCCTAAATTCTCTATATAAGATTTATTAGGAACTTCATTTTCATGACGATAGCGGTTCTCATAAATATAGTCCGGCAGATAAGGATTAAAAGATCTGGAAGAATCTAATAATCTGCGCCTTATTTCACTTAATGGAGTAACCTTACCTGAATTATAATTGGACAAAGTATATGTATCCCTTAATATATAAGCAAAAAACGGTATATCTATTTGCATTTTATTTCTCTTGTTCTATACTAAATGCTTTTAATAACTCGTATATCTGGCTATTATCATAAAGATTGTAATAATCAATTAAATAATCCAGTAATTCTTCTTTATCATGACTTATTTTAGTTTCGTTTTGAGACATACATATTCTCTTCATATATAGTTCTATTATGTCATTTTCGCTAAATAATTTTTCATTTCCAAACTCGTTCTTATCATTAGAATTTTTACTAGCGTTATTCATTAAAAGTTCAATAAACTCTTTTTCATGATCATCATTTTCTTTTAACCCTTCAAGATGCAAACGAGCTATTATTATAAATTTACTAATCAAAGGATTAATATATTTATGCAATATCGGACAATACAATAACCATTGAAGTAATAAATCTTGTTCCAGGAATCTTGATGATTTCTCTTTTTTATATCTATATAGATAAGATAGATAATTTTTGAAAAAAATCTCCCTAATTTCTCCATTTTGGTCATTCTGAATTCGATTTGAACTATTATCTGCATAAAATCCTTCTACAATTAATGCATTCCAAAAAGCTAGTATCGAATTATTTATGTAATCATTTAATTTAATTTCTGAATTAAAATGATGAATAGTATGGTAAAAACGTGTAAATATATGATCAATCCAATAGGGCTGTATAACTAGTTCATTATCAAAACTTATTCTTTCCCACTCAATTACGTGTTTATAAAAAAGAATTAAAGAATTTAAACCGTTTTCATTTTCTATAGAGATATTAGATGTTAGATTTTCTAACCATATATCTTCAATATTATGTATCTCTGTTATTTCCTCTTTATTTTGATTTCCGATGTATAGCCTTATCTGTGAATTCTTTTTTAACAGATCCCAGTGTGAATCAAGTTGTCTTTCAATAGAGTTAGTTAATTCCTTTTTTACATCATTAGCATCCCTAAGCAATTCTCCTAAAAAAGCAAATATACGATAAACAGAGAATATATTCATAACATTTCCGTTGTTTGTCTGTATTTGTAGTTGGAGCAATTGAATTAATAGCTTATTCAAGTTATCAGATTTTCCAACTAAAGATTTTTTTGTTTCGAAAAGGCCAGGAAGTATTACTGTCCCATTCTTATTCATTGCAAGAACGGACATATTTCCTAATATTTTAGACAATCCACAATCAGTATATAGACAGGATTGAGTTATAAAATCATTAATATTTTCTTTATTATCTTTTATTTCTGATAACCATTGATGAGTAAGAGATATTCGTATCCAATAATCAAATATCATAAATGAATTATGTTTTACCTGTTCATAGAATGAAAAACATAAAGCAATAATTATATTCTTTAAACTGTCATCTTCTATTTCAGGGAGGAAAGAAGCACCAGTAAATAACAAGTTATTTTCTACTAAAAACTTCAACATCCAAGCTGGATAAACAGGACTATGCCCCATCAGATATTTACTGTCCCCTGAGTATTGATTTATGTAAACTTCAAATATTTTCAGTACTCCTCTAACAAAAGTTGAAGTTCGATTTTCTTTAGTATTAAGAGCATGATAATAAGCTATAAAAAAACGTATCTGATTTCTAAATGGCTGTGCAAGCATGTGATTCATAAATTCGGAAAAAATCTTATAATTTTTCCTAGAGATACCTACTAAATTAAATGCCTCATTATACAATTCTTTTATCTCTTTCACAATCGACCCTTCTCCATTGGAATCTATTGTATATTTAATATAAACAGGCTGATTATCGTATTGGATTTTATCATATAAATTATTTAAGAAAATTCGATACTCTGCCCGTATCATTTTCTGAAAATACTGAGCCTCCAAACGATTAACCATTTTTTGGTATTCCTTGAATTTATGTTCCTTATATGAAAACGCCATTTCTTTATCCAGAAATTCCTTTTCAAAATACTGCCAAAAATGTTTTCGGATAGCCATACCATATAAGGATGCGTCTCCTGTCATTATTACTATAATTTGAGGTGACGTAAAGTAAAGGCGGATTATTTCCAATATCTGAAATGTATTATTGATTTTAATATCACAATCATCCAGAACAAAAAGCAAAGCTTTCTTCTGTATTAACCGCAAACCGGCATCAAGGTATAAATGAAAACACTTTTCAAGTTTACTAGCGTTAATTGTTAGTTCCATGAATCTATCGGAAAGGTAAACTGAGTCATCCCAGTTTGAATACAAACAAGGATCTCCAATGCCATCCAATACTGGTAATGTTTTATACAATTCTTGTGTAGCTCTGTCAAAATTTTCAATCAGACGTTCCCGATCATTATACACTCTTTCATAATTTTCAGATTGTTGATGTCTTATGTTATCTGCTGCTTTTTGGAAAACATGATGAATCTGTGCAATAAGCCTTATTGTCAGGTTTTCTTTCTTTTCTGTATTGTTGGGATCCAAAAGTTCCAGACAATACAGGTCTTTTCCAAGTGTACTAAACGGTTCTTCATTGCTATATTGTATTAACTTGATAAGAGATTGTACAAATGTTGTTTTTCCTGCTCCTCTGCGGGCGAAGACAGAAATAATGTCTGTTTGATGTTTAAATTCTCCATTTCTTCCCGGTGCGTATTCTTCCGCTTCTTTCATTCGGCCAAGTAAAATATTACCCACTCTCATAATTTGCTCTCTATGGATTAATTCATTGATAGGATAATAAATGACATCACCTTTAATGACTTTGTTAAGATCGATACAAATATTCTTGTTTTCCATAATATTTATGATTAATAAAGTTTTACAAACTTATGTGACCTATCACAAAGTTAAAAAAATACTTCAATTGATAATCTTTGTCTTTCGTCTTTTTGTTATGAATGTGAAATAAAAATTTTTTATCTTATAAAAAGGTGAATTCTCAAAAAAAATATACTTTTATACAAAATTTGATGTCTAATATTTTATATAATTTGATTATGAAAAACATTACTTCTTCTGATTGTTGTGTATTAAGTATTATATTTCTTGGGTTATTATGTTTTGTTTTTATTTTTTGCTTTGTATTCTTTATTGATTCTGGGAAATTGATAAAGTGGTTTTATGTGTGTCTTATATTCTTTTTTCTAGTTATTGGCTTAGCAATTTATAAATTAGCTCAATTAGCTAAAGAATACAAAAAGGAAGAAATGAAAGTTTTTGAACAATCATTATTCTTAATGGAAAGATTATTAAAGTCAAATTCCTATGCCTTAGATAAGCAAGCTGTAAAATCTACTTTAGAATCTATTGTTGATTTGAATACCAAATTAGTTGAATTAATGGCTAAGGTTAATAGACTTATACAAGACGTTGGTTGAAAAGTAGAATAAATTTTTGCTTCACTATATAATGTATGTTGTTAGATCTTAATTTTCAGTACTATGGCTAAAAAAAATCTTTTTAATATATATTCTTCTAAAGTTAAACGCTTTAATATACCTCTCCCTGGTTTTAAATATTTTCATCGTTCTTCTTCTGAAGAAATTGTTGACTCAAAATTTATTGGGAGAGATAAATCTTCGAAACAGTTGTACTCTTGGCTGATGGGAGAAAGAACTAGAAGCGGTTCGTATTTAATAACAGGCTATAGGGGCATGGGTAAATCCAGTTTTGTTGGTAGAATATTATATGAAATTTCAATAAGGGTGACAGGAAAGACCTCCATTTTAGGCTTGTTATCTTTTGTTTTAATTTGGATTGGCAGTGGCTTGTCATTAGTGAGTGGGTATTCATTGTTGATACCGATTTTATTGATAACAAGCGGTTTGTTAATACTGATTTGCATCTACCATAGATTTGTTTTAATTGATTTATGGAGACGTATAAATTTTATAGTTAGGATATTGATTCTGCAATATCTTGACAATCAAGAAGAAAATTCCTCTGAAAAGTTAAAGATCAAGGATTTTTTAAGTCTTTTTAAAAAAGGTAATGCACAGTGGGAAAGAATTAATAAAGAAATCTATAATACAAATATCCGGGAAAAGAGTTATAAAAGAATTTGTATTAGTATAAATTTAGGACAGGAAATACTAAATGAAAGAGATGTTTTGTGTTTGTTTGCACATCAACTGTATGTAAAATATAAGGAATATATATTCTCTCCTTTGGCAAATTATAGGCATTGGCTTATACATACATTAGTTATCTTGGTATGTGTAATAGTTGTCTTGCCTTATATATTCTCAAATATTCAGGATAAGATGTCATCTTTTTTAGACTTCCTTAATTTGAAAAATACTGATCAAAATATTATTATATTAGTATTATTACTCTTGTTTTTTATCGTAGTGTATACCCTTTTTTACTTTTTATCATCATCACTGTTTCCATTCAGCCAACGTACTAAATTGAATCGATTAAGATTCCTGATTGACAGAATAGATTCCCAGATTGAACTGGAAAATACTTTGAATATGAGTATGATGTGGAAAAAAGATGAAAAACAATCTGGTTTTAATATAGGAAATAAAAGTCGAAAGAAGTATCCTCTTGCTGATACAAAAGCGATTGAACAAGAATTAATTGACATTCTGGAATCTATTAGCAGGGGGCTTTGGAGTCCTAGCTTTATTTTTGTTTTCGATGAGTTAGATAAGGTTGAATCTGAAAACAAACAACAATCCACTGGTGATTTGGAATATATTAATGAAAAGTATTTTCCCGGTGGTGGTACGTCAAGAAAACGGAAACAGAATGTCCTTCATCTTTTGGCGAATATGAAGCTGTTTATCTCATCGGCAAGAGTTAAATTTATTTTTATTGCAGGACGTGAATTATATGATGCATATTTAGCAGACTTGTCTGACAGGGAATTCTCAATATCCAGTATATTTAGTGGTATCATATATGTAGAAAGTTTTTGTAGTAATGAGAGAAGAGAAAAAGACATTATGTCAAATGCAGAAACTTATATATGTAAACAGTTGATACCTAGAGATTATATTATTCATTCATGCTGTAAAAGTTACATTAAAGCCTGTTATGAGGGAAAAAAATTTGAGCAATTGGATATTAATCTTAAAATGTACTATAAATATCTGATGACATCATACGTCGATCTTCTTTCTGATTTGTCTGAGGTGGAAAAGAATTCACTTTTGAGGGATATTCGTGATTGTGTTGATAAAGCAATCGTATTGTTGTATCATTTTTCTGTTTATTTGTACCATATAAGCAATGGTTCTCCTAAGAAAATGTGTTTGTATTTTGAAAAATACATAAGAACACTACATCCTGATAACGATTTAACTTTTGCTCATTGGGATAGGAGTATTTCTGTCCTGCAAGAAAAGAATATTAATATTCGTATAAAATGCAACGCTAATTTTTGTTTGTCTTTCGGTTACCTGGAGCAAAGGTTAATTGGGTTTATTCATTATATTTCCTTCCCTGTTACTCAGATAATAATTAATGCCAATCAATTTGGGGACAAATTGTTGGTATCAGCATCCTTTTTAATAAATCACATTTATAAATTCCATAAAGGTGGATTCTCCTGGCGTAATATGGAACAAACACCAGAATTGCTGGAGGTATATCGTATCCCTGAATTCAGAAGTTTTATTGATTCTATTCTATCCTATCTTTCACAGACTCATATTATACCCATAACATGTGGTTTATACCAATTTAAATTTCGAAAACAGTTTTCAGAAGAAATATCTCTAGCTTCCAAATTTTCAGAAGAAATAGCCGCTTTATTTAATTTTACCCTTGATGAAGCCTTATCAATAAAAGAACATTATATGTCACTACTTGATTATTATAATCGATTAAGCGATAAAGAACATCTTAGAAATGCTCATGTCATCGCAGGTATTCATGTAATACTTGGTGATCTCTTTATGGCAGACGAAGAATACACTAAGGCAATCTTTGAGTATCAGGCTGGCATTAATATTATGTTTGAAGAAAATATAAAAAATAAAGACAATATCAATGATCAGCATGCTATCACACGTATATTATTTCTTATAAGAAATATGTTAAAATTAGGATTGGCGTTCGAAAAACGTAAAACTTATGAGTCTGCTTATGTAACTTATAACGAATTGATTGGTAGGTTGATTGATTTTAGATATTTGGATGAATATTCATTGGGGCTTAATTATGCGATAAAAACTGTTGAAAAAGGACATGAAGCAGTGCTGTACGCTGGGGATAACTTAAATGACGAACCAATTTTAAATAAAAAAGTCTGCCCGAAAATTAATAATAAGCTTGATGATAATAAATTGAATTGTGCTTATACGGTTAATGGATCAGACATTATTGCGGACTTTGGGCATCAGATGACACCTGAAAAAAATCAGATAATTCAACGTTTATCAATGTTAGAAGATATTCGTTTGATATATCAAGCTGTGCTGGCAAAGCTTTTCGTGTTAGAAAAAATAGAACTCGGTGGTATTACTCGTGGTAATATTGAATTATTGGAATCAGAATATGTATTTCTTCATCTAGCGACTAATGAAAAAAATAAATTTTTAATATCAAACGATTTCTTTCGAAGATTGGGTGATATTATGTTTTATAAAAATGGTTTGACTAAAGAATTTTATATAGGCATTGGAAAAACTGAAAGCAGCTTTATTGATGGTTTGTATCTTTGGTCTTATAACGCAAGAACAGAAATACTTGATTTCTGTAATGAAAATAATTGCTATGATGTAAAGGAAGAGTTGTTAGACAAGATTTATCGGATAAAGGATAATGATATAACAAAAGATAATATAGAAGAAAAATTAGGCAAGGTAGCTTCAGAAATATTCTTAAAGAGGAAATGTCCCTCTTTATTAAAAACAAATGATTTACTCAAAAAGATTGTTCCTAAGTTCGTGCCAGAAAGCGAATTGATGAAGAATTTTGAAAATTCTATTATTCAGAAAATTGTAAATCTTCCTATTCAGAAAATTCTAGATTGTAATAAGCATAGAAATAATCTGTGGACTCAAAATCGGCATTTACCTTGTTTTGCATGTAAGTATTATAATAAAAGCTTACGTTTGTTGCTTAAAAATTTATTTGATGTGGATCTTGAACAAGAATGTAAAAATAAAGATACTAGTAAAGTATTTACCATATTGCAGGTACTTGTTGATAAGGGAACTTCCAAGTCTCTCCGCCAGAATTTTCTTACTCAGCTTGCTGAAATACTTGACTGCATGGGCAATGTCATGTTAAGTTGTACGTCTACTTCTGAGGGCAAAGAATCGATATACTATTGTAATATTAGCAGGGACTTTCTTTCATCCTTCCTTAATGACATTTTAGACTATAATACTAAAAATGCTGTGCAGTTGGATTCTAAAAAATTCTCTTTATTCACCTTGGGGAAAATTACGATGCTTGAAAGATGTTTAATCTATTATTGGGAGGCTTATATTTGCTTCAGGTTAAGTAATGATCCTAAAAAAGCCGCAGGAAGCTTAAAAAAAATACTTCGAACTATTCAGAATTATTTGAAGCTTGATTATAATGATAAGAATGAAAAGGATAGAAAACGCCTGCTTATCGGAGAGTTTCTAGGCGATATAAAGAATAGAATTGTCAAACAAAGTCTAATTCATTTGTACGCTCATTATAACTATATGAATATTATCGAAATTCAAAAACTTAAATGGATATTTTATGTACAAATGTATGAAAGTATTTCATTGAGCCGCTTGTCTCTTTTTCCGGATGTAGAAGAAATAATGCTCATTTATTATGAAATAATGGCTCGTTGTATTATTGAACAAAATAATGAGGCTTGCAATGGTGAGCTTAAGAAAGATTGCTCATGGAAAACTCTTTATGAACGAAATACAGACTTTCGTATAAGAATGACAGGTATTTATCGTAATATAGCTTTAGGTTCATTACGTCAAGAAAGTACCATTTATGAAAGGATACTTTCGTTGCGATTTAAAGCAAATATGAATCAACGAATACTCCATCATTTGTTTTTTGTTTATGATGGAAATCAAGCATGCAATTATTATAGTCATTATTATTTTAAGTACTTTATGGCTTTTCTTCAAAATTATTTGCATAATTCGCCATTATTAACTGACAAATTGGGAGAATATAAATATTGTTTCCTACCTATCCTCAAATCGTCTAAAAATGCAAAACCTACACAGATTGCTTTAGATTTGCTTGAATTTTTAATAACGGACTCAATTTATTGCCTGACAAGAATTCTGGAAATAATTACTCCTTATACTTCTACCACTCTTTTTACTAATACTTTTTTAGGGGAAATTTATCAGAAGCTATTTGAATGGAACCAGGTCTTTGATGTGTTGTATATGACTTATCGTGCATCTGAAACTAATCTATTACTCCAGAAAATTTCGATAAATTGTAATAGGGAACTTGATTCAGATTGGCAAACAGGTATTTATTCAGATTGTTCTTTAACTGAAAGTAAATGCGATTATATTGAGAAATTCTTAATATCAGACGAACAAAATGTTAATAATAACACCAACAGATGGAAAAGTAAATGTCCTTATTATGGTCTGAAATGCTCTTATAAGCTTAATCAATTGGAACTTATTGCTAGTGAGTTATGCAACATGAATATTTTATTTCAATTGTTGAAAGACCATCAGAAAGATACCAAAATTGATATTGCTGAAACTTTCTTCAATGATATATTAAAAGAAATAGGAAAATCTAATATTCATTATACCCTGAGTAATTATTCAATAGAAATGGCTTTAAAATTTTATCGTCAGGCACTTGATGTGCATCATGAAGGCAAATCATATAAAAATATTATTTCAAAAATGTATTATCTTGATGATGATCTTAAAAATGATACGATACAGTTTGACCTCGCTTTAGAACGATTTCGAATAAATAACGATTATGTACAAAATAATATAGAGAAAATATTGAAGGTATTCCGTAATGCGTCTATCTATGATATAGAAAACTTCTGTATGGATAATGAAACTAAGTTGTCAATTAAGAAGAGGTTTCAATCGTGATATGGTATATGAGAACAGTTAGAGGGTGTGTCAAAACTCGTTTTTTGAAAATATGAACTTATAATTTGAAATTTGAGCATCCTAAAAGACTAAAGAAAGGGCCGTATCATTACTCAATACAGAGTTTGATACGACCCTTTTTTAATATTATAGTTATAATCTGTAACTTTGAGGAGTAGTTATTTTAGTTTTGACACACCCTCTTAATTAAATCAGAATTTGAACAGGTTATAGCATTAAAATAATATTAATTATAAGCTATTATGGATAAAAATATATAAAATTCGAAGGCTTGATAGCTTTGTTTAATTGCTTTTTTGTACTTTTATCATATAGATTTCATATATGAAATCTATAATATTAAAAATGGTAAAAAGAAATGAACATATAATTAAAGGATTTATTGCTGATTTTGTTTATAAAGTAATTAATCAGAAAGAGTTGGTAGAGATGTTACACTCTGCAAGGAATGTGTATGGGTTTACCAATTATAATTTGGCTGATTTTACTAAATACATTAAAGAAGTCTGTAGTATAAATGAAATAAATTCACTTAATGAATCTCAGTCAATTATCCCTTTATATGCTAAAATAGATGCAGATATATATGACCTTGCTGCAGCTGTTTCTAGATCCTCATATTTTAGTTTCTATACGGCCATATCTATACATGGATTGACTCTTCAACTTCCGAAACATTTATATATGACAAATGAACGGAAGTCTTTATTTAGGATAAGTAATTCCTTGAAACAAGAAAATATTGACGCTGCCTTTTCGAAAAGGCCAAGACAAACTTCTAATGTAAGAACAATTCTGAATTTTCAATTGCATCTTATAAATGGACAATCAAATAATAGATTAGGTGTAGTTCCTTTTCGTGATTGTTATTATGTAACTGATGTTGAAAGGACTATTATTGATTCTGTAGTAAGGCCATTCTATGCTGGGGGGGTAACTCAAATTTTTGAGGCTATTGTTAATGCAAAGAATATAATTGATATTGATAAGCTTGTTTATTATTATAAACAGATGAACTTTATTTATCCTTATTTTCAGGCAATTGGCTTTTATCTTGATAGGGCAGGATATGATAATAATGCACTCGCTCCTTTTCTAAAAATGAAACAAGTGCATAAATTCTACTTGACATATAATATGAGATTTATTGAATTTGATTCTCGTTGGAATCTTTTTTATCCTCGTGGCTTCTGAAAGGTTCTATTATATTTTTTACATAATCAAAGTAGTAATCATAGTCTTTTATTTCTTCATCATGATGAATGGTTTGTCGTACGACCTCCCAATCTTCCCTGTTTTGCTCTCTCAGAATCTCAAAGTTATCTAGGAAGTTTAAGGGCACACGCTTAGCAGCAAAAATATTTTTAAATAATTCTTCTGTCAGATTCAAGTTTCTAAAGTGCTGGCATATCATCCAAATGTCATAGAGATCTCTTGCTCTTTTCTTAGGCCTAGCACTTTTCACTATCTCTTTATATTGGGGCATGGATTGGCATAAAGCCCTTATTTTTTCGATTAAAATCATTTCTGGAGTATAAACTCTTAAAATAAGTCCATCTATATCTTTTTTTATTGCTTGGCCTATATATTCATATGAACTTATATCCACAGTATATTTGGTTTCCTGTGTCTTTTCATTTATTTTAATAGCATTGCGTCTTATCGCTTCAATGTCGTCACCAAATTTTTCATATTTTTCTCGTTCTATAAGTTTAAATTCCAAATTATATCCTCTCCATTCGGGAATAGAACCAGATTTTGGTTTTTTTATAAATTTAACATCGTATGCTACTAAACCTATTTCAGCAAACTCTTCATTTAAGTATCCGTCAAAGACTCTTGTCAGTCTACCGAAATCTTTATCATTAAACTCGTTCTCCATAGAGAAATCTATATCGATAGATCCCCTATTCGTTATGTCATATGCCAATTGTAAAGCGTTACCACCCTTAAGGACGAGTCCTTGCATGAGTAGATCGTCCTTCATCATTGCCTGTAATGTAACTCTTTTTATTTCGTTTATGTCTACCATAGTCAAATATATTAAATCTAATGCTAATTTATCAAATTCTATATATTCTAGCGTAAGATGATAAACTTTTTTAAAGTTCAAACATGACTTACGTCGACTTTCCTCAATTATGTTGTCCAACTGTTTTATATTAATACATTACTGAAAGGTAGGTCCAAAATAAACTATAGTTTAGTATAGACTATATATATTTGCCCTATACATTGCATATATAGGGCTTTTTTCTTGCTTCTATAGTCTAAATATAGTATCTTTGGAAAATCAAGTTTAATTTAGACTATGGGGGAAAAAATAGGATACGCTAGAGTGAGTACGAGAGAACAGAACCTCTCTTCTCAGGTAGATGCACTGAACAATGCCGGTTGCATCCGGATCTTCACGGATAAAATCTCTGGTAAGGAGTTCAAGCGTGAAGGCCTGACTGCTTGCTTGGATTACCTTCGTGCCGATGATACTCTTGTCATATACCGCTTGGACCGATTAGGCCGATCCGTTAAGGAAATGCTCGACCTTTGTGCCAAGTTGGAAATGCGTCGCATCAAACTTGTTTCCCTTCAGGACAATCTTGACACTTCTTCAGCTGTGGGCAGATTTACCATGCAGATACTCGCATCATTGGCCGAGTATAACCGCAATCTTATTCTTGAAGGATGCAAAGCCGGAATCGAAGCAGCCCGAAAACGGGGTGTCAAGTTCGGAAGACAAGAAGGTACCAGAATAAAGAAGCCGAAGAAGGAAGCCGTCATCCAACTCTATAAAGCCGGAACAACTATACCGAAGATTATGGAGATAACCGGCATCAAGTCCAAACAGACTATATACAATTATTTGAGCGAAGAGAATATTCACCCCAATAGGAAATGATTGATTGTTTTATAAACTCAAATAACAGCAATTATAAGAGTATAAACTCTCTTTTAGAGATACCACCAATATTTACTACCGACATTACTTCTTAGCATTAGTTGGACAATTGAATAGAAAACTATACATTTCTAATAATTCCCAAAAACGACCGTTATTCAGACTATAAAACCGAAGTATTGTTACTTCCGGAACTCGTAATGACCGTCCGGAACTTCATCGGATGCTTGATGCTCTTCGACCTGGTGACATAGTAATTGTTTCTGAACTGACAAGATTAAGCCGAACATCGAGGTTCCCCATTGATCTGGTGGACAGATTATCCCAAATAGGAGTAAACATTAAATCGCTTAAAGAGCAATGGTTTGATACGACAACCCCACATGGAAGGCTTATCTTTACCGTTTTTGCCGGATTGAGTCAGTTTGAACGCGACCTTGCACAACTGAGAACGAGAGAAGGACTTGAAGCTGCTCATGCCATATATGCAAAACACGGAGCGAGTTGCGTATCGTAGCTTCATTCACTTCAGTATAGATTTCGGTTGTACGGATACTCGTATGACCGAGAATATATTGAACGGTGGTTAGAGGTAGATTGTAATAGAGTAGGAAGGTGACTGCAGTATGTCTGGCCGTATGAAAGGAAATGTTTTTTCCGGACATATTATGATACGTCCGTTTTATGATTCGGTTGCAAAGTGCGTTGGTGGGAAGGTAAAAGAATTTACCTCTGGTGCGATGGAAGAGTCTTGCTATCTGGAGTGCCCGTCCATTAAAGAGCATCTCAATGGGAATCATTACTGTGTGACCGATCTTTTGCATCGTGAGAATAATTTTAACGTTTTTCGCAAAGTGTCCTCATGTGAAGGATAACAAGAAAGGCTGTCTGTGAAGATGGCCTTTTTCGTTATCTTTTCTTCCTTTTTGTGTCTCGAGTGAAATTGAAACCTTGCAGCGACTATCATGGGATGTACTTCCGATTTGACAAACTTATGAATGAAAGCATTTTTACATCATATTCTTGCGGATAGAGAACTTCACGATAGCCATTGCCTGAATATTCTCTATTGGCAAATCCATCGGCTGATGATGCGGATTGTAGCTTACCAGCAGAATACATCCCGGATTCTCTGACCGGTTGACATATTTCACCACCAAGTAATCATCACCATCCAGACAGAACGATACCAGATACATTTCTCCATAGATAAGATGATGAAAATCGCTGATTTCCTTGAAACCAATAATGTCACCCGATTTCAGCAGTGGATACATACTGTCTCCGCTCACATATACCGCTCCGTCGCACGAAGATATATTAGGAATAACAATCTTTCCCAACACATATTGGTTGCGGTTCATCAGCATGGTACGCAGGTTGGCAGCTGCCGACACATCATATAGTTGCACATAGCGGTCGTCCTTCATCTCCGGTGTTTTCGGAATGTATATAGTTTCCACCTCTCCCGTATACCTTCCCAACTGGCAGAGGTGTGTATCGCGATGAGGAGTTCCCTTCCCTACCAGCAGCCAGTTGTAATCCACCTCTTTCATCTTCTCCAACAGCAGTGGAAAGTCGATACTATTTCTTGCACACCAGTTACTTAATGTAGAACGTGATACTCCTAAATAATTGGCGAGTTCCACATCCGTCTTGAAGCCCATAACTTCTTTAGCTCGCTTCACTATATCAGTTACATTGAACAATGCATCCATCTTTTTTCGGGTTAAACTATAAATTTAATTGTTTTATAATTGAAAACATAATTATATTTGCCTCGACAAATATAGCTTATTGTTTTAATAAATCAAATTGTTTTCAAGAAATAATCAATCCATCACCATGAATACCACAGCTACTTCTGCCCGCATTTGTGCATGCTGCAAGCGCGAGCTTTCCTCCGAGAACTTTTACTACAATCACCGTACACAAATCTTTGACAAATACTGCAAGGAGTGCCGCAAGAAGCGGAGCAGGCAGTATCGGAAAGAATGCAGGCATACCGAAAAAAACAGGAAACGGCTTATTATTACAGAAATAGACGATTCCCTTCTACGCATGGAACTTATTCTACGTGCATTGGGAAAGATACGCGCTAGTGTCCTGCGGAAGCGGAAAAAGATACAGGAATCCGAATACCGTGACTTCGGCAATAACGATGTGTCTGTTTAAAAATAGAAATAGGTTTAACGGTTTTGTAAACATAATACACAAAAGTAAAACAAATAATTTACCTTTGCACTGTCATCAAGCTTGAAACGACAGAACGAACACATTTATTCACCATTTAAAGAAAGGAGCAAATTATGGCAATGAAGAAAGGTATATGGGACACCATTTTGAAAGTAATCATCGCAGTGGCATCTGCCGTGTTAGGCGCATTGGGCGGAAGTGCGATGTAAGCGAACAACAAAATTGAGTCAAACAAGTACTATGCCATTGCTTCCTTCGGGAAGCATGGCATAGACTAATCAGTTCAAGTAAAAGAAAATAGAATATGACACTACACATTATTTTCAAGCGAGTGCAACTCATTGTACTGACCCTATTTTACGGACTGACAATGCAAGCACAAACAATAGAAAAATACGGCACGTTCTTCGATGATGCCATTCCGGTTGTCTTATCTGGTAACAGGTCTATATTTACTGACAAACGTAATACAGGCGAAAAGCCACCTGGGGCATACTATTATTACAACTTCCGTTATATTCCCCCTCAAGGAAATGAGTATCGCTATACGCAAGGAAAGGCTGTATATTATCAGCTCGACCTATCCTCACCGGGGAATCTCATTATCCATAATTGGAAAACAGACTATTCAGCAGGACCGGGTTATACTACCCTCTATGTACTGAAGAAAGCACAAGAAGGAGAAGCCGGGGACTGGTCGGAGGGAGAACTCTCGTTCAAATGGGTTGCCACATTCGAAGAACATGATTTTTTGAATCCAGACTTTGACCCTATCAGTCTGGGTATGCCAGAAGGGGCTTCCATAGGTCAAGCCTACCTAAGTATTCCCAATCTGTCTACGGGCTCCTATTATATCGTTACGGCAGGTTACAAGTATTCCAACGGTTCTATCCCCAATGGGACCATCCAAACAACCGTAATCGCTGATTTAGTACCCAGCATCCCTGATGAACCCGATCTAAAGCCCGAAAGCCCGAATTACAGTCCGATACAATACCAATACGATAACTCGGGAAATAGAGTAAAAACTATCATAAAAAATAAATGAATATGTATCAGATAACACAAAAAATAATAATCATGGCAACCGCCTTTCTGCTTAGCCTCTCCGGTAAGGCACAAGTGGCAGTTGTATCGAGTAACGGCAACAAGAACTGCGATGTCGGTGAAATACCAATAGAATACAGCCTCACTCCAAGCGGTGCGGTCAGTTATACCATCCCTATCGATGTGCACCCTGATACAGAAGGGTTCCAACCCCGTCTGTCCTTTATGTACAATAGTCAACAGCACGAAACCGCATTAGGATATGGATGGAATATCCGTGGACTATCAGGCATTACCCACGTAGCTGGCAGCATCTACTACGACGGGAAAGCTACTCCTCTCTCCTTGAAAGACGACAAACTGATGCTGGACGGTATGCGACTAATCAAGACCGGTACCGACACTTGGCAAAGTGAACAGGGATTCATACGGGTAAACAGAGAATCGGAAAACCGCCTGAAAGTGTACTATCCGGATGGAAATACAGCCGTATTTGAAAATTCCCCACAAGCGCCGTTCAGTTATGTAATGACTTCGTACACTAATCGTAAAGGACGTTCGATACTGTACACCTACATGCAAGCAGACAATCTGCCCTACATCCGGACAATCCGGTATGGAGAAACTCAGGGGGTATACAATGACTCCATTGTATTTAATTACCGTGATATACCGTCCGGTATCACACGTTATGCAGATGGAAAGCCATTTAAATACAGCAAATTATTGGAAAATGTTTCTTCATTTTACAAAGTCAATCTCTGGCGCCGATATCGGATTAGCTATCAAAATAGGGGAGTCTATTTACCGGACAGCTTGGAATGCGAAACTTCCAACCATCGCCTGAATCCCCTACGCTTCAGCTATGGAAACGAACGCAGCATTGAGTTCTTGAACGATAACACGCATTATCTGTCCAAATACTACTACAATTCGCAACAAGGACAAACCGGCTATTCTTCTCTTGCCATATCAAGAGGAAAATTCAGCAAGGCTTCCAATAGCGACGGACTGATAACTTACCCCATACCTAATCAAGGCGAATATAATGAAAAACAAGAGCTGCTGGTCTACAAAGACCTGAGTGATATGTCTATCGAACCTGTAGTCTTTACTGCCGGGAAAGGATTCAAACAGTTGGAAGCCATTGATATAAATGGAGACGGTATTGATGTACCGGTAAAAATCAACTATATCACGAAAAAAATTTTATTCATACGAGAGGATACACTGAAAGTAACCATTTATGATAGTCAAATAAATCCTGCATGCCATACAGATTATATCTATCCGGAGCAAGACGGATATGTACACGAACGGCAATGTGTTTTCGGTGATTTCAACGGTGATGGAAAAGCAGAACTCCTGGCTATTTCGAGTTGCTACAATTCAGACCATGACAAATATCCCTCCCGTGCCTTGTTAGTCGATTTGGATAACAGAAAGACTCTTTATGACAACGAGTGCTTTGATTTTACCCTATATCCTATTGATACTTCTAAAGTAAGACATGCCGACCGCTTGATTCCAATGGATTACAATGGAGACGGCAAGACGGATATCTGCTTGATTAATATCAACGGTACTTATGTTTACGAGTTTACTGGTAACGGTTTCAAGCAACTGGCCTACTCCAATGCCCTTAACATCATGTACTTCAATTTTGAAGAAATTAATAGCAAAGACAGGGAATTGATGTTGGCTGATATGAATGCAGACGGAAACATTGATATCATCTTAGGTCCTCGCCGGGTACACTGCAAGGAAGGATACAAGCATTTTGGCGACGGAATCTGTTATGGAGCCTGCAACAATGAAAACAACCTGAAAAGTACCAGTGCCAGCGGATACAAATATTACGAAGATGCTTCGGGTAATGTATGTCATATTGACCCCCATACACCGGATCGTGCTCTGATTACATTCGACTGGAATGTGGAAAATGGTAAACAGTGGCTTTTCCTTATGTCGACAGGAAACTCTTCGTACAGTGCAGAAAACCCCGGATTTAAAGTACACACAGAAGAACTGTTCTATTGTTTCCATGAAACGGTGGGGCTGAACTTCATGCTGGTGGATGTAGACAGCGACGGACTTCCCGACCTGTTGCGCAACCAGCGAGGAAAAGTGGATGTATATCTGAACGAGAACGGCAAAATCAGCCAGACTCCCAATATGCGTTCCACCCAATATTTAGATAATCTGACAGCTCAGTTTGCTGTGGCCAATGTAGCCCAGTCCTATTATTGGTCGGGAGGACTGATTTGTGTGGACAACGAGAAACTGCATGTGTATAACTACTCCCACAATGAACAGGAAGCAAGAATGCTGCACAACCTGACTGACAGCTATGGAGTAAATTCCAATCATGCCTATGTGGATATCATGACGACCAATGCCACCCGGTACGTCCAAAATCCGGGAGCTATCCAATATGTAGGATATCCTTATACCATCATGAATCCTCATCTGTTTGTACCGGCATGGATCAAAAATACCGAAAACAACCAAACACTGTCGTGGGAATACTATAAATACACCAATGCAGTGTTTCACCGTACCGGAATGGGATTCAGAGGCTTTCAGCAAATAGAGACGGAAGATATGGTCAACGACCGTACCATGACTTCGACCTACGATATAGAGCTACTGGGAAGTGAATTGGAAAAATCCACTCCCACAGATACCATTAAGCGAATCTATGATCTGAAAAGGGAATCCAACAGAATCGCATTGCTGACCCTGAAGCAGGAAACCACAGAAAATGTTCTGAACGAAACTACTACGATAGGAAAATATGAATATAACGACTATGGACAGATACTGCACTCTTCCGTTTCGTCCGGACATTATACCGAACAGGCAACGTACAGCTACCGGAACGTAGATGACGGTTCGTTGTATCTGTTAGGAGTCCAGGATTCTGTGGAAACTCGAAAGATGCGGGATGATTCTCTTTTCGTAGAAACAATCCATATCGATTACGACGACCGATACCTGCCCGTAAGCAGAACCGAGCGTATCAACGGAAAGAAATCCCTACAGGAAAAGTTTGAATACAATGCAAACTGGCAAATGACAGCCCATTCACAGTGCAACTATGAATCCGACCAATGGCTGGAGACACAGTTTGAATACAACGACCTCGGACAACTCGTCAAGGAAACAGACCCGATGGGATTTCACGTAACACACCGCTACGATGAAAAAACCGGACTGCTCCTAAGCGATACAGACCACAAGGGAAGAACCACACGGTATGAATATGATGAATGGGGAAACCTTCTGAAGACCACCTATCCGGACGGCAGAAAGAAACAGACCGCAACCGCATGGAGCAGCCCCGAAGAA
>OGXM01000705.1_pt1 | contig 21391 bp, 24 predicted proteins | sample 1576271 | NCBI WGS metagenome assembly OGXM01 (sample SAMEA3541579, study PRJEB24748) | human gut metagenome | biome: human gut; feature: human-associated habitat; material: faeces | place: China | collected 2012 | reverse complement strand
TCAATCTCGCCATCTTCAAGCATCTGCTGCATATCATCCCAGCTCTTATCATATCCGACATATTCGTAATCTACATCCCAATAACGGGCCATCAGCCGAAGAAAATCATAGCCATACCCGCTGCGGTTGCCTTCTTCATCCATCACATGATAACCATCCATGGCAAAGAAACCGACTTTGACAGTTTCATGCTGCGAACTGTCCTCGGCTGCATATGCAGTCTGGGGAGAAAATATCATACACACGCATACAAAAACCAGTAACACTGCCACATATTTCTTTGCTCTCGAAATCATATTAAATCTCCTGTCTGTCAAATATATTTCTCTATACATCTCTTTGTCAAACTCCTGGTTTAGTAAAATTGATTATTTAAATAATACTATATATCTTTGCAATAATCCTGTCTATTATTAGTCTTTCTGTTGCGATAGCCTCTTCCACTTCATCTATTTTATCATATTGGGTATCTAATCGTCTCTGTAAATCTGAAATTTTTTTATCGTAATGAATATCTGTAACATCCAGATTATCCATCTGCTGTTCAAGACGTGTTTTAATTATCTCTGCCTGATGGAGATTTGCGTTTAATACAGATAACTGCTTTTCCAGATCAGAAGTATCAACTGTTGCCACGATTCTGTCTTGAATGGCATCCTTGAATTTTCCTTCCCTAGTCATTGCCGTAATCAATTTTGCAAGCACATCATCAATTTGAGACTGTTCAATGTTACATCGAAAAGTACATTTATGTCCTGTGGCATTTACTGTATTCTTGCAATAGTAGTAATATCTGGTTTTCTTATCTTTCCGACCTGCTTTTGCAATGTTGCCATACATTCCTTTTCCACTACATGCATTTCATTACGTGTTCCTGTTTTCTTTTCGGTGCGCCTGCGTCCGTATGCTATCTTCCCCATATACACCGAGTTATCAATAATCTTTTTGAGAAAATAATCATCATATGCTTCACTTTTATCGCCCTGCTTAAAACAAATGTATTCGGAAAAAGACAAGGGAAGCACATGAACTTCATCTCCTCTTCCCTCAAACTCAGTCAATATATCTTTAGATAAGAAAGTATATCCATTTTATATAAAATATGCAATCATATCATTTAATTTTTTTGCCGTATGAGGCATTTTTATAAACCATGTAAATTTTTCTTTCAACCTTAAAGATATCTACAGCCTCACCACCCTGTCAAACCTCTCAACTCCAGTCATTCTATGTGACACCATAATAACCGTTTTATCCTTCATCAAAGAATCCAGTACCTTAAGAAATACATTTTCACTGTGCGTATCAAGCGCTGAAGATGGCTCGTCCATCAGAATAACAGGTGAATCCTTAAGCATTGCCCTCGCAATCGCTATCCGCTGGCGCTGACCACCTGACAGATTCATTCCACCGGCGGTCAGCCTTGTGTCATATCCATCAGGTAGTTCACTGATAAATTCATCTGCATATGCCTGTTTTGCCGCTCTGACAATCATATCCATATCCGGACTGCCTGCTTTATTCCACCCATATTCAATATTCTCCCGAATCGTACCCTCAAACAGATAACTTTCCTGCGGTACATAAGTAATCATATTCCTCAACTGCATTAAAGAATACTCATTCAACTCCCTGCCATATAATCTGACACTGCCGCTTTCAACAGGATAGAACCTCTGTAATAGTTTTAAAAATGTGCTTTTACCACAGCCTGATTCTCCTGCCAGCATAATTTTTTCACCATTCTTAACCATGAGTCCCTCATAATAAAGCTGCGTGTTTTCATTATACGAAAAATGCAATTTATAAAACTCTATAACCACATCACATTTATCATGCAAATCCTCCGTACCAACCTGTGTCTGCGTATTCCAACCCACACATTCTTCCTGCTCCAACTCAAGGAAATCAAACACATGCCCTGCACGCACAACCGATGTGGTAAATACCGCCAGTGAACTTCCAAACCGCTGCATAGCTGAACTCATACTCATCTGCAATGTGACTACAGCCATAACTATTCCGAAATTCAGCTTTCCATCTGCTACAAGCAGTGCGCCCACAATAATTGTGCCAAAGCTTCCAATAATCCCCAATAAAAATGCTGCCATCTCAAGTGACGCTTCCATCCTTACCCTCGACCTTTCTGCCTGTGCTGATTCTCCATTTTCTTTGTAAAAATGTTTCAACACAATTGAAGCTCCTGAATTCATTTTTAATGTAACAAAACCTGATATAATATCACTGAATAATGTTGCCAGTCTGGCAGATTTATTCTGTACATTTTTCGCATGCTTCTTAATAGAATTGTTTATCCTGATGGACACAAATGCAGTAAGCACACTGATTATCAGCGCAATGAATGTCAGAATCGGACTGTAAAAAAACATTGTAACAACTGACGAAATAACAAGCACAAGCTTTCCTGAAACCCAGTATACATGTGAAAACCATGCAGTTTTTAAAGAATCAGCGTCCATATTAAGCGTTCTCATCGCTTCCGCACTGTGTGTATCATCATAAAATTTCATGTTCATATCCAGCAGCTTCGCAAATAGTCTTAACTTCAGCTCATAAACCATTCTTCTTACAAGATGAATATGAAAATACCGCAGATATGGAAAAAGACATTTACATATGACAATAATTATACAAACAATTACTGCTGTCCTAAACATCTGCATATCCTGAAATTCAATCGCATTAATCGTCTGTTTGGTGACATAAGAATACAAAACCTGCAAAGCTGACTCGGTAATTAATGTGATAATCAGAATCAGCCAGTAGTGGAATCTGTATTTCCCAATATATTGCAAGAATCTTCTGGTATCTTTCATACTCTGTCCCTCATTTCCTTGTTAATAAATTCGTCATACATATGCGCATATCTTCCATGCATGGACATCAGTTCAGAATGTGTCCCCTGTTCCACAATTTCTCCCCTGTCCAGCACATAGATTCTGTCATAATCTCGGATTGTATTTAATCTGTGTGCAACCGTAATTACGGTACGGTCTTTGGAAATTTCATCAATTGTTTTACAGATATTAATTTCAGTCTGGTAATCCAATGCTGATGTCGGTTCATCAAACAGAAGAAGCTCTGCGTCTTTCACTATTGCGCGTGCGATTGAAATTCTCTGTCTCTGACCACCTGAAAGATTTCCCCCGTTCTCCGTCAAGACAGTTTCAATCCCTTCAGGAAGTTGTTTTATAAATGTTTCACAGCCTGCCATACCCAAAGCTCTTACAATATCATCATGCGAAGCCTGCGGATTTCCAACTCTTACATTATCTGCAACAGACAGCGGAAAAAGTGTAGTCTCCTGTGAAACCAGTGCAATCTTGTCTGTAGCAAACTGTCTTGAAATCAGCTTTAAAATAGTACTCTTTCCACTCCCGCTTTCTCCCACAAACGCAATTCTTTCATCAGGCTTCACGCTAAAACTTACATTATGTAAAACATTTTCATCTTCATATGCAAATGACACATTTTCAAAGCTGATTAGCAAATTGCCTTCTTTTTCAACACATTTTCCTTCATAATCAGTCTTTTCAGGCTGGATTTCAATTATTTCAAACACTCTCGATACTGACACCAGTGCTGTCTGAAAACGCACAACCAACTGATATGTGTATGACAATGGGTCAATCAGTTTCTTAATTATGCTCATATATGCGATTAACACGCCAATTGTAATTACATTTCTGAATACAAATACACCTCCGACACATATTGCAAGTGCCAGCGGAATCTCCTGAATTGCCCTTGAAAGCGGTTCGAGATTATACTGTGCCAGATCAGTTTTATCAGATGTCACAAATGTTTTATAAAGTGCGTTTTCATACCGGTTCATCATACATTTCTGAAGATTATATGATTTGATAACCTCTGCCCCTGCAAATGCTTCTTCTATATTATTGTTAGTCTGCCCCAGCTCCCTTGCATACTGGTGCTGGCGCAATTTTATTGGTCTTAAAAGCTTTATATTGATTGGAACTATAATTGCAAGTGGCATCAGACATATTGCCGCCAATGGCGGATTCATTAAAAATAAATATACTGAATATACAATCGTAATAACCGGCACATATAAACAATCCTTGAAATATCCCGACATGAACCCTGCCAATCCCTCAATATCCTCAGTAATGCGCTCCATCATGTCACCATAATTACATTTATTGATGTATTCAGGTGATGCCTTCATCAGCGCATTTACCGCATCATTTCTAAGATTCTGCAGCAAACCTGCTCCAACAAAGCCAGTCATCGCAACAACCATGTAATTAGACACAATTCCTGCGCATATTACAATCAGCATTTTAATTACAATAAAATGAATCGTCTGCTTAAGCGTACCACCGGCAATTTGGTCTATTATCAGCTTTAAAATATCAATAATCATTACCGTAGACACAGACGCCGTCACACTTGATACTGCGGCAAGTGTAATCTGTATCCAATACTTTTTGCTGTACTTTAATAATTTTCCCATATAGACATTTTCCACTCCTTTATATATACTATATGCAAGTATAACTTGTGTAAAATGTGCTAACAATGGCATTTATACAGCAGATTTTTATACTATTTGCAATCCATATTTGCAGATAGTGTATAATTAATTATTAAAACATTTACAGAAATGAGGGATAACATGCCACAGACGGACAGACATAAAAAGAGAGAGATTCCAATTGAATTTGATTTCTATAATACATTAGATAAGCTTCCTGTAGAAAAGAGATGTACTATCATTATGATTTCGTGTGGCAGTACAACTATCAAGATAAATGAACATTTTCAGACTGTGAATGCTCCTGCTGTGCTTTGCATTTCACAATATGATAAGTTTCAATGTATAGAAAAGACACATTTAAGCGCCAAGGCGTTTCATTTTGATCCCTGGTATATTAAAGCATGCCTTAGATTTGAAAATCTTGATGACGACATCAGTATTGATGAGAAATATGTTTATGAAAGAAATATGCTTTACATGTTTACCAGACATTCTGGAAATTTTCAGGGAATATTTCATTTAACACCACAGCAGTATATTCACATTAATGAATTAATGCTGATGATTGGTGCTGAAACCTATGCGCAGAGTGACGATTACTGGACCTGCCGCATAAGGAGAATGCTACGTCAGACGATAAACTGCATATATGATATCTATGTCGACCAGCGCAAATTAAAATTCTACGAATTGTCTGAAAATACTAACCCTGTAACAATATGTACAGACTATATTCACGCCAATTACCAGAATGATATTACCTTAACTTCCCTATGCGAACTCGTTCACCTTAACCGCACTACATTAAACCAGCGCTTTAAACAGCAGCTAAACTGCACCTGTATAGAATATCTGCTGCACTACCGCTTAAAGATTGCGCAGGAGCTGCTATCCAATACCAACCTTAAAATCGAAGAAATCTCCAATCAGTGCGGCTTCAAATACGGCTCATACTTTAACCGCCAGTTCACCAAATGCTTAGGTATATCACCATCTGAATTCCGCAAGAACCCGACTGGATATAGTTCGTTTGATGGTGGGAAGGTGCGGAAATTGTGAAGGGTATGTTATTTTTCATTATTCCTACCCATTTTCAATAATATATAACTCAAGTCATTTTCATAATCTCTAGCAATAAACTTTCGCCTATTAAAAATTTTATAAATCTTAGGATAAATAAACCAATATAAGCCTAAAAAAACCGAAATAGCAACTATTAATAATAACATTATATATGTAGCTGTAATAAAATTTGTTTTTTGCGTAATTAAAGATATATAACTCATAATTATTGGAATAATAATAGAAGAAATAGTCAAGTCCATTTTTGTGTGTAAATTCATCTTTCAGCTATATTAAATATGTTTACGCTGCTTTTATCTTTAGTAATGTCCTTTGAATTGCATTTAACTTGTCATAGTATTCCTTCATGTCGAAAAGTCTATGACCTATGCTCCAATCATTATGATCATCCTCAAGGACTGCGCCAATTAATCTAATAATAGATTCTGTGTTCGGAAAAATCTGAATAACTTTTTCTCGCCTTCGTATTTCACGATTTTCACGTTCTATTATGTTACTGGTTCTTAGAGCTATACGATATTTTGATGGTAATGCCATAATAGTAATGCTGTCTTCAAATCCTTCATCAAGAATTTCCATCGCTTCAGAAGCTACATCCTGATATTCATCATATATACATTCTTTCAGTCGCCTTGCTTCATCTATCGTAGATGCATTAAACATATCTCGCAATTCAGATGCTAAACCAGTACTGTATTTCTTAGGACATTTATCAATAATGTTTCTTGTGAAATGAGCTTGACAGCGCTGCCAAGATGAACCGGAAAAACATTCTTTTATTGCTTCAACAAGTCCGGCATGTGCGTCAGATATAACAATGTCAACACCTCTTAAGCCACGACTTTTAAGACTTTCAAAGAAGTCTTTCCAGGTATTGATTTTCTCGGCATCATAAACTTCAAAGCCAAGGACTTCTTTATGGCCTATGTTGTTTACTCCTATAGCTAAAAACAATACCTTTGATTTAACCCGGTGATCTTCACGGGCTTTTAAATATATCGCATCTACAATGATGAATGGATAATGTTCTGGAAGCAGTCGCTCTTTAAAATGTTTAATAGGAACATCTAATTCCTTACAAATTTCTGAAACAGTAGATTTTGAGAAAGCTTCGCCACACAGTTCTTCTGTGACTTTTTTGACATTTCTGGTAGAAACACCTTGTATAACCATTTCCATCATAGTAGAAATTAATGCCTGTTCATTACGCTGATAGTTTTCAAACAGGCATGTTTTGAATGGAACATTACGATGTCTAGGAACTTTAAGCTCTATCTTTCCAATACGCGTTGTTAAACTTCTTGTGCGGGTTCCATTTCGATAATCAGAACGCTCTGTTGAACGTTCATAATTATCAGCACCAAGCTGTTCTGCTGATTCAGCTTGGAGAACTTGATTGAGCAATGCCTCCATAAGTTTACCAAAGGCATCATCCTTAGATTCTGAAAAAAGTCCTACAAAAAAGTTGTAATCTAATGTAAAATGTAATTGAGCCATATGTTTTATCCTTTCAATTATGTTTTGTGTGGTAACTTAATTATAACTGAAAGATGAGCATTTGGCTCTTTTTAATTATATCGAATTTACACCATTATACAGACTTTATCGAAGAAATTATATTTCCTACACTGAATCTATGACTTTCTTCTTGATAATACTTTTTACTTTGTTCAATTAACCATAATATATCTTTTTCACTATACATTTGTAAGGATTTTAGTCTTTCAATATAATCATTTATTTGTTTCTGCTTATTGTCTTTATTATTTTCATTCCATCTTTTATTATTTAAGATATAAATAAATGCCTCAATTAGATATAAAATCAAAACAAAAAGTATATTAATAATAAGATAATATTGTGTCCTTTTTAATTGATATAATATCATTGTTACAATAACCAAAAACATTGATATTAGCAGGCTTATTAATTGAATAAATTCAGCTTTCGTAATTTTTTTTAGTTTTCTTATATCCACACTTGACATAGCAGATATATAATCTGATAAAAAATATGTATACATTACTATTTCTTGATTAAATAACCAAATTCTCCTATTCTATAATTATCTGTAAAGTATCGCTATTCACTCTTAGTACTCTCTTCTAATTCCAACATATATTTATCGAAATCAGACATAAACAATCTGTCCTGAATGACACGATATTTCTCAAATTCAGTCTCAGCATGAAGCTTTGCAATCTCAGCAGACACCTTTCCTGAATCCTGCAAAATCCCATAATCAAACATTTCAATAAAACTATTAAGACGCTTTTCCCAATCCTCCATAGTCAATGGAATATGCCTCAGTGTCATATTTTCAGCAAAATCTAAATACGCAGTAACCATACGATTTAATTGTTTCATTTCATCCTGACTTAAATAATTTTTAGCAATTGTAACATCACTTTTCTTAATCTTGCCATCCGGAGCATCTGCCCATGTTGTTAATCCCATATGTTCTTTGGTATGGCCTGCTCTTTCTACAATCAACTCGGATGCCGTATGTCCATGAACCGCATAATGCATCTTATTCTGAACAGTAGCATAAAATCTTTTTGTTGCAGCTGAATTTTTATCATAATCTATTGCAGTAGCATAAAGGTCTGTAATTTTCTGATAAAACTTTCTTTCGCTTGCACGAATCTCACGAATACGCTCTAACTGCTCATCAAAATACTTTTCCGTCAGATATGTTCCTCTTTTTAACCTTTCATCATCCATGACCCAGCCTTTGATGGTGTAATCTTTTGCAATCTGATTCACCCATTTGCGGAACTGAACCGCACGCTCAGAATTGACCTTAAAGCCTACGGCAATAATCATCTGAAGATTATAATGCTTTATATCACGAGCAACCTGACGAGAGCCTTCTGTTTGAACTATCCGGAATTTCCGGATAGTTGTATCTTCATCAAGTTCCGAGTCTAAATATATCTTTTTTATGTGCTCATTAATCGTCCGTACATCCACATCATACAATGTGGTCATCATCTTCTGTGTCAGCCATATATTCTCGTCCTCATAGCGCATTTCAACACTGTCCTGCTGGTCACCAACAGAAGCAACATATGTCAGATATTCTGCTGCACTGGAACGAATTGTTACTTCATCTTTTTTCTTTTTCAAATAAAATCCCCCTTTTTATTATCTTACTGAAATATCAGATAAATGGTTGATGTTTTATATATCTTTTCTACCCAAAAGTACGCATGTCTCCACATGCATTGAAACTTTACTTTATATTAACATTCGCGCATGTAAGGGTGCTAGATAGATTTTTTACACCCTTTGGCGCAGGTGATAAAAAGTTGCACCATTCCGGCGGACAACATTTACATCTTTATTGTTCATTATCAAAAAGTAGATGCATCTGTCGATTTACTATAAAATTATAGAAACGATTATAATCCCTAAGATATAGCACAATCAATAATAAGAGTCTTGATTTCTTTTTAAGGTACCAGGTACCATTAACTGTCTTAAAAAGATAATTTCTTTTTACTAAATGAAAATCTCCATTTTCATCTTCATAACCATCATCTTCATTTACATATTTTTCCTCTTTAATAAATTTTTGTTCCTCCAAAAATTGAAGTACTCCTGCAAAATTATATAAATCTAAACCGGACATTTGATGCACTCTTTGTACATCTATTTGTTCGCTTCTATTCTCACTACATGTATATACAATGGCATATAAAATGGACCTCGTCGCGATGTTAAATAGATACATGGCATTGAATGTTTTTAGTACATATTCATTATCTATTTTTTTTGAATAGTATTTTTCATACAAATCACATACCCACCTAAGATCATAGCTATCCCATTTTATTGGTGGCTCAACAACAGGCTTATTCATCAGACTTTCCTCAACCCATTGTTCATGTGCACACTTCATACTTTTTAGCATTTCTACTGAACATGCATTTTCATTATATTTATTATCCGCAAGTGTATGACAGTTAGCACATAACAATATCAAATTTTCATATGAATTAACATATTCATTTGTCAAATTAGGATTGTATCTTGCACCATCTTCATTTACAGCTTCAATATGACATATTTCACTTAAATTTGACGAATTACTATATACTAATCTTTGTTTACACCAAGCACATAAATTTCCTGATTTCATATATAGCATTCTTTTTGTTCCTTCTTTTATATTTCGGTTATAACCCATACATTAATCACCTCTTTATCTATTTACAACTTTTGGAAGATAATTAGCTATTGGTACTCTTCCGACTTCAATAATAAACTGCTCATCACGAAATGCCTCAAACAACTGCAGTGTTGCCTGGTCAAGCATATCTCGTTTCTTGTCTTCTAGCATAAAATTGATTGCTCCAATTGCCTGCTCAGAAGTTAACTCTTTCAGTCTCTCCTGCACCTCAAGTACCTTCTCTTGATTTGAATCCATCACAACCGTATTAGACAACTCTCGAATACCAGCAGCTATGTAAAGAGCAGCAAATTTCATGTTATTAACAATCTGGTCAACTTCCTCAGTTGTATGCTCAATCCTCTTTTCTTCTTTTTCTAAAATCTCAATAGCTTTAATCTTTGATGGTTTCTTTGTTACCACTGTAGATGTTTTCTTCTCAGTCTTACGCTCTGCATGGGCTGTTTTTACTTTATCAATAAGAACGGCACTTTTAGTTTTAACCGCTGGGATTAACTTTGTTTTCACAGCTTCGACGCCGGCATCTATTGCTCTTTCAAAAAGATATGTCGCAGCCTCTGCTAAAGCTGGTGCTACAACATCCTCTAGAATCACCTCATAGCAAGTTCTTTGTTTACGCTCAACTTCTACAACCTGAGTGTATTCACTTTCGTCTACTACTTGGTATTCTAATGGCCCTTGCAAATTATTTTCTTCATCAAACTGTATTGCAGAATTCCAGCCTTCTTCATTGGTCTTTTCATTGAAATGCGAACCATCTTTAGATCTTAATCGATATAATCTCTCATCCCCCATAATCATACCTCACTTTTCAACTGAGCCAAAGCAAAGTTACATTCTGTTATCTGTTGCTGATCATTAGTTATCTCGCGTTGCAATTGCTCTATTGTAGCCAACTTCTGGTTGATAGACTTGTTTCGTCTTTCTATTTCCTCTTGAAGATATCTAGTCACATCTTCCTTAGAAAACGACTCGTCACCATTTTCCTTAGCTTTCTTTGCTACCGCCAAATAAGTAGCTGCTATACCCCCAACAACTGGAACTGCCGCAATAGGTAATGCCGCCGCAACACCTATCAATCCACCTGCCATACTTGCATATTTAGGTGAACTCTTAAGAAATTTATTCAAGTCACTCTCTGTTACAACATGTCCATCTTTTCGAGATGCCTTTTCCGCATAAAGCTTACCACTACGTATCCATCTGCGTACTGTTTCTGGCTTTGTATTGAGCATATCAGCTATTTGTTTTACACTATATGTATCCACCAAGTGCACCTCTCTTTCTTTATCGCTGTAATTATAATATCAACTTTATACACATTTTGCAACATAAATATCGTATTAAAGTAGTATCAAATCAATTTTACAGCTTTTTGTATTTCTTCATTACCCGATCTTCTCTGTCGCTCTTGCTCCTGGTGTTGTCTCCTTCTTTCCTTTATTTCTTCACTGTGTTCCATACGATATTTTCTAACTTTCTCCATTTTTTCTTCACGATGTTCCTCATAGTATTTTTTATAATAATAACCTCTTGTACCCTTACGAGGATCCGATTTCATTTTATAGCCTTCTTGTTCTCTCCTCTCTTGTGATTGAGCCTTATTTCTTCTGCATATGCCAACCAGTATGCTTTATTTCTTTCTATAATTTTTTCTCTGTTAGCTTCATAATAAGCCTTATCACGCTCTCTTCTCTTTTTCTTTCTAAGTTCTTCCTTTTTTCACTCTCAATTTCATATTACGTTCTTTACATCTTTGACATAATTTATCTCGATATTTTTGAAAAGACTTTACTGAGGACATGTTGTAACCCTCCCCAAAAATCAGCTTTCTTTTCAACAAACACATCATTCTTCATTACAAATTCACGAAATATATGAATATATGCATGTTCAACTGATGTAACATAATATGAAAGAAAATGTAACGCTATGCCTGGATTTCCCTCACACCGCAATATATTATCCCTAAGCGTAATGAGCCCTGTCTGGTAATAATCTTCTTTATCATACTGTGGTATGTCATTTAAATACCGCTGCATTTTATTGCTCATTATTGTTTTCAATGACTCAAACAAATTCATTAATGTTTCTTTACATTCAGCAATTAATACCATTTCAGATACAATTTTTTCATAATATCTTTGGTTAACCCAGCTTCTCTAAACTTGTCTTCAGTTATCTTACACCATTGCCGTGTGTTATTTGCATGTTAGAAAGCTGTCTATGATAATAATCGCAATCATCTACACTATATCCCAGCTCAGTCCATATTCGCTCCTATGTTGTTTTTAAAAAATTAGGCGATACATGTGTTACATCAAAATCAAACATTGCAATCTTAGCATTTTTTAATTTCATAGGCGTAGCATGGATTCCTTTCCTTTTTTAATAATAATTTTTATACTTTTCTGCTAATAAGTCATCATCTGCACTAAGCTCTCCTTTTCGTAAATTCAATGCTTTCTCTAAATTTCTTATAGTGGCTACCATAGTTTTCCTAAAAATTCTAATTGAAAATTCTTTTTCCTCTGCATTGATTTTCTCTCATTTGGATATATGTCCTATACTAATTCCACTTAATTTGCCCAATTCCTTTATTGTAATCTTTTGAGAATTTCTGTCTTTCAAAACAGAATCATCACACAAAACCCACTCACAAAGTGAAATGGCTGATTCCATGACAATTTTCTGATATCTATCCTTATTTTCACCTTGCTTATCATATCCCCGATCACAGATTCCTTTTACAATAATCCACTCATACAGATTATTAGCCATAGCAACACTCGCTAATCCTGAGCCCTTCATTTCACCACCAATAGCTTCTGGAAATGAACTATGTAATTTATCTCTGTAATTTTTGTCATCTAATAATTTTTCACCTTACAATACTGTCCCCATATATTTTTTTCGACTTTACCATCATCTAACAAACACTCCCAGTCCATGCATGACTTAAACCTATTCGTTAATACTCCTCTAGCCTCTGTATCAGCACCTCTTGGTACTGTACTTCCATTTGATATTTTTGCTGTTTCATACTGAAGAATTTTTTAGAAATAAGTACATCTTCCAATTCGTTGCTTTCCCTTATTCATCCCCAACGCAACACCTACCATAATAATTCCACAAGGATTCCACATTTTTATGGCATTATCTACTGTTGTCATTACAGCATCCCTATTCATTGCTCCCATATCTGATTGAACATGAATTACATTATAAGCTCCAAATCCACCTATAAAATATGTATTATTTTTACTATATGCAACCAGTATATCTGAATAGCCTTTTAATGGTTTTAATTTGGAAATTAGACTGTTTGTTTCTATATCATTAACTGTCACCAATAATAACCAATTTTTATTTTCTTTCTTTATTTGTTTTTGGGTTTTATCCTTTCCATGAATTTACCCTCCAATCATAAAAATTCAATAATATTATACCACAGCAGGCCACATATCCTATTATCCGAAAAGAAGTAAAAAAGCCGATTGGAAATCTCAACTTCCAATCGGCATCTTTTTTACTCCTCTTCATTTTTACATTTAATTTCCGTTCCATCTAGGAGCACTACCAACAATGTTCAGTCCTCAAATACCTTAATGTGGTGGAATGTTTTCAGCATAAAATCCGTATCCATTTCCTTCAATGTTTCTGCCTCATCAGTGTATTTGATAAACTTCTCTGCCCGATAACCTTCTAAGAGGTTCTCACTCTGCAACTGCTCCGTCCATTGTTCCATGAAATCTACTTGATTCTCCACCAGTGCATTCCATGCCATCAGATAAGCCTTTATCAATGTTTCTTCCTCACATGGCGATTGGCACATCCCATGCTCCTTAAGGTACTTTTTTCTGCTTTTAATCTCAAGCTAAACGCATTCCCATATCCGCTTAAAAAGCATAGCATCATGGTTATCCTCTACATAAAACATCTGGATTTTTCTTTGTTTTGCGCACACTTTTTCTTATAAAACGCCAAAACATAATTAACCATCATTCTCACTTAAGGCTAACTCAATTTCCCAAAGTTCACTCACGAATTCATTACAAACATCCATAACTTGATTCTCTTTTAGTGCCACAATTGTAAATAGCTCATCCTCTTTATTTGATAATTTCATAAAAACCAGAGAAAAACATAATGCAAATAGTGATTCAAATTGTTTATATGAACATGCTAAGCAATCTCTATCCGGTATATAATCTTCTAATGATATTCCAATTGTATGTAAAAATTGCTTCCTATCTTTTACCGACATTTTCATATATTCATCCTGTATAGTAAAAGCCTTTCTAGTTACTTGCTTCCATACATAGGAATCATTATTATACTCCAAGAAATTCACTTCCTCACAAGATAGCTCGTAACCATATTCACTACGTAAATCATTTGCTAAATTTTTATGCTCATGCATAAAATATTCATACCTTGCATTAATTTCTGCCAACAAAATCCAAAAACTTCCTTTTTCTTTCCATCTTGCATTCAACCTTTTGTTGTCTTCTATAATTTTCTTAATTTGTTCATCATAACACAATAACTTATCATTGAGTTGTTTTATAATTTCTTCTTTCTCATATATTTTCTTTTTTTCTTTATCAATAATACCATTTAAATCAAGCAACTGTTTTTCATATGATCTACGCTGCTCATCCAATATAGTATATGCCGTTTTATCCATTTTTAGATTTGCTCTAATCCAACCTGATGCGTTTGTATCTCGTTTTAGTTCAACGATTGCTGCAAGCACTGCTGCTTTCAAATTATCTTTATTATTCCATTTTCGAATAACTCTACCACAGCATGCCTTTTCTCTAAATTTCAATAATTTAGATTGTTTTGTACCTTTGCTCTCAGTTTTACTTCTTGGCAAATTGTCAATATCATCATATATTAAGGCTAATATAGGCTTACCGGTTTTGACAGCATAATTAAATTCCATTTCTGTATATCCTACTTTATTGCCATCATCATCTACGCCTATTGAACCATATCTTCCTGCTATTATAACTAGATAAAAATCACTTTCATCAATTACTCTTTTTATTATCTCCCACTGACTTTTATTAGAGGCTGGAAACAATTCCATTCCTGCTGGAAAACAATTACATTCCAAAATTGCCTGTGTTACTTCTTTTCTTTCTTCTTTTAAATCTTCATATGTTGAACTTACAAATATTTGATATTTGATTTCCAAAACGTATCCTCCTGACATTATCATATGTTTTTATAAACTCAATCCTAAAACACCAAAAATACAATTCTTTTGCAAAAAAGTATCCCTTCACCAAAATGTATATCTCCTATTTTGAAAAACCTATCCCCTGGGATAAACCTTCGGTTATATCCTCACTCTGCGGGAACAGAAATACACATCTATTTTCCCAAAAAAATTGCTGAAACCTTTGATTTATTAGACTTTTCTTGACAGTAGACACACCGTCTCCACCTGCCATGAGTGCGCAATAAAGATGCACATCCCATGACTTATTCGTCAAGTTTGGGTTCTAAAATGATGCAACAGTCCCCTACCAGACCTGCAAAAATCAGCATAATGCACCACTTTGCATCTGCCATAGAAAAAGATTAGATTTGTTTTTGAGATACAAACCAGACTGGCTTACGAGTGATTTGTGTTCTGCTCTTTCTCTATGGTCCACTTACCCTGTTGATGACTTTTAAGATATTGTACCCTAGATTTCTATTTCGGAAATTACTTTCCTCTAAAAATGGGCAGAAGAAAACCTCCAAATCTTTGAGGGACTTAGAGGCTTGATTCTGTCCATTTTTCCTATTCTTCATCTAACACAAATCATCTAATCTTTCAATATCTTCTGTTGTACATGCCAAATGATCTAATGTTAATATATTTATATAAATTCTGTCTTTCGTTTCCTTAAGTTTTCCAAAAGCAAAACAATATATATCTTTCTTATATAAAAAACTTTCTAATAGTTTTTTGGATGCATTTTCACTTAGTGTATTATCTATTATCTGCTGATTAATGACACAACACACCTTCCTCTCGTCGTTATACAATTGTTCTTCAAAATTAACCCAATACTCGCCTTTCCTATTTTTACTGATATTGGCTTTACCAAAAAATATTTTCATTTTCCATGCCTCTTCTGACACAAAAGGAGTGCTTTTAATATTTTTAAACAATTTGTCCAAGGGAGTTGAATATATCTTCTTGCTTCCAGGATAACAAATATTCACTTTTATTTTAGCTAAAGTTCCATTTTTCAATCCATATAAATACTTTGTTACTAGCGTATGTACTAGATATAGATGTGATTTTCTTGAACCGCTCCTTTTCTCACCTTCCTTTTCTTTTTTTACTACTTTGTTCTCAACAGATTGTCCCTCTGAAAAATCATCACTATGTTTATCTATCTGTGTTTCTTTATGGCTCGGCAACCTTTCCATGTTGAATGTTATTTCTTCTTCTAGTTCTGGTGATTCCGTTCCCGCTCCTGTCTTATATTTTCTATTAACATCTTTATTTTTCTTTACCTCTTCACATTTTTCTGAATGTTGTCCATAAACCTTGAAATGTTCTCGCATTTTCATTTGATACTGCTGCTTATCCATATTAACGCAAGTAATTTGAGCATTACAGTTTTCATCTCTACATTCAAACATTGTTTTATCAGAGAGTATTCCCATAAACCATTTTTCATGAGCTTCTGATGCCGTTAATTCTTGTCCTAGTTCTATGCTCCATGCATAATCAACTGCTGCCATAAAAGACCTCCTGTTTCTATTCTCATTCTGACGGTAATATAAATTTCTTCAGTGCATCTGACAACACTTATAAATATGAACAAGTTACACTAACACCGTCTTTCCCTTTCCCTCTCCCTATCATAACGCCAATATATGGTTGTCCGCCATTTCTCGGTACATAAGAGTGATTAACAACTACACTATAGTGACATCTAGTATGAAATATTTCTTCTGTTTCTGTCATTTGAATTAACGCAATGCCATGCGCTTTTGCATAATCAATTGCACCTGATTGAAAATTAGATGTTGATACTACAATTCCTTTTTGTGCGCCAATAGCTCTAAGATTGTCATAAACCTTTTGCACAATTTCCCTGCTAATAGGATATTTATAATGTTTGCACTCAACTATTGTTTTTTAGAGCACTCCCATTACTTCAAATTCTATATATCCGTATAATTGATAATTTCCATCATAGGCTTCGACTACCTTATTATGTATAAACTTCACATTATTTAACCCTTTGATATGATCTTGTAAAATCTGTAAAGCATACTTTTCAAATTCAGTAGGGTTCATTTCTAATACTGAATCTATTACCGGAATAAACATGTCATCATCCATTCTACATAATTGCTTATTATATTTTTTACTGTCAAGTATTATCACTTACTTTAAACAGCAATTCATCTTACTGTATTTTAATTCAATGAACAAATCTAATAATCCTTTTTGTTCTAATGTTAAGGAAACATTATCTCGTATCCACATATGAATTGCCTTTCCTATTGCATACGATAATTTTGCCTGCTGTAATGTATTAATATTATTCCGTGACACATTAGGAACAAACTCAGAATTTGTAATATTTATCACAGCTCCCTTTAGCACAACTTCATCTACTAAATAGGGAACACTAATCTTTAATCCCGAAAGTAACACGTTTTTTACATAACACAAATCTGTACATTCCCAACGATAATTTCCTGAAACAACACAAGACTCATTGTATGGTAAAACCATATTTGCTTCATTTTCAATAACAGCTTTTTCAACATATGTTGTCTGCACTGGTGTATAACTCGCATGACCAAACCGATCTCTGAATCCTCCCAATGTATACCCTCCAATTATTGATGCACTAGATTCTTCTACACAAAGTGCATAACCTGTAATCTCTTCTTCTCTGGCCCATACATTTATAGACTCAAAATACCCTATTTTTCCAAGAGCTTCCTCTTGTGGTCTAGAATGCCTATTTTTCTTATTTCCCACAATACTTCATCAGAACCACTGTCTCCACATGCCCCGTATTAGGAAACATATCAACGCAACAACACTTCTCCACCTTATACCCTCTCTCCTGCAGAGTAACAAGGTCTCTTGCAAGCGAAGTAGGCTTACATGATATGTACACCATTCTGTCAACACCGTAGTCAATAATCTTCTCAAGCGCCTTAGGGTGAATTCCGTCACGAGGTGGGTCAAGTACGATGAAATCTGGCTTAATCTCAATATTATCAAGTGCCTTTAAGACATCATCTGCAATAAACTCACAGTTAGTAAGACCGTTCTGGGCTGCATTCTTCTTGGCAGCCTCAACAGCTTCCGCAACAATCTCAACACCGATAACCTTGCTTGCAACAGGCGATAACATCTGCGCAATCGTACCCGTACCTGTATACAGGTCATATATAACCGGTTTGCTGCCAGCCACATCTCCAAATCCGCCAGAAAGCACATACTCCCTCGCCTTAGAGTAAAGCACTTCCGCTCCAAGAGAATTGGTCTGGAAGAATGAGAACGGTGTTATCTTGAAACGCAGTCCAAGAAGCTCCTCTTCAATATAATCCTGACCATACAGAAGCTCAGTTTTCTCGTTAATTACTGCATCTGCAAGGCTGTCGTTAAATGTATGGAGAACACCTGTAAGAGTGCCCTTATATTCAATTGATGTCAGGCGGTTTACAAGCTCTGTGAAATCATGCTCAATCTGAGTTGTTGTAACGATATCAACAAGAATCTGCCCTGTCTTTACAGACTTTCTTACAAGAAGATGACGCAGGTACCCCTCGTGGCTTAACTTGTGCTGGAAAGGAAGCTCCTTCTCTATTGCATAATCCTGAACGCATGTGAGAATCTTTCTGTAATCCTCATCAATAATCTTACATTCTGTAACCGGAACAATATCATACATGCTGTTTCGTTTGTGAAGTCCGAGTGCAAGCGGTCCATCCTTGTACTCATCGCCAAATGAAAATTCCATCTTATTACGGTATTCTTCTGTAACCGGACTTCCGATTATCCCCTCAAATGGAAGCTCACCCGAAACAACTTCGCTAAGAAGCTTTTCCACCTGTGTGCTCTTAATCTTTAACTGTTCCTCGTAAGCTACTGTCTGGTAAGTACAGCCACCGCATTTGCCAAAATGTGGACATGCCGGGTTGGTTTCAAGCGGACTCTTCTCGACAACTTCCATAAGTCTGCCCTCGCAGTGTCCCTTTCTCTTCTTATTCACGCAGAATCTAACAGTCTGTCCAGGAATTGCGTTCTTGACGATTGCCTTTTCCTTCTGTCCGTCCTCATCTGTCACCCACACTGTCGCCTTGTTAGGGAAATCAACCTTTTCAACTTTGCCTTCGTATACGCTTCCTTTTTTCAATCTATACTCCATTCCGCACATGATTTGTGCCTGTTATTAACATATTAATAGTTTCTGGCAGCACTTATTCACATAACGGCATACCTTATATAATTTTATCAGAAAAATGTGCTAAAGTATAGTAGTCACATTTACTCCACCACGCTGGCATTCTTTGCCTGCACTGCAGAATGTATTCTTTCAAGTACCTTGTCACACAGCCATGTATAAGCAGCCCCGGCAGCATTCATTCCTATACGTAATGCAACTGCATAAGGCATTCCAAAAAGTCCCGCCGCAATTGATAATGCGCCAAATGTATTAAAAGCCGTCTGCCATGCATAACCAGCGGAATATCCGACTCCGATACCACCTATCATGCCTATATATGGATACATTGATTCTGGCAGTACTATATACATCACTGCAAAAATCGCACATCCAACAACATTAAACAATGCCCTGTTTCCAATTCTCTTATCAACATCTTTAGAAAACGGCAGACACACTGACATGCATGCAATTCCAATCCACATTGCCCTAGGCAGTCCCATCAGCGAAACAATCAGCATAGCACTTGATACGATAAATGTAAGCTTAATGTACCATCTTGTCCTTGCTGAATTAATATTAAATTCCTTAAACAAATCCCAAAATGTTCTTCTATATGGTCTGTTTCTCTGATTCTTATAGAAAATAATCATGCATACTAACATCCCGGCAAGCAGTCCCACAACTCTCATCATATATTCATGGCCTGTGACATCATATCCCTGTAGCAAAAGATACCCAAGAACAAATGTTGAATGATTATACATAATTACATTGTGACATCCCATTATCATAAGAAGCATAATACACACAATATTTATTACAAATGCAGCAACTGGCGGTACCATATTGGAAACCCTCGGTCCTGCTATCAATATCGCATATATTCCCATTATCGAAATCAAACCATGTGATGTCTTAATTCCAAAATCCGCCTGTCTTAATACCAGCACTGCAAGAAGCACTGTAACTCCGACAACGCTGTTATTATTCCCCAGCAGCTTACTGAATACTGTAACTACTGCGACGCAGAATATCATAACAAGATACACCTTAAAATTATATATAAGAATATGTCTTCTTTTCTCTTTAGAATCCTGTGTGTTCTTGATAAGCTGTTTTGAACCAGCCGAGCTTAACTGTAACTCCTGATAAAATGTCATAAATTCCTGCTTTCCTTTCCTCCCCTTAAATTTTGCTTAATGACAGGGTTGAGTAATATAACACTGATTACACCCCTATGTCAATTAAGAAATAATTAAATATTATGCAATAAAAAAGCCACAACCGCTGATATATCCTAATGGACATATCTTAGCCGGCTGTGGCTTTCAATCATATCGCACTTATTACATTACTTCTCGATGTCTTCATCCTCGAAATCATCGTCAAAATCTTCGTCTTCGAAATCTTCATCATCGAAGTCATCTAAATAATCTGGTGTAAAATATCTGTATACAGCATAAGCGATACCAGCAACTGCTGCAACTGCACCAACGATAGCAAGAACAGCTATGATAATTGTGCTGCACTTCTTGCAGCATTTCTTATCTTCATCTTCCTTCTTGCTAATAAGTTCTCCTAATTTAGTAGCTGCGATAAGCTCATCTAATTTTTCTTTACTCATAACAATATCTCCTTTCATACCACGGATTTAATAAATGTATTATAGCATAGCGTTAAACATTTGTCATTATAGTTTTTTAAGTCTGGCAAATCCTGCCAACATTTTCTTCTGTCCGTACTCTGCAAATTCAACTGTTACCATATAGTCTCTTGCTGAATCCTCTATAGCAAGTACCTTTCCTTCGCCGAATTTCACATGGCTCACCATATCACCAACACTGTAGCCAAGTCCGCCTGAAGATTTTGCACTTATATCTGCACCTCTTGCAGCACCTATTACATTTCTTGAAGATAAGCCGCTTCGTGTAGGCACTCCTGCATAAGCACTTCTTACAGAATCTGCCGGAGTCTTTCTCTTTTCTGGTTTCTTAAGGTCAAATAATTCCATAGGGTCTTTTCCAAATCCCGGATTAGAACCACCATTTATCTTAACCTTTCTTGAACTATATGTTCCTGCTGCCCTTCCACCTGGTGTGCCGCTTCCGTAGCTGCTAAGAATTGATCTGGCTGTTGCACGCATGTTAATGCCTGTTG
>OGXM01000693.1_pt1 | contig 21598 bp, 18 predicted proteins | sample 1576271 | NCBI WGS metagenome assembly OGXM01 (sample SAMEA3541579, study PRJEB24748) | human gut metagenome | biome: human gut; feature: human-associated habitat; material: faeces | place: China | collected 2012 | reverse complement strand
CGCGCCGAATTGGTGGAAAATGCCGATTTTATCTGTATTCGTGAACTGACCGGAGGGATGTACTTCGGTGAAAAATATCAGGATAATGATAAGGCATATGATACCAATATGTATACCCGTCCGGAGATTGAGCGTATTTTAAAAGTGGCTTTTGAATATGCCATGAAGCGCCGTAAGCATCTTACTGTAGTTGATAAGGCAAATGTGCTGGCATCTTCACGTCTGTGGAGGCAGATTGCACAAGAGATGGCTCCTCAGTATCCGGAAGTGACTACAGACTATATGTTTGTGGATAATGCTGCCATGAAGATGCTTCAGGATCCTTGTTTCTTTGACGTGATGGTGACTGAGAATACATTTGGTGATATTCTGACAGATGAAGGCTCTGTTATCAGTGGCTCTATGGGATTACTTCCTTCTGCTTCTACGGGTGAAAGCACTCCGGTATTCGAACCTATTCACGGTTCATGGCCACAGGCTAAAGGATTGAATATTGCCAATCCATTGGCTCAAATCCTATCGGTGGCCATGCTGTTTGAGTATTTTGATCTTAAGGAGGAAGGCACCTTGATTCGTAAGGCTGTAGATGCTTCTTTGGATGAAAATGTGCGTACTCCGGAAATTCAGGTTGAAGGTGGGGCCAAGTATGGTACTAAGGAAGTGGGTTCCTGGATTGTGGATTATATCAAGAAAGCATAGAATTTTATAGGTTTTTTACGGAGAATCAGAAGTGAATGCCATTTTACTTCTGATTCTTTATTTTTATTGGATAAGAAAAAGTATATTTGATGCTGCAAATAAAACAAAGATAATAATTGAAAGACATTCAGATGAAGAATTTAGTTTATGCTTTGGTAGGAGCTGGTTTTATGATTGCCTGCCAGCCTTCGGACCAACCGGAAATCAGCGGTATGCTGACTGGTATCGAGAGTGATACATTATTGGTACAATCTTTTCCTGTAAATGATCGTGATAGTCGTAGGACGGATACGATTGCCATGCAAAATGGAAGTTTTGCTTTTAATTTAGGTGATAGTGTATTGAAACAGGTTTATATTTATGGTAAACCGTCAGTGAAACCCAATGAGGATGGCAGTATACCTGCCATATCGATGAAAGCTGTAAATTTTTTGCTGTTGCCTGGCCAACCTATAAAAATTTCAGGTTCATTGGATGAATATAAATTGGAGGGAGGTTCCTTTTATGATGATTATAATGAAGTGTTGGAGGACTGTAAAGCATATAGTCATAAAATAGATTCATTGAATGTAGTCTGTATGGATATGGAGAAAAAAGGAATACCCGGAGATTCTATCCGTAAAGTTTATGCTTCAGCAAAAGAATGGTATGGAAATATTTTAAAAATAAAAAGTGACTATGTTAGGCAGAATCCGGATAAAGATGTATCAGTATATGTAATGTCACAGTTGACAAGGGACCAGTTGGGGGATGCTTTTAATGTTTTGACTGACCGGGTAAAGGAAGGAATGATGGCTCCTTTATATCAGAGAATGAGAGAAGGATATGAGAAAGAACTGGCTCGCGATAAAGCAAAAGAAGCAATGAAACCAGGTAATCCTGCTCCGGAATTTACTTTGAAGGATTTGGATGGAAAGAATTTTGACTTATCTTCTCTGAGAGGTAAATATGTAGTGCTTGATTTCTGGGGAAGCTGGTGTGGATGGTGCATAAAAGGAATTCCCGAAATGAAAAAGGCATATGAAAAATACAAGGGAAAAATAGAATTTGTAGGGATTGACTGCAATGATACAGAGGATAAATGGAAAAAAGCAGTAGCTGAGCATCAATTGCCGTGGATTAATGTACGCAATATAGGTGAACCGGATGTGGCGGTGATGTATGGAGTAAGTGGTTATCCCACTAAATATGTGATTGATCCTGAAGGGAAAATTGCTAAACAGGTAGTTGGCGAGGATCCCGAATTTTATATGTATCTGGACGCATTGATGAAATGATGAAAGGTTCCGGATAATTATGAATAACAGAGGTGTGCCATTATTTGAACACACCTCTGTTGTTTAATTTAGAATTTTTTTACGCGTATATGACAGTAAGGTTCTCCTCCCGTTTTATCGTAATAGTGCTGATGATAGTCTTCTGCTTCCCAAAATTTCTCGGCAGGGCGTAATTTGGTATTGACTCTATGACCTTTCGAGCGAAGCAGTTCGATGACCTCTTCAGCTTCGGATTTTTGTTTTTCATCCATGTAGAAAATCATACTCCGATATTGCGGTCCGAGGTCAGGACCTATTCCATCGGTTTGTGAAGGATCATGTATTTCAAAAAAAAGTTTGCACAAATCCACATAAGAAACCATGTCGGCGTCATAATCTACAAAAATAGCTTCTACATGGTGGGTCATGTGGGCTTTTACCTGAGTATATGTGGGGTTGGCTTCCGGACCACCTGTATAACCGACTGTAGTGTTTAGTACACCCGGAATACGTTCGAACTGATGTTGTACGCCCCAGAAGCATCCGGCGGCGAATATCGCTTTTTCTACTTTCATGTTCTTTATTCTTTTAAAATTGTATGCCAAATATACGGAATACCCTTTAAAACGAGAAACCTACCTTATGCTTTTTTTAATTAAACTAAAGGAATATCGTTAAAGATTCCTCTACCTTTGCAACCGGAATTAATTAATATAGAAAATCGGATGAAACAGATCGTATGTTATCTTATGTTGCTATGTGCATGTATGCAGTTGCAGGCGCAAACTTACGATGAGCTGATAACCTGTGCGTTGGATGCGGCAAAAAACGACAGTTTGACAAAATCAGAAATTTTGTTCAAACAGGCATTGAAGATGGATCCTGCCAATATGCGTAATGCTTTATTGTTTACTAATCTAGGAACGGTCCAGCGGAGATTGGGGAAAATAGATGATGCTATTGATTCGTACACGTTATCCTTGAATATTACTCCATATTCTGTTGTTACATTGCTCAATCGTGCTTCACTCTATTTGGAGAAAAATTTGTTTGACAGGGCTTATGTGGATTATTGCAATGTGATTGATATAGATAAGACAAATAAGGAAGCGTTACTTTTTCGGGCTTATATTTATATGCAACGTAGGGATTATAAGGGAGCGAGAATAGATTATAATACTTTATTACAGGAGGAACCGGGGAATAATACTGCACGTTTGGGCAGGGCACTTTTAAATCAGAAGGAGTTGAAGTATCGTGAATCTTTAGAAGATTTTAACAGATTGGTTTCCGATAATCCCAGAGATGTTTCTTATTTGAAAGCTCGCGCTACATTGGCTGTAGAAATGAATACGCCTGATTTGGCTTTATTGGATTTGGAGGAGGCCGCCAAACTGGCACCGGACGATGCGGAAATTTATGTGATGTGTGGTGAGATTTATTTAAGTCAGAAGAAAAAAAGAGAAGCGTATGTTGCTTTTGAAAAAGCAATAGAGTTGGGAGTTCCCCGACCGGAATTACAGGATAAGCTGAAAGCAAGTAAGTAAAAATACGAACAGGATTATTGTCAGACAATCATCATGCTTTTACAACAGGAACAGAATTTGTCTGTTCCTGTTGTTGGTATATGGGAAGAATCGTTTTTCATTTCTTCAGTACCTTTTTTATCAACTCTATAAACTCTTTTCCGTATTTTTCTTTCTTATATTCGCCAATACCATTGATGTTGCCGAATGCTTCTATTGTTGTAGGTTGTTGGGTGGCGATCAGGTGCAAAGTCTTGTCGGATAAAACAATATAGGCAGGTATAGCTTGCTGGTCCGCCAGCTTTTTACGCAGTATACGTAACTCCTCGAACAAGTCCTTGTTTTCATTACCAAAAGTAACCGGAGTGGGAAAGAGTACCTCTTCCTTGGCTTTCTTTTTGCGTTTTTCCTTAGCAGGTACGAATTCTTCCCGTTTAATGACTACCAGCATGGCGGATTCTTTGCCGAACAATACTTTTTGCCCGCTTTCAGTTATTTTGAGGTGATTGTTCTCATTATAGGCTATTTCGAAATATCCTAGATTCAGCATTTGCAGCAGATAATCTTGCCAGTCGCGTGCGGGAATATCTCTTCCTGCGGCATATGTTTTCAGTTTGTCATAACCTTTGTCAATCAGTTCTTGGTTTGCTGACCCTTTCAATATGTCTATTAACATGTGAGTACCTATTTGTTGGTTAGTTCGGGCTATTGCACTCAAAGCTTTTTGTATAATGATTGTTCCGTCAAAGCGTTCGGGGGGATTACGGCACACATCACAGTTGCCACAATCATGGTCCATAGTTTCACCAAAATAGTTCAGCAGGATACGCCTCCGACAGATATCCGATTCAGCATATTGTTGCATCCGGTGTAATTTCTCTAAGTTAATTTCCTGCTGGCTGCTTTCTGTAGCGAATTTGGAAAGCATAACCAAGTCTCCCAGTGAATAGAACAGCAAAGTATCACTTTCCATACCATCACGCCCGGCACGTCCTATTTCTTGATAGAAACTTTCTATGCTTTTAGGAAGGTTATAATGAATAACCCAGCGTACATTGGATTTATCAATTCCCATCCCGAAAGCAATAGTGGCGCACACCACCTGTACACGATCATTTATGAAATCATTTTGTGCCTTATCACGCATATCGCTGCTTAATCCTGCATGATAAACGGTTGCACGGATACCTTGTTTCATCAGCATTGCGGCCACATTTTCTGTTTTGCTGCGGCTCATGCAATAAATGATACCACATTCATTTTTGTGTTTTTCTATGAATTCAAGAATAGTCCGCATCTTATCCTTTTGTTGATAGCCTCTTTTAACTTCCAAACTCAGATTGGGACGATCAAAGGAAGATATGAATATTTTAGGATCTTTCAAGGCCAATTGTTGTACAATGTCTTTTCGGGTTATTTTGTCAGCTGTAGCAGTCAATGCTACAATCGGTACTTTGGGAAACTGATTACGTAATACCTTTAATTGGGTATATTCAGGCCGGAAATCATGTCCCCATTGTGAGATGCAATGAGCTTCATCAATGGCAAATAAAGAAATTTGGATATCTTTCAGCAGGAAATTTGTTTCTATAAGTAATCGTTCAGGTGAAATATAAAGTAATTTGATTTTTCCTTGAAGACATTCGCGACGTAGGTTTATATTTTCTGTTTCATTATTGCTGCTGTTCAGTGCCCGTGCTGCAATTCCGTTTGCTTGTAAACTTTCCACCTGGTCTTTCATTAAAGAAATAAGGGGTGAAACGACAATGGCCGTACCTTCCATCAGTAAAGCCGGTAATTGATAACAGATGGATTTTCCTCCTCCTGTAGGCATTAATACCAAAGTATCCTTTTGAGCTAATATATTTTGAATAATATCTTGCTGTAAAGGACGGAAACTATCGTATCCAAAGTAGTTTTTTAGAGTTTGGAACATATCTGTTTGTTATTTTAAAATGTAATCGGTTACAAAGGTAGTAAAATCTTTAGATTTGGTAGGGATCTCTGCCTAATAATAGTAAATAAGATATACTTTTATTCATAATTCATTTGTTTTGAAATTACTGCTTAAAAGAGAGGTTGGTTATTGTAGATTGGACAAATAAACTTTTTTGCCACTTAAAAAACAAAGTGTTGTGATTATTTAAGAAATAAATTAAGCAAAAAAAGTTGCATATGAAAAAAACTTTTCCCACATTTGTCCCAAATTAGATATTTGCATTTATATAACTAACCAAACAACGAAAAATTAAAAGAAAAATTAACTGATGAGCGACGTGGAAAAAAAATCAGAAACCCAGGAAGCGGCTCCTAAGAAAAAACCGTATAACCTGAGAGAAAAGAAAGAGAAAAAGGCTGCTTACAGATCTCTGATTAGAGCAGAACTTGCCGATGAATTGTATGATAAGATTTTGAACATTGTAGTTGTTCAGAAAAAGTACAAAGACCCTAATTATTCAGCAAAAGATTTGGCGAAAGAATTAAAGACAAATACTCGTTATTTGTCAGCTGTAGTGAATTCCCGCTTCGGAATGAATTATTCTTGTTTGTTGAATGAATATCGTATTAAAGATGCTTTGCATCTTTTAGTTGATAAACGCTATATGGATAAGAATGTGGAAGAGATCAGTGCAATGGTAGGTTTTGCTAATCGCCAATCTTTTTATGCTGCGTTTTATAAGAATGTGGGTGAGACTCCTAATGGCTATCGTAAGAGAAATCAAGAAAAGAAATAAGAGCATAATTTGCTACATTATAATTAAGAAAAAGGAAAACAATTGTTTTCCTTTTTTTGTTTCGGCTCACGAATTATGAAAACGTTAATTGTAGAAATGAAACAGGTTGGTTGCAATGAAGTAGATAAAAGCATGAATGAAATGGAGGAATTTGATTATACGGTTGAACAATTTGCCGACTTACAGTTACTTCGATATAAAGTGTATGGATTTGAAGAACTGAGTTTGAAACAAAAAAAGTTGATTTACTATTTGTCACAAGCTGCTTTGCAAGGCCGTGATATTTTGTTTGATCAGAATGGCAAATACAATTTGCTTATTCGTAAAATGTTGGAAACCGTATATACAGAGTATCAGGGAGATCGTACAGATGTGAATTTCGTCAATTTGGAAACTTATCTGAAACGCATATGGTTTTCTAACGGAATTCATCATCATTATGCTTCAGATAAGTTCGTACCAGGTTTCACTCCGGAATTTTTTAGGGATGCATTGAATAGTGTGGATGCATTGAAGTTACCTTTGGGTAAAGGGGAAACAGTGGAAGAACTTTGTGAAGAAGTCTTTCCGGTGATTTTTGATTCTGAAATGATGCCTAAACGTGTGAATCAGGCAGACGGGGAGGATTTGGTCCTGACTTCGGCTGCAAATTATTACGAAGGGGTAACCCAGAAAGAAGCGGAAGATTTTTATCATAATTTGAAGAATCCGGATGATATGATGCCGGTAATGTTTGGTATGAACAGCCGTTTAGTGAAGGAGGACGGAAAAGTACAAGAAAAGGTCTGGAGATCTGGAGGATTGTATGGGCAAGCCATTGATAAGATCATTTATTGGTTGGATAAGGCTCTTGGTGTGGCAGAAGATGCACAACAAAAAATAGTTATCGAAAAATTAATTCGATTTTATAAGAATGGGGACTTGAAAGATTTTGATGAATATTCTATTGCGTGGGTGAAGGATTTGGATTCACGCGTGGATTTTGTTAACGGCTTTATTGAAAGTTATGGAGATCCGTTAGGACTGAAAGCTAGTTGGGAGTCCATTGTGAATTTTAAAGATCTGGAAGCAACCAAGCGCACGGAAATTATCAGCGCTAATGCCCAATGGTTTGAAGATCACTCACCTGTAGATCATCGGTTTAAAAAAAAGGAAGTGAAAGGTGTGTCGGCCAAGGTGATTACAGCCGCTATGCTGGGGGGGGATTTGTATCCTGCTACAGCGATTGGGATTAATCTCCCTAATTCCAACTGGATTCGTAGTGTGCATGGTTCTAAGTCTGTAACCATCGGAAATCTGACTGATGCCTATAATAAAGCGGCTCATGGTAATGGATTTACAGATGAATTTGTTTGCGGTGCCGAAGAGAAAGAATGGATAAAGAAATATGCAGATCTTACAGGGGATTTACATACTGATTTGCATGAATGTTTGGGGCACGGTTCTGGCCAGTTGTTACCGGGAGTAGATCAGGATGCTTTGAAAGCGTATGGATCTACGATAGAAGAGGCACGTGCCGATTTATTCGGTTTGTACTATCTGCCGGATGACAAAATGGTAGAGTTGGGGCTTACACCGGATGGAGATGCCTTTAAAGCAGAATATTATACTTATATGATGAATGGTCTGATGACCCAGTTAGTCCGCATCGAGTTAGGTAATATGGTAGAGGAAGCACACATGCGTAACCGCCAGCTCATTGCGCGGTGGACATTTGAGAAAGGTGCTGCAGATAAGGTGGTTGAACTGGTTAAGAAGGATGGGAAAACGTATGTGAAGATAAACGATTATCAAAAATTGCGCACTCTGTTCGGACAGTTGCTGGCTGAGATACAACGCATTAAAAGTGAAGGAGATTTTGAGGCTGCCCGTAAATTGGTCGAAAAGTATGCGGTGAAAATAGATCCGGTTTTGCACGCCGAGATATTGGCACGTTATGAAAAACTTCATCTGGCTCCTTACAAAGGTTTTGTAAATCCTGTATATGAGGCCGTGACAGATAAGGATGGAAATATTATAGATGTAAAAGTATCTTATAATGAAGGTTACGCGGAGCAAATGTTACGTTATAGCAAAGAATTTGCGAATCTTCCTTATAGAAATGAATAAGAATAAATATGGATGTACGCGAAACAATAAAAGACATAAAGGGGCAATTCCGTTTGTTTATGAATGGGGTGGTTTCCCAAAGTATGCGTGAGAAGGGATTAGACTATAAACTGAATTTTGGCATCGAACTTCCGCGTTTGAAAGAAATAGCAGCTCGTTATGAAAAAAATCATGAAGTGGCGCAAGCTTTATGGAAAGAAAATATCCGTGAATGTAAAATTCTGGCGGGAATGTTACAGCCGGTAGAAACATTTTATCCGGAAATAGCTGATATATGGGTAGAAGATATGCGCTATCCTGAAATAGCGGAACTGACTTGCATGAGTTTGTTCCAATATTTACCTTATGCTTCGGAGAAGGCTTTTGAATGGATGGCCGATGAGCGTGAATATTTTCAGTTATGTGGCTTTATGCTGATGGCAAGGCTGTTGATGAAGGGAAATCAGCTGACTGAGCGTTCGGAAGCTGAATTTTTGGATCAGGCAATGGCCACTTTACAAAGCGAGGGAGTGCTGCCCCGCAAAGCAGCTGCTACTGCTTTGAAGAAGTTTGCCGTTCAAAGCAAGGAAAATGGCAAAAAGGTGAATCGGTTGTTGGCTCCATTAACCAAATCAGATAAGGTAGAAATAGCTTCTTTGGCTGGAGAAATAAAATTAGAAACAGAATATTGGCATTAAACTTTCATGTTATCATAAAAAGGCTTAACTTTGACGGCGGAACTGAAATCTGTGATGGAAGAGAATGTGAAAGATAAGGTAAAGCAGATCTTGACAGAATATCTGCAGGTTAACGGGCATCGGAAGACACCTGAACGATATGCTATACTCGATACTATCTATTCCATTAAAGGTCATTTTGACATTGATACGCTTTATAATTATATGGCAAATGAAGGGAAATTCCGGGTAAGCCGGGCTACTCTTTATAATACCATCATTCTTTTTATCGATGCAAAATTGGTTATTAAACATCAGTTCGGCAATTCTTCCCAGTACGAGCGTGCGTACAACAATGAAACCCATCATCACATGATATGTACGGAATGTGGCAAAGTGACCGAATTTCAGGATGAGAATCTGAAACAAGCCATTGCCAATACGAAACTGAAGAAATTTCATGCCTCGCACTATTCCTTATATATCTATGGTGTATGCAGCAAGTGTACTTGGGCCAAGCGTAGGAAGAAAAAAGATAAGTAACATAAAACGAAGAAACATGAAAGTAGATGTCTTGTTAGGTTTGCAATGGGGTGATGAAGGCAAAGGAAAGGTTGTCGATGTTCTGACTCCCCGTTATGATGTGGTAGCTCGTTTCCAGGGAGGTCCGAATGCAGGTCATACACTGGAATTCGAAGGCCAGAAATATGTGCTCCGTTCCATTCCTTCCGGAATATTTCAAGGAAATAAAGTAAACATTATTGGTAATGGTGTGGTACTGGATCCGGCTTTGTTCAAGGCTGAGGCTGAAGCTTTGGAGGCTAGCGGACACCCCCTGAAAGAACGTTTGCACATTTCAAAGAAAGCTCATTTGATTTTGCCTACTCACCGCATTCTGGATGCTGCTTATGAAGCTGCTAAAGGAGATGCCAAAGTGGGAACTACCGGAAAAGGTATAGGTCCTACTTATACTGATAAAGTGAGTCGTAACGGTGTACGTGTAGGTGATATCCTTCATAATTTTGAAGAAGTGTATGGAAAGGCAAAGGCACGCCACGAACAGATCTTGAAAAGTCTGAATTATGAATATGATATAACCGAACTGGAAAAACAATGGTTGGAGGGTATCGAATACCTGAAACAGTTCCATTTGGTGGACAGTGAACACGAAATCAATAATCTTCTGAAGTCGGGTAAGAGTGTGCTTTGTGAAGGTGCGCAGGGAACGATGCTTGATGTTGATTTCGGTTCTTATCCTTTTGTCACTTCTTCAAATACTATTTGTGCCGGTGCTTGTACCGGTTTAGGTATCGGTCCTAATAAAATTGGTAATGTATACGGTATCATGAAGGCGTATTGTACCCGTGTGGGGGCAGGTCCTTTCCCTACCGAACTGTTTGATGAAACTGGTAAGAAAATCCGCGATTTAGGTCATGAATATGGTGCGGTGACAGGTCGTGAACGTCGTTGTGGCTGGATTGATCTTGTAGCTTTGAAGTATTCTATCATGGTAAACGGGGTGACTCAGTTAATTATGATGAAGAGCGATGTGTTGGATGATTTCGAAACCATCAAAGCATGTGTGGCTTATAAAGTAAATGGTGAGGAAATTGATTACTTCCCTTATGATATTAGCGAGGGGCTGGAACCTGTATATGCGGAGCTGCCCGGATGGAAGACTGATATGACCAAGATGACCAGTGAGGATGAATTCCCGGAAGAATTCAATGCGTATGTCACTTTCTTGGAAGAACAGCTGGAAACCCCGATCAAGATTGTTTCGGTAGGTCCTGATCGTGATCAGACTATTGAACGCTATACGGAAGAATAATAGAGAAGAATCTTATAAGATAAAAAGAGATGCTGTTTTCCTTTGGAGGCAGTTTCTCTTTTTTTGTATACATCTATCTGTTTCTATGTATATTTGATAAAATTGTAATATCTATAATGATACCCATGTAAGATAATATATCTTTCGTCTTTATCGTATATCTTTCCGGTTACTATTTTAAGATGTGTGTGGAGCATCAATTGTGCATTATTGCGTATTATTGTGCCAAATCGCGTCATTCCGTCTGGGCTTCTTTCTATATTTGTCATCAATAAAAAATATCGATATGGCATTACAAACAACCGGATTGGAATTTTTCTACCTGAGTGTGGATTTCTTCGAGAATGATAAAATATTGTTGGTGGAACAAGAGTTGGGCTACATTGCTTGTATTGCATTTATTGGCACGTATTTACCACAAAGGATGTCTTTGCTGTTGGAGAGAGGATAGGTGTCTGCTTTTTACTCGCAGATTGTCCGAAGGATGTACGGCCGATTATGTACAGCAAGTAGTGGATGCACTGTTGGAACGTGGATTTTTTAGTAAAGCCCAATACGAAAAAAATGGAATTCTTACTTCGGAAAGTATACAGGACCATTACTTTGAGGCGGTACAACAACGGAAGTGTGTAGAGGTGAGTACTGATTACTTGTTGATAGAGATTTCAAAATACAAGAATTTGTATGTGGATGGTAGTAACGTAGGCATTTCAACGGAAAATGTGGACATGAAAACATGAAGTTACAAAGTAAAGCAGAGCAAAAAAAGAAAAGGACTCCTCTTCATTTTGTTCTCCAGAAAAGAAGAGGATTTTTGCGGAGAAAGAGACTTTTTCTTCTATTCCTGTAGATGGAAAATGCAGAAATGCTTCCGGACCAGTTGAAGCTTTGCAGCAGTGAGGGATAGGAGATAAGATAGTAGGGTACTGTGATTATGGTGTGATAGGGCATCCGATATGGCAAATATTAGCTGATATGCGTATGTCAGGTGGAAGGTTATATCAATTGTTAGCCTTTATTGGGGCGCGCCTGCGAGTTTGACCGATTAGAATTTAGTAGATTGATAAATACTGTAATTGTGTAATAAAGAAAACGATTGATCGTTTTATGGTTCATATAAGTAGAAAATAAATAGAATATTAAATAGATAATAGCCTGATTTTTAGAGTGCTGATTATGCTAATGGTAGAGTATAAGTAGAAAGTGACTAAAAAAATATTCATAATATATTGTGTATCAAGTAAAAGGGGGAAATAATATAAGTATGGTGGACTTAATGAATAGAGGAGAACGGTAAGCATAAGTTCTTTTGGAACTTAGTTCTATAAAAGAGGAAAGTACAAGAATTCATTTCTTATAAAAAACGCCTAAATATTAGTCGTTCCAAACAATATTCAACTGTTAAAAGAGTAATTTCACACAAAGGATAAATAGTTAAAGAAACAAAAAACAAGGTACTTTATTTGGAACAAGATATCTGAAGAAGAAAATGATTATCTTGACAATTTTCATGTATTTCACATCATTTTATACTAAAAATAAAATAACTACCTTACATCTAACAAATATCACAACTAAACAATACTTATGAATAAAAAAATATCATAGACAAAAAATAATAGACTTATTCTTTTATTTTTAATAAAATTTTATACCTTTGCAATATTATTAATAAAATGAGTTCCAAAAGAACTTGGATAATGTTTAATTAAAAGAGAGTGAGTATGAAAGAAAAAGTGTTAATGTTACTAGCTTGTCTGTGGTTGGGTATCGGCTTCTCTATGGCTCAAGCGCCTAAAACAGTTGCAGGAGTTGTAACTTCTGCGGATGATGGTGAGCCGATAATAGGTGCGTCTGTTTTAGTGGAAGGGACTACTATGGGAGCAATTACGGATGTAGATGGCAAGTTTGCTATCAATAATGTTCCTACAGATGCTAAAGCGCTGATTGTTTCTTATCTGGGTATGATTACTCAGCGAGTTGGAATTCAGCGTGGTACTATTACTGTAACAATGAAGTCGGACACAAAAGTGTTGGATGAAGTGGTTGTAACTGCTCAAGGATTGAACCGTAAACAAAAAGCGTTGGGTTATTCTACACAAAAGGTGGCAGGTGAGGATCTAACTATTTCACGACAGACCGATTTGGGTAATGCTATGGCCGGTAAAGTGTCGGGAGCACGTTTTATAGGTGGTGCCAGTTCTGGTTTTGATGCAGGTACTATTATTTTGCGTGGTGCAGGTTCCATTCCTTCTTCGTCCCAGTCGGATAATCCGGCCAATGAGCCTATTTATGTGGTAGATGGTGCTATCACCAACAAAAACTCTATCAATATGGATGATGTGGAAAGCATAAACGTATTGAAAGGTCCCGCGGCTACTGCCCTTTATGGTTCGCGTGGTGGTGCAGGTGCTATCATCATAACTACTAAGGCGGGACAAAGTGAGAAAGGGTTGCTTGAAGTAAGTCATACATTGCAGGCCGAAACTTACTATAATCATTTCAATATGCAGAAGCTGTATGGTGGTGGAGGATATGGAGGTACGGAAAAAGGTAACAGGGCTCAGGATATTTATGATTTGTATAGTGGTGATATTCCCGGTTTGCAAGGTGCTTATGTGTACGATTATAATGAGGACACTTCTTGGGGAGCTGCATACGATCCGGCTGTGAAATATGTCACTCCGTTGTCATTAGACGAAACCAGTGGTCATTATGGAAAACCAGCCACTTGGCAACATGGATTGGATTTGAGAGATCTTTATCGGACTGGTGTAACCAATACAACCAACGTTTCGTTTTCAAAGAGTGTGAAAGATTTTAATACCCGTGTTTCTTTCACCAATAGCTATCGTACTGGTGTGCAGCCCAATTCGGATGCTATTCGCCGTTTCTTAGGGTTCAAGACAAATTTCAAACCCACACCGTGGATGAATGTGTCATTGGATTATAAATATACTTATCGTCAGGATCATAATGCTGCCGAAAGTGGATATAACGGTTCACGTACCGTTTTGCAGGAATATACCCAATGGGGACAGACCAATGTCAATTTAAAAGATTATAAGGACTATAAACGTCCGGACGGATCATGGAGGACGTGGAATATCAACAGTGTGAATAATCAAAGTGCTGCATTCCATGATAATCCGTATGCTTTATTTCATGAATATAATCATCGCACCATTTATCAATGGAATGTATTCAGTGGTGATGTGTCTGTGGACCTTCCTTATAACTTGAAGGCAGGGGTACGCGTAAATGGTAACATACGTGGTTACAAATTGGAACGAGAACGCCCTTCAGGATCTATTAATTTCCGGTCAAATTATCGTCAGGATCAAAGCAGTTTGATTGATTTGACTGTACAAGGACGTTTAACTTGGGGACAATCATTTTTTAAAGATAAACTAACGGTAGACGCAGCTCTTTTTGCAGAAGCACGTGACTATACGTACGATAATTTATATGCATACACCAATACGAATTATGATTTGTCTTTGGACGATTACTATAATTTGGCTGCTTCATCGGGTACTATTGCTTTAGCCTATAATGAGAAAACACATTACAAAGAACGTAGTGTTTATGCCACAGCTACCATGGGCTGGGATGATACTTATTTTCTTGACGCTTCTGTTCGTAACGATATGTCTTCCACATTGAGTCCTAATCATAACAGCTATTGGTATGGTGGCCTTTCCGCTTCTGTCCTTGCTCACAAATGGGTGAATGCAGAATGGCTGAACTTTTGGAAACTGCGTGCTAGTGCGGCTCAAGTAGGTACTACGCTCAATGCTTACAATATTTATCCTACTTATTCGCTGGATACCAGTTATGGTTCACATGTTACAATGTATGAACCTTCTTCTCAGAAAAATTATAATATCGAGCCGTCTATTTCCACTTCGTATGAAATAGGTACGGAATTCCGTTTGTTCAATAATCGTTTATGGGGTGATTTCAACTATTATACCCGGGATGACAAAGATCAGATAATCTCCGTAACCTCTGCTCCGCAATCGGGGTATTCCACTCGTAAGATGAATGCTGGTTTAATTCGTAATCGGGGTGTTGAATTGAGTTTGGGCGGGATGCCTGTTTCCACTAAGAACTGGAAATGGGAAATGAATTTCAATATAGCGAAGAATAGTAATAAACTGGTGGAACTAGCTGATGGAGTGGATTCTTATTCTATTTATTGGACTTCATTCACAACTCGTTTGTATAATTATGCTATGGTTGGTAAATCACTTGGTGTGATAACCGGTAATACATGGGAACGTGATGACAATGGCAATATAATCTTCCATGAATTGAGTGCTTCGCAGAAGGCGTTGTATGGTGGTGAATATGTACCTACTTACAATCAGAACACACTAGATGAACTGGGTAACTTCCATCCGGATTTCACTGGTGGTTTTAATACTAGTATCAGTTTTAAGAATTTCCGTCTGTCGGCTAATATTGATTTCTCTGTAGGCGGACAGATTGTATCCTATACTAATATGTGGGGTAGCAGTAGCGGTATTCTTGATAAAACAGCTGAACTTAATGACCGTGGCGTCAATGTTCGTGAACCGGTAAGCAAAGGTGGTGGTATCCACATGACTGGTGTGGATCAGAATGGCAATAAGGTAGATACCTATGTCAATGCTAAACTATATTATACCACAGCTTCCCGTGTATGGGAAGAATGGGTGTATGACCGTACTTACGTGAAACTTCGTGAAGTGTCATTGTCGTATGTTTTCCCGTCACAAACTTTGAAGAAACTAAATATCGGTCTGAGTCGTGCCAGTGTGGCAATTAATGCTTCCAATCCATGGTTGATCTACTCAGCTTGTCCTAATGTGGATGTGTCTGAAATTGGTATGGGATATTTTGAAGGTGGTAATGCCGCTGCAACCCGTTCGATAGGTTTTACCGTTAATCTTGCTTTTTAAACCATAAAACGAAGAATCATTATGAAATATATTAAATTATTACTTTTATCTCTGAGTTTTGCAGCAACATTCACAGCGTGTGATATGACTGACTTTGGCGATATTAACAAAGATCCCAATGAACCGTCGGAGGCTAATACTGGTATGTTGTTTACATACGCTTGTACTTATGTGAAATACTTCTCTATGAACTCAAATTATTATTACCCGTGGACGCAAATGTATCCGGGGTATATGTCCGAGAAAAATAATAATCAGTATGGTGCGTTTGGCGGACCTACTATGAGTACAAGTTCTTATTATCTTTATCCGTTGAAGAACTGCCAGAAGATTATTGACTTTAATAGTGATGAGGCTGAAAAAGGTAAACCTGCCATTGTACAGTTTGGTGATAATGCTAATCAGATTGCGGTTGCACGTACATTGATGGGATTCATCTATATGCACCTTACAGATGCTCTAGGGCCACTTCCTTACACAGAAGCATTTCAGGCAGGTGAGGAAAATTTTACTCCGGTATTTGATTCACAGGAAACGATTTATGCTAAGTTAGATGCCGATTTGAGGGAAGCGTATAATCAGTTTAATGAAAGTGGCTCGTTGAGCACAGCCGACATCCTGTTCGATGGTGACATTCGTGCATGGAAGAAACTGAATGCTTCTACCCGTATGATGCTTGCTATAAAACTGGCAGATGTGGATCCTGCCGAAGGACGCTCGCGTTTTGCTCAAGCTTACGCTGATGGCGGTATTGAAGAAAATGCCTATAATTTGAATTATACTTTTGAGGCCAATACTGTGGGATATTTATATTATAATGGCGTAAACCATAATTATAATTTTGTTCCTAATAAGTATTATGTAGATCAGTTGAAGGAATTGAAGGACAACCGTCTGTTCTCTACTTGTTCGCTGATTCCTTTTGGCAAGACACAGGCAGAGGCGGGCGTGACGGATGAAGACCTGAAGAATTTTGATAAATACCAAGGTATGCCTTTGGGTATTGAGTCTGCAGATGTGAACACGTGGAATAAAGTCTGCTGTTTTTATAATCCTTCTCTCACACAGGTAACCTCTACTTTCCCTATTATTACTGCTTCTCGTATGCTACTTATCGAGGCTGAAGCTGCTCAGCGTGGCTGGATTCAAGCTGATCCTGCCCAACTCTATGCAGCCGGTGTGAAGGCATCATTTGAACAATGGGGAGCCGAAGGTGTTGATGAATATTTGGCACAGGAAGCAGTTGCTTATACGGGTACTGATGCTGATAAAATTAATAAAATTGCTCTTCAGCGCTGGATCAGTGGCTTCATGGCTGATGGTTTTGAGGCATGGTCTGACTGGCGTCGTTTTGATATTCCGAAACTAGAAGTCGGTCCGGTTTGTACAACGATTGATCACATCCCTTATCGCCATCAATTTGATAGCGAAATTTATCAAGGTAATCTTGAAAATTATGAAGCTGCCGTGAAAGCAGATTTGAATGGTGATGATAGCCGTGAGCAACGAGTCTGGTGGAATAGAAGATAAGATTTGAAGTATATAATTCTCTTTAAAGTTTCGTTTAAATATAGGGGACATTCTCAGTGATGAGAGTGTCTTCTTTTATTGAAATAAATCAAAAAATATATAGGATAAACGTTAGTTAAGACTAGGTAATTCATAAATTGCCTCGATGGATAGATATACGTATTGCTTTTTCTTATTGACTTTTGTTGTGTTCGGTTGGGTGGCATTTGAAGAATGCTATTGTTGGGATATTGAATTTTTATGAAGAAATTCTCCTGTTTTAAAGCATAAAAAAAGGCTATCTATCCCAGACAGCCAATCTTTTGTTAACCTTAAATCTAATACTATGAAAAACACACTGCAAAGATACGGACTTTGTTTATAATAGCAAGTTTTTAGTCTGTATTTCGCTGTTTTATAACATGCTTTATAAATATATCGCACCTTGTTAACAAATTAATTTAAAAATGTAAAGTTTTGTTTATTATGACCTTTCGGACTTTTTGTCTTATGAATGATAGAAGAGGGCAAATGAAAATAAAAGTATGTGATAGCTGTTTTTCTATTTCTTATTTTATATCTTTGATGTCACTTTACTGATTGAAAAAATAACAGTTACTTATGAAAAACAGACAGTTTATTGTATTTGCTCTTTTATTAGCATGTCCGTTGCTGTTACACGGACAGGAAACGTTTCTTTGTGGAAAAGAATCATGTAATAAAGGTTATATCCGGCATCCATGGTATGGAAAAAAGGTTGGTTATATAGGAGACTCGATAACTGATCCCAATTGTTATGGAGATAACATAAAAAAGTATTGGGATTTTTTGAAAGAATGGTTGGATATCACTCCTTATGTGTATGGAGTGAGTGGACGTCAATGGAATGATGTACCCCGTCAGGCAGAACAATTGAAAAAGGAGCATGGAGAAGAGGTTGATGCCATCGTGGTTTTGATGGGGACAAATGATTTTAATAGCAGTGTACCTGTCGGGACTTGGTTTGCAGAGAAAGAAGAGCAGGTGATGGCTGCCCGTGGTGAAACTAAAAAACTGGAAACGCGTAAAAGGCGTGTTCCTATAATGACGAATGATACGTATAAAGGCCGTATTAATATTGGTTTGAGTCATTTGAAAAAATTGTTTCCCGATAAACAAATTGTTTTGTTGACCCCATTGCATCGTTCTTTAGCGGAATTCGGCGAAAAGAATGTACAACCGGATGAAAGCTATCAGAATAAATGCGGAGAATATGTGGACGCTTATGTACAGGCCATTAAGGAAGCAGGTAATTTGTGGGGAGTTCCTGTAATAGATTTTAATTCGGTTACAGGTATGAATCCGATGATTGAAGAACAACTTATTTATTTCTATGATTCGGGGTATGATCGTTTGCATCCTAATACCAATGGTCAAGAACGTATGGCACATACATTGATGTATCAGTTACTTTCTTTGCCTGCATCATTCTGACAGTTGGACATTCATATTTTGCCTTTTTGGAAGAGTTTGTCTATTGGGGAGAACCTTCGATGTTTCGATATGAATTTGAAGAATTGAAAAAATGTTCAAGTGGCAAATTGATGTTGTTTGAACATCTTTTTATTAGTTCTTATTTACTGAAAGAGTAATTGAACTATTGATTTTGAGCAAATTTCTATATTCTTGTATCATTTTTTATGGTTTCTTTTCTTGTTTACTTTTGCCTAAATCTTTTAACTTATAAAATGTATATGAAAAACATGAAATTAAAAGTATTACTTGTTTTATGTGCTTTACTCCTGTTATCGGCTTTTATTGCTGAGAGAAAAGAGCCCATTACTATTTTTATGATTGGTGATTCTACCATGGCGAATAAAAGTCTGAAGAATGGTAATATAGAGCGTGGTTGGGGACAAATGCTTCTCGGATATTTTACGGAAGATAATCACGCTATGAATGGATGAAGTTCACTCAGTTTTATCAATGAAGGACGTTGGGATGTAGTGCTTTCTAAAATTCATAAAGGTGATTATGTATTTATTCAATTCGGGCATAATGATGAGAAATCTAGAGTCACATTACATACAGAATCCGGAAGTACCTTTGATGATAATTTAAGACGTTTTGTGAATGGAACATGTGCTAAGGGAGGAAATCCTGTACTGTTCAATTCTATAGTTCGTCGTAATTTCCCCCCCCTAAAGGTGTGACGGAGATAAAGGGTAGTTATGAAAAAGAAGGTCCGGTATTGGTTGATACCCATGGGAAATATCTGGAATCTCCCCGTCGGGTAGCCGGAGAAATGAATGTATCTTTTATTGATTTGAATAAATTGATCCATGACTTGGTTACCGGTATGGGAGTCGAGAATTCAAGAAAATTGTTTATGTGGATTCCTTCCGGACAATATGAATTTTGTCCGGAAGGGAAAATTGACAATACTCACTTGAATATATATATGGTGGACGTCTAGTTGCCAGGTTGGTTGTGGACGCTTTGATGGAAGAAGTGCCGGCTTTGGCAAAATATGTGCGACGTTATGATTATGTGGTGGCGAAAGATGGGAGTGGGGATTTCTTTACAGTTCAGGAAGCAGTGAATGCGGCAGTTGGTGGTGGCAAGAAAACAATATCTATACTTGTCCGTCCGGGAGTATATGAAGAGTATGTTTCTATGCCGGAATCATCGCCTCGAATAGAATTGGTGAAACAGACAGGGGCTGAGATCAGGGATAACGGGTTCACACAAGATGTTTATGTGGCACCTTATAAGGGTGACAGAGTGTGTGCTATCAGTTATCATTTGATAAGAACAGGGTAGGTACATGTACCGAACAATATCCCATCGGGGGAGATAAGTCGAAATCGACTCCTGCGTCTTTAGATAAATGGGTGGAAAGCTTGGTAAACTCCGGTAGATAGGGAGTTGGCAATGATACATGGAATATCGCAGGGATATGATGCTTTTCAAAATCCTAAAATATTGTGGAAATAAGGTAAAGGCTATGGAAAATGAAATATGGGTGGGTACATTTAGAGAGGTAGTTGCCTATACAAAAGAACGAGAAAAAAATCGCTTGAATGTGCTAGAAAACGGCTATGACATAACTCCTCATTTGATATGAATGCACAATTATTTACAGAACCACTGACTATGGTATTAAAATCTGTGGGAAACAGAGTTTAGGAGATTAGGCAAGATGGGAAAAAGCTTTTTCTAAAGAAGGATGCTGATAAGGTTCTTTTCGATTTTAATCCTTATGGAGGGATGATTCAGATTCGTTTTATCTGAGGTGTTGGATATAGTTTTAAAACTAGAATAGGGAAATCCGTTAGTCTTTATTGTAACCATTTAAGGTGTGATAATAAGATTAACGGATTTGTTTTTTGCTCTTTTATAAAGTTACTCAGAATTAATTTCTAAATTTGTTCCCGTTAACTTTATTCCTTTTTCAAAAGAAATAAAATGGAAAACACAGAGAAACTGATTGTAGAACAACTGAAAAATGGCAACGAAGATGCTTATAAATACATCTATGATTATCATTATGTTCTTTTGTGTCATGTAGCAAATCAATATTTGAACGATAATTTTTTATCGGAAACTATAGTCGGAGATGTAATTTTTCACCTTTGGGAAATCAGAGAAACTTTAAACATTACTATTTCTATTAGAAGTTATCTGATAAAGGCCGTTCGTAATCGTTGTATAGACTATCTGAAATCTGGATCTGAAAAAAAGGAAATTTCATTTTCAGTTCTAGTACCGGAAGAGATGTCTGAAGAAAAGTATTTGCAGTCAGATAATTATCCTTTGGGAATATTATTGGAACGTGAATTGGAGCATGAAATCCGTATGGCAATAGACAAACTACCGATTGAATGTAGATGTGTTTTTGAAAAAAGCAGATTTGAGGAGAAAAAATATGAAGAAGATTCTTTCCTTCGTCCTCGTTTTTGCCATGATAATGGCAGCCACGTCTACGGCATTTGCGGCTACCGGAAATTTTACAGACAAGGAGATCTTCGGCGGAAGCTCTCAGGATGTTTTTACCGGTGCCCGCAGCAGAACAAATAATGTCATTGTAAAAGTGACTAAGACAGTTGGTTTAAAATCCGGTTTTAGGTTCAGGGGTTATGATCATAGCACTGGTAGCACCTGTACCGGCTTGTCAGACGCCTATCCTGTTTCTGGTGACTGGGTTGCAAGTTACACATCACTTCCTAACAATGTTAGGGTTAAAATGAGCATTGCTTCTACCGATCCTGATGTGAGCATGAAATGGAGTGGGAGCATCACCGTCTAAATCTTGTACTATGAGTGTAGTCTTTAGCTTATTTCACTTGCAG
>OGXM01000685.1_pt1 | contig 21777 bp, 22 predicted proteins | sample 1576271 | NCBI WGS metagenome assembly OGXM01 (sample SAMEA3541579, study PRJEB24748) | human gut metagenome | biome: human gut; feature: human-associated habitat; material: faeces | place: China | collected 2012 | reverse complement strand
TTCTTATGAATAAAAATTTTGTATTGATGGACAAAACAAATAATACACAGAAAAATGCTACAGCAGTTATAAAATTCAATTATGAAAATAATGACTACTTAATTTACAGCATTGATGAAAATGAAGTAAATAAACAAATATTTGTTTCAAAACTAATTTTAAACTCTGAAGGAAAAAATTTTATAGATAATATTTTACAAGAAGAAAAAAATAAATTAAGTAATGTAGTATATAATATTATAATTTTGACACCATCAAATTTCAAAAAAGGAGCATTAGCAAATAACCTATTAAAAGATATAAAAGAAAAACTAATGGTAAATTTATCCTTAGAAATACCAGAGTTAGGAAGTCAAGAATACTTTGCCAATTGTTCAATAGCAATTACAAATAAAGAATTTGTAGAAGATGCTATCAAATTTTATAATGATAACTTAAATATGGAAAAAGTTCAAGAACAAATTCCAGTAACTCCAACATGGACAATTCCAACAGAAGAACCAGTAGCAATTAATGAACCAAGTATTAATCAGGAACCAATGCAAAACAATATAAATGTTTCACCAATACCTAATGCTATGCCCCAAACTAATCCGCAGCCTGTAATACCTAATGCTACATCAAATAATATTGAATCTGTTCCAACAGAGCCGGTTAATATAGTAAACCCTACTATAGAAACACCAAATCAAGTAGTAACCCCAGAGACTGTACAAATTCCTAATATTGAAGGCCAAGAGTTGAATAATATACCAAATCCTCAGGCAGAAAAACTTAACAATGTTGCCGTAGTATCTGATCCAAGTCTAGGAAACTCAGGTTTGAATATCCAGCCAAATATTGGCAAGCAGAAAAATGCAGGATTTACTTTAAATAAATATATAGTTATAGGAACAGTTTGCATATTGCTTGCAATAGCTGTAGTAATAGTAGCTTATATATTAATACAAAAAAAGATTAATGGGGCTTAGAATATATACAGCCACAGTAATCTTGTCTATATAAATTATATTTTTTAGATAATAAGATGGATTGTTTATATCCATCTTTTTTCTTAAAGTCTGAATACAACCAATTAATATTATATTTATTTTGTAATTTTTCACCAATTTTATTTATCCATTCGGAATTCTTATAAGGACTAACAGATAATGTAGTACAAAAATAATCATAATTACACTCTTTTGCCATCTTAGCGGTTTTTTCCATTCTTAAGTTATAGCATACCATACATCTATTTCCTCTTTCAGGTTCATTCTCTAAACCAATAATACATTTTTCATATAAATCATTATCATAGTCACAATCCATTATATCAAGATTATTAGAACAATCAATTTCATTAATCAATTTTATTTGTTCTTGTTTTCTTTTTAAATATTCATCGTAAGGATAAATATTAGGATTATAATAGAGAATAGTAATATCAAAATAATTAGTAAGATAACTAATAACATAACTACTACAAGGACCACAGCAACTATGTAATAATAACTTTTTCTTACCATCTAAATTATTTAAAATATTTTCACACTTAACACTATAATTCTCTTTCATAGTCATTTCACCTCACATAAGCACATATATTATAACATAATAAAAATATTTTTAATATATTATCTTGAAAAAATAACCATAAATTGGTACAATAAATTAGGAGGCAAATATGGAAAAGAAAATACCCTTAAAAAATTATATTATATTAGCGGTAACATTAATTATTACAGTTATATTAGTTATATATTTCTACTTATGGCAAAAAGCATATGAAGAAAGTAAAAAAAATACTATTATAATGGATGAATATATACAAAAAATAAATTATAATGAATTAAGTAATTATCTAATAGAAAACAAAAGTACAGTTATATATTCATCAGTAGTAGGTAGCCAAAAAACAAGTAACTTTGAAAAGAAGTTTGTTAAAGTTATCCAAGATAATTCACTAAAAAATAGTATTTTATACCTTGATTTAACTGAAGTAGTAAAAAACAAAACAATCAAAAAAGAATTATTAGAAAAATATCCAGAATTAAATAACAATATCAAAGATCCATTAATAATAATTTTTAATAATGATAAAGTAATAAGAATTTATAATATTAAAGATAATAATTATAATATAGATAGTCTAATAGAATTCTTAGAGAAAGAAGATATAATATATGATTAATATAGTACTATATGAACCAGAAATACCAGAAAATACAGGCAATATAATGAGAACATGTGCTGGAACCAATAGCAAACTACATTTAATAGAACCACTAGGTTTTATATTAGATGAAAAAAGAATACGCCGTAGTGGAGTAAATTACATAGATAAGGTTCATTATCAAACATATATTGATTATGAAGAATTTATCACCCAAAATAAAGGTGAATATTATTATTTCACAAGATATGGAACAAAACCATATAGTGAAATAGATTTCAAGGATAAAAATAAAAATATATATTTAATATTTGGCAAAGAAAGCACCGGTATACCAAAAGAAATATTACACAATAATTTAGATAAATGTTATAGAATACCAACAAGCGATAATATTAGAGCATTAAATTTATCAAATTGTGTTGCTTTAGTAACATATGAAGCATTAAGACAGCAAAACTTTCCTGGATTATTAACATATGATCCGTTTAAAGGAGAAGATTATTTAAAAAACGAATAGTTTTATTCAATAAAACCATTCGTTTTTAATTTATTTATAAGTTTTTCTTCACTTACATCGCCTTCAATTCTAGTAGCGGTAGTCTTTTCTTCTCCATTCTTAAAAAATATAGTAATAGGTGTACTACCATCAAAACTAACAGTATTCTTAAACATTTTAAGTTCATCATCATTAAGTAAATCAACATCAATATAATAAATATCAATTTTATACTTATATCCAACCTTTTTAAGCTTCGGTTTATAATCCTGACAATGAATACAAGTAGTTCTTGAAACACACAAAACAAAATCTTCCTTATTATCTATTTTTTCTTTAAGATCATTATAATTGATTTCAATAAGATTACTATCATATGAATGAATAAAACAATAAATAATAAGTCCAGCAACCACTAAAATACTAGCAATTATAACAATAATTTTCTTTTTTTTATCTTTCATAAATTAAATCACCATAATTAATGATAGCACTTTTTAATAAAAAAAGCAAAAATTACTTTGAAAAAAGCAAAAAAAGTGGTACAATTATTATAGTACAGAGTAGGGAGGAATAATATGAAAAAACGAAAAAACCTACTATTCATATTGGTGCTAACAATATTTAGTACAAATATTGTTAAAGCAGAATGCACTACAGAAGAAGAAAATAATATCAAAAAAGAAATAGATAAAATAGAAATAGTATATAAACATCTAGGAGAAGTTACAAAAGAAGATGGTACCAAAACATATAATGAATTCATGGTAACAGCTAAAAACATTCCAGATGGAGTATATGTTCAACTATATCCTTTTACAGATGAGCAATTTGAAGAATCATCTGAAGGCTTAAAACTAAAATTAACAACTGGCACATGGCATTACTATATGTACTCTGAAAAATGTGATAAAACATTAAAAGATATAACAGTAACATTACCAAAGTTTAACGAATATTCCTTAGATCCATTATGTGAAGGAATAGATGGAGAAGACTTTAGATATTGTAATAAATATTATGATGGTGTGATACCAAGAGAAACTTTTGAAAGAAAAGTAAAAGAATATCGTCTAGCTAATCATCTAGATGATAAAAAAATAGATAATAATGACGTAAAGAAAAAAGATTATTTAAAACCAATAGTAGATTTTCTATTAGAATATTATCTTTATATAATTATAGGAATAGGAATAATAGTACTAATATCGCTATTAGTATTAATAATTAAAAAGAAAAAGAAAAGAACAATACTAGAATAAAAAAGAAGGAGGAATCAATATGAAGAAGTTACCATTAATAACATTATTATCATTTTCCATATTGATTCCTACAATAACTTTGGCGAAGAGCAAAAATGGATATGAATATAATTTGGTAGAGAAAAAAGGAATTAACAATTATTATTTTTTTGATGAACCATCTACTAAATCAAATTTTGATGAACGTTACCAAAAAAATGAAACAACAACAACAAATTACACACTATTTAAAGACTTTGAAAATGAATGGATAAAAACCAATTCACAAGAAATAATGCTAAGCAATAATTGCGAACAGGAATATCCTGGTCAAGAATGTTGGTCTTATGCTAAATTTTATTACATATTTAATGAAATAGAAAAAAAAGGACGTACTATAAAAGCATCAAATTATATAACACCAGATGATATATCACAAAAAGAATCAAATATAGAAAAGAACGATATATATAATAAAGAACTACGTGATGACTGGGAAAAAACCACAATTATTTATCATGGCCATAGTGGCTATAAAAAAGATATAAGTGGTGAATGGTACAATTCAACAAAAAATGATAATGATGAAGCAACAGCTATTTTAAAAGAAAAAGATATTCCGACAGATTTTAATATATTATCATCAGATAGTAAAAAATATGTTAGTTTAATTTGCTCAGCGATAAAAACAGAAAATGATGTTAAATTGGTAGGCTATGATGATAAACCAATTAAAGATGATAAAATTGGCGAAAGACCAACAATCGTAAGAATTATTAGAAAATATAAAACATATAATGCTGAAAATAATAAATATGATGGAATAGAAATAGATTGGAATAATTTAAAAACGAACATGCCTAATGGCTCAAGTACAAATTATTGTGATGGAAAAATATATAAAACAAAACAGTTAACTAATGATACAAATGGTGTTGTTCACTCAGCTGTTTTATACAAAATGCAAGAAATATCAACAGAAAAACAATGCGTTGAAATCAAAAAAACGAGTTCAGCTAAATGCAACGAAAGTGCAAAAATGGAAAATTTAAAATGTTTAAAAACAATAACAAAAGGGAAAAATAGAAGAGATGTAAAATTAGATCAGACAGCTACACTGACAAATATTTTAACACCAACTAAAATATATCAAGGTGGTGGAATAAAACTAGGCTTTATGTATTATAACACAGTAAAATGGGAATTTTCAGATGATGAACAATATGGTAACGATGATAGTGAAATAAGAGTTTTATTAGAATCAAAATTAAAAAGACTAGATGAACTAAAAAATGACATTGTAGTAGAAGTATCTTTAAAAGATGAAAATGGTGATGAAATTAGTAAGATAGGCAACATTCAAAAAAGCTGTACACGTGATGACGATGATAGTGAATTTACCAAAGGCAAAACAGTCACAACAACATGCACATTTTTATTACCAATGTCTATAGTAGATTTGGGAACTGGTAAAGTGACTTATAAAAATAATCCAGGTCAAGGTATAAATAATGAGTATTATACTCCAATAACATATACTGGTGATTTATATTTAGAAGCCACAATAAAAAATGTCAGTGTATTAAAAGATGTAGATAAATGGACAGATAACTGGACATTAACATACGGTGGAGAAAACGATGATAGCTGCAAAGTTAATGTTACTAGTAGATTGTATAAGCCAAATCAAAGCAATAAGTATGCCTTCATATACAGACCAATAGATATAAACAATCCATTTCCAAATAGAAATGCTGGTGTAAATTGGTATGATTGGTATAGTATACCAGCTAACAAAGAAAGATTAAAATCATCATATTCTAAACAAGAATATCAAGTGATATTAGATAATCAAAGCGTTTCTAAAATCAAAGAATATAACAAAAATAATAATTATTTAGATTGGAAAGGTATAAATGAAGAAACAGGGAAAAGTGAATTTATTGAGCGCATTCTAGAAGGTGGTAATCCATGAAATGGTCTTTTGCCTCAGTAGGAATGATTGTATTAGGAATAACAGGTATAGCAATAATATTGTTATTTCAACAAATAACCACTTCTAATGAAAACGATTACTATTTGCTTAAAGAAATAACAGAAGCCTCTATGATAGAATCAATAGATATAAAATATTATAGAGAAACAGGAGATTTAAGAATAGTTAAAGAAAAGTTTGTTGAAAACTTTACTAGAAGATACTCAGAGTCAACTCTATTTATAGGCACAAAATATACAATATCATTTTTTGATATTATGGAAGTACCGCCTAAAGTTACAATAATGATTGACACAGGCTTAGAACAATATAGAATATACAATGATACAAGCAATTATAATGTAGTTAATAATTTAACTGGTATATTAGAATTTACTGGAAAAAATACATCTTCAAAAGATCCAAGTAAAGTTTATACTAAAGATAAAACATTTGAAAAAACATATTATGCTATTAGTAATAGTGATACAAACGGCGATATTAGTAGAGAGTTTAATGAGCCAATTAAATTGCCAAAAGAATTAGATCAAAGTAATATCAGTAATATTAAACCAGAAATACTTAATACAGAAGTTATTAATGGAAAAAATGTTGGAGAAATCTTAACGGCACGATTGAATGAGCCAATAGATTGGGCAAAAAGAGAAAATAGCAAAGTTGATCTAAGTATAATAAATCAAGATGATTATATAAATGACATATCTAGTTTTAAATCAGAAATATATAATTGTAAAAACAAACAAAAAAAACCTCAATACGGTATGTGTGATAAAAATTATGAAGATGACATTTGGATATATTGGGAAGGTTTAATACAAGATCCTAAACAAATTGCAATAATAAAACTTAAAGTTAAATTTACATATGATGAATATGAATATGAATATGATAAAGAAGAATTTAAATAAAAAGGAGGAAAAAATATGAATAATTTAAAAGCTTCGATGAAAAAATTATTAGGTAACAAAAATACAGTTACAATATTAGGGGTAATATTATGTTTAGTAATATTAGCTATAGGTTACAATTATCGTATAAATTCAAAAGTTGAATTAGTACAAGTACCATACGCAGTTGAAACAATTCAACCAAGAACTTATATAAAAGATAGTATGATAGGTATCATGAACGTACCAAAATCATTTTTAGTAGGAAACTATTATACACAAAAGCAAAATATAGTAGGAAAATATTCCAACTATAACACAATAATAGCGAAAGGAAGTCTGTTCTATACTGATTTAGTAACATCCAAAGAAGATTTACCAGATTCAGCATTTCAAGATGTACCAGAAGGATATACAGTTATCAACTATCCTGTTGATATAGCAAGCACATATGCTAATTCAATGGCGCCAGGAAGTTACATAAATATCTATTACAAATCTTTAAACGATAAAGGTGAAGTAATGTTTGGTAAATTCATTAGTAATGTAAAAGTATTAGATGTTAAAGATTCATCAGGTCAGCACGTGTTTGAAAATAGTGAAGATACAAGAACACCAGCATATATGTTATTTGCACTTCCTGAAGAAACACATTTATTATTAAGAAAAGCATTATATCTAAAAGAATATGCTGTTGAATTAATATTAGTACCTAATACAACAACACTTACTGAAAATGATAAAGTACAAGTAAGTAGTGACGATATCGAAAACTTTATTAATTCCAAGACTGCCTTTGTATCAGTAAATGAATTACCTAAAGTAGAAGATCAAGTAAAAGAAGATACAGATAAAAAAGATAATGATACAACAACAAATAGATAAAAAAGAATAAGGAGGGCAAAACATGGAAGCAGAATTTACCCAAATAGATTTTGGCCCATTAAAACCATTCTTAGTTAATGATGATGTAACAGATATATCATATAGTAATGGTGGACAAGTATGGTTAAAAACATTGTCTCAAGGTGTCTATAGAGTAGAAAATACTGGTATAGATAATACATTAATGGAAAAAATAGCCTTTCAATGCGCTAACTCTATGGGAAAGTCATTTAATATGGCTAATCCATTCCTTGATGCAGAATCAGCAGAATTAAGAATGAACTTTGTTCATGATTCAATAGCCAAAAATGGAATAGCCGCTTTAATAAGAAAAACTCCTGCTAAAATAAGACTTGAAAAAGATAAAATAATAGCAGAAGATTATATTAGATTAAATATTCATGATTTTCTATTAAAATGTGTAGAAGGCCATTGTAACATTATAGTTAGTGGAGAAACAGGCTCAGGAAAAACAGAGTTTATAAAATATTTAGCAGCTCATACAAAAGAAAATGAGAAAATAATAACTATTGAAGATACTCTAGAACTTCATTTAGATAAAATATTTCCTCATAGAGATATTGTAGCAATGAAAACTAATAATATAGCCTCATATTCAGACGTATTAGTAACCTGTATGAGACAAAATCCAAGATGGATATTACTATCCGAAGTAAGAAGTGCTGAAGCTGTAATGGCCGTTCGTAACTCCATATCATCAGGACATAATATTCTTTCCACAATACATGCTGATAAAGCAGAATCAATACCAAGTAGAATGTATAGCCTGCTAGAAACAAATCAAGATGTAAGCCAGTTTTTAGCAACAATACATCGCTATGTACAATTAGGTGTACATATAAAAGGATATTATAGCCAAAAATATAAAAAATTTCATAGAGAGGTATCAGAAGTAGTAGAATTCTATGTTACCGATGAAAATAAAGCAGAATACAAGATACTTTATAAAAAAACACCAGATGGACATGAAACAACGGCAAATCCAACTAAACATCTAATAGAATATCTAGAAAGTCAAGGTGTAATAATGCCCCAAGACGTACTAGTAAAAGAAGAGTTTAGAGATGCTTCAAGTGACAATACAAATAATAACTATGCAGTAGATACAAGTAACTATAATCAGCAAAAACAAGCTATAAATAACATTAATATTATGCAACCAAATCAAACTATTCAGTCAAATCCAAATATAGTTCAAAGTAATACAAATAGTTATAATAATATACCAAATATATATGCAAATAATATACCACATCAAGCTACTATAACTGGTATAAATAATAATAATGTAGTATAAAGGTAGGTGATATAATGGAAATAATTTTAATAGGATTAATAATAATATTCATAATTTCTTATCGTACTAAGAAAGGTGAATCAGTATATAAATTCATATCTGAACAAGCAGTAAATGCTTATAGAAAAATAGAACCATACTCCTTTAAAACAATGAGAGAAAAAGTAAAAGAATTAGGATTAGAATATACCCCAAGACAATACATATTCCAAATATTACTTTTTGCAGTATTAGCAGGAGGTATAAGTTATCTATATTTTTATAATTTAGCAATAACAATAGTATATATAGCATTAGCAGTATCAGTAATTCCATACATCACTTATTTAAGATGTAAAAGACAATATAGTGAATATATATTTGAACAAGTACAAGTATATTGTACTAATACAATAATGGAATTTTCAACTACACAAGCTTTTGTAAAATCATTAGAAGGAGTAGTAGCTTCAGGCGTTTTAGAAGAACCATTATTATCAGATGTAAAAACAATGATAGCTCTATCATATGAAAAAGGTGATGTCTATGACTCAATAAAATACATGGATACAAAATATCCATACTATATGGTAAAAAACATGCATCAATTATTCTTACAAGTAACAAAAGAAGGTGCTAAAAATACTCAGGAAACATTTGAAAATATGTTAACCGACATAGATGTCTTAGTAGAAGGAGTATATAGAGATAGAGCAGATAGAGCAGCCTTCCATAAACAATTTATAACCTTTGGTGTATCATTATATGGTATGATAGCTTTAATACAATTACTAATAGGACAAGAGACATATATATCAATGATAGATAATATATGGATAAGAATATTTGTTCATATTATAGTATTAATAAACAGTTGGTTTCTCCTATCAGGAGAAAAATATTACAACGAGAATGTAGGTGCTGAATAATGATGATAGAATTATTATTAGTAGCCATAATAGTAATATATATATTTATTGTTAATGGAAAAATAAATAAAGATAGTATGTTTGGAACAAACAGTAAACTATGTAATCTATTAAAAGAAAAAGATTATGATTTTCTATTAATAGCAAAATATGGTGATAGAGTATATGATCCAAACGAAGTATATATGAAAAGAGTAAAACAAGGAGTATTAACATCCGCTGCTATAATATTTATTTTTATAACCAATATGAATTATTTAAGTATAATATTAGCATTAGTAATAGGCTTTATAGTGTATAAAAATCAATATTTAAGTCTAAAAAAATGGTATAAACAGCATCTAACATATATAGATTCATTATTACCATATTATTTAAAAACAATAGAAGTACTAATTCAACACTATACAGTACCAGTAGCCTTAGCTAAAAGTATAGATGATGCTCCCGAAGTATTTAAACCAGGATTAAAAGAATTAGTAAGCAAAATAGAAGCAGGTGACTCATCAATAGATCCTTATATGGATTTTGCAAAGGAGTATCCAGTAAGAGACTCTATGAGAATGATGAGATTATTATATAGATTAGGTTTAGGAGAACAAGAAAAGAAACACCAACAACTAGAATCGTTTTCAAAATCAGTATCTTCTCTTCAAGCTAAAGCAAGAGAACAAAAATATAAGTCTAGATTAGATAGTATGGAAAGAAGAACAATGGTAATGATGTGTGTTGTAGGATTCGGTTCTCTAGCATTATTATTGGTTTCAATCTTTATGATAATGAGTTTCTAAAGATTTGAAATATAAAAAAAGAATAAAAAAATATATATATGAAAGAAGGTGAGAAGTAATGAAAGAAGCAACAGGTGAAGTATCAATGACTGTAATCGTTATTGTAGCAGTAGCAGTAATTGGTGGAATTTTAGCAGTAATGTGGCCTAAACTAAGAGGTACGATAGAAAAGGGTTGGCAAAATACAGGTAAAGAAGCTTGTGAAAGCGGAGAAGGTACATGGACATGTGATAAAACAGGCTGCTCATGTAAAACAAAATAACAAGTCAAAAGTAGGTGATTAAAAATGAGAGAGGCATTTGGTGGAACTTTTACAATACAATTAATATTATTATTTTTGGCTATATATATAGCTTTTATAGCGGTAGCATTAAATTATGCTAAAGCCTTTAGAGTAAAAAATCAAATAATAAACATAATCGAACAAAATGAAGGTTTTGACTTTGATAATTCAGCAGAAGGATCAGCTCAAAACGAGATACAAAAATATTTAGGAAGAGTAAGTTATTACGTAAATCTTACTAATATAAAAAATAATAATATTAATGATAATTATAAATGTTACTCTGAAGGTTATTGCGTTGAAAAAATGGGAAGTACTGATATAGAAGGAACTTATTATAAAGTTACAACATACGTAAATATAGATATGCAAGTATTTAACTTAAACTTTACTATCCCAATACAAGGAGAAACACGTAAAATAGAAAGGATAAATACATAAATGGACACAGTAATATCAAACAAGTATAGTGATGTATTTAATTCTCTAGATATAGAAGTATCTAAGAGATTAAAAGGAGAATATGATGTAGATGAAATAGTATCTACATTCAAAAATTTCTTTTTTAATAAGATGTTTTTAGATATAACAGCAATAAAAGATTATAAAGATTTATCTAATCTACAAAAATTATCTATGAATATAAACATGGATAAAGTAATATTATTATTAGATAAAGATGATGCTATTAGTGATTCAAAAACATTCTTATCAAAATTAGTAAATATGGGAATATATAATTTTACTAAAGATTCAAATAGTCTTATGTATTTATATAATAATCCCAATGTTTATCGTGATGTAGCATATCTTCAAAATATTGAAGAAGAACCCAGTAGTGAACCTAATGTTATCTCTCATTCAAGACCTGATTGTAAAGTAATAGGTATTAAAAATATTACAGATTCTGCTGGAGCAACAACCTTAATATATTTATTAAAGAAAGAACTAAGTAGTTATTATAGTACTATGGCTATAGAACTAGATAGAAGAGATTTAGTATATTTAAAAGATAAAGATTGCTTATCAATAAAAGATAGTGAATTAGAAAGTACATTAGATAAGTACTATTCAGTAGATGTCTTTTTAGTAGATTTAAATAAATCTCAAAAAGAACATCTATGTACCGATGTATTATATCTAATAGAACCAACTACTATAAAGCTAAATAAATTATCAGTAATAAATCCAAAAGTATTTGGAGAATTAAAAGGTAAAAAGTTAATACTAAATAAAAGCTTATTATCTGAAGAAGATATATCTGACTTTGAAGTAGAATCAGATCTAAAAGTATACTATAATATACCTCCAGTAAATGATAAAAAAGACAATAGTAATATAATTTTACCATTATTAGAAAAGTTAGGTTATGTTAAATCTGTAGAATCAGAAGAACCTAAAAGAAAAAATAGACTATTTGATTTCTTCAAATAATCTTTTTTTATTTTAACTCAAAATTGTTGAAATAATTGTAGTATTATGGTATCATCAATATATAAGGTAAAGAAAGTTGATAATCAACAAGAAAGGAGTGACCCTCTTATGAAAAATATATTAGTTAAAAATGTTAACCAAATGTTAATAAGGAGGGGAATGTAAATTATTACTTGTAAATCCTTATAATATAAGAAAATATATGAATAAAAAAGACTATGAAATAACTAATAGAAATATTAGTAATTTTTCGTAGTCTTTTTATTAGTATATTAAAAGGAGTCAAAATCATGGTAGAAAAGAAAAAAATTTTAAAGCAATTAGTATTTTTTGTCTGTATACTAATTGCTAGTAGTAGTATCGTAAACGCACTGACAATAACAAAATGTCCAGACAATACAACCAGAGTTCCAAATCAAAATCGTTGCTGTCCCAAATTTTACGGTGTGGCAGCATATGATGCAAGTGCAAACTCATGTCGTTACAAGCAATCAGAAGTTAGTTCTTATTATTCACATACAGGAAAAACTTATGATGGAGTAAAATGCCCAAGAGTAGGTTCATATTGCTATGGTAAAACACCACAGTATAGGCAAACAGTAACATATGTAACAAATGTTACAATCCAAAGACATAATGGTGTTGCTTATTTAGAAAACATATGCAAACAGGCTCAATGTCACTGGGATGTTAAGTATGACGGATGCCCTTATGGAACATATTTTGCTGGTTGGCAAAAAGTAAGTGGCGCAGTAAGGGTCTCTGGAAGTAATATTTTTGCAGGTTCAGACACTATCAGAAATTATTCTGGAACTGTAAGAGCTCTTTGCTATTATAATAAGCCTCCAGTAACTAATAATGGAACTGGCAAAACAACGGAGCCACAAGAAATAGAAAAACCTGAAGAAAATGTTTGTCCTAAAAGTGGAAATGCAGAAAAAATGGTTAATTCAACAACATATAAATTTACATATAATTTAGATGGTGGACATTTTATTGATGGTAGTACCGAGAGAACAGAAATAATTAATAGCAATGTAGTAATAGGATATCTTAGATTGAATCCATTAAAAGACGGCTATAAATTTATTTCATGGCAAGACGAGACAGGAAAAGACTTTGATTTCAGTACAAAGCCAATAAAAAATACAACATTAAAAGCTAAATATGAAAAATTAACTGACGAAGAAAAGAATGCTTACACATGCCCTAAAGATTATGTATTAGATCCATCTAATGCAAAATGTTATAAATATCTAAAATTTAATAGAGAAGGTAATACAACTAGTAAGGCTAGTACTGATAATATTATGCAAGTTCCATATCAAACAAATCAAAGTCCTACTGCTGGAAAAGCATATAATTATACAACCTATAGTTACGCAGATGGAGCAAGAATGTGTTATGGATATAACTCACCTAATGAAGGTAACCCAGGAGCAATAAACCCTGCTAAAAATGGAAAAATAGAAAGCATAGGAAAAGATAATGCAACATATTACTTTAATGAAGATGGCAAAACTATCAAATATGATGATGGAGATGTGTGGAAGTCAGAGGATACTTGTAATTTTGGATCAAAATGTAGTGTTGATGCATGTACCAGCATAGAAGGAGCTTGTAAGGTTACATATAGTGCTATTATCTTTCATTCTACAGATGCAACGTTTACAAAAAAATTAGATACAACAGAGATAATTGAAGATAAAGATAATACAGATGGAGTAAATAAAGACGATAGCGATAATAAAGATAATAAAACAAATGAAGATGTTACAGAAAATCCAAAAACAGGAACTAAATTATGGATATTTATTACTCTTGGTATAGTATTCAGTGCAATAGGTGTTTATTACTACCGCAAATATAGAAAAACAGAACCAAAAGAAAATGAAAATACAACTTTGGACAATTAATTGTAACATTTAATACTTTCATGTGTTGAATTTGTTTTACATTCAAGAAAAGTGTAAAAAAAATCCTAATTCAAAGTAAAAGAATTGACTTTTACTTTGAATTAGTGTAATATATAATTATGAATTAAGGAGGAAAACTATGGATATATGTAGTCAAGCGTCAATGGCACCGTTATGGACTTTAATAGGTACTATAATAAATATAATATGGATTGGTATCCCTGTAATAATGATAATTTTAGGATCAATAGATTTAGGTAAAGCCGTGGTATCAAGCAAAGAAGATGATGTAAAAAAGGCTAAATCAACTTTTATAAGAAGATTGATTTATGCAATAGCAGTATTTGCGGTAGTATGGTTAGTAACAGTTTTATTTGACTTTTTAGGAAATTTAAATCTTGATGACGCGGATACAACTTCATGGAAAAATTGCTGGTGTCAAATAAGAAAAAATTGTAAATAATTAAGAGGAGAAATAATACTTAACAGTTTTATTTCTTTTTTTTACAATATTTCTTGTAAAAATAATCAAACTAATGTATAATTGTAGCAGGTGATAGAATGTATTTTTTAATAGAAGTTTGTCAAAATCCAGGGATACTTAGAGTATTATATTTTGTTTATTTACTTATAGATGCATTATTTGTTATAGTACCAATAAGTTTAATTATAATGCTTTTAGTAGATTTCTTTAAAGCGGTAGTATCAGATGATGATACTGCTAAAAAAAATTCCAAAATAGCTGGAAAAAGAATAATAAATGCAATGTTAATATTTTGTGTTCCATGGATAGTAAATGTAATAATGATGATCCTTAATTCAGCAGGTTTCCCAACAGGCTATTCAGTATGTGAAGCAAATGCCAAAAGTGGAAATTTTACATATTATGATAATTTATTAGCAGCCGAAGAAGCAAAAGCTAAAGCAGAGAGAACAAAAAGCCTAGAAGAGAAAAGAAAACAATATGAAGCCGAAATAGCAGAAAAAGAAAAATTAAAAGCACAAGATGAGTCAAATATAAGTAGTGGGGCAGAATATAGTAGTATGGCTGATGCTTTAATTGGTAATATTGAAGGAGAACTAGGAAATACAGATAGTTCTAAATATGGAGCTCCAGCAGGTACACCATGGTGTGGATATTTTGCAACATGGGCTTTAAAACAAACAAACTATGATGGTGTAAACTTATATAGTGATATAATTGAAAAAGAATCAAAAGTAGTAAATTTTGCTTCAGCATTATGTAGTATGGGAACATTTTATAACAATAGCAATTTAGCCTTTGAATATTCTGATTTCTATGCAAATAAATATGGAAAAGATAAATATACTCCTAAAAAAGGAGATATAATATATTTCAAGTGGGGTCAAGATTGGAATGGTGAAATAAACGCTTGTCCATATGCATCAGACGCTCATATTGGAATAGTAGCAGCCAACGATAATGGTAGTCTAACCGTATATTCTGGAAATTCATCACATAAAGTAAATACAACATATCATTCTGCAACAGACACTAATATAGTAGGGTATGGTTCTTGGTATAACAATTAGGAGGAAATATGAAAAAAATATATTTAATATTAGCACTACTATTATTATCTGGATGTAGTATAAATTATAATTTAGACATTGAAGATGACGGATTATTCAAAGAAACAATAACTGGTACTGTAACAAATAAAGAATTGGATGACACAAACAGTACAAATGTAGATATATATTCATATAGCTTAAATACAGCTACTCCCTTAATAGATAATAAAGGACAATATAAGAAAGAAATAATAGATAAAAACAAATATAAAGAATTTAAATACACTTATACATTTGATAACAATTACAAATCATCAAATATTCTAAACACATGTTTTACTTATGTATTATTTGACGAATCAGAAGATTATTATAATATAGATTTATATGGCCCATTTAAATGTATGTATTCAGATAAAATAAATATATCAGTAACAAGTAAATACGCTATTACTGATAATAATGCAGACAAAGTAAATAAAAATACATATACATGGACAATAAAAGATAAAGATAATGCGAATATACACTTAGAAGTAAATAAAAAAATAGAATATAAAGAATCAAACAAAAAATATGCATTTACTAGCATAAGAATAGTAAGTTTCATAATACTATTAATATTATCCACAGTAACATATTATTTATATAAAAAAAGAGAATCAGATATATAAAATTAAAAGAAATAATGAATAAAAATTATTTCTTTTTTAAAATTATTAAATAGTTCATAAAAATTGATGAAAATATTGACAATTGGTAAATATTGGAATATAATACAATCAATTTAAATTCTTAAGTGGGGGGGATAGGCAGTGAAAGAAAGACATAAAGTTGAAACAAAAATATATGAATTGTTAGGAATAAAAAAATTTAAAAAAGCGGTGTTTAAATTAGAAAAAATAATACATAGAAAAGATAAAGGAAAAAATATCAACTATCATGTAAAAGATAGTAGGAGTAAAAAATCAGTTAACAGTTTTAAAAAGTTTCTATATTATAACGGCATTATACATATTAAAAATTTGTTAATAGGAATACCTTCAATAACAATCATGGCATTATTAAATGTAAAATTAATTTTTTTGATTCCATATGCGATATTTTTATTAAAAGATGTATATTGTGTAATGTTGCAACGATATAATTGGATTAAAATAAATGAATTTGAAGAAAAGCTGAACAATAGACAACAAAAAATGATAAAAAAAGAAACGGAACAATTAAAAATAGAAAAATTAAACACTAAGTTAGATAATGTTAAAATAGATAAGCAGCAAATGATAGATAATCTTATAGCAATAAGAAGTTATATTATAAACAATAATAACACAAATAATCAAATAAATGATTCAATAATAAATATAGTAGAAATAACAAGAAACAATAATGTAAAGAAAAGAAAATTAGTAAATCAAAATAATTTAAATCAAAGATAAATACAAAATCATAAAATAGAAAGGATGATAATTAAATGGAAAAAAATAATAAAGAATTACTAATAGGCATAATTGCAGGAATTTCAACATCAATGACAATAACACCTTCGGTAAATATAGTATGGGAAGGCTCTGTAGGAGTACCAATATCTAAAAGTAGTGATGAAGGATATGCTGATTTAGGTGCTATTGTAGCTTCTGCTATAAGCATAGGGACAGCCGTTGATGCCTCTTCTGGACCTGATATAATTGTTGAAACAAAAGATAGCAACGATTACGAAAAGGTAGAAGCAAGAGCACAGAGAATATATGATAAATTCAACAAAAATCATAATACTGATTATAAGCCAGCAGTTTTAATTGCCAACACTCCAGAACAAGCCAAGGCATTAACGGAAATATTTGATATGTTTGATTCGGAAGAGGACCTATATATATTTTTAACAGCATTACAAACAGTATTAGAGGAAATGGTAGAAGAAGAACAAAAAGAAAAAGTTAAAACAAAAAAATTAGAAAAATAAAAATTAAAATATTTAGGGGGAAAATAGTTTATGAATAACGAATACAATAAATATTGCAAAAATATATTTACTTCAGAACTTAAAAAAGAAAAATTAAATAATGTAAAATTAAAAGTAATACCATTAATTTTTTCAAATACATCTGGATACATCAGACCAAATATAGAAAAGTCAAGTTATGAATTGATAATAAATTCAAGCAACCATTCAGAAATGTCTGAAGAAAACAAAATGTTCTACACATATGTAACAATATGTCATGAAATAGAGCATATAAAAACATTTGAGAAGACAAAAAATAAAGATTTCTATGACTTTGAACATTTTGTTTCACTATTAGAATATATATCATTTTTAGAGGAAAATAATTTATCATATGATAATATTAATTTAGGAATAAAATCAAGACAGCTAATAATGAAGTCATTGAAAAGAAATTATAATATATCAACAAATGAATTGAAATGTTCACTTATAGGATATGAAAAAGCAAAAGAAGCTAATGTAAGTAAACCAAGCAAAAATATAAATATAATAATAGAATCACTAAGATTTTTAAACCAAAATATGGAATTGTGCTATAACAAAAACGAAGTGCCAGTAGATAAGTTTGCCCTATATTTATCTAAGACATGTAACTATGTAAAAAAATATCCAAAAATACTTGAAGACTACAAAATTTTATTAAATTTCTTTGATACCAAAGGAAGATTAAAAGAAATATATGAGGTATATTCAAGCATTGATGATAAAAATAAAAAATTTTATGATGAGTATATTATTAAACTTTTATCAGTAATAAAACCAAATGAAGCATTTTCACAGTCTTTAAATGATAATGTATATAAGAAATACATAGAAGAATTAATAGATGAATATAATAAAAAAGTCATGTATTATTATCAAAATATACAACTAGGAACAATATTTATTGAAAATGAAAAATATCTTTATGAAAATTTAAAAATTTTGCTGGAAAGAATTAAAAGACTGAATAAAATGAGTAATGATTTCAATTTAAATAAAAGAACAGGTATAATATTATAAACGCTAAATTAGAAGAATAAATTAAAAGAAATAATGAATAAAAATTATTTCTTTTTTTATCTATCTATGCTATAATTAGATTATAGTAAATTCTTATGCCCAAAAGGAGTTGTAATATTATGAAAAATAAAATATTAATGATAAGTACATTTTTCCTATCGTTTGTTATACTAATTGGCAGTGTTAATGCTACCTGTCAAGAATTAACTTGCGTATATCCAAAAGGTACTACTCAGCAGGCAGTCAAAATTGTACAAGACAAAGAATGTAGTTTATCTTTATATAGAGCAAATAATACACTAGACAGTGATAGTCCATCATGGACTAAATTTGAACTACCAACAGAAAAAATTAATTTTAAATATATTACTATAAATGAAAACATGCAACCAACAAAAAATTATTATAACGAAGAAGATAATACATTATTGTCATGTCCAACTTGCCTAAATTACAATAACAATATAATCTCAAAAAAAATAGAAACATATAATAAAGATGATGGTGATAAAAAATGTAAAAATGGTTTTGTTCTATTACAGCAATCATCAGAGGAATCAAAAACGCCAGAACAAATATCGGGAGAAAAAGACAAAAGTGTTATAGATAAAGTAAATGAATATAAAATGAATTATTGCAAATATAGTATTTATAAGGATTCTTCTTATGTAGAATCAGATGAAGGTACAGTAGAACTATATTATAATGAGACTTCTTTTCATTTTAGTGATGGGTATGATATAAAGTTTACTATTGAAGATATAATTTCTAGTAACGATGGCTCTTGCCCACATAATTTGTACTCATCTTATGCAACGTTAAAAGAAACATTTTGGGTAAATGACCCGGGAAAACTAAATAGAAACAGAGTGTGGACTCTTACAAGTATTGAACGTTATAATAATAACAGTGGTAATAATAAGACGCCTCCTGCGCCAACAAACTCGTGTGAATTATTTTCAGACGATGCGATAAAAATAATTGATGACGTGATGAAGGTTATTAGAATAGCAGTTCCGATTCTACTAGTAGTTTTGGGGATGACAGACTTTCTTAGAGCAACCTTTAGCGACAATGAAGATAATATGAAAAAAGATAGGGATAGATTTATAAAAAGAATAATAGCGGCAATTATAGTCTTTATTGTACCGATTTTTGTAAATTTAGTACTAAATATTGCAAATACCGTCTGGGGTAGTATCAATAAAGAAACATGTATAAAATAAAGGAGGTATAAGATGTATATATTAAGCATAACGCAGGATATAGTTGATGCTGCAAGAACACTTGCCTTATTTTTCTGTGAGATAATATATAGTTTAATATGCTTTTGCTTTGATATATTTAATGGATTCGGAAAAGTAAGATTAGATATCGATGCATCAGCAATTTTTCAGCGAGTAGAACTTGTGTTGGGATTATTTATGGTGTTTAGGTTAACATTTGCGGCCATTGAATACTTAATCAATCCAGACAGCATGATGGATAAAGAAAAAGGAATAGGAAACATTATAAAAAAAGTGCTAATTGTAATAATTTTATTAGGAAGCACAGGATTTCTATTTAATGAAGCTTATAAACTTCAAGATGAACTGATAGATAGCCAAGTGATAGAAAAAATAATATTACCAGATTTTACTTTTAATGAAGGGCAAGATGTTGGTAGTAATGGCGATCAAATTGCTTGGTATACCTTTAGTCAATTTTATTCACAAGTCGGGGAGACAAATGAATGTGGAAATGGCCATATGAGCATTTTAAAAGATGAATTCTATGGCGAGCACAATTTTAATATAGCATATAAATGTCTTAACGAGAAAAATTCAAAGAAATATATAATTGATTTTAACGGTGTTGTAGCACTTCTCTGCGGTGGCATACTTCTTTGGATTATAGTTGTATATACAGTACAATTAGGTGTAAGAGTGATTCAATTGGCATATTTGGAAATAATTGCTCCTATACCAATTATGATGTATTTGATGCCAAAAGGAGAAGATAAAGTAAAAAAATGGGCCAAGCAATGTTTAAGTACATTTTTAGACTTTTTTATAAGAGTTGCAATATTAGACTTCATTATATTGGTTAGCTCATCCCTAATTTCATCAAAGTCTAACTTGGCTGCTAATTTTGAGGCAACATCAAAGTGGGGTGTTGGATATATCACGGTAATCATGATAATAGCCTTATTCACATTTGCTAAAAAAGTACCAAACTTATTAAAAGAAATATTCCCATCTACTGGAAGTACTGGATTTGACTTTGGATTACATGGTAAGTCGGCTAAACAACTCGGAACATTTGCAGGAGGAGCTGTTGCTGGAGGAATAGGTGGATTGGCAACGGGTATCAAATATGGTAAAGGGACAGCTGGGGGAAGATTAGGCGGTGCTATAACTGGATTAGCAAGAGGAACACTTGGAGGAGCAAAATTCAAGGGCAATGCTTTTGCTAATGCTGGTAAAGGTATGGCAAATCAAAGAGTGGCAATGCAAAGAGCATACAATAGAAATAATGATGGCTCAGACTTCTGGGGAAGAACCATTGGAGCAGGTGATGCTGCCAGAACTAAAGCAGCATTTGATGAAGAATTATCATTTTATGATGCTTATACCAAAAATGCCGATCTAGTTGATAGTGAATTAGCCAAAAATGCGAATGTAAAAGCAATTTTAGCTGAACAGCAAGCATTAATGTCAAGAGGCGAAAGTGGTGGCCCAATTCCAACAGCTGCAGAAATAGCATCCATGGATAGTAGGGTTAAAGCTGTAAAACAAACTGCTTTGCAGAATGAGATGAATAGACGAGGAACAGCTGATGAAAATAAAGTACTTATAGCTGCTTTAGACAATGCCGAAGCAATGCGCAAAAAGGCAGTTAAAAGCAATTATGCTGGATTTGAAAAATATCATGAAACA
>OGXM01000655.1_pt1 | contig 22290 bp, 9 predicted proteins | sample 1576271 | NCBI WGS metagenome assembly OGXM01 (sample SAMEA3541579, study PRJEB24748) | human gut metagenome | biome: human gut; feature: human-associated habitat; material: faeces | place: China | collected 2012 | reverse complement strand
AATTCAATGGAAGAGTGATTCCGGGGCAGCCGTCTACAAAGTCAGGGAAAGCCTACAAAGAATTCTATTATTCTTCAGCGCAGGTCAAAGTAGATGATATGAGCAATGTCAATGATGTGGCAAAACAGATCCGCGAGATGGGATATAATGTAGAGACGAATGTTGAATATATGGACAGCATGAAAAAGCAGATGGCAGTGATCCAGGCAGTACTTGGTGGAATCGGAGCCATTTCCCTGATTGTTGCAGCAATCGGAATTGCAAATACGATGATGATGTCCATAACCGAGCGCACGAAGGAGATAGGCATACTGAAGGTCATAGGCACCTCGCTTGGCAGCATCTCTGGCATGTTTTTGATAGAGGCGCTGATACTGGGCATATTGGGCGGCATATTCGGCCTTGGGCTGAGCTACATAGCGCAAAAAGTGCTTCCCATAATGTTTGAAAATATGCAGGTGCGCAGCATAATCCCGGCGTGGCTTGCCGTGGCGGGCGTTGCGTTTTCCGGCGTGGTTGCGCTGATAGCGGCCATACTCCCTGCCCGCCGCGCGATGCGCATAAGCCCGAACGCAGCCATACGGACGGAGTGATGCATATGAGAAAGCTTTTACCTATTATATTGGCATTCATGCTTATGCTTACCGGATGCGGGAGGGGAGAAGAAGGCATTGTGCAGATACTGGAGGACGAACAAACCCTGCAAAGTGCTGCGCAGCCCGAGGAACAGCTTATCGAGCGCCGCATAGAGATGACCGGAGATATTTCGCAGCCGGGCACCATGGCCATAATGTGCAGCGAAGGATACTGGCGCACATGGCGCGTGGAAACGGCCGACCAAAACGGCGAAGTGAAAGAATACCGATACGAAATCGAAAGCATGCTTCTGCAGGGTGCGGAGCCATCCGCCGTGCCGGTAACGATAACGTTCAACGGCAATATGCTTAAGGTGGAGAGCGAGGCGATAGCAATGGAGTCGCCCATGCAGCTTATGCTTAACATTGATGACGGCAAGGAACTGACGTTCAGTGTGGTGCATGACAGTGAAGAGGAGAACTTCACCGTGCGTCCGACTGACGAAAAAAAGTAGATAAACGTTGAGGTATACGTTTTTATCACAATAACAGGAGGAGAAAATGAAACGCACAAGAACTAATGCAAAGCTGTTGGCGCTTATATTGGCGCTGGTGTTTGCGTTTGAGCTGCTGCCCGCGCATATGGCGAGCGCGGCGGAAAACATCAGCAAATGGCCCGCGCTTACGAACGAAAGCGGCTGGATGACGACGAGCAGCTATATTCAAACCAGTTCAATAACCAGCGATGAATATCCCGGCGTCGGCAACATGATGCTGAAAAGCGCCGGTGATGACAACAACAGCCTTATAAAAAAGGTGCAGATACCCGGGCTTGACCCAAGCGCACCGATAGAAAAATATAATCTTACGCTTAGCGTGACGCATCTTGCTGCTGATCGCAAAGAGGCAGGCGCGGCGGAGGGCGTGTATGAAACGATAAAGCTGCCGCGCGCGAATTATTATTACCCGCAGCGCGTGATGCTGCGTGCGCAAAACGGCAGGGAATGCCCCATATACATAGTCGCAATTCCCGAACAGCACAGCTATAAGGATGAAAAGTTCGATTACTCCGAAGTAATAGACCTTATGCTTGAGCTGGACGTGCGCACACAGGCCCTCCTGAGCGAGCTGAAGAGCACCAATACGGCGGAAGCAGGCGGATACTATCCTGATATGCAGGAAGCCATCTATAAAATGAATAACGATATAGCCACTTCCGGCCTGTATATGTATTGGCGGCATGCCGGGATTGACTTCAAAACAAAAATGGAAGAGATGTTTGAAGCCAAGAACAGGCATACCGATCTTAGCCCCGAGCAGTGCAAATACGTACTTACCACCATGGCCCAAGAATGGCTGGACTATTGCAGTGAACGTATTAAGCAGCCCGAAATAGCATCGCTGCGCGTGCTTGGCGCGGAAGCCGTAAAGACCGGCACTAACGAATTTACGCTGAGCCTGCCAGCGGGGACGGATCTTAGCAGCGCAGAAAGCACGCTGGAAATAGAGTTCATAGGCAGAGCGAAAGCAATAGTGGATGGCAAATGGGCCAACGGCCAAACGCTGTTCATTGAATGCACTGCATGGGATCAGGCCACAGGCGTTGAATTCAGCAGCATAAAGAATATGTACCGCCTGAAGCTGACCACGGGCGAGCCCACGGTAAGCGTCAGGTACTTTGCCGTAAACGACAGGGTCGCCACTATAGACGAAGCGGCAGGCTCTATATCGCTCAACCTTGATACAGCATGGGATTGGGAACAGACTCCCGTTGTGGAATGCTCCGGCAGCGGATATGAATTCCTTGATGAAAACGGCGCAGTAGTGGCGGCGGATGCGGAAGGCAAAACAGACCTTAGCGCGGTAAAGACGCTGCGCATCGTGCTTAACATAGCCGGCGGCGAATACACGAAGGATTATGCGCTTAACATAACCCGCGGCAATTCCGCAGAATGCGAGCTTAAAGCCTACTCCGTAGGCATAGAAAACGAAAAGGTTGAAATAAGCGGCACAAATGTGACCGTAACAATACCGTTTGACACGGATTGGAGCACGTTGAAGGCCGAATATACCATATCCTACGACGCGACCATAAAGGCGACCGCAGAGGAAGATTTTGAAAAATCCGAAGCGAAGCCCATAGTTTACCGCGTAACGGCGCAGGACGGCAAAACATATAAAGATTACAGCGTTGTGGTCAAAAAGGAGAAGGGTTCTGGCGAATGTAAGCTGGTATCCTTTAAGTATGGCGCGGTTGCCGGCAGGATAGATCACGACAAAGGCACCATAACCATGACCCTGCCTGCGGGCTCGAATACAACGTTCGCTCCGAATATTACAATATCCGAATTTGCGACCATAATGCCCGAAATTGGCGCGGCGCAGGATTTCTCCCGCCCCGTTACATACACCGTAAAGGCGCAGGACGGTACGGAAAAGAAATACAGCGTTACAGTTACTGTTTCCGCCCCGCAGGATAATCCTGACAGGGAAAAGCTCCAGAACCTGCTCAACGGCATAATATCCTCCTATAAGTCCAAGGCGAGCCTTAGCAGCTGGGAGCAGATGGACCTTGGCATTTATGCCAACCCCGAGCAGGGCAGCACCACGCAGTATATAGACCTGGCGGAATGGGCGAAGAACTGGAAAGTGACCGCTTCCACCATGGATACGGTAGTCGAGCGCAACATAATCGCCCTGACCGCGAACGGCTACGATTGCTCTAATCTGGCTAAGTACAATAACGGCGAACCGTTTGTGAACAGCAGTGGAGAACAGATAGACAACCTGTTTGACGACCTTGAACGCGTGCAGACATACGGCATGATGGGCGATGCGTTTGCGCTTATAGCGCTGGACATGGGCAATTACACCGTGCCTGAAGGTTCAAGGTATTCAAGGAACAGTATACTCAGCAGGATAACAGGCAGCGGCAAGCTTATAACCGGTACAGAGGTGGACATGGGCGCAATGAACATGTATGCCATAGCGCCTTATGTTGACGACCCCGTGTATGGCGATAAGGTAAAGAGCCTTATACAGGAAGGCATAGAGAGCATTGCCAAGGCCATGAATCCAGACTTTACTTTCACATACAGCGGCTTTGCCAACAGCGAATCCACGTCCCAGGTAATATGCGCGCTGTGCGCATGCGGCGTTGACCCGTATACCGACCCGCGCTTTGGCGACGGAAAGACCAACATAGTTACCCAGTGGGTGGATAAGTTCGCCTGGGCCGGCGGCTTCAAACACGTTGTATCCGAAACGCAGCCCAACAGTATGGCTACCGAACAGGGTTGCTACGCGCTCGAATGGTATCTCGGGTTCCTTGAACGCGGCGGCGCGGGCAAGGCATACCATATGTATTACAACCGTTATAACTTCGCAAAGACCCTCTCTGCCGAGGCAAACATCCTCTCCTTTGCAATAGATGGGCAGAATGGCGAAATAACTGAAGGCGAGCGCAGCACGATCGCCGTTACCGTGCCGAATGGCATGCCGCTCGACAGCATCACGCCCGAAATGGTTTTGTCCGCGCATTCAAAGCTTATCGTTCCCGAACTGCCGGTAAAGCTGGTGGCGGGTACTGAGCAGCCGTTTGTGGTGCAAGCATCCAACGGAAAGACCACCAAGACATATTATGTCACCGTTACCTACGGCAACGTGGACGCCACGGGCGCGGATATACCTGCGGACGGCATAACGCTTGAGGACGCGAACAGGCGCGCTCTCAACATTGTTGAACGAAAGGTAACGAACACCGCGGACGGCACGGATATAGTGCTGATAATAAACAACACGGTGGATCTGACCAAGCTGCGCATAAAGGGCGAAGCGTCCTACGGCGCGGAGGTAACACCGGTGCTGGACGGCAAAAAGACAATGGATCTTTCAGATTTTGCGGAGTTTACCGTTGTGTCCGGCGACAAAAAGACCACCAATAAGGTGCGCGTAAAGGTAATGATAGCCGCGCAGGCGGAAATGCTTACATTCCGCGTACAGGCGGACGGAACATGGTACAGCGGCGTTATAGATAACGACAACAACACCATAACCGTTTCCGGCGTGGACGACAGCGCGCTCACTACCACCCTGCTTACTGCGGAAGCCACGTTCACGGCGGGCAGCAAATGCTCCCCCTCGTCCGGCGCGGCGGTGGACTTCTCCAACGTTGTTGAATATACCCTCACCGGTACAGACGCGCTTGCAGGCCGCACATATAAGGTGAAGGTGCTCAATAAAAACGGCAGCCTGATAACCGCCGGCGGCAGCACGCCCGTAAGTTCGGATGCCATGATAACCGGCTTCAACGTGCTGAGCGCGGAAGGCGTTATAAACCACGGCGCGGGCACAATCGTCATAACCCTGCCTTACGGCACAAACGTTACGGCAGTCGCGCCTATAGTCACCGTCAGCGCTGGGGCGAGCGTAACGCCCGGCTCTTACCAGATGGTGAACCTGTCCGTTCCAGTTGTATACACGGTGGTGAACGGTAAAACGACCAAGCAATACACGGTAAGCGTTGTATATCAGCGCAGCGTTGCGGATCAGCTTTGGGACAAGATGGCTGAAGAAGGCAACAACTCCGTTAAGGATCACCAGGTGAGCCACGACCCGCACGGCCTGCCGGGCGGATACGGTTCATATTGGGATTCCTCTAAGGGATATAACCACTGGTGTGGCAGTTCCGGTTGGGGCAATCTTGGCACGGGCTGGGGCAGCACCGGCACGGGCAGGGCATGGAACAGCTCCCGCGCCGAATGGACCGATGTACTTGATTGATAATGTATTCAATGCGGAAGAGTTGAAATACACGGAGGAAAACATATGAAAGCTAAAAAACTGTTGTCCCTTCTGCTGGCACTTATAATGTGCGCGGGCCTTGTGCCTGCGCAGGTGCTGGCGGCGGGAAACAAGACCATCGTAATAAATACCGATGGCGTGGAAAACGGCACCGTGGAGATAGTATCCATACCGGACGACGCCACGCAGGACGGCAATAAGATTACCGGCCTTACGGCGAAAACGGGGTTCATAACGATTAAGGCCACGCCCAAGGAAGGCTACGAGTTCATTAACTGGACAGCCAGGTTTACTATGAACAACGGCAAAACATGGGTGCCTAAAACCACACCTAATGCACATTACGTTCTTAAAAGCGGAAACACGTTTGGTTCCAATCCGCTGGAGATCGCACCGGGCTCAGTAGGCAGCGCTAAAGCCTACCTTGAGTTAACGCCTAACTTTGGCAAACCGCTCAAGCTGGCCATTGAATCGAGCGACCCTGAAATGGGAGAGGTTGTGCTGGGCCCGAACACGGGCAAGCAGCTCACCGAAAAAACCGAAAAGGGCTACGTCGGCAGCTATACCGCGGGCAACGTGGAAATAGGCTACCGGCTGAAGGACAGCGAAAAGTACCAGTTCGTGGGCTGGACAATACGCTATACCAACGGCGAAAGCGGCATAGTTGACGATCTTGACGTATACCATTATCATGACCTTAACATGGCCAAAACCACGACATGGCCATATGATAAGAATCCTTGGAGTACTGACGAGACCGTTGTCGGAAACACCGTGCGCGACCTTATTGACACCAATAAGAAGGGCATAAAGCACGACGCTACAATAACCGCCGTGTTTAACGACAAAACTTCGCCAAACTATGCGTTGCAGGATAGTTACTGGAATATTAGAATGCATGTAATATTCCAGACTCAGACTATCTATTACCCCACTATAACCGGATGGGACAACACCACAAACGAAGTGGTTGTGGAGTTTAATGATATTCCGGCGGCTGATGTACTTAAAAGCGCCAATGAATGTTCTATATTCATGCCTATAGGCAAAAGCGGTAACACTGGCAAAACTGCGCCCGGGCTGGCAATAAATTTTACGGATGATGCTCCGAAGTATACCTATAAGGATGAGAATAAGCTGGAATATGGGTTTGGCCGATACACGATTAATGATTTTGCCGATGTATACGAAATACATTTCAACGTGCTTGATAACAACGGCAATACCAAGCCCGGCGTTATAAGGCTGAACCTTAAAAACAGGGGCAGGCTCACCGCCGAACACGGCGCTGTGCAGTACCTTGGCAAGCAGTATGAAAACGGCAGCGTAATAGACTTTATCACCGATAGCGATGGCGAGGCCACCATGACCGCCGTGCCGGAAGAAGGCTACAAGCTGCTCAAATGGATAATAAACGGCGCCGAATATCCCGCCAACGGCAACGACATAACTTTTGCCGTGCCGGAAAGCACGTTTGATATTCAGGCCGTGTTTGCCGCGCCCGAATTTGTGGTCGCGGGCAAAACTCCCCGCTTTGACATAAGGGATAACCTGCTTACGCTCACCCCGTTTGTCGATCTGGCGACGGAAGGCACCGTGACCGGCTGGTCTAACGATACGGACGAACAGGTGGTCGTAACGTTCAATAACGTAGGCACGCTGCCCCAGTACGTTGCCGCGTATTATAAGCTGAACAGCGATTCCTATGCGCCCGACGGAACATCGCTTTCCTTCGGCGGCAGGGAGACCGGAGACAAAGGCTCATGGCTCAGCTGGAGCAGGTATTACTATACCCAGCTTAATGCGGACGATTACGAAATACCCTTTACCATTACCGATAAGAACGGCTTTGTAAAGCGCGGCGTGATACGCTTCGAGCGCGACGGCAAGGCCGGCATAGAAGCCGAACACGGCAGCGTTATATATAACGATACCGAATATACCAACGGCCAAACCATAGACGTTGCCGCGGGCGAAATAACCCTTCAGGCCAAGGCGGACGAAGGCTATGCTTTCGCGGGCTGGGAAATAGGCGGCAAGGAATATTCCAATAACCCACTGACCATTGAAGCGGACAGCAAGTTCTTCATTATCAAGGCCAAGTTCGCCAAGCTTGTTACCGTAAGCACGGGCGAAGGCATAGTTTCCGAAGGCGTGTCCAGGTTTGCGGACGACGAAACCGCTGAAAGCAAAACCGTTGCCGCGGGCGAAAGCGTAAGCTTAACCAACGTGCCCGGCGAAAAGAGCAAGTTCGCCAGGTGGCATGTTGATTACGAAAAGGCGGAAGGCAAGTTCATGCCCGCCGAAGAAGGCCGCCATTATACCCTTGGCGAGGGCGCAAGTTATACCGACGGCACCATTACCATAGTTACCAAGGAATATAACATTAAGGTATATCCCGAATTTGAGCGGACTTACAGCATAACCCTGCAGCAGGCGGAAGGCGGTAAGGCGAGCTTCGCCGAACCCGTAATCGCCATAGGCAAGGATGCCGTATCCGGTCTTACCAAGGATTCCGCCGCTGTAACGTGGGAGCTTGAAAGCACCGAAACCGGCTACAAGTTCACTAAATGGGGCATAGAATACTTTAACACCGACAAAAACGAATGGGTAACCGACCCGACGGGAAGCGGCTCGTATGTAAGGTTCGATTACTGGACTCCCGTAAACGGCGACGGACGCCAGCTGACTACGATGTCCGCACAGGTTACGAAGTACGATCTGCGCATAACTCCGCAGTTCTCCAAGGGACTCACCATTGAGCTGGTGGCGGACCCTGCCGCGGGCGGCAAGGTGGAAGCGAGCGGCGACACTGACGGTTACTTCTATACGAACGACATGGCCTTTGTGACCGCGACCGCAAATGACGGATACGAGTTCAACGGCTGGACTGTGGAATACAAGCAGGAGGACGGCACCTACGCGCCTGCCGAATTAGCTAAGCATTACAGCCCCTTTGGCAGCCTTGACGATGCGGATTTGGGCGTGAGGATGAAAGATTACAGTCTCCGCTTCACAGCCAAGTTCACCAAGCAGCTCTATGTGGAGCTTGCTCAGGGCGAGCACGGTACGGCGGAGTTCGTAGGCGTAACGCCGGACGCGGACAACCGCGTGTATGGGCCGGACGACAGCACCGGCAACATAGTTGCAACCGTTAAGGCCACGCCGGAAGAAGGGTATGCCTTTGGCGGATGGACTATATTGAATGCAGACACCGGTAAGAAAGCTGTCGGCCTTATGGGCAAGAAGTACATAAATTATGTCCTTGCAGATGGCGAAAGCGCGGCGAGCAATCCGCTGAACATAGGCTTCTCAAACAATAGCAATGCTAACTTCCACATTAATCTGAAGTTGGTGCCTGTGTTTAACGAAGCAAAGGAAATAATAATAGTGAGCGACAACCCTGAGTACGGCACGGTAACGCCCGATGGTTCAACCCAAATAAGCTTGGGCGGCTTACTTGATATAACCGCCAAGCCCGCCGAAGGATGCATGTTCATGGGCTGGGAGGTTGTATATGCAGACGGCAGCAGCTTTAGCAGTGATAAAGACCGCGGCAATGTTTACGGGCTTAAAACTTCGCTGAATAATACCGCCGGCGAAACCAACACCATTAAGCTTTATAATGGCGAAAAGGTGCTTAAGGTAATAGGCCACTTTGTCAAGGCGGGCGACCCGAACTTTGTCGTATACAACTGGAATGGTATAAAGGGCATAATGGGACTGCCTGACTTCGCATTCAGGCAGAATCCGCCGATAGCAAGCAATTCCATCATTGGCTGGAATAACAACACGGATGAAGAAATCGTGGTCACGTTTAACACAGCCGCTGTGGAAGGCAGCATGGGCATAGGTACCACATACAGCAATGGCTCCGTGCTTCAGGTGGCACCCGGCGTCAAGTTTGACTTTGGCGAAGGTACATATACTATGGCCGGACCCAACGTGGTATATATGAAGGAAATTACCGAGGAAGAAGCCGCAACGCTGTACGAACTGCCGTTCACCGCGACCGATGCCAACGGCAACGTGAAGAAGGGCGTTATACGCTTCGCCCCCGCACGCCGCGCGCTGATAGAGGCCGAAAACGGCGCCGTGTCCTATAACGATGCGACCTACGCCGCGGGCAGCATAATAGACTTCCCTGCGGGCGAAGCCACCATCACCGCCGCTGCCAACGAAGGCTATGCCTTCGCAGGTTGGGAGATAGAAGGCGTTGAACTGAGTGAAGAGCAGGCCAAGAGCGAAACCATCACCTTCAACGTGCCTGAAAAGTTTTTCACCATAAAGGCGAGGTTTGAGGTTGAAAACAAGGTCAACGTAACGCTGAGCGTAAACGAGGCAACATACGGCACGCTGACGAGCGAAAGCAACCTTACCGGCCTGAAGAAGGGCGATAAGGTGGAGCTGGTCGCCGCGCGCAACCCCGATGGCTACGAGGACTTCCTGCTTTGGCACATAAGCGGCAAGGAAGGCACAGACTATACAATAGATAACGATCCCGAAGTACCCGGCAAGGCCACGCTGACCGTGCTCGGCACGAAGGACATATCCGTAATGGCTGTATTCCGCGGCAAAGTCGTAGGCTTGCAGACCAGCGGCAGGAAGTATGCCATTATGCCCGTAAAGCATGGGCAGAAGCTGATAATAACCTACCTCGGGCCTCAGGACCAGAAGGTAGGCGTTACGGAAGTAACGGGCTGGAACAATAACCCCAACGAGCCGCTTACCGTTACAATAAAGCTTACCGATAAGCCTACCGGCAACGGTAATGCCGAACTGGTCGTGCTGAAGAAGTTCATGGGCATGATGTATGCCAACATTCCTGACATACTTGCACCGGGCGCGTCGTATGTGTTCCCCGGCACGGTGGACAACGCTAAAGGAACATCTGTAGTAGGCATGATGCGCTTGCAGTTTGTCGATGAAGATTGGGGCTGGACAACGTATCATTTCAGCATAGTTGACGAAAGCGGCAGCGTGCTGAAGAACGGCATAGTCGAGTTTGAGTACAATGGACTTGCCAAGATAGAAGCCGAGAACGGCGCGGTAGAGTTCGACGGCACTAAGTATAATAACGGCGAAAAGGTGTACCTTGGTACAGATTCCGCCACCATCACCGCCGCCGCCAACGAAGGCTATGCTTTCGCGGGTTGGGAGATAGAAGGCGTTGAACTGAGTGAAGAGCAGGCCAAGAGCGAGACTCTCACCTTCACCGTGCCGGAGAAGTTCTTCACCATAAAGGCGAAGTTTGAGGCGGATACCACCCCCGGCATAAAGGTGACCGTGAAGAGCGAGAACACCGCCAAGGGTTCCGCCGCCGCAACGACCGACGGGCTGGATAACTTTAAGCCCAACGGCACAAGCATAATAGAGCTGAGCGCCACCCCCGCCGCCAACTGCACGCTGGTCGGCTGGACAGTGACGGATACCGCAAGCGGTGAATACCTTGACAAGAGCCTTTATACCCTGTATGAAGAAGGCGAAAACAAGCTGCTGCTGGCAAAGGGCGTTGATAAGGATGTTACCGTTACCGCATACTTTGCCAACTCCACCGAAGGCGTGTTCGTGATGCCCGGCGAGCGCCTGCCCGCGTTTACCATAACCGGCAAGGACGGCACGGTGTACACCGGCGCGATAGAAAATTGGGACAATAATACATATAACGAGATAGTCGTAACGTTCTCCGGCTTCGGCACAAGCGACATACTTGGTCAGGATATGCTGATAACCCTCAGCAACGGCAGCAGTGATGTGCTTGCCCCGACAGACCTTGTTATGAAGCGTACCGATGCGGGCAACGGCAAGGAAGAGGTCGTTCGCCATGAGAACGGCGGTAAGGTGTATTACAGCCTTAGCGGCTATCAGCGCGAATCCAGAATACCCTTCACCTTTACCGACAGGAACGGCAACGTGAAGAAGGGCACAATAAAGCTGAACCTTGATTACCGCGCGGAAGTGTACATCGTCGGCTTCTGCCAGCCGTCAGGCGACAGACTCGGCGGATACGTGCTCTATAATGGCAACAAGTATTACAGCGGCGACGTTATCCCCTTCGAGCCCGATGCGGAAGGCTACGTTACCATAACCGCCGTGCCGGAGGAGAAATTCGCCAATATAGAATACGTGTTCAAGAATTGGAAGATGGACACGGTGGAGCTGACCGCGGACGAGGTTTATGCCAACCCGCTCAAGTTCAAACCTTCCAAGGAATACTGCGTGATACAGCCGCAGTTCGCGGGCGACGGCCGCCTTGTGGTGGTGACCGATGCCGAAAACGGCCACGCCGAAATTAAGAAGAACGGTGAATTGGTAGAAGGCGGCGAAGCCAACGGCATTGCTTACGGCACGGATAAGCTGAGCGTGGAAGCTATACCGAATGACGGCTATGTGTTCGTAAGGTGGCAGGTGGAGATGAATAATTCCATCACCGATCCGGATCTATGGGTAGGCGAGAAGTTCACCGAAGAGGAACAAGCAAGGCTCCTTGCGCGCAATACTTCCCTCAGCGAAAGCGATATAAGGGAAGCCAAGCTGGACTTCACGCTTGAAGGCGGCATATATGCGCTGCGCCTTACGCCGCTGTTCGGACTGGACGCCAAGGGCGCGACCATAACGCTGGATAACAGCGAAAGCGAGAAGGGCACCATTTCCAGCGAGGACGACCTGACCGACGTGCGCTGGTACCTGCCCGCCGTTACCATAAAGGCCGAAAAGAAGGACGGTTACGAGTTCCAGGGCTGGACGGTCACGTCCACCGCAACGGGCAAGCGCCTGTATAACGGTAAGGACTACGAGATGGTTGAAGTGGACGAATACACAATGACTATCAGGCCGCTCAGGAGCAGCACGCAGGACATGACCGTTAAGGGCATATTCCTTGAATATCAGCCCGTGCACGGCACCGTTAAGGGCCATGGCTACGCCGTGGTTTACGAAGGCAAGGAGTACCGCGAGGGCGACGTGATAACCTTCCCCAACGGCAAGGGCATAGCCACGCTTGAATGGAAGCCGGACAATGCGAACGCTCACTTCGTATACTGGTTCTTCAGCAATTATGTGATGAACAACGAATCGGAAGCACGCAGACAGCCGAGGATAGACGTTCAGCTCCTTGAACGCGACTTCGAAATAAATGTTACTATGGGCTATCAGGTGAACTATCGCATAATGTGCGACGGCAAGGATATAACCCGCAGCGATGATTGGGCAAGTGCGGGCACAGCAAATATCTATGCGCTGCAGGGCCTTTATGGTTACAACCGCAGCAAGTACCCGACCATAGATGACGCGATAGACAATTACTCCGAAATTGCCAAAGCAGCCAGCCGCTCTTATGTTATTCCCGGGGACGGCGTGATATTCTGGTTAAATGAAAACTTCAGGCTCGGCGGGGCTATCAACGGCAGGATAAAGTATGTCTATGACAGCATTACCGTTGAGCCCGCCGCCGAAGAGATAGGCGTCACTAAGGAGCTGATAGATAAGCAGTATGGCGCGTATGAAGACAAGAGCGATGAATACCGCGTATGGGCGGCGTATGTAATGCCCGAAAGCGATATTACCATAGATATAAACATTCGCCGCATAGGCTACAGCCAGATCACCGCGCAGCCCAACAACACCGCCTACGGTTCCGTGACCATGTCTCCCGAATCAACCGGCGGGGACGGATATTACAGGGAAGGCATTTACCTGCGCATCAATGCCGCCGCAAAGAGCGGATACCGCTTCGTAAAATGGGAAGAAGCGCAGGGCAGCAGCTATCTCAGCGAAGAACAGAAACTGAGCAGCAGCCTTAATCTTAGGGTAGGCGTCGATTCCGCCGCGCTCACCGCCGTGTTTGAAGAGGATACCAACCCCATTGCGCAGGCGCTCAACCTGGTGGTTGACCCCGCGGGCAAGGCGAACGTGCTCGTGAACGGCGCTAAGGGAGTTACCGGCGCGTTTGAAGGCGAAAGCGTTACCGTGTCCCTTGGCGACTTGGATGATTATTACGAGTTTGACCATTGGGAAATAACCCGTGACAGCAGCGGCGAATCGCTTATAACCAGCGCTGCAAGCTACAGCGAATCCCTCACGTTCGTTATGCCGAACGGCTCGGTGACTGTTAAGGCCGTGCTTAATGCGAAGTCAGTCAACGTAGCTTGGAGGTTCATGATAAAGAAGGGCGAAAACACCTATGTTGGAAGCAGCGCCACTACGCCCTACATGGCCGATATAAGCATATGGAAGAACGGCGTGTATCAGGACCCGAACAGCAAGATAACCGTTGTTAAGGGGGACACCATAAGCTTTGAAGTTAAGCTTAAGGATCCGAACAAGTATATCCTTGAAAAGATATGGCTTGATTTGTCCGGAACAACGGCAAAGAACTACTATGACTATAAGGGCGAATACACGCTTACAAGCTGGAAGCATAACGGGAAGGCAATATATCAATTCCTGATAAATGTCGGCTTTGATATGAACGACGGCGACATACAGCGTTACAACCTGAACGTTGTGCAGCCCGCGTCCGGCGGCACGATAGAGTGCGACAGCGTATATCCCCTTGCGGACAGCGTAGTAAACCTGACCGCCAAGCCGGAGGAGAATTACAGGCTGAAGCGCTGGATAGTGACGGACGAATACAACAATGCCGTGGATGTTACCGTGGACGACAGCGACGCCAACAGCGCCAAGTTCACCATGCCCGCTGCGGACGTTACCGTAACGGCGGAGTTTGAACAGACCGATGCAAGCGGCGCGGAGATACTGGCCGTGGACATCCTTTCCGGCAAGGGCGGCGCGGTGATAGCGTCAGGTACGCTTGCGGGCGACGCATGGACAGTGGACCTGAGCGGCGTTATAGACAAGGCCACTGCGGACGGAATACCGCAGGGCACATCCGGACTGTATATGCGCATAACCGCAAACGAAGGCACGACCGTGGAGCAGGTCAATGCATTCACGGGCGACTGGTCGAATGGCGACATTGCGTGCTACATGCCGCTGAACCAGGGCGTTATATTCATAGCGCATAACGGTGAGCAGAGCAGGAATTACACCATTACGCTTGCTTATAGCGAACCCGGCGCGCCTGAGCTTTCAAACGGCTCTGCCGAGCGCATAAGCGACAAGGAAGCGAATATCAAGTTCACCTCAAGCGAAGGCGGAAGCTGCTACTATGTAGTGGTTGAGTCTGGCGCTGCCGAGCCCGCAATAGATACCGAAGGCAGGGGCATGAGCATATCCGCAGGTGAAAACACGCTGATGCTGACCAACCTTGCCAAGGGCGCGCGCGATATCTACATCGTTGTGAAGAACGCAAGCGGCGTAGCGAGCAAGCCCATGAAGATAGAGATTCCCGCGTTCAGCTCCGGCGAGGACGATGGTGAATATACCATAAGCGTAGCCGAACACGTCGGCGGCACGCTTACGCCCAGCAGGACAAGGGCAAATGAGGGCGACGAGGTGACCATAAGCATAAGCGCGGCGGACGGAATGCAGATGAAGGTCGGATCGCTGACCTATACCGAAGCTATTGAGAATGGCAAGACCGTTACCATAGAAAACGGCAAGTTCACCATGCCTGCCTGCGATGTAACGATATCCTGCCAGTGGGAGAGCACTGCGTCCCAGCCCACGGGCGGCGGCATAACCGGATTTGTTATAGACGGCATTCCAGGCACGATAGATGTCGGCGGAAACATTGTCGTTACCATGCCGTACAAGACCGACGTTACCGCGCTCAGGCCGGTGATAACGGGCGTGAACATAGCGGAGATGACCCCTGCCTCAAGCGAGGCTGTGGACTTCACTAAGCCCGTTATATACACCGTGACCCTCACCGACGGCACCGTGAAGCTGTACACCGTTACCGTGCAGCTGCATAATGCCGGCGCTGCCGATGAACTGTGGGATAAGCTTACCGATCCCAGCCAGACGCTGCCCTGGTGGAAGTACGCCGAGCAGCAGCGCAACAGCGGCTATTACCCCCGCTACTGGTAAGTCGCACAACCTAATCTAAGCTCCCGATAACCCCCCCGCCCGCCAAGGTTTTAACCCCGGTAAGCGGGGGTGAGTTTGTTAAAACACAATTGGCAAGCAATGCAATTGTTTATATACTTGCGAAAAAGCCTGTCAGGGAGAACCCTGAGACCCCGAACGGTTTTTGCAAAACCGGCTGCGCTCCGACGGAGCTTTTTGTTGCTGTTTCAGCATTATTATGCAGTTATAGCATTGACATGTTATCAATATTGGATTATCCTATAAGAAGAGAAAAAGCGGAGGAATATAATATTGAGTCAGATTGCGGCACGCATCCGCGCATTGCGGGAACAGGCTTTTTTTTCGCAGCAGCGGCTTTCAAAAGCATTGGGCATTGCCCAGTCCAGCCTTTGCCGCTACGAAACCGGCGAGACTGAACCTTCGGCTGCGGTTTTGCTGAAATACGCGGATTTCTTCGATGTCTCCATGGATTACATATTCGGCCGAACCGATGACCCGCACGGCGCTGCACCGGTTCGCAAAAGCGTGGACGAGCCGGAATTGGAACAGTTCATAGAGATGTGTTTCGACCCTAAGTCATCAGCAAACGCACGGCTGAAGGAAACGTTGAAGCAAATGATGAGGGAGGCTAAAGAGTGAGCAGGGAAGTAGCGCATAGTTTAGAACATTTTGACGAGGTCATCCATATCATCGACAATGCCCGCAGCCGCGCCATGAAAGCAGTCAATGCAGAGCTTATTCAAATGTATTGGGAAATCGGCGCTTGTGTCAGCGGCAGGGTGAAGGATGGCGGCTGGGGAAAAAGCGTGGTTGCAGATTTTTCCGAATTTCTGCAAGCGCATTATCCGGGGACAAGGGGATTTTCTGCACAGAACATCTGGCGTATGAAGCAGTTTTATGAGACTTATTGTGACAACAAAAAACTCTCACCACTGGTGAGAGAAATTCCATGGACAAGCAATCTGCTGATTATGACTGGCTGTAAAACCGATGAAGCGCGTGAGTTTTACCTTCGCCTGTGCATTGCAAACCGTTACACAAAACGTGAATTGGATCGTCAGATCGGCAGTATGCTGTATGAGCGGACGATGATCTCTCACGAAAAAACATAAGGATTTGCTTGCTGGGAACGGCGGACTTGCGGCTTTGCGCGATTCCTATGTGTTTGAATTTCTTGACCTTGAGGAACCGTACAAGGAAAAGGATTTGCGGCGTCAGATTGTCTCGCATCTGAAAGATTTCATTTTAGAGTTTGGACATGATTTCACTTTTGTTGGCGAAGAATACCGCGTTCAGGTTGGCAACACGGATTTCTTCATTGATCTGCTGTTCTATAACCGTGCATTGTCCTGCCTTGTTGCAATCGAATTGAAAATTGATACTTTCCGTCCTGAGCATCTGGGACAGCTCAATTTTTATTTGGAAGCACTTGACCGTGATGTAAAGAAGCCAAATGAAAATCCGAGCGTTGGCTTAGTCCTCTGTACCGGCAAGGATGATACCGTAGTCGAATATGCGCTCAGCAGGTCCATGTCTCCGACAATGGTCGCAGATTACACATTGCATCTGCCTGATAAAGCTATCCTGCAAAACAAGCTGCGTGAACTGACAGAGCTTGCGCTGGAAAGCGGCGAAGGCAACGAGGGTGATGAAGAATGAACGCTGTCATCTACGCCCGCTATTCTTCAGACAGCCAGCGCGAAGAATCCATTGAAGGTCAGCTCCGCGAGTGCCGGGAATATGCTGAACGCAACAATATGACCATCGTTGGAACGTATATTGACCGGGCATTATCTGCAAAAACGGCAGATCGACCGGAGTTCCAGCGCATGATCAAGGACAGCGCAAAAGAGCTGTTTGAGATTGTCCTTGTATGGAAGCTCGACCGTTTCTCCCGTGACCGCTATGACAGCGCACACTATAAACGGATTTTGAAAAAGAACGGCGTGAAGGTCGTATCCGTCAAGGAGAATATCTCCGACGGGCCGGAGGGCATCATCCTTGAATCCATGCTGGAGGGCTACGCCGAATATTACTCCGCTGAGCTGTCCGAGAAGATACAGCGCGGGCAGAAAGAGAACGCGCTCAAATGCAAAAACAACGGCGGAAATACGCCGCTGGGGTATGTGGTAGGCGCAGACGGTGTGCTTGCCGTCGATCCTCTGACCGCCCCGCTGGTAACGGAGATATTCACTCGTTATGACAGCGGCGAGAGCATCAGCGAGATCACGGCTTCGCTGAACGGACGTGGGCTGAAAACGAAAAAGGGCAAGGCATTCAAAATCGGAGGGATCAGTCTGATCCTCAAAAACAGGAAGTACATAGGCGAGTACCAGTATGGGAGCGTGATCATCCCCAAAGGAATCCCTGCAATCATTGACGATGACTTGTTTGACCGGGTGCAGCGGCGTATGGCGTTCAACAAAAAAGCCCCCGCCAAAGCCAAAGCGACGGAAGAATATCTGCTGACAACGAAGCTGTTCTGCGGAACTTGCGAACGGCTGATGGCCGGGGAAAGCGGCACCAGCAGCACAAAGGGCGTCAAACATTATTACTACAAATGCGGCGGTGCGAAGCGAAAGCTGGGCTGCAAGCGAAAAGCTGTCAGAAAGCATTGGATCGAACGGGCGGCAGTTCTTGTGACGGTGCAGCGCGTATTGCAGGACGATGAAATCAGCCGCATTGCGGAAGCAATCGTGGCCTTGCAGGAAAAGGAAGATACCTCGCTCCCCGCCATGCGCCAGCAGTTGACTGAATGTGAAAAAGCCATTGACAATATGCTCAACGCCATTCAGATGGGCGTGCTCACCGCCTCCACAAAGGAGCGGCTGGAGAAGCTGGAAATGCAGCGGGAAGATTTGAAGCTGTCCATATTGCAGGCACAGATGGCGAGGCCGCGCTACACGAAAGAGCAGGTAGTCAGTTGGATCAGCCGCTTCAAGTATGGCAACGTAGACGACCCGCAGTATCAGAAGCAGATCATCGACACGTTCATCAATTCCATCTATGTGTTTGACGATAAGCTGGTCTTTACCTACAACTTCAAGGACGGAACTGAAACGATCACACTTGCGGAAATTCAGGCGGCCTTCGGTTCGGATTTAACTCAAGTCGCTCCACCAAAAACCCTCCGAACCGATATGGTGCAGAGGGTTTTTTGTTATGTAACAGCACATCCGTCTCTTCTGTTCCTTGACAAAATTCGACTCTGTTCGTATTATAATTATTGTTGAATAAGCTGCGTTTGGTTAAGGAGAAGCGCACGCCGCAAATATGTAATTCGGTCAATGAATATTTTTCAATGATATTATAAGGAAGATTCATTTGTGAAAATAAACTACTTTGTGCATACGGAAATAGGCGACCGGCCCTGCAACGAGGACCGCTATGCCGTGAGCAAATGCCCGGCTGGGCTTTGCTTCGCGCTGGCGGATGGGCTTGGCGGGCTTGACCGCGGCGAAGTCGCGGCGGAGCTTGCCTGCAACGCCGTGGCAGAATATGCCCAGGCGCAGGCCGTTTTTTCCAGCGCCGCCGCGGAGCAGGCCTTCCTTCGGGCGCAGCAGGCGGTATTGGCGCGGCAAAAGGCGGAGCATAACGAAACGCAGATGAAAACCACGCTGAACATCGTTATGCTGGATAAGCAAAGCATGTATTGGGGGCACGTTGGGGATTCGCGTACATATTACGCCGAAAACGGTGTATTAAAGCGGCGCACGCTTGACCACAGCGTTACCCAGATGCTTTCCGCCATAGGGCAGGTGGAGGAGCGGGACATTCGTTTTCACGAGGACCGCAGCAGGCTGCTGCGCGTGCTGGGCACGCCGTGGGAAAAGCCGCAGGCGGAAATGGAGCAGCCCGTAGCGCTGCGCGGGAACATGCAGATATTGCTCTGTACCGATGGTTTTTGGGAATACATTACGGAAGAGCAGATACAGATTTGCCTTGAAGAATCCGACAATGCCCAAATATGGATGGAGAACATGCTGGAACTTATAAGCCGTAACGATCAGCATAGCGAGCGCGACAACCGCACCGCGATAACAATATGGATAGACGATGGGGAAGGGGATATAACGCAATGAGCGCAACCATGCTTTACGCCGCCGGTGAAGCCAAGCCGGCGCGCCTGTTTGCATGCGATGCCGGGCGCACGATGCGCACGGTGGATATAGGTCAGGGCATCACGCTCGGCCGCGCGGGCACGGGCATAGACGTAGACCTGCCGCTGAACAGCGGCATAGTATCAAAGCGCCACGGAAGGATAACTAAGCTTGACACGGGCTATTGCTACAGCGATACGGACAGCCTGAACGGCACGCATATAAACGGAATTCTCTACGGAAAAGACGGCGAAAGCAGCAGCTGTATACTCAACGACGGGGACATACTGCGCATAGACCGCAAAAATTTGGACCACCCGCATCACGAGGCCGTTGTAATGATATTTTCAACATCCTGGCAGGATGCCGAGTGGCAATCGGTCGAGCTGCGCGAGGATACCGGCAACATAAACATAGGCCGCACCACCGTTGCCCAGGAGGGCATAAAGATAGCCGATCCTGCGGTATCAAAAAAGCATGCAACGTTCATTCACGGCGTGCGCGGATGGTCAATAGTTGACCACGGCAGCACAAACGGCGTGTTCGTTAACGGCGAACGCATCGCCCAGCCGCGACCGCTTCATGCAATGGATGTTGTGCGCATAGTCAACACGCTGTTCATATTCCTTGGCGACAGGCTGCTTTATAACGCACCCGCCGTGCAGAAAAACCAACTTGCCATACATATTGAGGAGCGCAGCGTGCGCAACCTTTTCAAAAAACGCATACTGCTTGAAAATATAGATCTCAGCATTGACCCCGGGGACATGGTGCTTGTGCTTGGCGGCTCGGGCGCGGGCAAAACGACCTTTTTCAACGCCGTGATGGGCTACGAAAAGGCCCGCGGCAAAATAGTTCATGACGGGCGCGATATATATAAAGAATACGCGCAGATGAAGTATGAAATAGGCTTCGTGCCGCAGCAGGATCTTCTGCGCGATGATGACACCGTGTATCATACCCTTGACAACGCGGCGCAGATGAAAATGCCTGCCGATACCGCAAACGACGCCCGCCAGGCGCGCATAGATCAGGTGCTTGAAATGCTGGGCCTTCAGCGGGAGCGCGATTCGCTCGTTAAAAAGCTGAGCGGCGGGCAGAAGAAGCGGCTGAACATAGCGGTGGAGTTCATTGCGGACCCAAGCCTTTTCTTCCTGGACGAGCCCGATTCCGGCCTTGACGGCATAATGGCGGCGGGGCTTATGCAAAACCTGCGCGTTATAGCGGACGAAGGCAAAATAGTAATGGTCATAACCCATGCGCCGGATCGCGTTGCCCATCTGTTCGATAAGGTGATAGTGCTTGCCAAAAGCGCAAAGACGAACAGCGGACATCTGGCCTTCTACGGCTCCATTGACGCGGCGAAGGAGTTCTTCGATACCGATTCGATGGAGGGCATTGTTAAGCGCATAAACCGCCCCGATGAAAACGGGGACGGTTTATCCGATTTCTATATTGAAAAATATGAAAAGTATATAGGAGAGTCCATATGAGCAATACTCAGGTGTCCCGCATAACGCAGATAGGCATATATCTTGGCAAGCATTGGCGCTTGTTCATAAACGAGCGCGGCTGGAAGGTGCTTATATTCGGCGCGGTCATTTCCGCACTTGTATCAATAGTGCTTGGCAGCGGCATGTTCGTATACACGATGGATACGTTCTCCGGCGGGTTTGCGCTGATATCGGCCTGCATTTGGGTCGGCATATTCAATTCGATACAGAACATATGCAAGGAGCGCGCCATAATAAAGCGCGAACACCGCGCCGGGCTGCATATATCAAGCTATATCGCTTCCCATCTTATATTCCAGGCCGGCATATGCCTGCTGCAGGCGGCAATACTGCTCGGCATCAGCAGCGCATTTTTGACTTATCCCAGCTGCGCTCCGCTTTTCGGCGGGGTATGGCTTGAATACTTCATAACGTATTTCCTCTGCATCTATGCGGCGGACGTATTGGGCCTTGCAATATCGGCGATAGTAAAATCGCCCACAACGGCGATGACCGTTATGCCCTTTATACTTATAATTCAGATGATACTTTCCGGCATGCTGTTCCCCCTGCGCGGGCCTATGAGCTTTTTCGGCAACCTTACAATAAGCAAATGGGGACTTAACGCAACGGCCATTTCCGCGGATTACAACAACCTTGAAAATACTCAGAAAATTCAGCTGAGCTACACGCTCAAGGGCATTGTTAAGCAAAAGTCCCTGCCCATTACGGATGAGCAGGTGGACGCGATGGTGGACGAAAACTATTCCACAGGCATTGTGGAGGACTATGTGCACGATCCCGGCAAGCTTTGGCGCAACTGGGGCATGCTGGCGCTGCATACGGCGGTATATGCCATAATAGCCGTTGCGGCATTGGAATTTGTGGACAGGGATAAACGATAGCAGCAATAACTTACAGGGAGATATAACTTATGCATAATGTACAATTCTGCCCGGGCTGTTTGCGGGATGCGGAATTTGAAAACGGCGTATGCGCAAAGTGCGGCTTTGACATGAACGGCTACACCGTAATGCCGCATCATCTTGTGCCGGGCACGCTTGTGAAGCAGCGCTACAAAATAGGCCGCGTGCTTGGCGAAGGCGGCTTCGGCATAACCTATATAGGCATAGACACGGTGCTGAATTTGAAGGTAGCCATAAAGGAATTCTATATGTCCGGCTACGTCAATCGCAACCACGACGCATCGCCCAACGTATTTGCAACGCTTGGCACCCACAGGGACACATTCGAAAAGAACCGGGAAAAGTTTTTGAACGAAGCCCGCGTACTGGCGCAGTTTTACGGGGAAGCCGGCATAGTGGG
>OGXM01000654.1_pt1 | contig 22298 bp, 9 predicted proteins | sample 1576271 | NCBI WGS metagenome assembly OGXM01 (sample SAMEA3541579, study PRJEB24748) | human gut metagenome | biome: human gut; feature: human-associated habitat; material: faeces | place: China | collected 2012 | reverse complement strand
ATAAAACATAATATTTCTATTATTAATAGACTATGCGATAAAGTTCCAATTACTCCTTTAACTTTAAATGAAGATGAATTTGAACAAAGTATTGTTTCTAAAATACTATATATAAATAAAAGATATAATAAAATTTATAAATATCTTAATAAAATGTGTTTTACTAATGCTTATTATATATCTCCACAATATATTTTATCTACTAAAACAAAAAAACTTCTTCCTTTTAGTACAGATTTATCTTGGAAAAGTGATGTATTTGAAACTAAACAAGGAATTTTAACTGGTAGATATTTTAATACTTGTTACATAAAAGAATGTCAAATTAAATCTGGTTATTATATTCCTTTTAATACTATTAAATTAAAAGGTGTTAAAGTTGAAATCAAAGAGTTTATATATATAATGGCTATAGATTGTGAAAATGACGATTTAATTAGACTTTCTAATTTATATGATATTGATTGGAAAAATTGTTTTTGTATGAAAGATATTCGTCTTGAAGATGTTACTCCTGAACTTGAAAAAAGAGCTTTTGAAGAAATTGAAAATAATAAATAATAAATAAATATGAGTAGTTTATATAATATATCTAATGATATTCTTAGTATATTTAACGAAGTTGAACAAGCAGAAGGTGAAATTACTGATGAACAATATGATGAACTTTGTATTAAACAAGAAGAACTTAAAGAAAAACTTGATAGTTATGTAAAAGCTATTAAAGTTTGGCAAGTTGATGAACAAGCTCTTAAAGACGAAAAGAAACGATTTAATGATAGACAAAATGTTTATAAAAATCGTATTGAACGTCTTAAAAAAGAAATGCTTAAAGCTGTTATTAATTTTGGAGAAACAGGTAAAAATAATAAGTTTATTGAACTTCCTAACGTTAGAATATTTACCAAAAATACTCAAAGTGTTGAATTTAATGAACCTCGAATAAATATATTAATTAATAAATTTAGAGATTTAATTAGAGAACTTGTTCAACAAGGAATTTTATATACAGGAGAAGATGTTGATTTAATAGGTATATTAGATAGTATTAATGCTCAATGTATCGCTGAATATGGAGAAGATTTTTCTCCTTTTAACATATCTGATTTAAAGCATTTAACTATTAATATTTCTTATAGTAATACTATTGGTGAATTATTAAGAAATAATCCTGATATTCTTAATCATATTGGAAAAGATATGTTTAATACTGAAATTACTAATGGAACATCTAAAGATGAAATTAAAAATGTTATAAATGTTTGTTCAAAATTAGAACAAGATCAACCTACTGTCGCCATAATAGTAAATAATCAATCTATTCAATTTAAATAATATGTTGGGAGAATTATATAAAATTAATAATAATGAAACTGGTTTTTCTTATGTGCTTAAACGAGAAGCTAATATAATATTAAATAAAATAGATAAAAATAATCCTACTTTTCATTATCGAAAAGAATATTTTGATAATATTCTTAATATTTGTAAAGCCATAGATGAAATAAAACCAGAATCTGATGATGAATTGAAAGATATAGTTGATACTATTAATAAACTTTATACTACTGGTTTATTATCTCCTTTAACTTTAAAAGATGATGAATTTGCAACAGCAAGTGATTCTAATTATAAAAATAATATTCGTTATCCTTTTATTTTAAAGAGTGTTGGCGATGGTAAAATAATAAATAATAACGCATATAAAGCTAAAATTTATAATATATATAGTTATGATATTATGGCTAAAGTATTTGAAAATGAACCAGATATTTGTTATAATCCTACTATTTTTATTAACAAAGGTGGAGTTGTTACAGGAGAATATATTTCTACATGTGAAATACGAGAAGATGTTGTAAATAAACATAATTATACTATTCAAAGTATCGTTAATATTCCTTGTTCTCTTATTTTAGATAACGGTGATAGAATTATTACTGTTGACCATCGTGAACCTAAACTTAAAGTTTTAAAAGATTTTTATGAAGTTTATTTTAAGTTTGATAAAAGTATTCATGATAGAAAATATGATATTCGTAAATATGCAAAAATGTTAGCGTAATGAGTAGATATATTGTTAAAGGTGTTCCATTTAGAACTAAAGGTGCAGTCAATGTTGAAGACTGCACTACTTCTGAAGAAGTTATTAAAAAAGCTGGTTTAGATTGGAGTGTTGATAAATGTTATATTTATGCAGCTATGTTATCTAATGATGGTGTAGATTATGATCCTATAGATAATACTTATGGTATTTATCGTACTGATAAAAATATTCCATTAGGAATAGTTAAAGGTAGATATACAACTATTCAAAATATTGATGCTTTTAAATTCTTTGACAAAGCTATTGGCAAAAATAAAGCTATTTGGCAAACAGCTGGAGCTTTTGGTCAAGGTCAAAGAATATTTGTTAGTGCTAAATTACCTAATAATATTTTTGTTAAAAACGATGTTGTAGATAATTATCTTGTATTTACTACTTCTCATGATGGTTCTACTGGAGTTAAAATATTACTAACGCCTATAAGAGTTGTATGCGAAAATACTCTTAATGCTGCAATTAGAAATGCTGAAAGTTATGTCAGTTTTAGACATACTAAATCTGTTTATAATAATATAGATATTGCTGATGAAATATTAGGTATTACTAAATCTAAGATTAATTTTCTTAATGAAGTATATAATCATATGTATAAAAGTACTATAAAAGATGAAGAAGTACAAAGTTTCTTTGGTAAAGTAGTTTTTACTGATGATGAATATAGTAGAATTTATCAAACTGGACATAATATTCAACAAGTTATTATGAGAGATTTTTCTGCAATAAATGACGCTGAAATTAGTATGAAAAAAGTTAATGTAGTTGCAGAAATGAATAATTATTATTATAATGGTATTGGTCAAAAAGAAATAATTAATACTAAATGGGGTGCTTATAATGCAGTTACCGGCTATTATTCTAATATAGATAATAGTAATGGTCTTAAACGTATGGATTCTATTCTTTATGGCAGTAAAGCTAAAAAGATAGAACTTGCTGGTAATATATTAATGAATATGTAACAATCTTTTAACAATAAAATTAAAATGAGTAAAATACCTTATGTTTTAGCAGACGCTGTTTATTATGCAGCAACAACTCCAGATGATGGAACTCTTTATGATACATTAGTTAAAATGTTTGATACTTTAGATCATGTTGGTGTTAATGTTTATCGTGAAGACGAAACCGTTAAACTTCCTGTTTATAGTAAACAAGGAGATGCTTGTATGGACGTTTATGTTCATAGTATAGAAGAAAAAGATGATCGTGTAATTTATCATACAGGACTTCATTTTAAACTTCCTGAAGATTATGAAATGGAAATTCGTCCAAGAAGTAGTAATACTAAAACTATGGCTATAATGCAAAATAGTCCTGGTACTCTTGATGAAGGCTATACTGGTGAACTTATGATAGTTCATAGAGCCATTGACGCTCCATTTGTACCTGTTATTGAATATAACGTTGGAGATAGAGTTGCTCAAATTCTTGTTCGGCATCGTGAACAAATTATTTGGGACGAAGTAGAAACTATTGAAGAGCTTGGCGAAACTGAACGTGGAGCTGGTGGATTTGGTAGTACAGGTAAATAACAAACTTTAATAATTAAACAATCATGATTGCATTTGATATTTTTTATTGTGCTATAATACTATCTGTAATAGCTATTATAATATATCTTTATATTAAACTTAAACAACCCATTATTAATCTTATTAATACTATTAAATCTGTTTATGAACTTCTTGGTAAATTTGGTTTTATTAAACAAGATTTAGATAATACAATTAAACAAATAAATGCTGCTCGTAGAGATATTGCTTCTATTAAAAGTAGAGTTAATGAAATTAATGACGCTGTTATTGTAAATAAAATTAATAATAAGCGAAATGTTGCTAAAACTAAGAATAATAAACAATAATAAACAAATAATAAGCTATAAATGGTGATGATTCCTCTACGGGGGATTCCACGAAGCGTAGCGGAGTGGGTATTGCTTATAAAAATCAAATTGCTAATTTTGTATATTTTGATGTTGATGCTCGTCGCTTCGCTCCTCGCGATTCCCCGTAGAGGAGTTACAATCAATTCATAGCTATTAATACAATTAATTATGAATGTATTTTTAATTATATCAATTTCGACAATATTAGTTATATTAATATTGTTGCTTAGATACTTGATAGTATCTATTAAAGATCTTAAAGCTCAAATTGTTGCTTATAAAGAGCAAATTATTAAAGGTCAAGGTTATACTGATGATTTATTAAATGATATTTCTAAAGATGTTGAATATATTCGTGCTAATATAAATCACAAAGATATGTATAATACTTGTATTGAACTTATTGGAACTATACATAATATTTTACTTGATTATATAAATAAAGCTGGTAGACTTGGTGAAAGTACAACAAATCGTCTTATAAATATTACTAATGAAATTGGATTTACTCGTGGAGATATTAATAATATAAACGATAAAATTACAGGTATTGCTCTTATAGTTAATCGTATTGATGACAATACTACACCTAAAACGAAAATTAAAGCTAAAAATAGCTTTAAGAAATCAGAGTAATATAATTATACCAAATCGTAGATATATTACGAAATTAAGCTAAAAATAGCTATTGTAACGCAAGTTAGCACCCATAGAAAAGCCCGTAGCAGACATTAGTTTGTTACGGGCTTATTTTTTTAAGACGTTTAACTAATAGTTAACGTTCAATAATAACTCTACCTTTAGAATCAAGTTTACAACCATTAGGAAATTTAAGTTCATAAAGAGTTACAAATTCATCATAATTTCCTCTAAAAATAAAGTTATGATTAACAACATATATGGACTTTTTAGTTGTGGCAGCAAGAAGAGCAAGATTATCACCTGCACAAGGGTGAGGTACAGCTGGACGAAGTAAAGCGTTAAGTGCTTCATAAAATCTTTGTCTATGACAACCAGCCCAAGCTACAAATTCTTTTTCTGGTATTTCAACAAAATTACCATATAATTGAATATGCTTAAGTATATATCCTATAATCAAACCAGCGTATGAAGATTTATTTAGCCAATAAGGAAACATATCTCCAATAGATTGCATACATACACAATAATTACCAAGTTTAATTTGTTTAGAAACAGAAATAAATTCTTTAGGAACAGATTCTTCTTTTAAAGATATAGTAATATGTCTATCGACATATTCAGGATCAATAGTAAATGGAGTAGCAATAATATTTTCAAGTTTATTATTAGTTTTATCAGCAATAATTTCTTTAACTTTTTTATTAGCTTTAGTTTCAAATGCAAATCGAGGCATAGTTTTAATATTTGTAAGATTTATATATAAATATAGTAAAAATGTACCGTATAGCGGACATTTCGTGTTAAAAAAAGTGTTAAATGTATCATATAGCGGACATTTAACATTTCTAACTATTTGATAATCAATGATTTACAAATATTCCCTTATTAATAATATATAGCTACTATACGCACTATTATATGCAATATACTCTTGGTCATGTGCAAATATAAAAATAGCTGAAGAATGAACTCCAGCTATATAATTACCATCAATAATATTTATTTAATCAGGATTAATTTGGTCAGCAATATATTTACTAATTTTCATATTTAATGCTTTCTCATTAATTCTATAATAACTATTATTTTTAGTCATATTATTAAGTCTTTCAATAACTCTATAAAGAGGAATGTTACGTTTAACAAGAACATCTATTTTATTTCTTCCTTTATAAATACCAGTACTATAAACAGGATCAAAATCTTCATCAAATAACCAACGAGCAGTATAATCCATAATCTTAATTAAATCACTTGGGCCATTATATGCAGCAATAGGACTCGACCAAAGAGTTTTACCTTCTGAATAAAGTCCCCACGGAGTGTACATTTGAGATTCAGAAAGAAGTCTATCCGCAAGATATAATCCTGTAGCAACAACATTACTTTCTTTTTCATCATCGTCATCTGTCATAGCATATATAGTAACTCCTAATAATAAAGCACTAAGAATACCATATAAATCACCAAGACAACGTTTAACAGCATTACGCTCCCACGGAGACATTAAGTTCCAATTAGTTTTAATATTGGTTATAGTATTTATTACAGCTTTAAAAGTATTTTGAACAGAAGCAACAGCTATGCCAACATATCCATCTCCTTGTTTTTTAGCGTCGCTAACAACATTTCTAAATTCTTTACTAAGAAAATCAACAAAAGCAACATAAGAACCTACTTCTATAGTATTAGTTTGCTCATTATAATATCCACGACGACGAAAACGTTTCATAACACCGGGATATAAATGTTTATGATATTGCATAACTAAACTACCCCACCAAGTAAATTCAATAAGAGCAGCACCAAGTTTATCATAAACACCGTGAATTTTCTTATTAAGATTAACAGTTTTATTTTTTATATCATTAATCATATCTGGAGTAATTTCTGCTCCAGCTTTTGGAACAATTTCTCCATTCTTTAACTCAAGTAGATCAATAATAGCAGGTTTAGTTTTCCATTCTTCTTTAGCTTTTTTAATAGCTTGATTTTTAGCATGAATATATTCTTGAATTATTTCTTTACTCGCATGTGCTCTAAGGAAATCTTCTATAATATTATGTTTAAAAGTATCATATTTAAATTGTTCAGTTTTATCTTGTTTAATAATACGTTTAAATTCTTTTAGTTCTTCAAGTAAATCTTTATCTTTAGAAATAATAGAAACCATAGTATCATATTCTAACTTCCAAATATATTCAGAAAAACTTCCACAACGTTTAACACCGTCTACATCATCAAATATTTTATTAGATTTAAGAACAGCAAATAAAACAGTGTTTTGCATAAAATGTTCACCACCAGATTGTAAACTATACATTAAATTACGCATTCTACGAGCATATTCTCCAGCGGTTTCTCCACGAACTCTTTCTGTCATTGCGTCAAAATCAACAACTTTAAAATATTTAGTTAATGCGACAGCAAAATTATCACTTTTATCTTTATACATATCACCAATCATTCGTAAAGAATTATTCATATACATTCCTATAGCTTCTCTAATATCATTTTTACTAAGATTATCTCCAGCAAATGCTTCACCCATGATATTTGCAAAACCAGTACCAATATTAGATATACCTCCAGTAACGTTAAAAATCATATATTTAGCAGAAGTAATATTACGAGCTAAATCTGCATATTTATTTAATTTAGACTTTTCTTTAAACTGTTCAAAAATAAGACGACGAGTAAAACCATAAACTTGTTTTAAAGTATTATCTTGACTAATTGTATGATAATTATCTTGAATATCAACACTTGTTCTTTTATTAATAACAGGTCTACCAGTAAATTTACTAATTTTGACAGCTTCAGTATTTTTTAAATCTTCTTGAAGTAAGTATAACCAATTTTTAGCTTTATTACGAGCATTTATAACAACTTGATTAGAAATAGCTTCTGCAAATATACTACGATAATCTTTATCAAATAGTTGTTTATCTATTTCAAGATTATGCTTTTTAATTTCTTCATTTTTCTTTTTAGTATCTTGAAGATATTTACGATAATTTTCATCTTTTTCTCCAATTCCTTTAGGACGAATTTCTTCTAATTCTTGATAACCTTTACCTTTTAGAAGTTTAAGCATATCATTTTCAACTTCATAATCATTAGCATAATCAACTTTAGCATTCCATCTATCTTCACTATCGTTTCTAAATTCTAAACCAGTAACTCCTAATAATTGATTAACAACCCATTTTGTATCAGTAACAACTTTACGTCTACGAGGAATATAACCTTATTAATTCGTTATTTGATGGACTCTTAAAAACAACAAATGTGTTATGTTTATTATGTTCAGCAAAAAAATCCATAGTTTCTTGAAGTAAACTTTGCATTTCTTTTTCTTTAGGACTTAAAGTAACATAATTATTATAATGTCCATTATCTCTATTATAGTTATTACTATATTTTTTATATTTTTTATTTACATATTCATCTTTAACTTGTTTTTCAGCATTTTCATTAGTAGGAACATAACTATAAGTTCCTTTAAGAGAACCTTCTGGATTAACTTTCATTTCAGTCCAAATTCTAAGCGGTTCGAATTTATGTTTATATGGATTATAAACATGATTAGCATCAAACCATTCTTTAAAATTACCATTATTGCTTGCTTCATTCATAGCAGCATAATAGTATTCATTAGGAATAAAATCAACATTATTTTCTATAAGCTCTCTTGCAGCAGTTTTCTTTTTATTAATATATTTATCATTTTTTGGTTCTATATATCCATAAATGTCATTATTAGGAGTATAATTACCGTTATCATCTAATATAATTTCTCCACTATTATCTAATTGACAGAAAATATTAATAAAAGTATCAAAATCTTTAGTACCTTTTAAATTACTTAAAGCCCAACTAAGTTCTGTATTAAAAGCAGTATTATTAGTTTTAAATTCAACTTCTTGTTTAAATTTTTGACGAATCTCTTTTGGTTTACGTTTACCTTTAATATTTCGTAAAGCATTATATAAATTAGCAAGTTCTTCTCTTTCTTCTTCAGTAAGTTTAGTAAATATATCTTTAGCGTGAATACGTCCATCTCCACCAAATTCAACAGCTGTAATAGTTTTTCCTAATAATTCATTAATTCTACCTATAATTTTAATTCTTCGAGGATTAACTTCTTTTTCATTTTCACTTGGATCACGAAGCATTCGATAAAAACTATCGTCAAATATAGGAAGATTATTAGGAATATCTTTTATTAATATAGCTTCTCCAGCGTTACTATCATAACTAAAATCATATTTATGTTTAGTAAGTACTTTTATAGTAGCAATATCTTTATCGCTTAATTTTCGAGCATCGATATTACCAAATTCATCATAAGCATTAGCATCATCTATTATTTTCTTAATTTTAGCACTATTTAAATTATCTTCATCTTTAAGTATAGAAAATGCTTCATTAATTTTATCTTTAGTTTCTTTATTAATAATATAATAACTATTATTTTTAATCCATTCATAAGCACTTCTATATTCAATATTTTCTAATCGTTTATCTAAAGTTTGAGTAGGATTATTTTTCTCATAATGTTTAATAATAGCTAAATTCTTTTCAAGATTTTCTTTAAATTCATCAGTATCATTATAATCAAAATATTCTTTATCAAGAGCAGATTTAGCTTTAATAAAATTTCTTAATTTAATAGCACGTTCTCTTTCTTCAGGAGATTTAAGAGTTTCAGTATCTTTATATTCAGAAGTAAGTTGATTAATTTTCTTATCGATTTCTCTTCTTCTATTACGCTCTTGAGTTGTTAAAGCACTATTTGGTTGATCATCAATAAATTTTTCATGAATATATTCCATATATTGACGATATTCTTCAGGAGCAGTTTCAAATATCTCTCTAATTAAAGCGTTCTTTTTAATATAATATTCTCGAACAACATGTTGTTCAACATTATCAGCATACCATTCATCACGCTTAAGTTTAGCAGCAATATATTCTTTACTATCTATACCATATCTATCAAGAGCATCTTTAACAGCGTCAACCAATTTATCTCTATCGGTAAGAAATTTAGCAGTATAAGGTCTAATAAGTTGTCCATTTGAATTAATAATATTTTCCCATCTAAAACTACCACTTTTATCTAATATATTATCAAATCTTTTAAGAAACTCATTTTTCTTACGAGGAGCATCTTGCATTGCAGCTTGATTCATAATCCTATTAACAATCTTAACAATAACTTGTACTTGTTTATTGCTTAACATTGCAATATCTCCAATATTAGTTTCCCACCAACCAGAATCGCCAAAAGTATCTTTAAGATTAACAGCGTTCATTCGTATATTAGGATTATTAGCAAATTCATTAGCAATATATTTATTAAACATATTATCAAATCCTTGTTTAATAATTGAAGAATTACGAATTTTATTTATAGAATCACGAATTTTTTGAATATATCTTTTAGTATCTTCGTCCATACCGTCAATAGGAAGACTCATAATATTTCCAAAAGTATCACCAAATGTAATAGCTTCAAGTAATAATTTAACTATATTAGAAACTTCATCTGGATTACTTCTTAAAACTTCATATAAATCAGATTCTCCGATATTATATTCTTTATCGCCTATAACATAATGTTTCATTTGTTTATCGATCATATCAGCATAACTACTAATATAATCGCTAAGAATATGATATATATTTCTTCTATTATCTTTAATATCTTTAGAACGATAAGAATTTATACCTTTTATATCTAATTTACGAAGTGCTTTAGCAGCAATATCATCACCTCGTTTTTCAGCTCTTCTAAGAGCAGCAATCATGGCAACAGATGTTTCATCTACTTCAGTTATTCTATTAGCATTATCTATATAATCATCAGTTATATCAGTAGTAATAGCATATGCTTCATCATTAAAATTATCTCTATTTTCTTGTTGTTGTTTTTCAAATTCTTCTCTAACACTTTCTTCAGTAATATGTTCAATTTTATAATATTTATGGGATTCAGTTTTAGAAGCTAATGCACTTCTATAAGCATCACGTTCTTCAATTCTAACTTTTTGAACATTTTCTGTATTATTAGAAGAAACATTATTAATTAAATCTTTATGTAAATTAGATTTAAAAGCAGGAGACGGAGAATATCTTCTAATAGTAACAAGAATATTACCATTTTCAGTAGGAATATTTTGTGTAATAATATCAGTTTTTCCTACTTGTTCACTAATATAAAAAGAATTAGAACGTACAACTCCATAATCACCTTTCTCCTCTACGGGGGATTGAATATAAGCCTCTACATCTTTAAATAGTTTATTAAGTTCAGCTTTTTGTATTTCAGTGCCGTTAACAGAAACATTCTGAAATTCATTAACATTATCAATAGCATTATTTTCCAAATTAAACTTATAACGAGGAATAATATGTTCTTTATATTTATCTTTTAATTTTACTTTATTATCCTTATCAATAAAATATTCTTTAGCTCCAATATTTTCAGCTTCAGCAATAACAGTGTTATAAAAATTAATATCCCCATATTTGTTATTATTTGGATTAACGCTATAATCACCTGTTTCATTAGGCTCAAGTAAATTCATAGGAATAAGATAAACTCCGCTTTCGTGTTTGTCTATTTTATATAATGTACTAATTTTATTATCACCAGTACTTCTATTAACAACAATATAATCTTGAGGAGATTTAGTATTTTCAACATTAATTTCATTAAGTAAAGTTTTAAATCTACCGTCAAAAGGAATAAATATTAGTCCATTACCTTTATTACAAATATTAAATTGAAAAGCAGTATTACTTATACCTTTATTATTTTCAGGTTTACCGAGTTTAATAGATTTACAATATTCTTTATGACTGCGAATAAATTTATCAATAAATTCATTTGTAACTGCACTTGCAGGATTAGTATAATATCCAAATATTTCTCTAATAGCGGGAACAATACCTGTACCCATATCTTCTATATTTTTATATAAAGAATTATTAGTAATAATTTTATCAACAGCACCTCTTTTAAATTTAAATCCGTCAACAACAAAAGCATATTTAATTAAATCAGCAATAGCAAGTCTAAATATAGGGGATTTATTAAAGAAACTTGTACCAAATTCAATATAAATATCGTCTATATTTTCAGCAGAATCTGTAAATTTAATGCTTTGATGAGTAAAACCTTTACGTTTAAGTTCAAATTGATTATTAAGATTTACATTAAGATAATTAAAAATACCTAAATCTCCATCAACATGCGTTTGAATCCAAGATATTTTTTGAGCAGGAGTAAGAGTATTAAATTTACTAAGTTCTTCTTCAGTAGGATTAAATATATCTTTAATATCAAAATTAATTTTTTGAGTAGTTTCAAAACCAAATATACGAGAAATTTCAGCATTCCAATAATTAGTATCATTTTCAGTAGATTTAACAATAGCTTCATTATTATCATTTAACCAACCTTCTTTAGTAACAGTTAAAGGAGTATTAAGTATAGGAACTTGAGAATATATCATATTCATCATATATTGTTTATATTCTCTATATTGTTTAGGAGTAAATACAACACCTAATTTAACTTGAACAGCATTAAGTACAGCATTATAAACATCATTTTCAGTTGGGAACAATTGTTTATTAACGTCAACACTTGTTAATGTAGCATATTTAAAAAATGCAGCTAAAAATGGATAAACACTATTTTCAATATCAATATCTCCTCTAACTAATTCATCTAAATCACTAACTTCATTTTTTTCAATTTTAATAAATCCCGGATAAAGTTTTTCAATAAGACGTTTACCTCCGCACATCACAGTATTACCAACTTCATTATCAGTAAATCCATAAGCAATAACGTTATCTACAATAGTACGAGTTTCTCTAATAGTTTGTTTTGCACCAAAATTATCAGGATTACAACAACGAAGAACTTTTTCAAGATTTTTAGTAGTTTTATTAATCTTATCAAAAGCTAAACAAATAGCAATATCAAAAACAGCATTTTTAATATCATTATCTTTTTGTGATAATTCAGAAATATTAGTTATTTTGGACGATTCTAAGCGTGATTTTAGCACTTTTGCATTCAACGTGAATTGTTGTTCCTGTATAGGCTTTTGCGTTGAAATTTCAGCCCCAAATAGCTCTTTATACGCATTTCTAAATTGTTCGTTGGAGTTCAACGCTAACAATACCGATTCATAGTTAGAATAGTCAGTAATATCAGTAGCACCAAGTTTAAAACCAGCTTTAGCAGCTATTCTCTTAACAGCTTTCTGAACAGTATTACCACCTCCTGTAAGATATAAACTATTACTTTCATTATTAACTTCATTAATAGTAGTAATAGCAGGTTGCATTAAAAACGCAATAGCAGTTCTATAATCCATACCTGTATCTATAAGAGTTTTAAATGTTCCAAAAGTAAATTCATTTTCATTAAAAATAGAACCTTCTTTAATAGCATCAAGAATATGTGCAGTAGTTTGAGAACTATAAACAGTAATTAATTCTCCAACAACATTACGATTATTATAACTATTAGCTAATCTATAATGTTTAACTCTTGCAATAACAGCTTTACCGATTTCATTAGTTTTCTTACCATCTTTATCTAATAATATAACATCTCCTTTTTTAGTAGTTTCATTATATAATCCATATGCTTTAACTATCATTTCTGCGTCATAAATAAATTTACCATTAGCATCTTTTTCAGTTAAATCATATTCAGCAATAATTTCATGACCTTTTCCTAAATATCCTTTAGCATAATTATTAACACTATTGAAAGTATCTCGTGTAACAGAAAACGCTTTAAGAGAAGCTCCACCCATAGCGTTTTCCATAAAATCCATTTGGTCAAAAGGATTATAAACGCTACGACTAACAGAATCGGCTCCACGAGCTTTGTCCATTTCTTTCATAGCAGATGAAAGTCTATCAAAATTACTTCGAGAATAATTCTCTTCCCTACTATTACTATCAGCCATAATAGCGATCATAGCATCAAGAATATTATTGTTTCTAACAACACGAGGTAATTTATCAACTTCATCTAATTTAGAAAACTCATTAAAAGTCAATAGTCCAGCTTCTTTACCAATATTAGTGAGTTCTTTATAAAGACTATCTCTATTATCTTTTTCTGTACGAAGTTTTTTAACAACATTGCGAAGACGTTTTTGAAGCACTTTATATTTATCTTCATGAAATTCATCTTCAATATCAGAAGAAATTTTATTATTAATATTATCTTCTATATAATATTTATATTTAGCATAATCAGTTTTAAAATCATCAGTAGAATATTTCTTAATTCTTTTAATATTACCATTTTTATCTTTTACTACTTTAAGAGAATGACAAACGCCATAAACAGAGTCAACGTCAAAGTCAGAACCTGTTTGAGTAACCCATTCATCAGGTAACATAATAGTACTACCATAAACATCATCAAGAAAACCTACTACTTTAACGATACTAACAGATTGTTTACCCTCAGTAGGAATACGATAAGCAAGTTGAATATCAAGACCTTCTTTTTCAAGTTGTTCAATAGGATAGTCTTTTGGAATAAGATTGCTCCAACGAGGAATCATAATTTCAGCATAAGCCTCTTGCTTAATTTCATATTTACTTTTATCTTCGTCAGATAATTTATTATATTTAGATTCCTCTATTTCTATTCCGTTTTCTTTATTAACAATACGTTTTGGGTGATATTTAAGTTCTCTAAGTTTACCATTACTATCAAGAACTTTCATTCCATGACCAACTTGGGTAACCTGTGCAGCATGCCAACCAGGAAATTTTTGTCTCGTAATACTACTATTAAATATAGCTTGTGCTATACTTTCAAGTTTACTACTAACGTTATTCATATAATTAGGCATAGCTGGATTACCAAATTCATCAGGAGTTAAATATTCTATAAAATTAGAATCCATACCAAGACGCTGAGCTTCAATACGAGCTTTCTTATAAAAATCAGTAAAATCTAATGTTTGTTTATCGCTATTAATATTAACTAATTTACCATTTTTATCTTCTTTCCAGCCCATATTAAAAAGAAGTTTTTTAAAATCTTCTTTAATATTAGCGCAATAATTTTTAAAGAAAGTATCAATATAAGGTTTAACAGATTCATTAGCATTATCACAAATCTTTTTAGTAATTTGCACACCGGCTTTATTTTGAGCATCTTTCATGTGCTCTGGAACATCTTGTTGTTTATAAAGAAAACGATAATAATAATCTTCTATAGCATTTTCATTATTAGAAATAAGATCTTGTTCAAAATTAGGATTAATATTTCCATCATTATCCCAAAAGGTTAAAACATTCTTTTTAGCAGCTTTGCTTGTTTCATTAGTATTAACTTGCCCAATATCATATTTGTGCATGAAATTATAAAGCTCTTTAAGTTGAGTTCCTTCAAGAAGTTCAGGAATAAGAACAAATTCAGCATTTTTAATTTGACGAGGATAATGTACTCCAGTATAACTATCATATTTATGGTCATAATAAAAATTCTTCTGTACTTGAATACGAGAATTAATTTTACTAATATCTATATCTTCAATTCTACGTTGACCAGTTCTAAGTTCATAAAGTTGTTGAAATATATCTTCATATTCTTTAAAAGTGCCATCAGCATAACGTCTACGCATAAATTCTTCAATAGTAATAAAAGACTGTGCGTCATTAGTTTTACTTGCTTCTCTATATCCATTAGCAATTTCAGCAGCTTTTTTAGTAGCAGCAACTTCACCAAGTTCATCTTTAAGATAATTAAATAATTCTTGTTGAATATTATTAGCTTGTTTACTTGGTCTTACAGTATTATTAATAGTAACAGCTCTAAAACCATTACGAGCATATTTTCCAGCAGAATGAATTATCGCATAACCCTCTACGGGGGAATAGGCATTAGCATATTTATCTATTGTAGTATTGCCAAATTTAATCTCTTGTTTAGTCCCGTTATAACCAATGGTTTCTTTAATTTTAGCACTAAGAGTATCATTAATATCAAATCCAGCATAGGCTGTTCCACCAGCTTGTACTTCTTTAGCACGTTTAAGAAAATCTTTAGCGTCTTTATAAAATTTAACATCGCCTTCAAGAAAATCATCTAATTGCATATAAGCATTAGCAGTATTAAGAGCAAAATCAACTAAATCTTCATTACTTTTTTGTAGTTCTTGAAGAATGTTTTGATATTGTTTACCATGAGCTACAATCTCTTTATTAAAAGATTTAATCCATTGTTCAACAATATTATCTATAACACTTCTTACTTCTTGAGTTTCATTAAAAACAATTTTACCATTTTCAATTCTAATAAGAGGACTATTAACATTTAAAGTAGCAGTATTTCCTTTAACTTGAATAAGTCCTTCGGCTTCGCCTACGGACGTTCCCCCGTAGAGAAGTAATGCACGTTCAAGCTCTTCACTTGCTTTATAATCCTCTGTATTAAATAGTTTTTGAAAGCTAAAGAAATTTCCACTTAGTTTACCAGCTTTAGGGTTAAGTTTAGTCTTTTCTTTATCAAGCCATTTACCTTCAACAAGAATACATTCTCTACCTTTATCATCATAAGTAGTTTTATTAAAATGTACTCTTTCAATTAATCCATTAGTATCTTTACGAAGAACCCAATTACCTTTACTATCATTATCAAATAAATAAGTTAATTGATTAATAAACATATTAAGTTCTCCTAAAACATTTTGTCTAAATCCAGCAAATATAGGAGCAGCTCGATTAATACGAACATCTATAGAACCATTTTCAATACCTTCTTGTTTAATAATATCTGCTATATCTGCATAAAAATCATCACTAAGTTTATTATCATTAACTGAAGAAATACCCTCTATTTCTATATTATATAAAATATTATTTATTTCACCTTCAATTTTATCTCCTTTAATCCAAACAATATCGGGACTATCTTTAGTTTTATAAATTATAGGAATAGAAATAGTACCATCTTCATTTTCAATATAATAATATTTATTAAAATTAAGAGTAGATAATTCTCCTTTAATAGCAGAATAAATATCTTTAGCAGACCAAATATTATTTTTATTAGTAGCAGCTTTATCTTTAACTTCTAAATATTTATCATAATTTTCATCTGTATTCTCTAAAGCATAATTATCTATTTCGTTACGTCTTTTATTAGCGTATTTAGCGACATCTGTAGCTAAAGCTGTAATTGTATTTTTAGCATCAAGTTTAGGTGCTTGAATAATAAAATTTTTAGGAGCGTCAGAAGGAGTACGGAAAAAATATCCAGCTTGAGAAGTATTTAAACTTGCTTTAGAAGCACCAATATTTTGTCCAGCAATAATAGGATTAAAGTAAGCAATCATAGAAGTAGCAAAATAATCTCCTTTAGACATTTTAGCATATAAAGCCGCTTTATCACTTTGCATATCTTTAATACCATTAAATAAACTTATTTGAATAAGTTTTTGAGCATTAGGATTAATAGAGACATTATCTCTATCATCTCTCATAAATAATCCTTCTTGAATATATTTACCATTAGCTCCTTTAATTCCCCAAAAGAAACTATTATACTTATATTGTTCTCCTTTATTAATTTCTTCTAATAGATTTCTTAGGCCAGCTTGAGCATCTTTTTTATTAGCATAATTAATTTGTTTGAGAAGATTAGTAATATAACTATTATTAATTACATCAGAAGATAAATTACCTTCAGCGTTAACACTATTTAATTCATTACGAACAGCAGAATAGTTAACAAGTTTTTGACATATATTAACTATTGGTTCATTAAGTCTATCGTAATTAATATTAGAAGAATCAAATAAAGGAACATCTTTAGTATATTTTTGACCAATTTCTTCAGAATATCTTACAGCTTCATTATAAGCTTTTCTTTCATTATTATATTTATTATATGATTCATTATATTCTATAACAGTAGTTTCAACTTTTTGTAAAAGATCTGCTATATTATTTAATAGTCCAATCATATTAGACCTAACAGAATTACTCCCATTATAAATAAATCCAAGTATTTCATTACGAGTTACTTTAGGATAATATTTTTTAAGTACTTCATAAATAGTTTCTTCTATTAGCTTATTTAATTCTTTAGGAGTAATACCGTCATCTTTAAGTCTTACAGCAACAAGTCTATCAGAACCTTTATTTAAACGGGCAACTAATTCTTTAACACGATTAATATCATTTTCTGTATATAAATCTCTCATAGTACTACGAGTTGTATTTAACATATTATAAATCATATAACTCATAGCGTCTAAAGATTTATTAGATTGTTCAAAAGTAATACCTGATTCAGTAATAATAGACATTGTTTTAATAATCTTAGGATTACTTAATTGACAAAATATTCTATTAGCAAATACAGGATCATTAATACAATCATCGGCAATTTTAATTAATCCGTAATCTTCAGCAATATCTGTTGCCATTCTTACAATACTATCTATAAAATCATTAACAGAATTAAAATTACCTCTTGTGTATAATTCTCTAATAATAAAATTAGCACCCATAGTAGTTTTAAGGCCGATTTCATTATTAGTATCATAATTATAAACTTTTGTACCAACTTCTGATGGAGAATCTAATTTATAAATAGTATTAAAATATAATTTTAAATCAGCAGCAACAGGTTTTTCAAAACTTGCCCAAAGTTTATCTTCCCAAGATTTAGTAGTTTCATCAACACTTTCAGCTCCAGGATTAGTATAATCTTCATCATCAGTAAAATTTTCATTAGTAAGTTTATCACTTTCTAATACATTTTCAAATTCACCAACAATATTAACAAGTTTACTACTTTCAAATGCTTTTGTAAACCAAAAATTAGGATTACGCTTAATTTGTTCAATATAATTATTACGATTCTTTTGTGTTATGTCACCAAATTTATTAATTAAATTATATGCCTTATTATATTGTTGTCTTCTTGCTTCAGTATATTCTTTATATACTTCATCAAGTTTCTTTTTATTATTTTCTACATCATTATCATTCTTAATAAGTTGTTTTAATTCATTAATTTTCTTATTAATAGATATAGCTTTATTATATGCTTCTCTAAATTCTTTAATAGTATTATCTTCTGTTTCTTTATTTTGATTATAAACTTTTAAAGCAATATTATTAATATAATCTTTTTCAAGAACGTCAATAGCTTTTTGAATTATTTTAATTCTATTAAGTTTAACATTATTATATTTACTTGCTTTACGCTCTTGCTCATAAAGAAGAGAAATAATAGTAGCAGTATCATTAATAGCGATATTACGAGCTTTAACACTACTAAATCCCATTAATAAATCAGCTTGACGTTTAGCAGCAGCTGTTGTAACATCTTGATGTTTAAGTTCATAATATTCTTTTAAAATTCGTCTAACAGTATTTTGTTTATTTTCTAAAATAGACTTAGTAGAATCAAATTTTTCATCTTTTTTACAAAACTCTAAAAAATCATCACTTTGAATATATCCAGCAAGCACTTTAGCTTTCTGTTTAATACCGTCAGAACAATACTCTACGGTTTTCTTAAGGGTGTCGTTAACATCTCCTTTAATAACATAACCAAATTCAAAACATTCCATAACATTAAGTTTAATAATATTAATAAATAAAAACCGTCAATTATGATAGCTGTTTTTAGCTTCACAATTGACGGTAATATATAAGGCTTAACTACTTATCTACATGCGTATTTAAGTTCGCCATTTCGCAGCATTTGAGCTATTAACGGCTTGTCCTGCTCCGAGTAGCTATTGAGATAGTCTGCCATGTTATTAATTCGAGTAATATCCAGAGTTTCAGCAATGATATTACCGTCATTATTTTTAATAGCATTAATATTCTCTATATCAGAAGTAATTGATAATAGTTCATCAGAATTATCATTAATAGTGTTATAATCTTCATCTTCAACTATATCAGAATCATAACTATCTTCACCAAATTCATTATCTTCTTCGTTAATGTCTTCTTCTATAATTTCAGATTCTTTAGTAATATCTTCACCAACATCTTTATCAGACAATATTTGATTATCTTTAATATCTTGTTTTACATCATTTTCATTACTTATATTATTATCATTAATATTTAATATCTCATATTGACGAGCAAATATAGTATTGTTTTTAATACTATTATCTTTTATATTAAATATTTTAAGTAATATATCAATAATCTTTTGAAAAATACTTTTCTTTTCATTATCTTCTGTAACAACAGCAACACCTTCTCCAGTATATTCAACTTGATTCAAATACTTAATAATACTACTTTGAGATAAACTTTCAACAAGCCATTCTTCAGCAAATACTCTACGTTGTTCATCTTCGGAAAGTTCAACATAACTATCTTTTTGTTTAGCTTTAATACGTTCAAAATAATCTTTAAAAGTAAAGCCATTATCTTCAATCCATTTCTTAATATTAACAGCTAAATTATAACGTTCGCTATTTCTATCACCATAATCAATATCATGCTTAACAGCTTCAATGAATTTATTATAAGTTTCAAACAAATCATCTATGATATTTTCTTTATCAAAAAGATTATGTTCATCAATATGTGCATGAAGTTGTTCATGAATAAGTAATCGAACTAATGTTGTAGTAGAAGAATTAGCTAAATTAGAACCAGATTTAGTAAATATAACAGCTTTTTTATCTCTATTATATTTAGCGTTACCTGTTTTATCTTTTTTATCGTAATAATAAACGCCAGAAACAATAGGAATACCATAAACATTTTTACCAGTAAGTAAATCAATAGTTGATTTTGGAATAGCAGCTTTTTCAAGAAGACGTTCTGTAGAATTAGCTTTTTCAAGAGTAGCGGTTTGAATAGTATTAGCAATTCCAATAATTGATTCTTCCTCTACGGGGGATTGAACTTGATCAGGTACAGCAAGAGTAGTAACATTAATATACATAGAAGTAGCTTTATCAACATCATTAAAGAAACCTCCATACTTATTAACTCCTTGATTTGTATTAAAAGCATTATTTTGAAGAACAAAATCTCCAAAATTATCATATACGATTTCGCTATTTCCAAGTTTAACTACAAATTTATTATCTCTTTTAAAGAAATAAGGATTGTCTGTAGTATTACCATTACCGATATTATTAAGAGTAAAGAATGTTCTATTATAAATAGTATTATTAGTTATTTCTGTAGCAATAATATTTATAAGTTTATCATTAACATTAATAAAACTTGTAGTTTTTGAATTATCACCTGCGGGATTATAAGTAATCCCTGTACCCAATTCATTTGAATTACCAGCTTTAAACTTATGTATAATAACGTTAAATTTAGAAGTATTATGACCAATAGAAAGAATTATTTGATTATTAGAACTAATAACATCATAACCGTAAAATATACTTGGGAATTTAGTATTAGCAGAATTAAACAATAAACCAAGTTTATCTCTAACTTCTTCAAAAGTATATTTTTTATTTTGAAAACCAGTTAAAATATCAACAAGTTCTTTATGAAGATTTTCTTTAATTTTACCAGCAATTTTATTAGCACTTGTAAACATAGCTATAATAGGCGTTTTGCCTCTACCTCCAATTAGGAAACCCATATTACCAGCAAGAAAAGGAGCAGTAATTTGTTGTTTCTCGCCTGTTAATTCATTAATAGCAACTATACCATTTTTATCACTATCGATACCAATAATAGCATGTTGATCAGATTTAAAAGGTAATTCATTAACACCTTTTTCAGTATTTTCAATAATAACATCAGAAGTTTCTTTTACACCTTGATTTGTTCCTGTTTGTCCAGCATATTTAACAATAACTTTTTTGCCATTAGCAGTAAGAGTTCCAATTTTATGAGTATTTTTATAAATATTTTCTTTCCATTGTTCATAACTATCTTTATATTCTTCAATAGTTTGAGCTAAAGGATTATAGAAAATAATATTTTTAAGATTATAAATAATACGTTTAGCTTTATCTATATCGCTTATTAAAGCAGGATCAAGTTTAATTACTTCGTCTTTAATAGCTTTTTGAATAACTTCACTATTATAGATTCTTTCATATTCTTCTTTAGTTAAATCATATCCATAACCTAAATCATAAAGATTCTTCTTATGGAATAAATCCCATAGTTCATTTTCATTATTAAAAATAGCTTCAAATAACTCATCTGTATTAGCTTCAACTTGATTATTTATTTTACGAACGTGATAATTAATTCCACCTTTTGGGCCAAGTTTTATTCTATAACCATTATTATCACTATCTGGAATAACATTAGAAATAAATCCAATTTCAATACTTTTACGCTTAATAGCAAAAGAAACAATTTCATGATTTCTGCTTTCTATAGGAACAATTTCTAAATCATCTCCTACTTGTAAAGCATTAACAACTTGTTCATAATTAGGACTTCTATTAACACGAGAAGGAACAATGTGCATATAATTATCAATAAATTCAACTCTTTTGCTTGCTTCATAAACGGCATTATAAAAATCTGTAGGATTATTAAGTAAAGTATTAAGACTACGCTTATGAGTAAATACATAATTAGTATTATAAGAATTATTAATAAAATCTTTTATATTATATAATATATGAT
>OGXM01000646.1_pt1 | contig 22447 bp, 14 predicted proteins | sample 1576271 | NCBI WGS metagenome assembly OGXM01 (sample SAMEA3541579, study PRJEB24748) | human gut metagenome | biome: human gut; feature: human-associated habitat; material: faeces | place: China | collected 2012 | reverse complement strand
GATAGTATCACCATAGTTGGCATTATATGAAATCAACAAGTACACCAGCCACATACTCGGGGATGATAGCGCCGAACACTTCCTCGCAGCTGGGTTTATACAGGATCTGGCTCCGACGGGCCTCAGCTTTCTGGGCCTCGGTGGGCTCGATGGTCAGGGGCAGCACCTCGAGGGTGGTGGCCGTCTGGGTCATCATGGAGTCAAAGCGGGTGTAGCAAAGCTTCACCGCGTCGTACTCGCCCTTGAGGAAGCCTTCCGTTATCTGGTGGGACAGGGTGAAGCACTCGCTCACCGACACATCCGCCGCCATCAGCACCTCGGGGGTAAAGAGGCCGGCCCCGTGGTGGGCGAAATACTCTGCGGAGCGCTTGCCGATGGGCAGCACGGTGACGGGGCCTTCGGCGGCGTCGGCCTGCTTGAACACATTGGCATTATAGCCGCCGGCCAGGCCGCGGTCGCCCGCGATGACCACCAGCAGGGTCCGCTTGATGTCCTCCCGGCGCAGATAGGGATTGCGGGCGCGGGGGTCTGCCGCCGCTATCTTGGTCAGCGATTCGTACAGCGTCTCAAAGTAGGGGCGGCTGTGCTCCACCCGCTCCTTGGCACGGCGCATTTTGGAGGAAGCCACCAGCTCCATGGCCTTGGTGATCTGCATGGTGCTCTCTACGCTTTTGATGCGCAGCTTGATGTCCTTCATGGAACCAGCCATGCGTTACGCCTCCTTCCCTTTAATGCGCCTTGACAAAGCTGTCGGTATAGGCCGTGAGCACGCTCTTGAGCTGCTCTTCGGTGTCCTTGTCCAGATTGCCGGTGGTGCGGATGGTCTCCATCACAGCGGCACCGGCGGCATCATTCTCGAGATATTCGTTCCGTCTTACATGTCTGCGCAAGAACCGCCCGTAGAGACTCCGAAACTACTTTTTGATGGAAAAACATTTACACTTCCGCTTGAAAGCCCGGTATTGCAAAAGCGTCAAATTGCAGACACGCTTTTAGTAGGGATGCCGATAGAGGCGTATATAGAACCGCTGAATCTTAAATTGTCGGAGTATAAGTTTGCTTTACCTAATAATCCTTCTCAGACAATAAAGCGGGCATTACTTATTCATATGGCGAATTATAAGGGAGATGAGGAGCAAAACGCATTAATGTTGAGAGCGAGAAATAATGTAGCTCAAATGTTGAATTTATCAGGAGCTAAACGAACGAAAAGTGTTGGTTTCAGTCTTGATCCGGTCTATTATATCCGGCATCGGAAGGAGATTAAAAGTGCTGAGAGAGCGCGGTTGATCATCCGGGATCTGAATAAATTAGATTCTAAATAACACCTTTTATATAAATAGACTCTTTGAAGAAGTATTAGTTTACTGCTTCTTCTTTATTGTTTGTCGAACAAAGCTGAACTCGAGTTGTTATAGGTGATATAGGTCAAAATGTCAGTTTATGGAACTGTTTAAGTGTAAATACATTTTTTTATCGGTAGGTTGTTCGTAATCTTTAATGTGGTCATTTTGTCATTTTAACCGATTAGTTACCAGTATTTTTGTCCGTAAATTCATTTGGCATCCCTTTTGCGAATAACTTCTTGAATTTAACTAAAAAAGAATGGAAAGGAGAAAAAAGATATGAACTTTAATAATTTTACAATCAAATCGCAAGAAGCTGTTCAGAAAGCAGTCGAGATAACTTCTGCCAATGGACAGCAGGCTATCGAGCCGGTACACTTGCTGAAAGGTGTTGTTGATGTAGGAGAAAGCCTTGTCAATTATATTTTTCAGAAATTAGGCGTTAATGTCAACTTACTGAAAACAGCGGTTGATCGGGAGATTGCCTCTTTACCTAAGGTGAGTGGCGGTGAGCCTTATTTGAGTCGTGAAGCAAATGCGGTATTGCAGAAAGCTTCTGACTACTCTTCTAAAATGGGAGATCAGTTTGTTGCTTTAGAGTCTATTCTAATGGCTCTATTACAGACAAAAAGTTCTGCATCGTCTTTTATGAAAGATGCCGGAATTAACGAAAAAGAATTGGGAGCGGCTATTGATGAATTGAGAAAGGGACAAAGTGTAAAGGATGCTTCTGCTGAAGATACTTATAATGCTTTGAGTAAGTATGCAATTAACTTGAATGAACGTGCCCGTACCGGAAAACTTGATCCTGTTATCGGACGAGATGATGAAATTCGTAGGGTATTGCAGATATTAAGTCGGCGTACGAAAAATAATCCTATATTAATAGGAGAGCCGGGTACTGGTAAAACTGCCATAGCAGAAGGTTTGGCTCACAGAATTGTACGTGGTGATGTTCCTGAAAATCTGAAAAGTAAACAGATATATTCTTTGGACATGGGAGCTTTGGTTGCTGGAGCTAAATATAAAGGCGAGTTTGAAGAACGACTCAAAGCTGTTGTTAATGAGGTGACTCAGGCTGAAGGAGAGATTATTCTTTTTATAGATGAAATACATACTTTAGTCGGTGCGGGAAAAGGTGAGGGGGCAATGGATGCCGCTAATATCTTAAAACCTGCATTGGCAAGAGGAGAACTTCGTTCGATCGGAGCTACTACTTTAGATGAGTATCAGAAATATTTTGAAAAAGATAAGGCTCTTGAACGTCGTTTCCAAATTGTTATGGTCGATGAACCTGATGAATTGAGTACGATTTCGATTTTGAGAGGTTTAAAAGAACGGTATGAAAATCACCACAAAGTGCGTATTAAAGATGATGCGATCATTGCTGCCGTACAACTGTCCGAACGATATATTACAGATCGGTTTTTACCGGATAAGGCAATCGATTTAATGGATGAAGCTGCCGCCAAGCTGCGTCTTGAGGTAGATTCTGTTCCTGAGGCTTTGGATGAGATTTCTCGTCGTATCAAACAGTTGGAAATCGAACGGGAGGCGATCAAAAGAGAAAATGATAAAGATAAGCTGAAGACGTTGAATGAGGAAATTGCCAATTTGAAAGAGGAAGAAACGAAATTTAAAGCTAAGTGGGAATCCGAAAAGGAATTGGTCAATAAAATTCAGCAAAACAAAATCGATATAGAGAACCTTAAGTTCGAGGCCGACCGTGCGGAGAGAGAGGGCGATTATGAAAAAGTCGCTGAAATACGGTATGCAAAGATTACGGCCAAAGAACAAGAAATAAAAGATGTTCAGGAAAAACTGAAGACTTTGCAAGGCGGAGTTGCCATGATCAAGGAAGAGGTGGATGCGGAAGATATTGCCGATGTCGTTTCCAGATGGACGGGAATTCCTGTCAGCAAGATGATGCAGAGTGAAAAAGAAAAACTGCTTCATCTGGAAGAAGAACTTCATAAACGTGTAGTTGGGCAGGAAGAAGCAATACAGGCTGTTTCGGATGCAGTTCGTCGTAGTCGTGCGGGACTGAGTGATCCGCGTCGTCCGATAGGTTCATTTATTTTCTTGGGAACTACGGGTGTCGGAAAAACAGAGCTGGCAAAAGCTTTGGCGGAATATTTGTTTGACGATGAAAATATGATGACCCGTATCGATATGAGTGAGTATCAGGACAAATTCAGTGTGACTCGTCTTATCGGATCGCCTCCCGGATATGTCGGATATGAAGAAGGTGGGCAGTTGACCGAAGCGATACGGCGTAAACCATACTCGGTCGTGTTGTTCGATGAAATAGAAAAGGCTCATCCCGATATTTTCAATATCTTATTGCAAGTATTGGATGATGGACGTTTGACTGATAATAAGGGTCGTTTGGTGAATTTCAAGAATACGATTATCATCATGACTTCCAATATGGGATCAAGTCTTATTCGGGAGAATTTCGAAAAAATTACACCCGAAAATAAAGATGAAATTACAGAAATGACCAAACGTCAGGTTTTGGATTTGTTGAAGCAGTCTATACGTCCTGAGTTCCTGAATCGTATCGACGAAACGATCATGTTTACTCCTCTTAATGAAAAAGAGATCGAACAGATTGTTGCAATGCAACTTAAAGGAATTGAGAAATTGTTGGCTTCGAATGGTGTGAAACTGGATATTACACCGGCAGCTTTGGCCTTTGTCGCTAAAGAAGGTTATGATCCGCAATTCGGTGCTCGTCCCGTAAAACGTATTATTCACCGATATATATTGAATCAGTTGTCGAAAGATTTATTGGCTCAGAAAGTAGATAAAAGCAAACCTATAGTTATCGATGCTGATGAAAACGGGTTGGTATTTAGAAATTAATTGATATTTCTATAATAGAGGGGGAATTTTGCTATTAAAAAGTAAAGTTCCCCTTTTTTTGTTTGTGAGTCTTGAATTTTGATTTAAAATTGATCTTTTTTGAAATATTTTTATTCCTTTTCTTTTCCCCTTTCGTTTACATTTGCATTTAAAAAAATCATAGATTTGTATATCTAATACTGGTTGTATGAGAAATATATTTTTGAGTTTATTGTTTGGAATTGTATGTAATCTCTTTGTGATAGAGGCAAAGAATAGTTTAGTCAGTGATTTTGTGGTGTCAAGAGAGGAAAACCCGAAGAATACAGTTTATAGATACGAGGTTTGCCATGAAGATAAATTTAATGTAAATGATGAAATTCGAAAAGGTGAAATGCCTCGATCTGGCTTTGAAGTTGGGAAAGGCACTTTCCTATTGAACGGCAAGCCTTTTATCATAAAAGCGGCAGAATTACATTACCCTCGCATACCGAAACCATATTGGGAACAGCGCATCAAGCTTTGTAAAGCTCTTGGTATGAATACGATATGTCTCTATGTGTTTTGGAATTTGCATGAGCCTCGACCGGGAGAGTTTGATTTTACCGGGCAAAATGATTTGGCTGCATTTTGTAGGCTGTGTCAGCAAAATGATATGTATGTCATTTTACGTCCGGGTCCGTATGTCTGTGCCGAGTGGGAGATGGGTGGATTACCTTGGTGGTTGCTTAAGAAAAAAGATATACGCCTGAGAGAAGCCGATCCGTATTTTATAGAACGCGTAAATATATTTGAACAGGAAGTTGCACGACAAGTTGGCGGATTGACCATTCAGAATGGAGGACCTATCATTATGGTCCAGGTAGAAAATGAATACGGGTCTTACGGAGAAAGTAAAGAATATGTATCGCAGATACGAGATATTGTACGTACTAATTTTGGAGATGTAACATTATTTCAATGTGACTGGGCATCAAACTTTACCAAAAATGCTTTGCCGGATTTACTTTGGACTATAAATTTCGGCACGGGTGCTAATATTGATCAGCAATTTGCAGGATTGAAAAAGCTTCGTCCCGATAGCCCGTTGATGTGCAGTGAATTTTGGAGTGGTTGGTTCGATAAATGGGGAGCTAACCATGAAACCCGACCGGCTTCGGACATGATAGCCGGTATTGACGAGATGCTGTCGAAAGGCATTTCGTTTAGTCTTTATATGACTCATGGGGGAACTAATTGGGGGCATTGGGCAGGAGCAAATTCTCCGGGATTTGCCCCTGATGTTACTTCTTATGATTATGATGCCCCTATTAGCGAATCGGGGCAAACTACACCCAAATATTGGGCGTTACGGAAAACATTGGAAAAATATATGAATGGGGAGAAACAAGCGAAAGTGCCGGATATGATCAAATCTGTTAGTATTCCTGCTTTCCAATTTACAGAAGTCGCTCCGTTATTTGCAAATTTACCGATATCCAAAAAAGATAAAAACATTCGCACTATGGAAGAGTATGATCAAGGATTCGGTTCGATTCTTTACCGTACGATTTTACCGGAAATAACCTCTTCTGCACAACTTACGGTAAATGAGGCGCACGATTATGCACAGATCTTTATCGATGGTAAATATATCGGGAAATTAGATCGCCGTAACGGAGAAAAACAACTTACTTTACCAGCATGTCCGAAAGGAGCACAGCTCGATATTCTTGTAGAAGCTATGGGACGTATTAATTTCGGACGAGCAATTAAAGATTATAAAGGTATTACGAAAAATGTGGAGCTTTCTATAAATATAGATGGGTATCCTTTTATTTGCGATTTAAAGAATTGGGAAGTTTTCAATATTGAAGATTCCTATGAATTTTATAAAAAAATGAAGTTCCACCCGATACGGTCGTTAAAAGATAAATACGGTCAGCGTATTCCGGGCTGTTATCGGGCGACTTTTCAAGTGAAAAAGCCTGGCGATACCTTTTTGAATTTCGAGACGTGGGGTAAGGGACTGGTCTATGTCAACGGTTATGCATTAGGGCGCATTTGGGAAATCGGTCCGCAACAGACGCTTTATGTTCCGGGTTGTTGGTTGAAAAAAGGAGAGAATGAAATCCTCGTTTTTGATATTATCGGTCCTAAAGAAGCGAAATCTGAAGGTTTGGATAAGCCGCTTTTGGATCAATTGCTTGTTCAAAAGCCGCTTACGCATCGTAAAAAGGGTGAAAACTTAAATCTTTCGAATGAATCTCCTGTTTTTTCAGGATGTTTTAAATCGGGAAATGGTTGGCAAGAAATAAAATTTGATAAACCTGTTACAGGTCGTTATATTTGTTTAGAAGCATTGAATGCCCAAGATGGGAAAGAACTTGCTTGTATTGCAGAAATGCATGTATTGACTGAAAATGGTGAACGACTTTCTCGTGAACCGTGGATTGTAACTTATGCCGATAGTGAGGATGTGTCGCATGTCAATCGTTCGGCAGATAAAATTTTCGATTTGCAGGAATCTACTTATTGGAGTACTGTTGCGGGGATTGATTATCCTCATTCCGTAGTCATTGACTTAGGAGCAGTTTATACATTAACCGGAATTCAGTATTTGCCTCGTATGGAGAGTGAAGTTCCCGGTGGAATCAGGGATTTTAAAATTTATGTAAAGCCTCATCCTTTTAAATTGTGATCTCATGAATTGGATATTGTTCTTAGGTTTTCCGATAAGATTATATATTCAGAATTTTTTATTTTTTTGCTCTATTTCCTTGTTTCGTAGTCCGTATGTTCCTTATTGGAATACAAATACTTGAAATAATAATCAAAATGTTTGTGCAGAATTTAGATAAACTGATGTGATGATTTTAGATAATCGTTCAAATAAATAACCAACCGCAAATTATTCTCTGCGATTGGTTATTTTATCATGTCTTATTTCTTGTTCTAATAAAATCAAGATTAAACGATTACGTTCCGAATCGAATAAGTTTATTGCTTCTACTTTTGATTTGCAGTTTGTTTTATTGTATGTTCAGTTTCCCTCTGAATTGTTTTTCTTCATTTTGTATGTGAATAATATATATACCCGGAGTAAGTCCTGATTTTATATAGTTCGTATCTGTTTTTGCAGAATAAACTTTTTTCCCTTCAAGATTATAAATCGATATTTTATTTGTGCCGGAAAATCCTTTTAAGTGAATATTTCCGTTTGTACAATAGACATTACCCTCGTTTTGAGTATATGTTTCTATTCCGGTTTCTGTGCTATTGTAGATTACTTTTAATTCATATATCGACCAATAATTTGTTTTGGTATCTCCGGTTTGTATTATTTTAAAATACCGGGCATCTTGTGTCGGCATATTAATAATCGTCAATGTTCCTCCGCCTACACCGCTTGCAACAGGTTCTCCCCATGTAAGGTCGTCATTAGAAACATACAGCTCATATTTTGCCGGAGAGTCATTCGGGCTTTTCGATGTGTCCAGAATAATCGTATTGAATTTTTGAGGACTCCGCATATCTATTTTAAACCAGTCTCCCGGCTCTTTTTGCGGTCCGCTGGTCCATCGGGTATCATCTTTTCCATCTATAGCGTTTTTTGCATCGCCGTTATTCTTAGATCCCGAAGCTATCCATCCGCTCCTGTCCAACATCTCGACATCGGCCAGTTCGGGCGTATTCGCTAAGTTATTTTTCCAGAGGATACAGTTGTCTGTGTTGCTATTGTAAGGATCGACAACAGAAGATTGTATCGAAAGATGTGCTTCGCTGCCATTTGTCAATAATGGATTTTTAGTAGATATATTTGAATTGACGATATTTACAGTTCCTCCTTTCAAATCGGCAAAATGATTCTCTCCGGGAGATTGAAACCATGCGTTATATAAATTTATTGTCCCGTTTTCTGCTAAAATACTTTGTTTGGCGCTACCCCAATAGTCGGAATTGAATAAAGTCGCTTCTCCACCGGTGAAATCACTTGAGAGTTCGAGATATTTTGTGTTTGAAAGATCAGACGAGCCTTTAGCGACTGCTACTACTTGCGTGTTTATGAGTTCAAACCCTTCAGGAGACATTCCTCCAAAATACATACTTCTGCGTGCTCCGTCGATTCCTAATCCGACACTTGTTCCTTGAGGCCCTTTTCCATTATCCTGAGAGAATATTACCCCTCGTTGTCCTCCGAAAGCAAAATCATTGTATAACAGTTCGTTTTTACAATCGCCTAAAACCAACCAGTCGAAATTATCGAAACAATAATTTCCGGCAATATCTCCATATTCTTTTACGGAATTTGGGAAACTGCCGAATTTCGATTCATAACCGTTTGTATAGCAGATCGGATTGTATTGTAGATTGCATATCTTTCCATTTTCCGATCCTCCGCCTACACGAATTCCGGTATTGAATGAATGCCCTGAAATATAGTCGATATAATGATTGTCGCATTTGTATGTAAATAGATCGAATCCTCTGTAAGCAGCGCGAATGGCAATATTGACAATATACACATCTTCTCCTTGTACTTGTACCGTATAAGGATATTTTAATATATTATCGGGCAGGAGAGAGGATTTTTGTTCCGGATAGTTAATGGTAACTCCTCGTAAACCGCTATTTTTTTGCATGGTGATAAATGGAGTTCCATTTTCATCGCCTTTACCGTTATATACTTGTATAATGCTACCTCCGCCTACGGGAGTGGTACTATTATCGATTGCTCCTTTTAGTTCTACTCCCGACGGAATATTTAGGTTGCCGTTAAATCGGTAAGTTCCCGGAGGTAAAAATACGATACCTCCTCCTTCTGCAGCTGCTTGATCTAATAATTTTTGAAGTCCGGAGGTACAATCTGAATTTCCGGAAGGATCTACGCCGTTTTTCATCTCTGCTTTATACAACGTCAATCTTTCCGGTTTTTGTTTTTGTGTATCGTGACTAATCTGAGGAAATTCAGGTAATGGTTTTACCGTAATTGGAGAATGATCGATATACCCTTTAAAAAGAGATTTATTATCGATATTACAAGCTTCTTTAAATCTATTTCCTGTAATAATATATTGAGCATTAGTACCTATGTGTATTTGTGGGGAACTATTATTGAAATCGCAACTGGTGCAAGATAAGATTCCTCCGTTTATATTTATTTCGCCCTCTTTTATTTCACAACTTTGCATCATGACACGTGTAGATGCTTCTTTATCTGTCGTGATTGCATTTTGATTTGTCGAGATGTCGCATCCCATCATGTGAAGCGTTGCTCCGACACCCGGAGAAATGACAAACCCATTATCACAATCATCGATATGTATTTTTGAAAATAAAATTCCGGCATTGGAAATAGCGTCTATTTTTACAGCGTTTTTGCAGTTTTTGAATGATAATTCATAGTTGTGCCCGTTAGGGAACGATCCCGGACTTGCTGTGGAGGGTGCGGCATTGAAACCGGTATTATAGCCTTCGATGCTGACATAACAAGTGTAAGACCAGTCATTGCGTCGCATCATGATACCGGTTCCGTTTTCATAAATCCATTGTTCGTGCGGTCCTCCTATTTGTGGAGAACCCTCTAATCCTGAACCGCTCCAGTAAGCCGGAGAAAAATCGACACGGTCTATACGTCCTACATCTGCGATGTTGTCAAATTCTATACCGACCGAAAGGGGTGTTCCGTATATATCGTAAAAAACAGGACAGCCGGCAGTCTGTTCATCGAAAATTTCTATTCCGAAATAACTGTTCACCAAGGTAACGTTTCTGACATTGCAGAAATTGTTTCCGAAAATCCCATTTCGTCCCATTCTTATAGAAACCGGATACGGAACAATATTGTCTGCAGTTTGTTCCGGATACCAGATTGCCATATCCCGAAAACCGGCAGCCGGTTCTAATGTGATCAGAGGAGTTCCGACGGCATCATCTCGTCCGTTGTATGCCATTAGAATAGTCCCTTCTATCGGTTCTCCTTTTACCGGTTTTTTCCATTCTCCCCGAAGTGTGACCCCTTTGGGAATCGTTAGATTACCTTTAATGACATATTTTCCCGAAGGAACAAAAACTGTACCTCCAAAACGGGTTGCTACGTTATTTATAAGTTTTAATTTATTTAATGCTGTTTGAAATGCCTCTGTGTCGTCAGTTATGCCGTCACCTTTAGCCCCCATCTCCTTTACATTAAAAGCATAAACAAATGCATCCGGTGTAGGGTATTGGGGTGTTGCCAATTCCCATGTGATGGTTGTCGGAACAGGTCTCTGACTCCAGACTGTTGTTATACAGCAAAAAAGAAATAAAAATGAAATAATAGGTATTCTTTTTCTCATGGTGTATTTTGTTTTATTAATAATAAACAAAGATATGGGCGATGTATTATGAATTTTCTTATTTTGGAATAAAAAAGGAATTAAATTATGATTAAATAGATCGGATTTAATTGTGGAAAGGTCCAAATGTTTATTTCAAAGAAAAAATAAGGATATTCCCATGTATAACGGAGATATCCTTATTCTTTTTCACGTAATAAATGTTATATTAATATTAAATCGAACAAGTTTTGGTAAAAGATTTATTGAATAATTATTTTCTTACAGAAACTATGATTTTGATTGTTGACGTGAACAACGTATATTCCTTGTTCCATCGGAACTTGCACTTGTTGAGATTCCGATTGGCAAGAGAAAACTTTTTCTCCGTTTATTCGAAATACGTTTATTTTTGATTTTCCGGAAAACCCTTTTAAACAAATATTACCGTTAGCATAAAAAATGTTCGAGTCCTTTTGAGAAGTCGATTTTACGGCATTTTCATAATCATCATTAATGACATACGCTTCGTGTATCGACCAATAATTAGTTTTCGTATTGCCTGTTTGTACGACTTTGAAATAGCGGGCATTTTGTGTAGGAATACTGATGATCGTCATCATGCTACTACCTTCTCCTGTTGCGATAGGTTCTCTCCAGTCAAGGTCGTCATCAGAGACATACAGTTCATATTTTGCCGGAGTATCATTGGGGCTGCCTGTCGTGTCGAGAATGATGAGATTGAATTTTTGTTTGTTTCGCATATCGACTTTAAACCAGTCTCCCGGTTCTTTTTGAGAACCGCTGGTCCATCGGGTATCCTCTTTCCCATCTATGGCATTATTGGCACTATTACTGTTTTTTGAGCCGGAGGCGATCCAGCCTGTTCTGTCCAGTACACTGGACTGTGGTATCGCCAATGTCGGAGTGTTACTCAAGTTATTTTTCCAGAGTTCACATTTCGAGGTTGTTATTCCTTTCCCATCTAAAACGGAAGATTGGGCTGAAAATCGGGATTCATTGTCTGAATTCAATAGCGGGTCTTTCAGTGTAATGTGAGATGCTGTAATATTCAACTTACCTCCGATAATATTGGCAAATCTGTCTTTCCCTGGTTGTACGAAGCTGGCTGCAATCAGATTGACTGTCCCGTTTTCTACTTGTACCCCTTGTAGAGCGCTGCCCCAATAGTCAGAGTTATGTAAAGTTACTCTTCCGGTAAAGTTCGCTGTTGTTTCGATATATCGAGTATTCGGTTCTCCCGTAGATACAATCTGATTATTAATAAAGTCGAACCCTTTACTGTTTAATGCATCGAAACAATATGCTCTTCTTGCTCCATCTATCGCCATTCCTACACTTATACCGTTAGAAGCGTTTTCGGCATTATTGCCGGTAAACAGTAATCCACGTTGAGCACCGAAAGCGAAGTTATTGTATAACCATTCATCTTTACAATTTTCAACCACTAAAAAGTCGAAGTTTTCATAACCATAGGTATATACCATATCTTTATAAGCTTCTATAGAATTGCTGAAGCTACCAAATTTTGTCTGGTAACCGCAAGCATAGACGATGAGATTATATTGTAGATTGCAGATTTTTCCGTTTTTCGATCCTCCACCTACTTTTATTCCGGTTTTTAACGAATGTCCCGAAATATAATCGATATAATGGTTATCGCATTTGTATGTAAATAAATCGAAACCTTGATAAGCAGCTCGAATACCGACATTAACAATATATACATCCTTTCCTTGTACTTGTACGCAATAAGGATAGACGATAGGGTTGGGAAGGTCTGAGGTTTTTTGTTCAGGATAGTCGAATACGACGCCTCTTAATCCGCTATTTTCTTTCATCGTCATAAAAGGTTGGGCGTTTAAATTCCCTTTCCCTGAATATACTTGCAGGATACTCCCGGGACCGACAGGCGCAGAGCTGTTATCCAGAGCTCCTTTTAATTCTACACCTGAAGGAATATTCAGATTCCCTAATACCTTGTATTTTCCCGGTGGAAGATAAACGATTCCTCCTCCTTCAGCAGCAGCTTTATCTAAAGCTTTTTGTATAGCTTGAGTGTTATCGGTATTTCCGTCAGGATTTGCACCGAATTCAGGATCTGTTGCCAGGTACAAATATTCTCTGTCCGGTTTTTGTTTTTGAGTTTCTAACATTGCCATGGGAAATTCCGGAAGTTTTTCCAATGAAACGGGAGTGTGGTCTATAATACATTCCAATAAAGAATGATTCTCTATGTTTACTTTTTCTTTGAAACGATTTCCTGTAATTATGCTTCTGGCATTTCTTCCGAGAACGATTTGTGGTGCGGGATTATAAAAATCGCAGTCGATAAAAGTTAAAATAGCCCCATTGATATTGACATTCCCCTTTTGAATTTGATTTTGAAGAATCATAATACGGGTAGAGCTTTCTGCATCTGTGACAAAAGCGTTTTGAGTTGCATCTATTTCGCAAGTATGAAAATGCAATGCACCTGCAGTACCTTTGTTTACGACTACACCGTTTTCACAGTTTTTTATGATGCTTCGTGTAAATTGTATTCCTGAGTTGGCAATAGCATCGCATTGGATACCCGTTTTACAACCGATAACTTTTAATTGGTAGTTTTGTCCGTTGGGTTTAGACCCTTCATTCGTAATCGATGGAGCTGCGTTGAACCCTACTTTATAACCTTCTACAGTGATATTGGTAGTATATGACCAGTCGTTTTTACGCATCATGATACCGGTTCCGTTTTCGTAGATCCATTTATCGAATGATCCGCCTGCTGCTGGAGAGTCGGGAAGCCCCGATCCGCACCAATAAGCTGGAGAAAAATCTACACGGTCTATACGTCCTACGTCTGCGATATAGTCGATTTCTATACCGACCGATAGAGGACTTCCGTATATGTCATAAAAGACCGGACATCCTCCTCCGTTTACTCGGGAGATTGCAATACCGATATAGGAGTTGACTAATGTAATATTTTTAACATTACAATATTCATTCCCGAAATGTTTGGGCTTACCCATTACGATAGAAGCGGGGTAGGGTACGATATTATCCGGAGTTTGTTCCGGATACCAAATTGCTAAATCCATGACTCCGGCCGCCGGCTCCATTGTAATCAACGGGGTAGCATTCTCATCTCCTCGTCCTGCATATGCCATAAGAATAGTTCCTTCTATCGGTTGCCCTTTTTCCGGTTTTTTCCATTCACCTCGTATTGTCACCCCTTTGGGAATATTAAGATTTCCTTTGATGACATATTTTCCGGCTGGTACGAATAGTATTCCGCCGTTAACTTTCGATGGACCGACATTAGTCAGGCTGTTAAGACCTTTTTGGAAACTTTCTGTATCATCTGTGATACCGTCACCTTTCGCTCCGAAGTCGGTAACCGAATATCCCGCTACAAAAGCATCTTTTGTTGGATAAGCCGGTTTGATGAGTCGCCAGTTCTGAGCGTAAAGCGAACTCAGCCCTATGACTGTCATAAGAAAACAAGTGCAAATTTTTTTCTTCATCTCTATTTTATTTTCAAGTTTAGAATCTGTTTGACAATTTATTGAAAGTGGAGCAGATCGTTAAAAAGTATTTTTATGAGATTTAAATGGGTTTTTAAAATTAAGTTTTAACAAAAATAATTTTACATGCTTATTTTATGGCTCGATTTATTATTAATTGAGAATTAATATTTGTTTGAGATAGAAAATTAATTTGTTTTTATTTCCTCTATTTTTAAAATACTCAAAAAAGAGTGTATGAGTTTGGATATGCCGATAAGGTTGCTTACTTTTACCCGATAAACTTTATAAATTTATCTTTATGAGCCAACAAGATGATTTGCAATATGACGAAGATGATGCCGTGAAATTTATTCGGAATTTTCTTCCTGCAGAAGTCGCTTCCAAATTTTCTGATGATGATATCAACTATGTAATCGATCTGATATATGAATTTTACGAAAGTAAAGGATATATGGATGAGAACAATGATAGTGAAGTCGATATCATAGAAGATGAACTGACCGAGTATGTGATAACGAATGCTCGTAAAAATGGTTTTACACGGTTTGATGCGGATGATGTTTCTATGGTAGTTCAAGGTGAACTTGAATATTGCGATTCTATAGGAATGTTCGAATGATTGTTACTTTTATAATTGTATGAAAAGGGATGATATTTATATATCTTTCCGTTTTTTTGTGAGAGTTTATCTCGAGTACCGTATAGCTTGTTTTTAATGAAAACCAAAATTTGTATTATATATCTACTGACATTGTTGTTATCTTGTCCTTTTTATATGGAGGCACAAGATAATCAACCCGTAAAGGAGAAAAATCGTATCTCCCGTTGGATAGATTCAGGAAAACGTTTTTTTACGAAGAAAGAAAAGAAAGATGAGGTGCATATAAACCTTCATGAACTTACTTTAGAAGAAAACATTAAAATTCCTGTTCCGGCAAGTTCGGCTGTCAATAATTTGAAAACCGCTTTGTCTCAAGAAGTACGTCGTTTGAGCCGGATAAAGCATGCTCAATTATCTACGCCTCGAAGAGGAGAAGTTATAAAGGTCGTTATTCCGATGGACCAGCTTTTTCAACCCAATGATACACTTTTGTGGGATAGAGCAGAATTGATTTTGCGTCCGTTTGTCAAATATGTAGAGAATCCCGATTATTATCATATTTTGTTGGCTGCATATACCGATGATACGGGTAGTGATGCTTATACACGAAGGTTATCCGAATCTCGTGCACGTGCCGTAGCAGAGTGGTTACAAGAGCATGGAGGAGTGTCGGATTACATAGTTCCTTATGGTATGGGAAATTCAAATCCTATAATGCCGAATACATCGGATGCCAATAGAACCGAAAATCGGCGTATGGAAATTTATCTTGTCCCGGGTGAGGCTTTGTTAAAGTTAGCAGGAAAAGGAAAGATTACGTATTAGTTATAAATCTGCATTGCTATATTGATTTTCAATAGTAAAAGCATGAAATAATTCCGCTTTTTTATAATTTTGCATCTCGAAATCAAAATTAGGATTATAAAAATATCATAAATACATGGCAAAAGAACTGAAAGACCTGACAAAACGCAGTGAAAATTATTCTCAATGGTATAATGACTTGGTCGTAAAAGCCGATTTGGCGGAACAGTCGGCAGTAAGAGGTTGTATGGTTATAAAACCTTACGGATATGCAATATGGGAGAAAATGCAACGTCAATTAGATGATATGTTTAAGGAAACCGGACATGTCAATGCCTATTTCCCGCTATTGATCCCTAAGTCTTATTTAAGCCGTGAGGCGGAACATGTCGAAGGTTTTGCTAAAGAATGTGCGGTTGTGACTCATTACCGGTTGAAAAATGCAGAAGACGGTTCGGGCGTTATTGTCGATCCGGCAGCAAAACTGGAAGAAGAGTTGATTATACGACCTACTTCCGAAACTATTATTTGGAGTACCTATAAAAATTGGATACAATCTTATCGTGATCTGCCTATTCTCTGTAATCAATGGGCAAACGTGATGCGCTGGGAGATGCGCACAAGGCTATTCTTGCGTACGGCAGAGTTTCTTTGGCAAGAAGGTCATACGGCCCATGCTACCCGTGAGGAAGCGGAGGCAGAGGCTCAACGCATGTTGAATGTGTATGCCGATTTTGCTGAAAATTATATGGCTATGCCGGTAATCAAGGGAGTTAAGTCGGCAAACGAACGGTTTGCCGGAGCTTTGGATACCTATACTATCGAAGCTTTGATGCAAGATGGTAAAGCTTTGCAATCGGGAACTTCTCATTTTCTCGGACAAAATTTTGCAAAAGCTTTTGATGTGCAGTTTGTTGATAAAAATAATAAACTCGACTATGTTTGGGCGACTTCATGGGGAGTTTCTACTCGTTTGATGGGAGCTTTGATTATGTCTCATTCCGATGATAACGGCTTGGTATTGCCTCCTAAGTTAGCACCGATTCAGGTAGTAATAGTCCCCATTTATAAAAATATGGAGCAACTGGCTGTCATTGATGAGAAAGTTGCCGGTATCGTAGCTAAATTGAAAGAATTGGGAATATCTGTCAAATATGACAATGCCGACAATAAACGTCCCGGATTTAAATTTGCCGATTATGAATTGAAAGGAGTTCCTGTTCGTTTGGTTATGGGAGGACGGGATTTAGAAAACAACACGATGGAGGTAATGCGTCGCGATACATTAGAAAAGGAAACAGTTTCTTGCGATAATATCGAATTGTATGTGAAAAAGTTATTGGATGATATTCAGTCTAATATTTATAAGAAAGCTTTTGATTATCGTGCTAAACATATTGTTGAAGTCGATTCTTACGATGAATTTAAAGAAAAGATCGAGGAGGGCGGATTCATCCTTGCTCATTGGGATGGAACACCAGAAACGGAAGCTCGTATCAAAGAAGAAACTAAAGCGACGATACGTTGCATCCCTTTTGATGGAGATATGACTCCGGGTGTTTGTATGGTAACCGGTAAGCCTTCTGCTCGACGAGTTCTATTTGCCCGTGCATATTAAAAACAGACGGTATATTAGTCAATAAGGAAACTTTGAAAAAGGTTTCCTTATTTTTTTGTCATTGATATAGAAAAACGAAACTTTTATTATTTTTGGTTGTTCTAACACAAAAAATATTATGATTAGTGATTGGGCTTTAGTCTTAGAGGGTGGTGGAATGAGAGGAGTCTTTACTTCCGGAGTTCTGGATTATCTTATGGATAAAAACATCTATTTCCCATATACGATAGGTGTATCGGCAGGAGCTTGTAATGGATTATCGTATGCATCGAAACAACGGGGACGAGCTAAAATCTCGAATATAGATTTATTGGATAAATATCATTATATAAGTCCTAAATTTTTTTGGAGCAATAAAAGTATATTGAATATGGACTTTTTGTTTGATGAGATGCCCAATAAGGTTCTTCCCTATGATTTTGATACCTATTTTGCATCGCCGGATCGTTTTATTATGGTTACTTCAAATTGTGAAACCGGAAAAGCCGAATATTTTGAAGAAAAACGATCTCCGCAAAGATTATTGCAGATATGTAGGGCGTCCAGCAGTCTACCGTTTGTTTCGCCGATTGTATGGATAGACGGTAAACCTATGTTGGATGGAGGAATTTGTGATCCTATACCTTTCCGGAAAGCTTGTGAAGACGGGTATGATCGAATGGTTTTAGTCTTGACACGTAATAAGGGATATAGAAAAGAAGAAAAAGAGGTGAAACTTCCACCATTTTTTTATCATAAATATCCGGCATTGAAAAATCGGCTTTATCACCGTATGCGTGAGTACAATAAAACGATGGATGAAATAGAAATGATGGAAAAAAATAATAAGACAATCGTTATACGTCCTCAAAAGCCCTTAGTCGTTGATCGGATAGAACGGAATATAAAAAAATTGACAGATCTATACGAAGAAGGATATCATTGTGCCGAAGCTGTTTTTTCGGCTGTTAACTTGTAGGCATTTATTTTTACTTAATATGGTCTTCTATAAGTTTTTTATAGAAAAGGAGTTCTGCGTTTTTGAAGAATGAACGTAAAAAAACAGTTAAAGAAAACCTTATGTTACGATAATATTTTAATTTTGCCGACTGAAAATTTTTAAGGATATGAAAAAAAGTCTTATAGCATTGGCATTCGGTACATTAGGTTTGGGAATCGCTGAATTTGTAATGATGGGAATCTTGCCGGATGTTGCTAAAAATTTGCATATAAGCATTGCTACGGCAGGACATTTGATTTCTGCGTATGCATTAGGAGTTTGTGTTGGTGCACCTATGCTTATTTTAGCGAGAAAATTTCCTTTGAAACGTATTCTGATGGGTTTGGTGGCAATTGTTATGATAGGAAATATCTGTGCATCTTTAGCTCCGAATTATTGGGTAATGCTTGTCGCTCGTTTTATATCCGGATTACCGCATGGAGCTTATTTCGGTGTCGCATCTATCGTAGCTGAAAAATTGGCGGATAAAGGAAAAGGATCGGAAGCCGTTTCTATTATGATTGCGGGAATGACTATTGCAAATTTGTTTGGTGTTCCCTTGGGGACGTCTTTGAGCGCGTCGATATCTTGGCGGTTGACTTTCCTTTTGGTAGGAGCATGGAGTGTTATTATTATGTATTATATTTGGCGGTGGGTTCCTCAAGTCGAGAACTTGCCGGATACGGGGTTGAAAGGACAATTTCGTTTTCTTAAGTCTCCAGCACCATGGTTATTATTAGGTGCGACTATGCTGGGAAATGGAGGAGTATTTTGTTGGTATAGTTATGTAAACCCTTTGTTGACACATGTTTCCGGATTTTCACCTCATTCGATTACTTTTTTTATGGTTCTTGCCGGGTTTGGTATGGTCGTGGGTAATTTGACGGGAGGAAAAATGTCTGATAAATATACACCGGGAAGGGTAGCGGCTTTTGCACAGGGGAGTATATGCATTGTATTGCTCATGATTTTCTTTTTTGCAAAAGTTCCTTGGTTGTCAGTCCTTTTAATGTGCCTTTGTACAGCCGGTCTGTTTGCGGTTTCAAGCCCGCAACAAGTATTGCTGATTCGTTATTCTAAGGGTGGAGAAATGTTGGGGGCGGCAAGTGTCCAGGTTGCATTCAATTTGGGAAATGCTATTGGTGCTTATTGTGGAGGATTGCCCCTACAAGCCAATATGGGTTACCAATATCCGGCACTGATCGGAGCTCCTTTTGCCTTATGCGGTTTTATTTTGTTGACGATCTTTTTTAGAAAATACGAATCTATGAGAATCCGGTCATAATGAAGATTGTGCATCGATCATTTTTTGTATAAGAAGAGCTGCATCACGACCATCCGTAAGCCCATGGTGTGCACTGATAGAGATAGGAAGAGTATATTTCTTTTTTTCTTGTATTAATTTTCCCGTAGAAATTTTAGGTACAGAATCTCCGGTTCTGATAGAATCTGCATGTTTCATGTCGGAAAAAACAAACCAAGGTAAAGCTGAATAGCGTATGAGATCTTTTCTTCCTGTATTTTCAGAGAAAGATAATCCAGTGCTATTTTTTACTCTGTTTATCTCTTTCTCAGCGTTTTGCATAAAAATATTGAAGTCTGTACTATATTCGAAAAAAGCGAATCCGAAAGTTCCGTCTTCTCTTCCGATTGTGGGAGAAATATTGATTTTATCGTATTTCACGACATTTTCACCTTCTATTCGCAGTTTAAAAGCATCTATATCATTGATACATTTTAATAGAAAATGTATAGAGTAAAGAAAAAAAGGTTTTTCTAATTCTTTGCTTAGCAAATAGATTTTGGTAAAATCAACGGTTGTAGTAATACCCCAAAAAGGATCATCGAGTTTTGAAAAGAAATAAAAATGTTCTTTTCTATTCCAAGAGTTTATGTCGATAATTTGTTTCATTTTTCCAAATCCGTATTTTTATTGTATATTTTAGACAGGCCCTAATATCATTATTGAATAATGAAATATGAAAATTCAGCAGGTTGATCAGATTCTCCGCAATGAATAAGTCCGGGACGGGCGACTCTGTCCCAGCGATCTAATTGATTATATCCGTTCTTGTCTGTATTTATTATATGCCAATCTTTTTGATTCTTACTCCAGAAAAATGAACAATTGCATCCTTCTGTTATTTTTATTTTTAGATAAGGTTTATTTGTCGGTAAATTCATTTTTCTTATGATATTTTCTTTTCCGTCTTTTACTTCCTTTAAAATTAACTCGTTATTTTGGTATCCCAATATAACCAGATTTTTGTCATCGCCATAAAAAGTAAGGCCTTTCAAACTTTTGTTCGAGTTTGTTACTTGGGTTTCAAATGAATAATTCGGTTTTACGGATCGTACACATAAGGCAGTTCCGTTTTGACTGTTATTTTTTTGAGTACCGCTGAGCAATAGATGTCCATTACCTGTTTTTGTATCTATATCTGAATAGAGGTAATTCCAGCACCAGTCATTTTTAAGTTTTTTACTTTTGAAATTGTCACGAAATTCGTTTATGATTTTTTGTTTTGTTCCGGTAAATGGTACGGGTTGTTGAAGTTGAGCTATATCTCCAGACTTGAATCGAAGCCATTGATCTTTATCTATGGTCAGCTCTAATAAAATAGGCTGCCTTCCTGTAAAAAATCCCGCTCCATTTAAATAAGCATGACAAAGATAAAACATGCGTCCATCCGGAGTTGTCGTCACAGTACCGTGTCCACAAGAAAGAATGTCGTTACTTCCTGTAAGAATTGGGTTACCCTCATATTTCTCATAAGGGCCTTTTAGTGTTTTTGAGCGGGCGACATAAACCTGATAATCGCTTTTAGGACCGCAACAGTTATTCGTCGCATACATTAAGTAATAGTAGTCGCCTTTTTTAAACCAATATTGACCTTCCATTAAAGTGTGGTCGTCATCCCGTAGAAGGGTAAAAGGTTCTCCTTCAAGCCGTAATCCGTCTTTAGACATTTTGTTACACAATAATTCTATCGGGCGTTTGTCAAGACCGTAAGCTTTCCAAGTGACATATAAATCTCCGTTATCTTCCATGACAAAAGCGTCGATAGCTTCTTTTCCGAACTTGACTAATAATCCATGATCCGTAAACTCTTTTTCCGGATCATCGGAAGTCGCAACACCTATATACGAAACGCCGTTCTTATCTCGAGCAGTATAATAAACATAAACTTTGTTATTATGGTAAAACAATTCGGGAGCCCAGAACGAAGAGAGTGTCCATTCGGGTTGTTTATTGAATATATGTCCGGTCTGTTTCCAGTTGATCAAGTCGTTTGACTTAAACATTGGATAATACGGAGCCCATTCTGAGGATGTCCCTGTCGCATAATAAGTGTTGCCGATTCTGATAATCGTAGGGTCGGCCAGATCGCCCCGAATTACCGGATTATTGTATGTTTCGACTCGCTGTCCTGATGTAAAATGAATACATGATATACAAGCGAATAATAGTAATAATTTTTTCATGTGTGTGTAGTTTGTGTGGTGAATTATTATTTTAGATTATCATCAGTTAGACTTAACCGATGATAAATAAACTTTTAGTGAATTATTTGAAAAATAAAAGGCGACGATTTGCAAACCGTGCGAATTTCAGTGTTTTGAATTGTTATGCTGTCGAATAACTCTTCTAACTACAAAAATAAAACAATCACTTAAAAGAACAAAATCTTGGGCATATTTTGTAATCAAGGATCTGTTATAAGAAGGTTACTTGGTCGTTCTTTATAGCTGTGTTTAACAGCTATAATAGTACTTTTGTTTAACAGAGTGACTTCTATCATCGTAATATTTTTGATGGCATCCTTTATCTTTATCATCATCCAATCATTAGAGTTATCATAAGGTAAATAGAACCACCGGGCTAATCCTATAAAACCAATTCGATATTGTCTATTTTCTTTATCATCTATAATTTGCGTTGGTATCCATTCCATAACACTGAATTGAGGGAGTAGTGTTCCTGTCCTATCTATATAGAACCATTTATCACTCTCCCAATAATGATATTCCCCTTTAGAATTTGGTACTACTTTTTTTTCTCCTTTATTTGTAACTTTCGCTCTTCCATCCTTAAAAGGAAAACCAAAAGCAAATTGAGGTTTAATGATAATTGCCCCTTTTTCATCTATATATCCTATACGCCCCCGCCTATCTACAATGCGGCGCATTCCGTCTTGTATATAGTCTTCACCATTATCAATCTGATAGACTGTATAACATTTATTTGATATACATCCGATAAATAATAATAAGATAAAAAGCCCGATGTAATATTTCATAATAAAATATACTTTATCGTTTTCTTTTGATCAACTATATTGGGTTACAAATATACGTAAAAGAGGCCGTCTCATTTTGAGCTAAGATTGAGGCTCAGGTAGAACAAACTCTGAAGAAA
>OGXM01000640.1_pt1 | contig 22511 bp, 30 predicted proteins | sample 1576271 | NCBI WGS metagenome assembly OGXM01 (sample SAMEA3541579, study PRJEB24748) | human gut metagenome | biome: human gut; feature: human-associated habitat; material: faeces | place: China | collected 2012 | reverse complement strand
GCCGGACTGCTCCGATGGAGGGGCTACGCTTTTTTTAGCTGGTGCAGATCATGGACGCTATAAAAAAGCAAAATGGACACGGCGATACCTCCTTGGACACCGCCGTATCCTTAAAAAAGGGCGACTTTAACACGCCCTCCGTAAATCCATTTTTTCAAAAGGAAAACGGCGGCTTGAAATACAAGATTTCAAAACCGCCGTTCTGCGCCGCAAGGCCGATTGCAACGGTCTTGTTTTGATACCAGCGCAGTTGCTATCAAAAGAAAAGAGCCGATAATCCGTGTGCCTGTTGGCTACGGGTTATCGGCTCTGCGTCTGTGCGTCTGGCTCCTTGATAACTATGATATTTAGTTGATAAGCTCGGATCAGATTTTCTTGTTTGCATTTTGGGCAATACAGAGGAAAGTTCTCAAGCACCGTATCACCCCGAATTTTGATGCGTGTCTTATTTCTGCATATCGGACATAGAATCCAGTTGTTTTCAATCATTAGGTGCCACCTTGCTTCTTGCATGACGCCTTTTTCTGAAAATGCTGAGTGACGCGCGATAGGACAGGTAGAGGAGTAATGCCATAACGATAATAAGCAGTGCGTAGGCAAGGAATGAGGATGCGGCGAAAAAGGCGGTATCAAGACCAGTAGACCGTATTACCGCACAGACCATGATGGCGGCGATCATTGCCCCGGTGCAGTTTGACTGTTTGAAAACAAAGCCCGAGGGAACACCCAAACAGATTGTAAGCACCGTACAACACATACCTAACACAAGGTTTGGTACAACTGTGGTGAACGAAAATTGTCCTGTAAAAGCAGCAATGATACAAAGCAAGAAAGTCAACGCAGAGAGGCTAACAAACAGTATTCCGCTGAACAGGTAGCGCCCGACAACAATCTCCTTATCCGTGATAGGGAGAACCGGTAAGTAATTCTTCCAATCGCTCTTTTCCTCGATTTTAACCAACTCGGTCAGAAAAGCAACGCCCATCAGCGGGAGCAGCAGTGAAATATACGGGATTGCCGCTTGTGGAATGAAAATGCAGGCGCACAGTAATAGGGTGATGCCTAACAGACGGTAAGCGGGTTTACATATCTTTTTGAATACGAGAAAATCTTTTGCGACCAAACCAATCATAGCGATCCTCCCTTGATATACAAAAGCATGATGTCATCTAAGGTGGCAGGGTCTATCACGCAGCCCTTGTATTTTCGAGCAGCGGCTTCTCGGTCTTCCACCAAAATTTGATATTCATAATCCTGTTTTCTCCACGCCAATATATCGCCACGGTCAATTTCTCGAAATAGCTTTTCCCCGCAATGGATCAGTCCATAGTGGTAGATCAATTCGTCCTTCGACTCAAAGAACAGCAATCTACCCTTATGCAGAAAAGCTATATAATCCGCAATCTTAGAGAGGTCACTCATAATATGTGTAGAAAAGAGAACGCCGCGTTCCTCGCTTTGAACAAAGTCTAACAGCAGATCAAGCATATCATCCCGCATAACGGGATCAAGCCCGCTTGTTGCCTCGTCCAGCAATAACAATTCAGCATGATGGGCAAGGGCAATCGCAAAATTCATCTTTACTTTCATACCCTTTGAAAATGAGCCGATTTCCTGTTTCACAGGTAAATCAAACCTATTCAATAGCTCCCAGTAGCGATTGGAGTCCCATTGGGCATAGATTTGACGCATAATGGTTTCAATGTCTGCGGGAGAGAACATAAAGGGAAGATTACATTCATCCTGCACAATGCCTATCCGCTGTTTGACCTCTTTTTCGTGGGAAAGATTATCTTGCCCGAAAACAAGAATATCTCCGCTGTCCTTGGTAACAGCATTGAGGATCAGGTTCATGGTGGTTGTTTTTCCCGCACCGTTCTCCCCAATCAAACCGACAATGCTACCGCTTGGAACATTGAGGGTCAAATGGTCTAAGTAAAAATCGGGGTAGCGTTTTGTCAGGTCTGCAATTTGCAAAATGTTTTCCATCGTCAGCCCTCCTCTTTATAGAACATCGTCAGTATCTCAACCAATTTACTCAAAGGGATACCTCCGGAGCGTGCAATATCGGCAGCCTCTTGGAGATGCTCTTCCGCCCGGCGCTGTTGTTCCTCTTGAAAGAAATCTTTATTCTGTGCCGATACGAAACTGCCACGGCCTACTGTTGTTTCAATAAAGCCATCACGATGCAGATCTTCATAGGCTTTCTGCACTGTAATGACGCTGATATGAAGCGACTTTGCCAGTGCCCGCATAGACGGAATCGGGTCGCCGGTTTGAAGTTCGCCGCTCATGATCATAGCTTTCATTTGAGAAGTGATCTGCTCATAAATAGGTTTGCTGGTGTTACTGCTGATAATGATTTCCATGAGGCTGCGCCTCCTGTCATATAATGTACTTGTTTGATAAGTACATTATATGCTACACCGCAGCCATTGTCAACTATGAGAATTTGCTCGGCAAATATATGAAATTAAATATGCAGAGGAATGAAATATAACATCGTTCAAATGCTATTACCCGAAATGTAAAATTACATTAGGTGGTGATGCTATGAAAATTGAACGGGACGAGCGCAAATTTGACTTTCACGGGATTGGACTTGCCATTAAGAAAGCCCGTGAGCGCGAGGGTATGACGCAGGAGCAGTTAGGATACATTGTTGACCGTGATCCGCGTACCATTATGTATCACGAAAACGATGGACAGCATCCGAGCCTAAATGCCTTTTACCAAATGGTAATGATGTTCGGTATCTCCGTGGACGAATACTTTTATCCCGATATGAGTGCTGATGAAGCCGCAAAGAAGCGAATCAACATTCAACTTAATTCTCTCAACGAAAGCGAGCTGCGGCTCGTCGAGGGGATTATCAACGCAATCATAGAAAACCGTGGAACGGAGGGAGCGTAAGAAACGGCGCTGCCTCCGTTTTTCCGTGGGCTTTCCGGGGAACGCACTAACGGCAAGCAGGGCAAGTGTAGCCACACTTGCTATTTTTGCATCCCGGCGGGCTGCAAAAACGCTTGTTGGGGAGCCTCCCCAAACCCGGCTTTGGGACTCGTCAGCACAAACTCCGCTATGCTACTTTGGGACAAAATGTCCCAAAAATCCGCCCGCTCCGTTGTGCCTCCTCTCCCCACAAAGTCTTGCGACTTTGCGGGGCACCCCATGCCCAAAGTAATTTGTCTGCGTCACCGTTCGCTATCGCTCCTGTTCCTTTTTGCGCTGGCCGTCCGTGACACCCAGCAGATGGTCGATGTTGGCCTTGACCGCCACGGCCTGCCGCATTTCCTCCTGCGCCGAGCGGTACTCGGTATAGAGCACCTTTTTCCGCGCCGCCAGTTGGCGGCGTTTTTCTTTTAGCGCTGCCATCTTGGGCAGCTTCTCACCGCCCAGCAGCTCTCCCATCGTGGCCTTGGCTGCCCGGTAGTCCGCCAACTCCGCCTCATGCTCGGCAAGATATTTCCGGCTGTACTTTGTAGCCTTGTACCCGTCAAAGACGGGGCGGGTCTTGGCGTACCGCACCACGGCTCCCATCAGCTCGGAGGTTACGGACAGGTCAGCCTCCGTCCGCCGGAGTTGCTCGGTCAGCGCGTGAAAACGGGAAACGGAATCTTCGGCCTTGGCGGAGAGCTGGTCATACTCGGTGATATTCTGCTCCTGCATGAATTGAAGTGCCGCCGCCATCTGTTTTAGGTTATAGACCTTTGCCCACCGCGCATAGGCAGCCCCCTTGCCAGAGCGCAGGCGCTCCTGTATATCCACGATCAGATTGACACGGCGAGGGGCAGCAGGCACGGGAACAGGCTGCTCCGGGATCGGGCGCTCCCCGGCGATGACGGCCTTGATGTCCTCGGGATCGTAACCGTCCCCGAGGGTAGACGCTCGAAGCCGGGTTGCCCGCTCCTGCCCCGGAACAAGAAAAGAGATCGTACCGCCGCGCCCATGCTTGACCGTGTAGCCGGACACCTCCATGAGCCGGAGGAAAGCGTCAAAATCGGCGGGGCGTTTGGCAAGAGCTTCATTGATGGCAAGCCGTAGCTGCTCCTTGTATGAGGGCTGCCGCTCCGTCCCCAGCCACGCCCCGTAATGGAGAAAGCGTCCCTTGCTGTGCAGCTTGGGATCGGTGATGACGGACAGATCATTTTCAAGGCAAATGCGGTCAGAGAGCCGCCGCACCGCACGGCCAGAGCCGATAAAGTCCCGGAACTTCCGGGTGCAGTCCAGCGAGGTCGAGTTGTAATAAATGTGATTGTGAATGTGCGCCTTGTCCGTGTGGGTGGCAACGAAAAAGGCATACTTGCCCTTTGTCCAGCGCATCGCCGTTTCATAGCCGATGCGGTTGGCCTCCTCCGCCGTCACCTCGCCGTGAGGGAACGCCTGCCGGATCTGGTAGCACAGCGCCCCGTGTCCGGCCCTGCGGTCAGTTTCGCCCTGATACTGATTTTTGACCAGCATGAACTCGGCGTGTGCCGTGGCCGGATCGCAGAGGTAGGAGGAAACGGCCCCCAGCTTCTCCGGGTTCAGGCCATAGTCAAAGCGGTCTTTCAGGCTTTGCAGGGCCGTCCGCTTATCGGCCCGCTTGTGGGATTTGAGGTAGGTTGTGGCCGTAGGCATCCCTCCTTTCCATACGACAAACGGCGGATGGGATCAGCCGCCATTTTCTGCATCTTCTGGCCACCGTGACCAGAACTCAGCCCGTGATGAAGCCCCGCAGGGAGCCGTTCAGCTCGTCCAGCTTGGCAAGCAGCCATCCGGCCAGCGCAGGCAGGCCAAAGGGTGAAATGGCAAACGCCATCAGCAGCCCCGCGATCCCCGTGGAAATGTCTTTCTCCACAAACAGCATCAGGACACTCAGCAGCCCCAGCACCGACGCGAGGATGGAGAGCAAACCAGCGGAAAGACTCAGCAGGAACGAGAGCACGGCCACAAGCAGGGTCAGCACCAGCACAAAGGGAGCGGCAAGGATTTTGAATATGATCCGCATAGGGGGTTCCTCCTTTTTCCTGTATATGTCTATTATAACTCTGAAAAAATCGGCACTCAAGGATGTCCCGGCCCTCCGCACTTCTGGTCTCGTCGCCACAAACTGCGTTTTGCTCCTTTGTCCGCAAGCGGCCAAAATCCGCACACTCCGTTGCGGCTCCTCTTCCCACAAAGTCAAATGACTTTGTGGGAGCCCTTTTATCCAGAAGCAGGGACAGCCGGGGAACGGCGCGAGGCCGTTCCCCCTGTGTCACATCGTTACAATGGCGGAGAGCTGGGCCAGCAGATCAGACAGCGGCCCCCACAGATCGGCATAGTCCTTTTGCAGACGCTTCAGCTCGTCCGGGTACAAGCCGCCATAGCTGTTGGCATGGATGGCCGCCTGATTGAGATTGTTTGCACAGCGCCGCTGGAGCGACACAAGCTCCTTGACGGGTTCAAGGTCAACGTGGAGCACATAGCCGCCCAGCGCCATTTTTCGGATATAGGCGCTCATGTTGCGGATGCCCGCCTCGGCCATGCGCTCCCGAATGACCTCCAGCTCGTCAGGCCGTACCCACACATAGATGGGGACGCTGCGGACGCGCTTTTTTGTCAACGCTCCTCACGCTCCCGGCTGCGGCGCTTGGGCGGGTGTTCCCGCACCTTATCCAGCGGCTTATCCTCTGGGAGCGGCGCAGGCAGATTGTTGATGATGCCGTCGATCTGATTATAATTCTGCTCCATCGAAAGCTCGGCGTTCTTGTTGGGATTGCGTTCCTGATCCATAAATGTCCTCCTATCTGTCGCCCCGGTCAGGGGCATTTTTCTTTGGGGCAGCTTGGCCCCGGTCAGCCTCGGCCTGCTTTGCGGCGGTTTTCATCTGTTCCCGGATCGAACGGGGCCTGTCGGGATTGTCAGGCGCAGGCCGCAGCTCATAGTCAGACGCCTGCCGTTTCGTCAATGGCCGTGTGTAGGTCAAATGCCCCCACGCCAGAAATGATCCATTTTCAACCGGGACGCGCTGATCGTAGTTGACGATCTCATCCGGGGCGTTACGGGGCGGCTTGGGGAATGTCCCAATGTCCACAGGGCGCTGGGTAGAGTAATACTTGTAAAGATCGGGAGCCTCGACCTGCCTGACATCGACGTTGTAAAGGCGCTGGTATTCCTGCACCCGCGCCGCAAAGTCCTGTTCCAGAGCGGCACGGTCGCTGCCGTAATGCCCCCATTCATACTGCCGCTGGCCGTCCTTGTCATCATAGCAAGCCCATGTGACATAGGGCGAGGGAGCGGTAGGATGATGCCCCAGCGCAAAGCCCCTGCCATTTTCCAGCATGACGGCCTTGATGATCTCATAGCCTTGGTTTTTGTCCATACGTCCTCCTTTCCAAAATGTTAGCAATATTTCTGCAAAACCGGGCGGGGCTATGAAATCATACGCCCCGCCCATGAAGCGGCCCCGGAAAGCCCTGCAATTAAGGGTGTTTTCCGGGGTCAAATGCTCACAGCCTACCCCCGGTATTTCCGCATATAGCCGCGCTGCTTCTGCCGCCTTGCAGCACGGGCGCAGGTCGGGGAGCAGTACCGCTGCCGCCCGTCCGGGAGAAAGGCCCTGCCGCACACCGGGCAAGGACGGGTTTCCGTGATACGCTCCACGGTCAGCGACCTTTCCAGCACGGGATCAAGGGGCAGCACCGCCGAACGGAAATAGCAGCAATATGCCCCTGTCCAGCATTTCCCCAGCATATAGCACTCTTTATCTTGTTTCCACAGAAAACATTATGTAAATCGAATCTTTCAACTTGTAGGAAGGTCAGACTACATGATACAATAGCATAAATAATGACTGGGAGTTCGCATTATGTTGCTTTATTTACAGATGCTTGAAACTCCAGAGGAGAAGTCGCTGTTTGAACAGATCTATCTGGAGTACCGTGGCCTCATGTATCATGTGGCCTACGAAATTTTACATAACGATCAGGATGCCGAGGACGCTGTGCATCAGGCTTTCGTAAAAATAGTAGAAAATATTAAAAAAATTGATGATCCGGTGTGTCCAAAAACGCATGGCTATGTCGTTACAATAGTTGAACACCAAGCGATAGATCAGTACAGAAAGCGGCAAAAATACAAAACTGTCGAACTGATCGAAGAAATTCAAGGCACAAATGCTCATTATGAAGGGGACAACGATTTGACAAAATGTATTTTGCAACTGCCTGCCAGGTATCGTGAAATGATTTTGCTACGCTATCATTATGGGTACACTGTCAGGGAAATTGCAAAGATGTTGGAACTGTCGTTGCCGGCCACAATTAAACTGGGTCAACGGGCTAAAACCAAATTGAAAAAACTATGTGAGGAGGCGGGAATCCTGTGATAAGCGATGAAACGCTGAAAAAAGCGACGGCTGAAGCGGATCAGGCAATCAGGGATTCGCTCCCCGCTCCAGCAGAATGTGAACATGAGTTTTCGCCATCGTTTCAACGAAAAATGCGCCGCACCTTTCGCAAAGCAAAATATCCTGTGATCTACAAACTGCCCAAATATGCAGCTTGCTTTGTTCTTGTGGTTGTTCTCGCCAGTAGCACTTGGCTGACTGTTGACGCAGAAGCGCGAGCCGCCTTTTTTGCGTGGGTGCGTGAACAATATGAAACATTCATTGAATATCGCTTTGTTGGAGATACCACACAGAATGATAAGTCAAAGCAATATGAATTAACGCAGTTACCGGACGGATTTTTCGAGACCAACAGAATGGAGTCGAAAGGAAACGCAGTAGTCATATATCAAAACGGGTCCGGAAAAACCATTCAATTTACCTATTCGCAAGGTGATGATTCCATAAGTCTATTTCTCGAAAGTAACACTTCTGATGTTCAAATTGTTCGCATCGGGAATATTGACGCGGAGTTTTACCTTTCAAGCGATCCTGATATATCAAATGGCTTGGTTTGGCAATCAGAAGATAGGAATACGTTTTTTTGTATTACATCCACTTTACCCCAAGAGGTTATGCTTCGATTGGCGGAAAGCGTACAAGCAAAAAAATAAATTTGTTAACAGCTGTCCAAAATGACCCCTTTCATTCATTTAAGAAGTAAAACAAATGAAAGGGGTCATTTCTTTGAAAAAACGAATTATTCCGCTTGTACTATTGCTCGCCATGCTACTGTCACTTCCAGCATATGCGGCATCTCCCCGTGTGATGACAATTCTACCTGCAATCTCTTTTGATGGCACAACCGCCAACTGTCGTGTTTCTGTTTCTGCTGATAGATCAACTGATCAGATAAGTGCCGTTATCCAACTTTGGAATGGCTCCACACGTATTGCGCGTTGGACTGACTCTGGGACTGGATACCTTCTTTTCTCTAATTCAGCTACTGTTTCAAAAGGCAAAACCTATGAGTTAACCGTTGATGTGAAAATAAATGGTGTCTCAAAGCCACAAGTTTCAATCGAAGGTACTTGCAAATAAATTATAATTACTCCATTTCTTAGTGGACGCGGTATTGCTTTAAGGCTGTAGTGAAATTATGTATTCATAAACCGCATTCATCATAAAAAAGCATGATACAAAAGTAGCTTTATAAAGCCACTTTTGGAATACTGTCGGTGTGGTAGTTTAGCAAGAGGAGGTCAAGATTTATGGCAAAAATTGAAAAGCGTTTTCTCTCCTTTGGTCTGGTGCTTGCTTTTATGGTTGCACTGTCCTCCGTCTGTTTCGCAGAAGAATTCGATTTTTCCAACCTTAAAAAGTCTGTGGACAGTAACAGCTGGAGCTACATCGGCTCGGCCACCAAAGACAGCGCAACAGAAAATGGTGAGTTAAAAATCACCAAAATGTATGACGCTGATGGGAATGAGACGAGCCTGTACTCCCAGGTGTACGCAAAAGCAACCAGCAGCGGAACTTCCACGCTTGTAACCTCGGGCAGTTGGTACGATGTTCCCATTCCCTCCTCTTTTCAGGCAGCTAGCAAAAGTGTTAGCTTGTACTGCAAGGGGCACATTCCTTGGATCGATTGCAAAATCTCCGGTTACTGGAACGTACATTGATTTCACACCTGTTCACCAATAACACATCAAGTATTAAATAACTAAAATTACCACACCGACAGTTATTATTTAGGAGGCAGCCAATGATTTTTTCATCAATCTGCGTACAGATAAATACCATGTTTACCAAAAAAGAGTTTAAGGTCGCAGCAGTGATTGCCTTATTTTATTCATGCTTTGCATTTGCTTTTACATTGACAGAGTTTTCTGGAATAGATATATCAAAAATAAAAGATGCTAACCAACTCGTCTGTTTTTCACAGTCAAATAGGCTTTGGTTTTTCTTTTCTTTACTTTATCCGTTTTTGTTGGTCTTACCTTTTTCGACTTCATATATTGATGACTACAAGAACCAACTTCTTCCTGTATATATAAGCCGTACTTCACGAACTATTTACTATGTATCAAAACTAGTTGCCAGTTTTTTTGGCACTTTCCTTATTATTGCCGTTCCATTTTTCATTAACCTCATTCTTTGCAATGTTTTTTTACCTCATAATCAAAATACATGGCTTGGTGAATACCAGATGGGAAATTATTTCCGTCAACTCTTAGGAACAAATATATTGTATCAGACTTCATATACCAAAATGCCTTTTTTAAAAATTTTTCTTTATAGTCCATTTTTATACAATTTTATCTATCTGCTTATTTTCGCTGCATTTTCTGGATTACTTGCATCCTTCACTCTTAGTCTGTCTTTCCTATATAAAAAAAGTAAACTTTTTTTGTTCATACCCGTGTTTGCAACCTTACAGCTGTTTAGAGTATATGATTCCGATCTATTTTCTCGTTCAATAGAAGGCGGTCAAACATATGTTAATTTCGACATATTGGACTATGTTGTTCCAACGCTTCTTAAAGGCCAGGACTATGCGTTCTTTGCCAAACTTGTTTTTATAATTTTTTTAGCAATTGTTACTTTATGTATATATGGGATTAAAAGTGATTTAAAAAGTCTCCAATAAAAGCATACAATCTATTATGTGTTGTCTGAGTGGAGGAATCTTGAATGAGAAAAAAGAATGTTTTCATTTGCGCAAAAAAAATATTACTTATAATTCCATACATATTTTTTATGTCGCTTTCAGACATTTTTTTGTCGTCTCCACAAGATCAACCTCTCGCAGAAATTCTATGGTACGACATTTTTGGGCGTCTTTCTTCAGGTAATGTTCAAACACTTGTTATGTCCATTGAAAGCCTCGGGGTTTTTTTTCTATTTACTATACTCTTCGGAAACCACATATCAGTTTTCTTCGATTCAATAGGAACATTTATCTTCAGTCGTCTCCCAAGCCGTAGAATTTGGATTTCAAAAAAAGTTATTGGTCTAAGTATTATTTCGATATTCTACACAATTCTTTACCTATCTCTAAAATTCTCTATCTCTTCTAGACGAGTTATTGTATGGCAGATGGACCGTCAGACTTTATTTACACTAGTTACTCTATTTGCAATGTTATTTCCTATGTTTGCTACAGTATGTTTATTAGCCAACTGGATTTCTATTAAGCATGGTTTACCTATTGGCATTATAGGCGTGTTTGTGCTCATATTGGCTTTGGAACTCATTGCTATTCTTAATTTTGATAGTTCGATGAATATGATTTTAAATCCTCTTTGCTTTAATATCGATATAATCCAATCTGTTGAAATAGCTTTGGCAAAAATATTGTCTGAACTAGTTTATCTTGCTATTTTGTCAATTGGAATCACATTATATATATGCCGCACAGATATTTTCTAACATTTGTGGGAGGTGCAAAGGTGAAACAACTTTTATATGCTGAAAGTGTCTCTAAAAAAATAGGTTCTAAACAAATATTGCAAAATATATCCTTGAATTTGTCTGGAGGAAATGTATACGGTTTTGTTGGCGAGAATGGTTCCGGAAAAACTATGCTTTTTCGTATTTTAAGTGGACTAGTAAAACCAACTACTGGAAAAGTTTGTTTAAACAGAACTGATATCCACAAAGGCCGCTGTTCAGAGAGAATTGGTGTAATTATAGAAAATTCATGTATGTGGCCTGAATTAACCGGATGGGAAAACCTCCTATTTTTAGGTTCGCTCAATAAGCGAATTTCAAAAGCTGACATTAGAACCACATTGGAGAGGGTTGGACTTGATCCAACCAATCCTCTTCCTATCAAAAAGTATTCACTTGGTATGAGGCAACGTCTCATTGTTGCTCAGGCTATTATGGAGAAGCCAAATTTTCTTTTTTTGGACGAACCCACAAATGCCATTGATAAAGAGGGTGTATTACTTATACGCGACATCATTGCTGAGGAAGCAAATCGGGGTGCTGTTGTTTTGTTGGCCAGTCATATAAGTCAGGATATTTCTACGCTATGCACAGAAATCTACCACATGAAACACGGTAGGATTGAGGAATAGGGGGGAAACAAATGAGAAAAAAGCATCATATTTTTTTTATTGCTAACATCTCCCTCCTTTTGATTGCTATTATACTTGGTCTCGTCTTTCAAGGCAGCATTTCTGATTGCGGAATTTCTCACCTGTCAAATATAAAAGATGTCGAAGATTCACATATAGTATTAAATTATGCGTGGAATGAAAATGATGAAGGGGGGTTGACCCTTACATCTTTCGGATCAGATGTGGATCTATATGGTGTGGCTTCTGCAGAAATTATTGCAGTTGTTGCTCCAACTGGAAACATAATTCAAACCGAGGGAAGCATCGGTCAAGAATTCACTGTGAAGGAAATTATCAAAGGCGATGCTTCTCTTTCAGTAGGTAATACAGCATATGTTTATCAATATTTTGGATTTCAAGAGGTCGATGGACATATCGAATTCATGAATACATTAAATTTGATGAATCCTGAAAATGACTATCTAATTTTTATGGACAGCTCTCCGCTAAATGCATATCAAAATGAGCCCGCATTCATTTTAAAATCAGAGTTTTTTGGTTATATCAAAACGGATCATACCGACACATTAACACTTGAAGGGAATTATAGGGACTATAATTTTTCTGATTTAGCTAATTACGAATTTTTCTCTACATCTGAGTCTGTAACAAAAACATTAAATTATATTAGAAGCGAATTGTTAAAAAATTCACATAAAGGAAATGCACTATGATAACGGTTTGCCCGTTTATATCATGAACGGGTAAACCGTTGAATAGAAAAGGCTGCGATAGAAGCAAGAATTTGTGAGAGCGACATTCAGGAGAGGTGGTGAAGAGAGTAGGGCTGCGGCTGGCGAGCTGTAGCGGATTGTAGGAAGGCTCGTCTGGGCGAGGGTAAATAGTAATTAGGCCCAGAGAGTCTTGGCTGACAGATCTGTCGGTCGGGGGGTTAGCAATTTGCTAATTAGAAGCCGATTCAGGTACGATACACCTGTGTGATGCGTGGGCTTGCCGCAGTAAGGATGTAGTTCAATTAGAAGATCTCACAGCGTCTATCTGCCTTGACTATGTAAAGTGTTCAAAACCAGAACGACAAAGGTGGCTCCTTTGCGAACTCAGGAAAATCTGCCGCTACCTTGAGCGGAATGACCATTGGTAGCATTGTCGGGCGTTTTGTGCGCAAACTTAATGACACTGCTCATGGAGGGAGCATATCACAAGCGTTGAGTCTGACAGGGGCGGCTTCATTCCGGTCCTTTGCTTTTAATCCTGCTCGAACATTTTCAGAGAGTTCAGGATCGATGCCACACCATCCTGCCCGCCAAACCATTGTTCCAATTCCCTTCCGTCTGCGGGCGGCATAGGTTCAGACGCAGCGGAGATAGCCGCATCCCGCTGTGCGGGGGCCGACTTCGGATCGGGCTGCTTTTTCAAATGACTCTGGTTCTTTGCCAGAATGGCAAGGATCATCTCCTCCAGCGCCGCCTGATCCGGAATCGGAACCGGAACAGACACCTCCGGCGTCTCCTTGCAGTTGATATAGTGCAGGACAGCGCTGACAAGAAACTGCGCTTTGCTGCGGCCTTGCCGGTTGAGCAGGTCGATCACCGCTTTATGCTGTGGGTCACAGATGTTGAAGCGGATCGTGAATTTCCCGGGGTCCTTCTTGTCGGTCATAGCACTCACCGCCCGCTGTGCTGAAGCCGGTAAAGATACTCATACCCCTTGGCATTGGCATTGATGTCCTCCACAAAAATCGCCTGCCCGGTTTTTCCGGACGCTTCGATCTGCCGGCGCAGCAGAGTAGCACCCCCGCCCAGGAAGATCACTTTGCCGGACTTGAGTTCCAGCATCCGCTCCCGCAGGCCGCTGAGCAGGTCGTTGATAAACTCCTGTGCTTCCCGTTCTGCCAGAGCGATGACCTCCGGCGCCGCGTCCTGATCCTCGCTGCGCAGGATCCGGTCGATCTCGCTTTCCTCCAGCAGAATGTCCAGCTCGGCATTTGCTTTTGCACAGATGCGGTTATAGAGCAGGATCACACCGTTTTCCAGAGAATCACAGGCTGCCATGTCCGGCACACCGTTCCGCAAACGCACATAATCCGCCGTAAAGCCGCCGATATCGACCACCAGCGCTCTGGGGAATGAGGCGAGGTTTTTTACCGTGGCCGCAGCGGCGGAAAAGGACTGCGGGAAACAGGCGGTATTTTCAATGAAAATGGCATAGGTTTTTCCCTTAAACTGAAAGGCCACCGCACCCCGCCCGTTGAAATAGTTGATAAACCGCTTTGCCTGCACGCCAAAATGCGCGGGAGGAAGGCCGACCGCCAGCTGCACGCGCATGAGGCTGCCGCTGTACTGTTCCATCGCTTCGATCTCATGTGCGATGGCAAAAAGCGTCAGAATGAAGAAGCGTTCATCCTCTGTCTTATCTCTGCGGTAGGGGATCCGCTGGTCGGTCAATGTGTAATACTTCCCCCGATAGGCCAATGCGTCCGTTCCGAAGCCGGGCGTGTCGCTCTGGATAAGCCCGGAGGTAAACGGCGGCGTATGGACGGTTTTGATTTGTTTGTTCCCGTGATCGACAGCAATTAACATAGCTATGTACCTCCTATACTTCTCTTATACGGATGCAATACGCATAAGAGCAACAAAAATCGGATCGTTCCAGAAAAAATATGCCTGCACACAAAGAAAAAGCCGGAGACCGCGATGCGGCCCCCGGCTTTCTGCGTCTGAACAACTGGGTTATTTTGCGAAAAAGTATGTGTAGAGGTTATAGTCCCGCTCCCGCGTGATCAAGCGGAGCCAGATATGCAAATGCGCCGTTTCCGCGTACAGATTAAATTCCGTGGGCTCATTTGTCGGTTGGGCATACAGCCGGCACATCCGCTCCATCGCCCACAGGGTTTTGAATTCCGGCAGGGCGAAAAGCTGCGACTGGAAGGCGTCGATCTCCTGCCCAAGCTCCGGAGCTGGGCGCATTTCTTCATCCGGGAACCAGGTTGTCCACCATCGCCACCCGTCATAGTCCGAGCGGGAATAGGCAACCAGTGAAATAGGATACCGGGCGCTGCTCAACGGCAGCGTCTTCCGCGCTCCGGAGAAGATCTCCGTGAACGCACAGGCCGGCGTCAGCTTGATTGCCTGCGGGTTCTTATGCTCCGCAAGACGGTGCTGCTTCACGGCGTACCATTCGCTTATGGGGAGTACCTTCCTCACGGCATCCCGCAGGGCTTCGTCCATGCCGCACGCAGGACAGACATAGACATTCAGCGCACGGCTCAAAGCGTTCTCAGCAAGAGATTCCCGCATAGGGCCACCGCAGCGCATACAGGGCATGGCACCGGGCGTGTGCTTGTTCTTTGTCCATTCGTTTTCCAAATCAGCCTTTGGATAAAGTTCAATATAGAATTTGTCCATTTCCTGTTCCTTTCCTGAAATCAGGCGATCTTCTGTTCGCCCCAGTGGATACGCAGGTGTCCCTCGTCATCTGTCTCGCGGGTCATCAACGTGGAGAGCAGGTCATAATCCACGCCGAATTTGGCATAGATCTCGTCCATATCCGCGTCCTGCCCCTTCATAAACATGGTGAGTTTTTCCTTTGCCAGCACCATCTGCATGAGGTTGGATTCCAGACTTCCGATGTAGATGGGGAAATACAGATCCTTTTTCTCCGTGGAGGTGTAGCGGACAAAGCGCATATAGAACTGGCTCATGCCGGCATTGTTGTAGTGCATCTCCGGAATGATGATCTTGTTGACAAACTCGAAGTTGACGCTGGAGGGAAGGCTCTGCTGTGTGCAGAGCAGGATGCCGTTCCGACTGTCCCGCAATATATCCCGCAGAGCGCGCCGCTTGGCAAAGGTGACGGTGGAGCCCGTCACTACAAAGAGAGGCCGCTCCGGAAGGTATTCGCGGATGGCGGCGGCGTAACGGTCCAACACCGTTGTATGCCGCACGCCGATGGCTACAACTTCTTCCGGCCATCTGGCAAGGGCTTCCACAACGGCCATCTCCTTGAGCGGCGTCTCGCCTTCGTATTCCTTCATGCAGTCCGGAGCGGCACTGATGCGCAGAAGCAGTGTGATCTGCTGAATGAGCCGCATCAGAGCGTCCTTTCTGCTGTTTCCGGTCGAGCTGTAATATTCGCGTTGGATGCGGTAGAACTCCTTCAGCACGATATTGTAGACCTCCCGCTCCTCCGGGAGAAACGGAATCGGCATCTGATGGATACGTCGGATGTCCTTTCCCGTGACCTCTTCAAAGGTGCGGGTGATGACCGTCTTTCCCAACAGTCGATCCAATTCGTCGGCGTTGTAGATGTCCTGATTTCGCTGTCCCACACCAAAGACGGTGATTTTCTCCGGCAGATGGGAGTTTGCGAACAGGCGGTAGCCCTTTTTATAAGCGGGGATCGGCATTGCGTAATAGGGATTTTCCTTGTGCTCCATATCCGCAGACCGTTTATCATAGCTGTAAAGCGTCCGGCACCACGAGATCATGTTGATGGAATTGTTGTAGAGCAGCTCCAGCTGCGGTGCAAACTCAGAGATATTGTTCCGCGTGCTGGTACCGGTAGTCAGGAGCTTATACTTGCAGCGGCGAAAGCAGGACAGCACGGAAAGCGTCTGCTTGGAGCTGGGGTTGGAGATGTTGTCACTCTCATCAAAAATGAACTGGATCTTGTAGCCAAGCTGCTTGATATAGCGCCCGATCTGCTTTTTGTACTGGCTGACCTTGTTCAGCGTCAGGATCACAAAATCGCCCGGTCGGATGCGCTGCAGATCAGTCAGCCGCTCCACAAATACATAGGAAAAGCCTGCGCCCTTCAAAATCACATCCCAGTTGTTGCGGATGGAGATGGCGCTGGAAATGACCCATATACTGTGGACAGCTCCCATTTCCACGCGGCGCTTCCCCGTGAAAATGGCGGCGGGTGTTTTTCCGCTGCCCTGTTCCCATTGCAGGAAGGCGTACCGCTTTTGGAGCGTCAGGTTGACATCGTGGCTCTGGAGCGGATTCAGGTGGATGTAAGCATGATTCTGGGCGTCCCAATATTGAAAGCGACCGATCCAGTCAGCAAGCTGCGCGTTTTCGGTCATCTCGGAAAAGGGCTGCTCCTGATTGTCATACTCCCGGCGTTTCCGGCGCAGCAGCCGCTCATAGCCCGGAAACCGTTCCGGCTCATCGTTCAGCACCGCCTGATAGATCGGCACCGGCGCACGCATCTCGTCCGTCAGGAGCTTTGCCATCTTCCGGCTGTATGCCTTGTAGACAAAGCTGTATTTCTGCTTGACCAGACGAATTTCGTCCCGCTCCGGCTTGGCGTTTTGGCGGCACAAAGCCTGCTTCAGATACGCCAGCACCTTTGCTTCGGTAAGCTGCACGCGCTGCCACTCCTCATAGGGCATATCCGCCGGCTGCCTCTGGGTATAAAAGCGGTGAACATAGGCAAAGCAGGCGTCGTATTTTTCCCGCGTGACCGGATGGCTTCGGATCTGATACAGGTACTTCTTCACCTGATAGAGAAAAGTGCTCTTGGTTGTTTTGAGCTGGGCCAGTTCCAGAAAGACTTTGTTCCGATTGCCTGCCAGATCCGCCTTTGCGACCATGACAAACTTCTCGTAAAGCGCGGTCGCTGCCATGACCGGATGCCCGGAGGGAATATAGATGTCCGAGCAGTCCGTTGAGTACCGTTTGGGTGCCCAGTCCGCCGCGGTGCTTTTCTTCTGCCAGAATTGCAGCTTGGTCGGAAAGCCGTCCACGCCGCTGTCTGAAAAGGCGTGCTCCGGCAGCATCACCTGCCCTAAGAAGCTGAATCGGCTCTCCATCATGCGGATGGCGCCTTTATCGGAGAAGCTGTCAGCAAGAAAGGACGCCGGCACAATGACTGCCAGAATACCGAGGGGCTTGAGTAGCTTTGCCGCCTTTAGGCAGTAATACTGATGGGAAGTCATAACGGTGGCGTCCGGCATGATCCAGCGCAGGTGAAAGGGTGGATTGCCCAGAACAAAATCAAAATGCGTTTGGGGCTCATAGTCCCGAATGTCACCCTGTACGATGTGTGCCTGCGGGTAGAGCTTTCGGGCAACGGCGCAGGCATTGGGATCGACCTCGCAGCCGTAGGCGTTGCGTTCATTTGGCAGGAAATTGAAGAAATTTCCCATGCCGCAGGTGAGATCCGCTGCCAGATCTGTGTCGGAGAGGCGCAGCGCCGAAACGATCATTTCGCACAGCGGCGGCGGTGTGAAAAACTGGCCGTTTTCCAGCTCCTTTTTCGCCGCGCTGAATGCGTTGTAGTTTTCATAGTCGCTGCGCCGCAGCCCATGCAGGCCGCCATCGCCGGTATAGCGATTGAAAATGTCCTCGTCGGTCACACCGGCCTGCTCACAGGCTTCGCTTTGCAGCAGGCGGAGAATCTGCTCATTCAACTCTCTGCGCTCCTGCTCCGTCCGTCTTTTCGGGTAATATTCGTATTTCATGTTCAAATCACATCCTTTTTGTAAATGGGGGAGGACGCCGAAAAACGGCATCCTCCCCTTGAAATGTATAGAAAGCAGGTCAATACAGCGTATGAAACGCCGCAATGATCCGCAGTCGTACCTCCGGGGTGCGGTCTGCACTGGTGACATAGCGCCAGCCTTCCTCTGAGATGTAAGCGTCGATCTCCTCGACGCGGCCGCTGTCCAAACGGAGCCGCATGAAAATATGGGGCCCATTCGTCTGTTCAGTCAGTTTGACTGCCATCGCTGAAATGCTCCTCCTCTGTCAGTAATGTAAGCTGTTCATTCGTTGGTGGAGCCGGAGAGCGCTGCTTGTTCAGCTGCCGCTCCTTCTGCTCCCTGCGCCGCTGCCGGGATTCCCGCTTTTTGGCAGCCTGCTCCTTTTTGAGATCGACTGCATGGACGACCTCCAAGCCGTCCGCCACATCCCGCAGGTCTTGCAGCAGATCTCTCTGTTCACTTTTGGCAATGCGGATATTCTCCACATCGTAGTGAAATTCAAAGTAATCATACTCCCCGTACCGGCGGTGCATTTTGCTGAAAAATGTCTGTCGCCGATCCTCTGGTGTCAGGTGCGGGGAGTCGATCACAGAGCTGCTCCAAAGCGGGTTGAAGTGCGCCTTTTTCATTTCCAGCCAAATCTCCGCGTCCGTTCGAGCCACAGGATGGGGAAACACACGCTCGCCCTTTGTCACCTGTACTTTCTTTTCCTCCAGAAAGCCAATGCGGGTGATCCATGTGCGGCGCACATCATAAAAGATATTGGCGCGGCTCAGGTCCCGCTTCTGCTTGCGAATGACGCAGACAGGATTCTGGCAGCGGCAGCGAATACACTGCTCCACATCGTATTGGACTTTGACATGGCCGCCATCATAGCCATTACCGCCAACCACGCAGGCGCAGTAGGCTCCGCCGGTAATCTCCATGTACTGCCGGTGCTGTCTCTCGCTTCTCTCCGATTCCACCCTCTCGGCGCTTTGCTCGAAAGAATACCGTTTGCCGGTGGTGCGGCAGGGGCAGAGAGGGACAGGAAAGCCGCTGATGCTGTGTGGACAGTCCTTGCGTTCATAGGGACAGCGCAGCAGTGGATTGTCATTTTCCGGGCAGTATTCGATGCCTTGAAAAGAGGCGTCGCAGCAGGCAAGACCCCGGCCGAGATCACTTTTGCCATCGACCAAAAGGCCGCATGGAGTTTCCCATGTAAACTTCAATAGAGCCTCAAAGAGATAGCCGAAATTCTGCCAGTCACTCCAATACACGAAGGAGGGGTGATCCTCCCGCGTGTAGCCTGCGGCGTAGAGATCCCGGGTCAGTTGATTCTGTTCCATGCTCATATCCCCGGACACGGAACCAGCCCAAAGTGGTTTTCCATCACATAGCGCAGATTTTCCACCGTGACCTGATACTCCTCCGAGATACAGCCCTCGCATACGATCTGCCGGTAGCCCAGCGCACGGCTGCATCGCTTATCCCATGAGTTGACATCACCGCCGCAGACTGGGCAGGCGATGTCCGGATACCACGCCAGTTTCCCGGCATCTGAATAAGTGGGTTTCATATCATCCTCCTAAAATGAAAAAGGACGCACAGACTTTTTACAAGTCTGTACGTCCTTCGCAATATGCTGCCATGCGGCAGCGATTCTTTTTTTACGGGTCAGGTGACCCAAATGTTTGAAAGGAATGGCTTCCTTCCAAACGAAGCTGAGTTCTCAGAGCAAGGAGCCCCGCGCTACGGCACGATCCATGCTGGTTAGAACCTGTTCCGCCGTCAGATATTGCACACCGCACTTCCGGTCATTCCGAGCCGCCAGCAACTTGGCGGAAAGGGCCTGTTCGGGAGGCAGAGAGCGTAGTTCCTGTGCGGGCAGGATCGCATTTTCCTTGTTCATTTCGTGAGTCTACCTCCCAAAACATTTTTCTTCCAAAGGTCACCCAGCGTGTAGTCACCATCCAGCCACAGCTTGAGCTGCTCCGGATCTAACCGTCTGAACTCAGAACCGGTATCACTCCGGTCAACGACAATGACATCTTCCACATCGAACTCGTTCAGCAGCTCTACAGATTGCGTAGATATCATGATCTGCTTTTCATTGGAAAGCTGCCGCACGATCTCAGAGAAAATCGTGATTGCATAGGGATGCAGGCCGAGCTCCGGCTCATCAACGATGATGGTAGCTGGCTGCAGCTCATGGGGTTGCAGCAAAAGCGTTGTCAGGCAAATAAAACGAAGTGTTCCGTCCGAAAGCTGAGAAGCATTGAAGACATCTTCACAGCCAGTCTGACACCACCGCAGGACGATCTGCTCTTCATTGCCCTCCTGAGGCTCCAAAACGAAGTCATCAAAGTAAGGCGCGACCAGACGGATTGTTTCCACAATCTCATCGTAGTTCGGCTTGAAGAAGTTTTTTAACCGATAGAGGAATGCAGCAAGGTTTGCCGCATCGTACAGCAGCATTTTATTATTGGAAATATTATGCTCCTGCTTGACTCTGGCATCCTTACCCGTGTCATGAAAATGGTACACCCGCCAGTTCTGCTTACGCAGAATTGTAGCAACATAATCGTCAATTCCGTTATGGGCAGCACTTTCCCAATGGGATTCACTATGTCCGTGCCCAATGGGACTTGCGTTATTCCAACCGCCATGGTAGCCAAAGTATTCCTCTCGAAAGATCAATCGGTTATCGTCGGTAGGTATCAAAGCGAAACCATACGAGTTCTGTCCGAAGAATACCTCGAAATCAATCTCCTCGGTCACTTTCCGGCCCTTATATAAAAGAGAACTCAAGCCGCTCTGTCCCACAGACACCTGAAGATTTTTAGACAGAATATTCTGGAGAAAGGAGAAGGCCGAAATAAAGTTGCTCTTTCCCGCTCCGTTAGAACCAATGAGCACATTGATTTTCCCGAAAGAAATATCACAGTTTTTGATGGATTTGAAGCCGCGAATCGTCATGCGGCTCAACTGGTCTCCCTGTAATGGCATACTAAACCTCCAAAATAAGACGCATTTTGATTCTCCGTGCAAAGAGCCCCGTGCTACGGCACGATCCCTGTCGGATAGGATTTGTCTGCCTCAGAACAAGTCGCTGTGTGTCCCGGTCCTGGTTAGATATAAAATCAGACTCTCACCAGATATTTCGTAAATCAACAGCCAATCCGGAGTAATATGACATTCTCTGCAACCAGCGTAGTCACCACCCAAGTTGTGATCCTTGTTTTTTTCAGGCAGAGTCTCTCCATTAGCCAGTTTTTTGATAATTTCAGTTAACAGAGAAATATCATACCCACGGCGTTGTATGCGCTTTACATCTTTCTGGAACTTTGTAGATGGCTTTACGGTATATTTCATGCCAGAAGATCCTTCATCATCGCATCCACATCCGTATAGCTTTTGCCAAGCGTAGGATCGGCTTTCATTTCCTGCACTTCCCGAATTGCCTCTTTCGTTTCATCATTCGGGATTTCTGCACCGATTTCAAAGGGAATCCGATACTCCCGAACCGCTTTTTTCGCAAAGATATTGAAAGCGGTCGTCATTGTCATTCCCATATCAGCACAAAAAGCCTCAAACTGCTTTTTCAGATCACTATCCATACGGATATTGATATTCGTACTTGCCATAACGAACCCCCCTTTTAATTTATATTGACATTATATGCGTTTTTATTTACAATGTCAATACTGTGCGTCGCCGTATCGTTCACTTTGCCCTTATGAGGATCCTTTCGTTACTGCGTGCTCGTAGAGGTACTCCGGAGCAATGTCAATATCGCCATCATTTCAGACGGTTACACCATAATCAATGTAGACACCGGCAAACGAGTGTTCATTTGCCAGCGGTGCAAATCCCGGCTCTTTTAGCAGCGGTGTGAAATCGAACACCTTTGTCTCTCCGGTTGTGAAGCGAAGCCATAGCTTGTGGCCCGCTAATGGGCGGACACCACAAACCTTGATAACAGGTTCCTGCTTTCCTGCATACGCAATTCCATCGAGAACATACATGATGCGATTCTCCTTACTTCAGTGGTTTCAAATCAAAAAACTATTATCTGCTCATGTTAGTTCCTCATGGTCTTGTCTAACGTAAGGGAACCGTAAGAGATATACAATATCCTCGGTTTTACAGGCCGTATTTATCCCGCAGCATACGCAGCCCTTCCATGGCATCGGACACCATTCCCGTTTGAATGTCGGTTTCCGCTTCTGCAAGCTTTGTATAGACATCCTCCATAGTTGGCTTTCTTGCATGGGCTTCTGTCAGCTTGCTGAAGTCACGATCCGAGATAACATGTGGCATAGATATCGGCTCCTTTCACGAAGCTACTGTACCATAATTATCACGCATCCGCAAACCCTTTATTGGCGGTCAGGAGTAAAGAATTACGCCGAAGGCTCCAGCCGGCGGCGCATATCAAATTCCTGCCCATCCGCATAGCCCATGGCGGCATATTGGCGGTTCATGCTGCTTGTGGACGAGATCTTATAACTGCTCCGCTTCATTTTGGAAACGGCATCCTCGACCGCCTGCGGCACGACCATGACCAATCCCCATTCCTGATGTTCGGCCTCTTGCTTTTGGA
>OGXM01000632.1_pt1 | contig 22653 bp, 21 predicted proteins | sample 1576271 | NCBI WGS metagenome assembly OGXM01 (sample SAMEA3541579, study PRJEB24748) | human gut metagenome | biome: human gut; feature: human-associated habitat; material: faeces | place: China | collected 2012 | reverse complement strand
TTTGGCTTCAAAATGGCCGCATGGCGCTTTGGCAACTCCAGTGTTACAGACTTGTCCTTAAGATACAGGACATGGCGCAGCTGATTTACCTTATCGTAGGAGATCATCTGAATATTCAGCAGCTTTTCCATATACTTCAGATTATCCTGCGAAGTTGCCATAACGGAAATGCCGGCACCCGGCAATGTGATTTTAGATGTACATAATTTCGCTATTTTAAATCCAGTGGAAATGGAAAAAGAATTGAATAACGTAGCCGGTGTGGTAACAAATGGTATTTTTGCCTTACGTGGGGCGGATATTGTAATTGTTGGTACACCAGAAGGCGCAAAAGTCATCGATTAATAAAAATAAGGAAGCAAACATGACAAACAAAGTGTCACTCGACAAATCAAAAATTAAATTTGTGCTATTAGAGGGCGTGCACCAAAGTGCATTAGATACCTTACATGCAGCGGGCTACACCAATATCGACTTTTACAAAAAAGCGTTAGACGGTGATGAACTGAAAGAAGCAATTAAAGATGCGCATTTTATCGGTTTACGTTCTCGTACTAATTTGACTAAGGAAATGATTGAAGCTGCGCCGAAACTCATTGCCGTTGGCTGTTTCTGTATTGGTACCAATCAAGTGGATCTTGATGCGGCAAAAATGCGTGGGATTCCGGTATTTAATGCCCCGTTCTCCAATACACGTTCTGTGGCTGAATTAGTGTTGGGTGAAATTTTGCTTTTAATGCGCAATATTCCTCAGGCAAATGCGGATGTGCATCGCGGTTTATGGAATAAATCTGCAGTGGGCTCTCATGAAGTACGTGGTAAAAAACTCGGTATTGTAGGTTATGGCCATATCGGTTCACAATTAAGTATTATTGCTGAATCTTTAGGGATGGATGTGTATTTCTACGATATTGAAAATAAATTGCCATTAGGTAATGCTAAACAATTGCACACACTTGAAGAATTATTAGGTTCTTGTGATGTAATCTCGCTTCATGTACCTGATTTACCTTCAACCCGTAATTTAATGAGTGCTGAACGTATTGCACAGTTAAAACAAGATTCTATTTTGATCAATGCGGCACGTGGTACGGTAGTGGATATTGATGCCTTAGCGGCTGCACTTGAACAAGGTAAAGTTCGTGGTGCTGCAGTTGACGTATTCCCTGTTGAACCCGCTTCAATCAATGAAGAGTTTGTTTCTCCACTACGCAAATTTGATAATGTGATCTTAACCCCGCATATCGGTGGTTCTACAGCGGAAGCCCAAGAAAACATTGGTTTTGAAGTGGCGGGTAAATTTGTGAAATATTCTGACCGTGAGCATGAGCCGGGATGTGCGCCCCGCCAAGGGCATTTTACAGGTGCTGCCCGGGCATCTGACCGCTGGGTGCACCTTTCCCTTTGCCCACGCAGCGGTGCTTTCCAGCCGCCGTCACGGGCTGGACGAGGAAGCCGCCGCCGAGGCCAAAAAGCGCAAAAAGAACAAAAACGCCCTGTCCAGCCTTTCAGACATCAAGCCCGGGGACTATGTGGTGCACCAGAGCCACGGCATCGGGATGTACGCCGGTATCCAGCGGCTGGAGGTGCAGGGCGCTACCAAGGACTACCTCAAGGTGCAGTATTCCGGCTCGGACGTGCTGTATGTGCCGGTGACCCAGCTGGATCTGCTCAGCCGCTACACCGCCCCCGGCGATGAGGAAAAGGTAAAGCTGGCAAAGCTGGGCGGCACCGAGTGGCAGCGCACCCGCGCCAAGGTGAAAAAAGCCACCGAGGAGATGGCGCAGGAGCTGATCGAGCTTTACGCCCGCCGCCGTCAGGCCACGGGCTATGCCTTCCCGCCGGACGGCGACTGGCAGCGGGACTTTGAGACCCGCTTTGACTACGATGAAACCGACGACCAGCTGCACGCCACCGCCGAGATCAAGCAGGACATGGAAAAGGGTTACCCCATGGATCGTCTGCTCTGCGGCGATGTGGGCGTGGGCAAGACCGAAGTGGCGCTGCGCGCCGCCTTCAAGTGCATCATGGGCGGCAAGCAATGCGCCCTGCTGGCACCCACCACCCTGCTGGCGTGGCAGCACTACAACACCCTGCTCTCCCGCATGGAGGCCTTCCCGGTGAAGATCGGGATGCTGTCCCGCTTCCGCACCGCCAAGCAGCAGAAGGAGACCCTGCGCGGCTTACAGGCCGGCAGCGTGGATATCGTGGTGGGCACCCACCGGCTGCTGTCCAAAGATGTGAAGTTCCACGACCTCGGCCTTGTCATCATTGATGAGGAACAGCGCTTTGGCGTGAAGCACAAGGAAAAGCTGAAGGAAAACTTCATCGGGGTGGATATGCTCACCCTGTCGGCCACCCCCATCCCCCGCACATTGAACATGGCCATGAGCGGCATCCGGGATCTTTCCACTATCGAGCAGCCGCCCATCGAGCGGCAGCCGGTGGAGACCTTTGTGCTGGAATACAACGATGTTATCCTTGCCGAAGCCATGAAGAAGGAGCTTGCCCGGGGCGGGCAGGTGTACTACCTGCACAACCGGGTGGACAACATTGAAGCCTGCGCCGCCCATGTCAGCCAGATGGTGCCGGGTGCGCGGGTGGGCATCGCCCACGGCAAGATGACCGAGGAAGAGCTGAACCCTGTATGGCAGCACCTGCTGAACGGCGAGATCGATATTCTGGTCTGCACCACCCTCATTGAGACCGGCATTGATGTGCGCAACTGCAACACCCTCATCATTGAGGATGCCGACCGCATGGGTCTGGCGCAGCTGTACCAGATCCGCGGGCGGGTGGGACGCTCCGGCCGCAAGGCCTACGCCTACTTCACCTTCCGCCGGGACAAGACCCTGACCGATATCGCCCAGAAGCGGCTTTCTGCCATCCGGGAGTTCACCGCTTTCGGCTCCGGCTTCCGCATCGCCATGCGGGATCTGCAGATCCGCGGCGCGGGCAGTCTGCTGGGGCACAGCCAGCACGGCCACATGGAAGCCGTGGGCTACGACCTCTACGTCAAAATGCTGGGACAGGCCATTGCCCGAGCGCGGGGCGAGCCCGTCCAGCGGGACAAGAGCGATTGTCTTGTGGACCTGCGGGTGGACGCCTTCATCCCGGAAAAGTATATCCCGGACGGCGCGGGCCGCATCGAGGCCTACAAGCGCATTGCCGCCATCCAGACCCCGGAGGACGCCGCCGATGTGCTGGACGAGCTCATCGACCGCTACGGCGACCCGCCGCCCTCGGTGAGCGATCTGGTCAACGTTTCCCTTGTCCGCGTACAGGCCGCTGCCGTGGGCGTGTACGAGGTGACCCAGAAGAGGGATACCCTTGTGCTGAATCTGGAAACGCTGGACCTTGCCATGATCCGCGGCCTGCTGCAAGCTTTCAATGGCCGTGTCACCGCCGGAGCGGGCACAAAGCCCTATCTCTCGGTGGTATTGCAGCCGGACGAAAAGCCGCTGGAACTGCTGCAAAACATCCTGAAAGCCATGGCAGATATCCTGACTGGCACAGAACGCGAAAAAGCTCCCCAAACAGGGGGAGCTGGCACGCGCAAACGTGACTGAGAGGGTTTTATAAAAACAAATAAGGAGCAAAACGCATGAAAAAGAAACTGCTTGCGCTGGTATGCGCACTTGCACTGACCGTCAGCCTTGTGGGCTGCGCACTCTCCACCCCGGACACCGTGGGCAAGATCGGCGATTTTGAGGTGACCAGCGGCCTGTACCTGCTGGCGCAGTACGATGCCTACCAGCAGGCTGCACAGCTGGCGGACTCTGAGCAGGACACCAGCAAGGTGAATTCCTTCCTCAAGGCCACCATCACCACCGATGCCGACACCGGCGAGACCGCCGTGGTAAAGGACTATGTGGCGCAAAAGACCCTTGAGACTTTGCAGACCCTTGCCGCTGTGGATGCCCGCTTTACTGAACTGGGCGGTGAGCTGACCGAGGAACAGAAGTCTGCCGCCGACAGCTACGCCCAGCAGTTGATGGATAACTACGGCGATGCCTACACTGCCAACGGCATCGGGTTGGAGACCTTGAAGCTGTTCCAGCAGCTGCAGTACAAGCACACCCTGCTGCTGGATCTTGTCTACGGCAAGGACGGCGAGACCCCTGTGGAGGACGGCGAGCTGACCGAGCATCTGGACAGCACCATGTACGAGATCGGTTTTATCACCGTGCCCCTGTACAACACCAGCACCTTCGCCTTTGCCAGCGATGACCAGAAGGCCGAGATGCTCTCCCTTGCCCAGAAGGCTGCGGACAGCTACAACGCCGCCGCCCCGGAGGACGCCTCCAGCCAGATGGCCGCCTTTAATAGCATCGCAAGCAGCGCACTGACCGATATTTGCGCCGTGCTGGATGCAGAGGTTCCCTCCACCAGTACCCTGCAGACCGACCTGCTGAGCGAAAGCGACCTGACCGACGCCTTTACGCAGGAGGGTGCCGCCGATACCCTGCGCGGCCTTGCCTACGGGCAGGCAGCCGCCATCCAGTACACCGGCTACGCCATAATGCTGGCCGTCCGTCTGGATCCGCTGAGTGTTTCCACGCTGGATGCTCTGCGCAGCCAGATTTTGAGCGACATGAAGGGCGAGGAGCTGAACGATGCCCTTGCCGCCTACGGTGCCCAGCTGGACAGCACCCTGAGCAGCTCTGCCATGGGCAAGCTGCCCGCTTCCAAGATCGTAAACGCCACCAGCGCCAACAGCTGATAACAGTATAAAAATCGCAAAATGGGGTCGGGGAAAATCCCGACCCCATTTTTTATTATAGAACTACAAAGCAGACCCAGCAGGCTCTTTCGGAGCCGGTGCCGGGTCTGCTTTATATGTTAGAAAGTCAGGGAATGCCGCCAAGGAAACAGAGTCTTAGCGTACATCACTTCTCGTTCTCGTAGCTGAGGACAGCGTAGGGGTAGAAGATGTTGGCATCCAAGTAGCCTGCCCAGCGGCCGGGCTTGCGGGTGTAGTAGCCGATGGGAATATCGCCCCGGATGACGCCCTTGACCAGAATGAGCATATGGCGGAGGTACTCCACGCTGAAGGGGTTCAGGTTCTCCCAGTGGCCCGTCAGCAGCTCGTAGTCCACATCCTCGTTCCGCAGCAGCACCTCTGCCATGAAGTGCTCCAGACTCGGCAGATAGGTGTCGGTGGCAGCTTCCATCATGAACAGGTCGCCAGAACCAACGGCGTCACCGGTAAAGATGTAGTCCTTGTAGAAGAACACCACAGAGCCCTTGGTGTGGCCCGGCACGTCCACCACTTCCAGCTCCTCAGAGCCGATGCGGACCGTGTCACCATCTACGATGTTCACCAGCTTCAGGTCCTCGGCGGTGAGACCGAAGAATTTCTGCATGCTGGAGATCAGGTCCTCCCGGTCATCGGGGTGGATATAGGTGCGGCGGACCTTGCCGGACTTCAGCAGGGAGGGGATGCCCAGAATGTGGTCGCCGTGCTTGTGGGTCAGCAGGATATCCAGCTCTGCGTCAGGGTTGGTCAGCACGTTTTCCCGCAGGTAGGCATAAAGGTCTGCTGCGCCGGAGCCGCCCATGGCGGTGTCAATGACCAGGGCTTCCTTGCCCAGATCCAGCACCCACAGGGTGTCCATGCCAAAGTCCATAACACGGGTGATGTTGTACTTTACCGGGTAGTGACTGAACATCATGTTGGGGTTTAGCTTGCCGTGCTGGGTCCGGGTGAGGGACTGGGTGAACATCCAGTTATAGGGGGTGCCGATGCTGTACACCCGCTCCCAGACCTTGTGGGGCTCCGGCATGGAACCGGCGGTAAAGCCCTCGTACTTCACGCAGGAGCAGCCGGCATCCTTCAGGGCCTGCACAGCCTTGGCGGTCTCAGCCTCGGGCATCTCGGGGTCATCCTTGCAGTGGTAGGCCCAGACAGGGGTGTTCTTGATGGCCTCAAATGCGCCGGGGACGTTGTACCACTGGGCAGGCACCATGCCGCACATGGGGATGGCAGCGGCAAAGTAGTAGGGGTAGGCCAGGATCATGTTCCAGACACCGGTACCGCCCATGGACATACCCTCGATGTAGATACGGTCCGGGTCGATGCGGTGGGCAGCCACATAGCTGTCGATAGCAGACTTCAAGGCCGTAACGGTGTCCGGGTCGGTCCAGTTCTTGCCGGGGCACTGGGGTGCAAACAGGTAGGTGGGGTTCTTCTGGATCATTTCGTCAGAAATGTAGAAGGTGGCACCGTCGTTGGCGGTAAGCTGGGTGCCGTTGGGGCCCACACCGTCCTCACCGTGGAGGAAAACGATCAGGGGCAGCTTCCCCTTCAGGGCAGGGGCGTAACGGCGAGGGTTGTAGGCATAGTACTCCACTCCGGCAGCACTGCCGGCCTTGAAACGCTTGGCCAGCGCATTGCGGTCGGGGCTGTCCACCTTGACCAGACAGTTCTGGTCGGCGTCCTGGGCAAAGGCGATGCCACTGGTGCCCAGCACACTGGCAACAGCTGTAAAGGCGGCGGTGCTACGCATAAAGTCACGTCTGCTCAGTTCCATGGTCTTTTCTCCTTTTCTTAGTCGAAAAAATGAATACAGTTTGTGAATGCCGTACGGAAATCCCTCACCATATCAGATGAGAGTTGTCGTTAATATATTAATATATCAGAAAAGTACTGTCAAGAATGCGCCGAAAACTTTGGAGAAGGCTCTAAGCCGGGCTGTCGGGGTTTGTCAAAAATGACGAAGTCCATCCTGCCAAAAAGGGGCCGTTGCAAAATAGCTCTCTGAAAAAATATGCACAAAACCCGGAACCTTTTCAGGGCCAAAATGGCTCAAAAAGGGTTCCGGGTCTCTGTTTTTGCACTATTTCTTTGTGCTAGTTGCTATCGCATTTTTATTTTGCAACAGCCCCAAACATAAGAATATATTTTCCGCTGAAGATTGCCAGAGTGCAACGACAACGACCGCCGCCAGTGGCGGAAACAGGGAGGAGTTGTTGGGGCAGCGGCCAGCAAGACGCAAGTGCCACCCAAGGCACGATGCGGATGCTGGGTGCCGCAACCCGATAGCTGAGGCCATTTCCAATCGTCCCGCGCCAAAGGCGTTCTATTTTACTACCCTTGCAAACTCTGCGGCAAGGGCAGCGTTCACCGAACGGACGGCGTTGGCGTCCGGCTTGATGGCGGTGCGGTCGTAGGTGAACAGGCCGTTCACCTCATCCTCCACGTCGGTCAGCTGGGTGTACACCAGCGCCGAAAGCCCCTTTTGCAGCTGCGGCAGCACCGTGCCCAGCTGCAATTTTTTGTAGCGGGCAGTCAGCTCCTCCCGGCTTTTGGCCGTGCCGTAGCCGTAGGTCTTGCGGGGCGGCTCGTGCCCCGGCATGGGCCATGCAATACCGCCATACTCGCTCAGCGCTACGGCGCGCGTCTGCGGGCGCACCCGCAGGGGGTAGAAGTAGTTGTGCAGGGAGTATACATCCCCGCCGCCCTGATCGTACCAGCCGCTGGCCTCGTCCACAAGGCGGGTATCGTCCAGCGCGCGGATGGCTTGCACCGCCCCGGCGGCATCGTACTGTCCCCAGCCCTCGTTAAAGGGCACCCAGCAGCCCACGCAGGGGTGGCAGCGCAGCGCCTGCACTGTATCTTCCAGCTCCCGGCGGTATTCGGTGCGGCTGCTCTCGCTGCCCCGGCTCAGCAGCCCCCACAGCGCCGCCTTGTCCGGCAGGCGGCGCATAAGCGGCTGCAAAACATTGGTCAGGTAGGTGACGAACCACAGGTTATACTTGCTGCCGCCGTTGACCATATCCTGCCAGACCACAAGACCCAGCTTGTCGCAGTGGTAGTACCAACGCTGCGGCTCGATCTTTGCGTGCTTGCGCAGAAGATTGTAACCCAGCGCCTTTACCTCGCTCAGCTCCCGCTCCACCGCCGCATCCGAAGGCGGGGTGTACAGTCCCTCCGGCCAGTAGCCCTGATCCAGCAGGCCGTTGAGCAGGATAGGCTTGTCATTCAGGCAAAAGCGCAGCACGCCCTTTTCGTCCGGTGCGCAGCTCCACTTGCGCAGGGCAAAGTAGCTGTGCACGGTGTCGAACTGTTCTTCCTCTCCCTGCGTGGTGCCCACGGTCAGGTCATACAAAAACGGGGTATCCGGGCTCCACGGAAAGAAATGTTCCTCCGGGATGTTCAGCGTCACCTCGCCGTCCCGGTCCGCTTCGTCGCTGCCCCAGTCCTCGGCAATGGTCACGCCCCCGGCCCGCACCACGGCCCACAGGTTCACTGCACCTCCGGGCATGGAAGTATGGGCTTTCACGGTCACGGTGCGGGCATCGTAGTCCGGCGTGACCGTGAGCGACTGGATGTAGTTTTCCGGCACACGCTCCATCCAGACCGTCTGCCAGATGCCGCTCTGGGCCGGATAGAACATGCCGCCGGGCTTCAGGGTCTGCTTGCCCCGTGCCTGCGTGCCGCTGTCCGTGGGGTCCTGCACGGCCACCCACAGGCTGTTGCGGCCCGTATCGTTGAGCTGGGCGGTGACATCCAGTGTGAAGGGCCAGTAGCCGCCCCGATGGCCACCCACCAGATGGCCGTTCACCTGCACCGCACAGGCATCGTCCACCGCGCCGAAGTGCAGAAGCACCCGCCCCCCTTCTCCCGGAGGGGGAGCAAAGGTGCAGTGGTAGTGCAGCCACTGGCCGGGCTGCAGGGTGCGGCCCACGCCGGAGGCCTTTGTTTCCGGAGAGTAGGGCACCAGAATGCTGCCGTCCCACGCAGCGGGGTATTCTGCTGTCTGAGTAATGGCGTACTTCCACAGGCCGTTCAGGTTCTCATAGCTGTCCCGGCGCATAGCCGGGCGAGGATATTCCGGGAGTGGGTGCATGGTCTCACCGCCTTTGATTTGTTGGTTTCATTCTAGCACAGGGCGGGTGGCTTGTATAGACTGAGCAGCAACGATTTGGAATTGCCGCCGCGTTCGCTTTGGACGAGTTGTGGCACCCAGCGTCTGCTGGCCACGGCCCCACGCGATTACGCTCTGCACCGGAAGCATTTTCCACATACAAAAAGGCTGCTGTACCAAATGGCGCAGCAGCCTTTGCTTTTGCAATGATAAAACAGAAAACCTGAAGTCAGAGCTTACTCTTCGTCCTCATCCTCGTCATCTTCGTCATCATCGTCCTCTTTCGGCTTATAGAAGATGCCGCTCAGGAGAATGCTGATGAAGTACAGCAGCACCATGGGGCCGGCCACCATGCACTGAGACACGATATCCGGCGGGGTGACAACGGCCGCGATGAAGAAGATGATCACGATGGCAACGCCGCGCACCTGCTTGAGCAGCTGCGGGTTGATAATGCCCATCTTGGACAGGATGATGGTGATCAGAGGCATCTCAAACACGCAGCCAAAAATGATGAACATGGTCAAGCAGAGGTTGACATAGCTCTCGATACTGGTGGTGGTCTGGATGTACTCGGCACCCTCGATGCCAGTGCTGAGGAAACGCAGCATGAAGGGCATCATGAGCTTGTAGGCGAACAGCACGCCCACGCAGAACAGGATAAGACCCAGCAGCATGACCAGCTTGAAGAAGGTGCTCTCGCTCCGTTTCAGACCCGGCCTTGCAAATGCATAGATGTGGTAGAACGCCACCGGCACAGTGACCACCACGCCTGCCAGAATGGAGACGCGGAAATACTGCATCAGCTTTTCCTGCGGGGCAATGGAAACAAACTCGTAATAGTCGCGGCCCATGGCAGTGAGCAGATCGATCAGACGGTCGGCGTATGCCAGCGAGACCACAACACCCACCACGAACACCACCGCGCAGATGATCAGCCTGTTCCGCAGTTCTTTCAGATGGCCGGTCAGCGTCATGCTGCCGTCCTCTGCCATGACTTCGGCTTTTTTCTTTTTGCGCTTAACGTTCGTAGCCACAATTACTCCTCGTCTTCGTCCTTCTTGGAAACCTGCTTCTCGGTCTTCTCCTCGGAATCATCGGAGCCTTCCTCGTCCTCCATGCCCTTCTTGAAGCCGTTGATGGTCTTGCCGAACATCTTGCCCAGCTTCGGCAGGTTCTTGGGTCCAAAGATCAGCAGAGCGACGACCAGGATGATCAGCAGTTCGTTAGTACCAATACGCATAATAAAAATCTCCTTTTTACTTTGCCGCGCCGCGTGGCGGGCTTATTGCATGTATCAGGCAACCGCGGGCGCGGGTGCATCCAGTAAGTAATCAGTCCTTCGGCAGAACATCATTCTGACGAGGGTCTTCCTCCACCGGCTCGGCCGCAGGAGCAGCCTCGGCAGCTTCCTGTGCGGGAGCCGCTTCTGCAGCAGGCTCGGCCTTTTCCTCTGCGGGTGCAGCGGCAGGCTCAGCCTTTTCAACCGGGGCGGCGGGTTCTTCAGCCTTCTCGGCAGGTGCAGCGGTCTCCTCAGCGGGAGTGCTCTCCTCTGCCTTGGCGGCAGATGCAGCGTCCTCTTCCAGCTCTTCCACCGGCTCCTCGGTCAGCTCGGTCACTTCCTCGGCGGCTTCTGCCTTGGCAGCTTCCTCCTTGCTGGTCTTGCCGATACCGGTAAAGCTCTTGGTCACATCCTTGACGCTGTTGTCGATATCCTTCTTGATATCGGTCAGCGGGGCAACAGCTTCCTTCAGGGGAGCCTGGATCTCATTCAGCGGCTCTACAACGTTCTTCTGGATCTCCTCAGAAGCAGCGCCGGTGTACTTTTTCAGTTCACGCAGCATCTTGCCGATCTTCTTTGCGTAGACGGGCAGCTGATCCGGGCCGATGAACACGAACGCCACGATCACGATGACGACAAGTTCCCAAAAACCAATTTTCATTTTTTAATTCCTTAATAAACTCGCCGATTCTTGCAATTGCTTCTTTTATATTTTCAATTGAATAGCAGTATGAAACTCTGATATATCCCTCGCCGCTCTCACCGAATGCATCACCCGGTACAACGGCAACACGCTTTGATTTAATCAGCTTTTCGGCAAACTCTTCGCTTGAAAGACCGGTTGACTTAATACACGGAAACGCATAAAAAGCGCCCATGGGCTCGAAGCAATCAAGTCCGATTTTTCTGAAACCGTCAACAGTAAATCTGCGGCGCATATCATAATCGTCACGCATTTTCATAATGTCAAAATCGCCGTTTTTAAGTGCGTCGATTGCGGCATATTGAGAGTTTGTCGGTGCAGACATAATTGCGAATTGATGAAGCTTTGTCATTTGCTTAATAATCGGCGCGGGACCGAGCGCATAACCGAGTCGCCAGCCGGTCATTGAATATGTTTTTGAAAAGCCGTTGATTATAATTGTTCGCTCCTGCATACCGTCAATTGTTGCGATTGTAGTATGTCCCTCTGGAGTGTATGTCAGTGCGGCATAAATTTCATCCGAAATTACAAACAAATTATATTTGATAATCACATCGGCGAGAGCCTCAAGCTCCTTTACACTTAAAATCGCTCCTGTCGGGTTGTTAGGATAAGGTAAAACAATTGCCTTTGTTTTATCAGTAACAGCCTTTTCGATATCCTCTGGTGTAACCTTAAAATCATTTTTCTCGTAGGTCGGAACAGGAACTGCGACGCCGCCGCTTACCTCGACAATAGGTTTGTAACAAACGAATGACGGCTCTATTATGAGGACCTCGTCGCCCTCTTGAATAATTGAGCGAATAGCCATATCTATTCCCTCTGAGCCGCCGACGGTAACAAGCACTTCACTTTTTGGGTCATATTTCACAAGATAATTTCTTGCGTAAAAGTTTGAAATTTCGTTTCTAAGCTCTGCCAAACCTGCATTTGCCGTGTATCTTGTAAGACCTTGCTCAAGATAATCGATACCTGTTTGTCTGATGTGCCACGGCGTTAAAAAATCAGGCTCGCCAACACCGAGGGATATAACATTGTCCATCTCCTCGGCAATTGCGAAAAATTTTCTGATTCCCGACGGCTTAACATCGACAAGCTTTTTGTTTAAAAATTTATCGTAATTTATCACAGTGAGATTGTCCCCCTGTCATCCTTTTGCTTTTGGGTGAACAGTACTCCCTGCTCCTTATATTTTTTAAGAATAAAGTTTGTAGCGGTAGAAACAACATCCTCAAGCGGAGAAAGTCTTTTAACAACAAACATTGCAACCTCTTCAAACGATTTGTCCTCAACAATACAACAAAGGTCATATCCGCCGCTGATAAGATATACGCTTTCAACCTCGTCAAGTTTTGCGATTCTGTTTGCAACCTCATCAAAGCCATGACCGAATTTAGGTTGTACCTTTAGTTCAATCAATGCGGTAACGGTTTGTGCGTGAGCCTTTTCCTTGTCAATCAGTGCTCTGTATCCCTTGATAACGCCGGAATCCTCATACATACGGACTTTCGCCGCTACCTCTTCTTCTGTTAATCCGAGCATTACTGCAAGCTCGGCATTTGTCAATCTTGGATTTTTTTCAAGCAAATATAATAATTTATCCATAGTGTCCTCTTTTTATGTTGTAGTAGTTTTATTTAATTTCGATTAATTTGGGCGCTCGTGCTTCAAAAATAGTAAAAAATCCGTATCCCAAATCCTTAAGAATATCATATCCCCTATCGATGCCGCGGCAAATTTTGTCACGATAATGACTGTCGGAGCCGACAGTTATAAGTTTTCCGCCCAAATCTCTGTAAAATGTGAGCAACGGCTTATTGGGCAACGTGTCTTTCATATCCATAAACAGCCCCGAAACATTAAGCTCAAGAGCTTTGTCATTTTTTATAAGTGTTTTATAGATTGCCTCAATAAGCCGCTGCAAAGAGCTGACCGACAAGCCTTTTGGCGTGAACATCATGCTCATGCATCCGCAGGCAGATGAGTTTGCCAAGATTGTGGTGGAAGAGGGCGTGCCCGTTGTAACCACCGGTGCAGGCAACCCGGGCAAATATATCCCCGCGTGGAAAGCGGCAGGCATCAAGGTGATCCCGGTTGTCGCCGCCGCCGTGCTGGCAAAGCATTTGGAGCCGCTGGGCATCGATGCTGTCATTGCTGAGGGCACCGAGAGCGGCGGCCATGTGGGCGAAATGGCTACCATGGCGCTGGTGCCGCAGGTGGTGGATGCCGTAAATGTACCCGTCATTGCGGCTGGCGGCATCGCCGATGGCCGCCAGCTGGCAGCAGCTCTGGCTCTGGGTGCCTGCGGCGTGCAGGTAGGCACCTGCCTGCTGGTGAGCGAGGAGTGCCCCATCCATGAAAACTACAAAGCCGCCCTGCTCAAGGCTAAGGACAGCGATACCATCGTGACCGGCCGAAGCGTGGGTGCGCCGGTGCGAGTGCTGAAAAACCGCATGAGCCGCGAATATGTCCGGCAGGAAAACGCCGGTGCCGACAAGATGGAGCTGGAAAAGTACACCCTTGGCAGCCTGCGCCGCGCCGTGTTTGAGGGCGACACCACCACCGGAAGCCTGATGGCCGGTCAGGTGGCAGGCATGCTGCACGAGGTGCGCCCGGTGGCGGATATTCTTGCAGACCTGTGGAACAGCGGGAGGCAGCGCATTGCCGCGCTGAGCACCGAATGCTGACCCTCGGCAGAAAGACCCTGTCTGTGCCCATCTTACAGGGCGGCATGGGTGTGGGCGTTTCCCTTGGCGGGCTGGCCGGTGCTGTTGCAGCCTGCGGCGGCATGGGGTGCATCTCCACCGCCGATGCAGGCTACCGGGAGCCGGACTTTGCCCGCGACCCGGCAAGCGCCAACCACCGTGCACTGACAGTGGAAATTAAAAAAGCAAAGCAAATCGCAAAGGGCGCGGGCATGGTAGCCATCAACGCCATGGTGGCAACGCAGGATTATGCGGCCGCGATCCGCACCGCTGTGGAAGCGGGCGTGGACGCGGTGGTGTCCGGCGCGGGCCTGCCGTTGGAGCTGCCCGGCATCGTGGGCACAACGGATGTTGCCATCGCTCCCATCGTTTCCAGCGGAAGAGCCGCAAAACTCATCCTGCGCCGCTGGGCCAAAGAGTTTGGCCGCACCGCTGATTTTGTGGTGATCGAAGGCTGCAAGGCAGGCGGACACCTCGGCTTTGCCGAAGATGATCTGCTGGCAGGCAAATGCCAGACCCTCGACGACATCCTGCCCGAGGTGCTGGCCGAGGTAAAGCCCTTTGAAGCACAGTTTGGCCACAGCATCCCCGTGTTTGTGGCAGGCGGCGTGTATACCGGTGCCGATATGGCCCACTTTACCGCAATGGGCGCTGCAGGCGTACAGCTTGCCACCCGCTTTATCACCACCTACGAGTGCGACGCATCCCAGGGCTACAAGGACGTTCTGCTGAACGCCCGGCCCGAGGATGTACGGATCATCCACAGCCCGGTGGGAATGCCGGGCCGTGCGCTGGCCACTCCGCTGGTGCAGAAGCTTGAGCAGGGCCTGCGCTTCCCGCCGAAGCACTGCGCTCGCTGTCTCAAAGCCTGTGAGCCGGCCAAGGTGCCTTACTGCATCACCCACGCCCTCATCGAGGCCGTGAAGGGCAATGTGGAAGAGGGACTCTTCTTCTGCGGGGCCAACGTGGGCCGTCTCGACCGGATGCGCAGTGTCCGGGAGCTGATGGATGAACTGATGGATGATTGGAGGAAACACCAATGAAGCTTGCCATTCTGTATGCCGGTCAGGGCTCTCAGCACCCCGGCATGGGCAAAGATCTTTACGAGAGATACCCCGCGTTCCGGGAGGCGTTCAACGCCGCAGACCTTGACTTTGATTTGGAGAGCGTCTGCTTCGACGACCCGGAAGGCGTTTTGAATCTGACTCAGTACACCCAGCCCTGCATGGTGGCCTTCGCCGCCGGTGTCACGGCTGTCCTGAAGGAAAACGGCGTCAAGGCCGACTATCTGGCCGGTCTGTCGCTGGGCGAATACTCCGCGCTGGAAGCCGCCGGTGTCTTCACGGCCAAGCAGGCTGTGGAGCTGGCTGCCTTCCGTGGCAAAGCCATGGCCGACGCCGCCAAGGGCATCGAGTGCGGCATGACCGCTGTGATGAACCTTGACCGCGACGCACTGGCAAAGTGCTGCGAAGAGGCATCCGCTCTGGGCTGTGTGCAGATCTGCAACTACAACTGCCCGGGCCAGCTGGTCATCGGCGGCGAGAAAGCCGCTGTGGACAAAGCCGCCGCACTGGCCAAAGAAGCCGGTGCCCGCCGCTGCATCCCGCTCAAGGTGAGCGGCCCGTTCCACACCCGTCTCATGGCCCCCGCCGGGGATGCACTGGCAAAGCGTTTTGCGTCTGAGCCCTTTGGCGAGATGCAGGTGCCGGTGCTGTTCAACTGCCTTGGCCGTGAAAAAGCTGAGCAGGACAGCATCCCCGCCCTGCTCGTGAAGCAGGTGCAGAGCAGCGTTTACATGGAAGATACGCTCCACCGCCTCGGTGAGCTGGGCGTAGACCATATTCTGGAAGTTGGCCCGGGCAGTGCTCTGGCTGGCTTTGTGAAAAAGACCCTGCCCGGCGTGGTCTGCGCTTCGGTGGAGACCCCGGAGCAGCTGAGCGCCGCACTGACAGCATGGAAGGAAGAGCTATGAGCGAAGAAACGATCATCCGCACCGCCGTTGTTACTGGCGGAAGCCGGGGCATTGGCCGGGCTGTGTGCATCCAGCTGGCAAAGCAGGGCTGCAATGTCGTGGTGAATTACTGCCACGGCGAAGCTGCAGCTGCCGAGACGGTGGCTCTGTGCAAGGCCGAAAACGCAAATGCCGTGGCTGTGCAGGCCGATGTTTCCACTGCCGAGGGCTGCAAAGCGCTCTTTGAACAGGCGGTGAATGCCTTTGGCCGGGTGGATATCCTTGTGAACAACGCGGGCATTACCCGCGATAATCTGATCCTGCGCATGAGCGAAGAGGACTTTGACGCAGTGCTGAACGCAAACCTCAAGGGTGCGTTCCTCTGCTGCAAGGAGGCCGCCCGCCGCATGGTGCGCCAGCGCTGGGGCCGCATCGTGAACCTTTCCAGTGTGGTGGCCCTGCGGGGCAACGCCGGCCAGACCAATTACGCCGCCAGCAAGGCGGGCCTGATCGGCCTGACCAAAAGCCTTGCCCGCGAGCTGGCAAGCCGCAATGTGACCGTGAATGCGGTCGCGCCGGGCTTTATCGAGACCGACATGACCGCCGCCCTGCCGGAAGCCGTCCGTGCCGAAATGGCAAAGGGCATCCCCGCAGGCCGCGCAGGAAAGCCGGAGGATGTGGCAAATGCAGTGGCATTTTTTGCCGCAGAACAAAGCAGCTATCTCACCGGGCAGGTGCTCTGTGCAGACGGCGGCATGGCAATGTAAAAGGAGAAAACTCTCATGGAAAAACGCAGAGTCGTGATCACCGGCCTTGGCACCGTGAACCCGCTGGGCAACAACACCGCCGACAGCTGGGCCGCTGCCAAAGCGGGCAAATGCGGCATCGGCCCCATTACCCAGTTCGATACCACCGATTTTAAATGTAAGCTGGCAGGCGAGGTGAAGGGCTTTGACCCGGAAACCATCGTGGACAAAAAGGAAGCCCGCAAGATGGCCCGCTTTACCGTTCTGGCCCTTGCTGCCGCCGCTGAAGCAGTTGCAGACAGCGGTCTGGACACCGAAGCGGAAGCCAAACAGATCGGTGTCATCCTTTCCAGCGGCATCGGCGGTCTGCCCACCATTGAGGAGCAGCACACCCGTGGTGAAGAGAAGGGCATGGAAAAGGTAAGCCCCTATTTCGTGCCCATGTCCATTGCCAACATGGCAGCGGCACAGGTGGCCATCCGCTTTGGCCTGAAGGGCATGTGCACCTGCCCGGTGACGGCCTGCGCCGGCGGCACCAATGCCGTAGGCGATGCCTTCCACCGCATCCGTGACGGCTACGAGACCGCCATGGTCTGCGGCGGTGCAGAGAGCTGCATCAGCCCTCTGGGCATCGGCGGCTTTACCAGCATGAAAGCGCTTTCCACTGCGACCGATCCGGATGCAGCCAGCCTGCCCTTTGACGCACGGCGCGGCGGCTTCGTGATGGGCGAAGGCAGCGGCGTGCTGGTGCTGGAAGAGTTGGAGCATGCCCGTGCCCGTGGTGCGCGCATCTACGCTGAGGTGGTGGGCTACGGTGCCAACTGCGACGCCTACCACTTCACCGCTCCCGCCCCCGGCGGCGCAGGTGCCATCGACTGCATGGCGCTGACGCTGGCGGATGCAGGCATCGCACCGGAGCAGGTGGACCACATCAACGCCCACGGCACCGGCACCCACATGAACGATGCCTGCGAGACCGCCGCCATCCATGCGGTGTTCGGCGAACACGCAAAGCAGCTGACTGTGGTGAGCACCAAGAGCATGACCGGCCATCTGCTGGGCGGTGCGGGCGGCATTGAAGCCGTATTTACAGCGCTGGCCCTGCATGACCAGTTTGCGCCGCCCACCATCCACTATGAGCAGCCCGATCCCGAATGTGATCTGGACTATGTGCCGAACACTGGCCGTGCGCAGGCCATGATCTACGCACTGAGCAACAGTCTGGGCTTTGGCGGGCACAACGCCTGCATCGCCCTGCGCAGATGGGAGGGCTGACCCATGGCAGAACCCCGCACCGTGCGTGCAGACGCAAACACCCTGAACAGCGAGGAGATCGCGGCGCTTCTGCCGCACCGCTATCCCTTTGCTCTTGTGGACCGCATTCTGGACTACGAGCCGGGCCAGTGGGCCATCGGCCGCAAGTGCGTGAGCCGCAATGAGGAATTTTTCTGCGGACATTTTCCCGGCCAGCCGGTGATGCCGGGAGTGCTCATTCTGGAAGCACTGGCCCAGACCGGTGCCGTTGCGGCGCTCAGCCTGCCGGAGAACAAGGGCAAACTGGCCCTCTTCGGCGGCATCAAGAATGCCCGCTTCCGCAAGCAGGTCACCCCCGGCGATGTGCTCACCCTGCACTGTGAACTGGTAGAGCAGCACGGCCCGGTGGGCGTGGGCAAAGCCTCGGCGTGGGTGGACGGCAAGTGCGCCGCCACCGCTGAGCTGACCTTTGTGCTGACCGACCCCAACGCCTAAAAACACCCCTGTGAGTTTAAAAAAGCTCACAGGGGTGTTTTCCGTTATTTTACCATTGAGAAGCCGCTTCGCTCTCTCAGCCAAGCGCCACATCCAGAACCATCAGTGGTGCCCCACCAGATAGGCCACCCGGTCGATCTGCGCCGCCGTCATGCCGGTATCCGCCAGAAATTCCCGCACCAGCGGAGCACTCTCCTGCTCCTGATACTTTCCATTGGTGTTACTGCAATGGTAGGATCGCATATTTACTGATTTCTGTATCTGTTCAGGACAGCATCCGGGATATGGCAGTAACTGCAGTCTTCAGGGTGCCGTTCCAGATGGTGCTGATGCTCCTCAGCGCTCCGGACATAATTTGTCAGCGGCAGCACTTCCAGCATGATCTTGTCCCGGTCCTCCCGGCCGTTTATAAAAGCTCTTGCTTCTTCCAGATGTCTGGGATCTGTACTGTACAGCCCTGTCCGGTACTTTTTTCCAACGTCCACGCCCTGTTTGTTCAGGCTGTAGGGGTCGATGATCTCAAACAGGTGTGCCATCAGTTCTGAAATGCTTGTGTTTTTCTCATCATAGACCACTTTTACGCATTCTGCATATCCATCGTATGGGCCATCCAGAGAACTCGTTGTTCCGTTGGCTCTGCCGGCTTCAGTCATCTGTACACCAGGCACTGTGTCAAAAAAATGCTGTACGCCCCAAAGGCATCCGCCTGCGATATAGACCGTTTCCATCTTGATTTTCCCCTTCCTGTTGATCATATATCAGCTTTGCTCCTATTCTACCACGCTTTTCCACTGTCGGAAAGATATCGGAAAACAAAAATGGCCCCGGAGGGCTTATCGCAGCTCTCCGGGGCCGCCTTGTGCAGAGTGATTTTCTCTCGATGGGCTTCCAGAAATGCTTTGCTGTAATCAGCTTGCATGAACCACAGCGGAAGAACCCTCATAAGATACAGAAAAGATTTCTGTATTTTTCTTGACAGTTTTCCCATATTCTGTTTTAATACATCTGATAAAAGGGAGTAAAGGGCAGTGTTCCGGCTTATTCTTCGGGAGACTGCTGCATGGCAGCGTCATCACGGCAGAAATGCCCGATGTCATGTGTTCGCTTGAGACTTTTGTCACAGACAAGGTGCTGTGGCAGGAGTCTCTTTTTCTTGTCACCGTACCGGAGCACAATAGGAGGCAAGAAAACTATGAACTTTCTGAACACATTCGCAAGTCTGTTTTCCAATTTTGGAAACCTGACTTGGCAGATGGTGGTGATGTGGGGCATTGGTGCATTGCTCATCTACCTTGCCATCGCCAAAAAAATGGAGCCGAGCCTGCTTTTACCCATGGGCTTTGGTGCCATTCTGGTCAATCTTCCGCTGTCCGGTGCCATCACGCAGGGCGATACCGTAGGCCCCATTTCTGCCCTGTTTGAAGCAGGCATGTCCAACGAGCTGTTTCCCCTGCTGCTTTTCATCGGCATTGGTGCTATGATCGACTTTGGCCCCCTGCTGGAAAAACCGTGGCTCATGCTCTTTGGTGCCGCAGCGCAGTTTGGTATTTTCTTCACCCTGTTTCTGGCAGGCTTCTTCTTTGATTTGAAGGATGCTGCTTCCATCGCTGTCATTGGTGCAGCGGACGGTCCCACCGCCATTTTTGTAGCTAACACCCTCAACTCCCAGTACCTTGGTGCCATCATGGTGGCAGCGTACAGTTACATGGCTCTGGTGCCCATCGTGCAGCCGCCGGTCATTAAACTGCTGACCACCCAGAAGGACCGCCGCATCCGGATGCCCTATGAAAAGGGCAATGTCAGCCAGCTGACGAAGATTCTGTTCCCCATTGTGGTAACCATCATTGCCGGTATGGTAGCTCCTGCCAGTGTAGCTCTAGTTGGTTTTCTGATGTTCGGCAACCTGCTGCGGGAGTGCGGCGTACTGAACGCCCTCAGCGAAACCGCGCAGAATGTGCTGGCAAACCTCATCACCATCGTGCTGGGCCTGACCGTGGCCGGGCAGATGACCGCAGACAAGTTCGTCCGGCCCGATACCCTGCTGATCCTCGCACTGGGAAAATAACAATGGAAAAAGATTAAGCAAATGTTAAGCAAAGAAAAAATAGAAAAAGAAACAAGTGCTTGAAAATGGCTGATTTCAGGCACTTGTTTTTGTCAGAATTTTCAGAAAAAGGAGAAAAAAGGGGAAAAAATGAGTTCGTGGGTTACAAGTGGGTTACAAATCAACGGGGATCTTATTTACTTCGGACACCAGTTCAGAGATGGTTTTTTCCGTGTAAACGTTTTTGGTTACGTCACCGGTACCGCCTATTTTAAATGCGGACCCGGACGCATTAGAAACAGAATGGCCGAGAATAATTTTTAAGCACACATCATTCATGCCAGCATTGTTGGCCAGAGATGCAAAAGTATAACGGGTATCGTGCGGAATGTGGTTTAGACCGAGGCGTTGGCAAAGCCCATCCCATATACCGATGCGAAAACCGGTGGTGGTATATTTGCCGCCGTTTGAACGGGACACGAGGTAACGACCGCCCATCCGCGCATGAATAAGAGGGAGTATAGAATCGTGGATGGGGATAATCCTGTTGCGTCCTGCGTCTGTTTTGATTCCGCCAACCATATAATAGTCTACTATATTTATGCTGGCGCACTCCATAGTTAAAAATTCCGTGATGCGAAGGCCGGTGTAAACGAGAATGAGCATAAGGTCAACGTTGGGAACTTTACCGAGAGATGCCCAAAGTTCAGCGATTTCCTGATCGGAAAACCGAGTGTGTTTCTGCCTGGTTTCCGCGGATTCGAAGACGAGACCAGCGGTTATATCACGGTCAACAAGTTCCGTGGATAGTGCGTATTTCCACATTCCACGCACGACTATTCCCATATTAGTAATGGTGCTGGAGCTCATACTGTTACATTGGTTTAAACATTCCTGCAGGTCAGCAGTATGCAGCGTGGCAATTTTGCGAGAATGTAAAGAAGAATATTTTTTAAAAGCAGCCTTATAACTTGTAAGTGCTGCATCACCGGGATGACTCTTAAAGCTCCAGCGCCATTTGATCCATTTGTCAAATAGCTCTTTAAAGGTTAGCATATCAGAAATACTAGTGTGCTCATGGACTGCAAGCCCTTTGTTATAGTCTGCGAGATATGCCAGTGCCTCTTTCTGTGTGGCAAAGTATTCGAGGTATTTGCGCTTACGGTGTTGTATGCCGTCCGAGCCTTCTTCCAGGACGGAAATGCGCACACCCCACGGTTTTCTCCGTTTACCTGGCAGTTTTACAACACCGCCGTATCCGTTTGGTAATTTCATATACACGACTCCGATCTAAGTGTTGCGACGTCGCAACAGATTCATTATTTTTCCAGCAAATCATGCGGATCAACTCCAAGAGCATCCGCAATTTTAAGACCGCGTGAAAGAGATGGTTCTTTCTTTCGAGCGCTGCGGTACTCGTTTATAGTTGTTCTTGGTATACCGGTAGCGATAGACAGCTTTTCCGTGGTGACACCTTTTTCCTGCATGACTTTCGAGATTCTTGACATTATTTTTTGCTCCTCCAATAAAAATATAAAATATATGATAGCATGAAAATTAAATTAAGTCAATAGACTTATTATATTGTAATAAAAGCATACATAATACATAAAAGTTGCAATATAGCAAACAAAATCAAAGGTTTACTCTGTCATCCTTAATATGGCTGGAAAAACAGTATTTCATATTTCTTTTATAAGGAGGACAGAAGATGAGAGAAGAACTGAAAGCATTAAAAGGCGGGAAAAAAAGCAAAAAACAAAGCATCACAGACATGCAACGAAAAAAGATTGGCATATATGATAGACCGGACATCCGCATGATCGTGTGCCGGTCAGATAAGTGCATCTATTACAACTGGGCAAGTGTGCCGGAAAGCAAGATTATACAGTTTTTGTTATGAGGTGGTTGGAAAATCAAAGAATAATGATAAATTGTATATAATACACTAAAAATTGCTAGATTATAAAGAAAAATGTTTACATATTGCAAAAATATGATATACTTTAATTCATACAAGAGTACATGAATAGGGGTCGATATTATGGTATTAACAGATAAAAAGATTAGAGAATATGTTGAAAAATACAAAGAGCATAATATGGAACATCCACTAATTGAAGAATTTGTAGAAGAACGTTTGCAAAGTGAATCTTATGATCTGTCCATAACAGATCAGATCATGGTTCCGAGAAAAGAAATCAAATGTATTTCGCTGGAAGATCAAAATGCAGTGGATAACATGTATGAAAAAAAGAGTATGGAACATGGAGAGTATATTATTTCTCCGAAAGAGTATATGTTGGTTACTGTGACTGAGCAGATCACTCTGCCGGATTGCCTGACTGCACATATAAGGCCAAGAACCAGATTCACAAGACTTGGATTGATTGTAAGCGGTCAGCATTGCAACTCCACATATTCTGGAAACCTGAATCTTGGAATTTTCAATGCAACCGATTATCCTATAAAAATACAAAAGGGAATGCGGGTAGCTCAGATTGTTTTTGAAGAATTGGATGGAATTCCGTCCGAGCACAAACTTTACAAAAATAAAGAGAATGCAGCATATCAGAACGAAAAAGGTGATCGGGGTGCTAATT
>OGXM01000631.1_pt1 | contig 22673 bp, 15 predicted proteins | sample 1576271 | NCBI WGS metagenome assembly OGXM01 (sample SAMEA3541579, study PRJEB24748) | human gut metagenome | biome: human gut; feature: human-associated habitat; material: faeces | place: China | collected 2012 | reverse complement strand
AAGCCAACCTTCAAGGTGCAGGTCTCATCTATGTTGATGGTGTTACCTGTAGCCATTGCTTTGAGGATGGGCAGCACATCGGCCAGCTGCCCGGCCTGCACCGTGACAAACACAAGGTCATACACATCCTCGGGGGCCAGCACATCTGTTGTCTGCATCCGATCCACCGTTGTTTTCCGCTGGAGCATGTGGCGGATGGTCAGGCCCTTCTGGTCAATGACTGCCTTCCACTCGCCCCGGGCCAGCAGGGTGACCACATTTTTCTTGTTCTGTGCCAGACTGTGGGCCAGCTGACAGCCCTGAACGCCTGCGCCGTACACCAAGATCCTCATAACGAGATACCTCCTGTTTTGCATGATCAGCCCGGCCAGAAACACCGGGCTGTTACTTTTTCAGGAACGAGAAGAAGCCCTTTTTCTCATAGGGCCGGGTCTGCACGCCGGTCACGGTGTAGCCCGTTTCGGCAATGGCAGCCTTCAGCGCCTCCACGTCCACCGGCTGCTCCGAGATGATGACCGTCTCGCCCTTGGTGTGGGAAGAAGTCACCTTGTTCACCCGGGCGGTCTTGCGCACCACATCATTGATGTGGCTCTCGCACATACCGCACATCATACCATCGACCCTCAGGATCGTTTCTACCATTGTTGTCCCCTCCATACTGTATCTGCGGGCCCCCCTGTCAAACTGCACAAGTCCAGCCCGCTGTTTTCGTCATTTTGTTAGTTTTCTCTAACTTTTTATGGGAAACAAAAGGCCGTCGGCCCCGCGCACCCCTCCGCGCCCGAGACAAAAGACCCTGTTTCTCTGTTTCCGTCTTCATCATACCACACCGGTATGGTAATTGCAAGTGCCGGTTCCTCACAGTACACGGGTGTGGTATATTTCTCCCGTCTCTACGTCTTTCCAGTAGAAGACGCCGTTTTCCAGAATCATATAGCTGTGGGGACTGTTTTCCTTCGGGATGCTCAGGGAGCCGGGGTTGAGACAGACGTTCCTCTGCCCGAACTCCGTCCACGCCGGGACGTGGGTGTGGCCGTGGAGCAGGATGCTGTTGTCTCTCCGAATCCGGAAAATGCCGAGGCTTTGTCTATGGCTATTGATTTGGCTAAGAAAATAGACGCTGACATTGTAATGGCTAGCGATCCGGATGCTGACCGCGTAGGTATGGCTTGTAAAAATGACAAAGGAGAATGGGTGCTGATCAATGGTAACCAAACCTGTTTGCTGTTCTTGTATTATATAATAAAGAACCGTATTGCGATGGGTAAGATGAAGGATGATGATTTCATTGTGAAGACTATCGTTACTACGGAACTGATTAAATCTGTCGCAGACAAGAATCACATCGAAATGTTGGATTGCTATACCGGATTCAAGTGGATTGCACGTGAGATCCGTTTGCGTGAAGGCAAACAGCAATACATCGGAGGTGGTGAAGAAAGCTACGGATTCCTAGCCGAAGACTTCGTCCGTGATAAAGATGCTGTTTCTGCTTGTACATTGTTGGCGGAGATTTGTGCTTGGGCAAAAGACCAGGGCAAGACCTTGTTCGAAGTTTTGCTTGATATTTATGTGGAGTATGGTTTCTCAAAAGAAACTACTGTGAATGTTGTGAAACCAGGAAAGAGCGGGGCAGAAGAGATTAAGGCAATGATGGAAAACTTCCGTTCTAATCCTCCGAGAGAAATAGGCGGTTCTAAGGTTGTTCTTGTCAAGGACTTTAAAACTTTGAAGGTGACAGATGGTAACGGGAATATAACAGAAATAGATATGCCGGAGGCTAGTAACGTATTGCAATATTTTACGGAAGATGGAACTAAGATTTCAGTTCGCCCGTCAGGAACAGAACCTAAAATCAAATTCTATGTGGAAGTAAAAGGTGAAATGGGTTGCCACAAATGTTTCGATGCCGCTAATGCAGCTGCTGAGGAAAAGGTGGAAGCCGTAAGAAAATCACTGGGAATTTAATCGAGTATAAGCATCGGGCGAAAGTCTGAGAGAATATTCATAAATAAAAGAAGGGGTGGTGGAGATGTATTTCTCTATCCCCCTTTTCTTTTATTTCCGTGCCATTTATATCAAAATCTACACTTCTTTGTTTATTTTTTGTTGTAACTTTGCCTTCTGTTTTAAATAAGGTAAAAGATATGATGTGGTTACTTCTGGCATTTCTCTCGGCTGCATTGCTGGGATTCTATGATGTATTTAAGAAACAGTCGTTGAAGGACAATGCGGTTATTCCGGTATTATTTCTGAATACGTTGTTCTCTAGTTTGATATTTCTTCCTTTTATTGTATTGTCAGTGTGGAGGCCGGGAATATTGGAGGATTCTATTTTTTATGTGCCTGTTGCAGGGTGGGAGGTGCATCGCTATGTGGTGTTGAAATCTGTTATTGTCCTTTCGTCGTGGATATTGGGATATTTTGGGATGAAGAATCTGCCTATCACAATTGTGGGACCTATAAACGCTACTCGTCCGGTGATGGTGTTGGTGGGAGCTTTAGTGGTCTTTGGTGAGCGATTGAATTTTTACCAATGGATTGGTGTGCTGATGGCTGTCTTCTCTTTTTTTATGCTGAGCCGCAGCGGAAAGAAAGAGGGAATAGATTTCAAACATAATAAATGGATTTATTATGTGGTAATGGCAGCTGTGTTGGGAGCGGTCAGCGGGCTTTATGACAAGTATCTCATGGCGCCTGTCGATCAAGGAGGTATCGGACTGGATAGAATGATTGTACAGTCATGGTATAATATCTATCAATTGTTTATGATGGGAGGTGTTTTGATGTTGTTATGGTGGCCGAAGCGCAAATCTACCACTCCGTTTCATTGGCATTGGTGTATTATTCTGATATCTATTTTTCTGTCGGCAGCTGATTTTGTTTATTTCTATGCCTTAAGCTTGGATGGTGCAATGATTTCCATAGTATCTATGGTAAGGCGTGGCAGTGTGCTTGTTTCTTTTCTATTTGGTGCAATGGTATTCCGTGAGAAGAATCTTAAAAGCAAGGCTGTGGATTTGGCACTGGTACTTATTGGTATGATATTTTTGTATTTGGGAAGTCGGTAAGCAAAAAAGACGGGGTGTGACTCATCGTGCATACCCCGTTATTCTTGATTACTCTATAATGATTTTATATTCTACATCAAACGTTTCTTTTGGTTCCAATTTCTGTATCCATTCACGGTCCTTTAATTCGCCCGAATACCCTACAGAATCGCAACGTCCATACCATGGTTCAATGCAAACAAATGGGCAATCGGGATGTGTCTTGGTAGGAGACCACAAAGCTACCAATGGAGAATTAAATTCCAAACTGATATGGGGCTTTTTCTTTTTATCCAGTAAGGTTATTTTTTTCAGTTGTTTATTGTCAAAAATATAAGTGTCACAATCAAAAGTATGAATATCAATTGGCATCAGCCCTTCTTTGTTTAATTTTAGTACATGACGTTCTGGTGATACGCACCCCTTTTCGGTTGGCATGATATATTCTAAGTCAGACTTTCGGTCAAAAACAAAGAAGCCACGATCCTTTGTAGCAGCATCGAACTCGGGGAAATAGAAAGCTGGGTGTGCTCCAATCTGGAAATACATATCCATAGCTCCCAGATTTTCTACACGCCATTTTACGGTGATTTTATTTTCTTCCAATAAATATCCCACCAGCAGGCGGAAGGGAAAAGGAAACTTGCCCAATGTATCAGGAGTGCTTTCCAACCAATATACAGCTCCTTTGTCTTCTTTATAGGTTAGTTTGAAGTCCATATCACGTGCAAAACCGTGTTGTCCTATTTCATAAGTGTTTCCGGCATGACGGTATTTATTGTTCCACACACGTCCTACTATAGGGAAAAGGACAGGTGAACGCCGTCCCCAAAATTTAGCGTTGCCCTGCCAAAGATATTCTTTGCCATCCTTTTTGATACTTTGAAGCTCGGCGCCATGCTCGGCTATTTGTACAGTCAGGATAGAATTAGATAGTGTTTCCATGTTTCTTCGTTTATAAATTCTTTTTTCAAAGGTAGGGATGTTTCATGACATGACAAAGTGAATCTTCATCTTTGTGTAAATTTTATCTAAAAGGCTGTTTGGGTCAAATAAATTTTAATAAAAGTATATGGTTGTGTTTATTTTTGCTTATGTTTGTCAATAAGCTATGAAGGAGGATAAGATGGAGAACATACATTTGATATTTAAATTTTTATGGTATAGTGTATTATTTTGTATATGGGGAGTATCTTGTACAAGTTCCGGAACTTATAAAAAGACCCAAATGGATATCTATATGCAGTATTATGATTTTATAATTGATTCATTGTCAAAAAATCCTAGTTATGTATGTACCCGGACTGCCAGGCAAATGTCGGTTGCCACAGATAGTGTGGCGTATTACCATTATCTTGTTCTTTTGGCAAAAGCATATATGTTTAAATCCGAGATGGATTCGGCTAAACTTAGCATGGATAGAGCGGAAGTATTTTGCGATGGAGCTGAACCGTCATCGTTAATTAATGATTTGTATGCTGAGATTTACAATATGCGGGGTAATGTATGTGTTCGTCAAGGGTTGACAGATTCTTCAGTGGTATGTTTTCAAAAAGCATTTGATTATCGTTTGAAGGGTAGTAACAGAGATATGCTTCATGATATTTCTATTAATTTGGCTGATGCTTTTGTCCGTACCGGTCATTATGATAAAGGCGCGATGTGGTATCGTAAAGCTTTGTCTTACTGTGATTCATTGAAGATTCCTGAAGAAAAACGTTTTCCTGTTTATTACGGATTGGCACAGGTTTATATGGAACTTCGTGATTTTACGTCTTGTGATCATTACTATGAACTGGCTGCCCGGCAATATGATAAGATGCTTCCATTTGAGAAACATATTTATTTGAATAATCGTGGTAATTCTTATTATTTTCGTGCTGATTATCCTAATGCTTTGGAATTTTTCAGAAAATCATTATTGTTAGCTCGTTCTTATCCGGATATGATTTTTGAGGAACATCTGACTGAAATGAATTTGGGAGAAACTTTTCTATTGATGAATCAGGTTGATTCTGCCGCATACTATTTAAACCTTTGCAGTGATTTTTTTCGTTCTATCGAAAATCAGACGGCTCTCTATTATTTGGATACCCAATTGATTGAACTTGCCTTGAAGCAGAATAATTTGTCTTTAGCACGTAAACGTATGTCTGAGGCTATACAGCCTGATTATGTGGAACCGAATATGCAGCATATCCGTAACCGTTACCTGCAACATTATTTTGAAGAAGTGGGGGATTTCAAACAAGCCTATTATTATCAAATGGAAAATCAGCGTATTGATGATTCTACACGTAATGAGCGTATTAAAATGCGTACAGCTGAAATTGATCTGAAATACAGTCAGGACACCACGCTGATGAAGCAGAAAATTTTTATCCAGCAAAAAGAGAATGAAGTACTGGCGCTGAATCAGACGCTTTACCTGTGGATGTTTGCCTGCATCTGTATTTTGGGGCTCGTTGTTTTTGTTTACATGTACAACAAGAGACAGCGTTTCCTGCTGCAAATGAAAAGTCAGAATATGATTGCCACTTTGCGTATGGAGAATATCCGTAACCGGGTTTCCCCCCATTTCATTTTTAACATTCTGAACCGTGAGATGGGAAACTACACCGATGAGCAGGCCGGAAATATGCGTGGGTTGGTAAAGCTGATGCGGCGCAACCTGGAACTGACCGAACAGCTGTGCGTTACCATGGCCGAGGAACTGGACTTTGTCAATACGTTTATCAACCTGGAACGTGAAGCATTGGGAGATAGCTTTATACTGTCCACATCCATAGATGCTGCCATCCATCTTGACCAAGAAATACTTCCTTCCATGATGATACAGATTCCGATAGAAAATGCTATCAAGCATGCCCTGAAGGACAAAGAGGGGATGAAAAGACTGTGGATTGATATCAAGAAGACCGGGGAGGGAATCTGCGTCAAGGTGCGTGACAATGGGGGAGGTTACCGGATAAACAGTGCCAACCATGGTACAGGCACCGGTATAAAAGTGATTCTTCAAACCATACAGTTGTTGAACGCCAACAATAAAAAGCATATCGACATATCCATAACCAATGTGCAGCTGGAAGACGGAGAAACCGGTTGCGAGTTTGCTGTCTTCCTGCCCCAAGGCTATGATTATAATTTGAAAAAGATGGTTTAGTTATTATTTTTGCTAGGATAGTGTCCGAAACGGTCGCTATAGTTCCATAACCGGAGTGTCGGGTTTGTGCGTTAAAACATGTTTTAATACTTTTGTTCCGTTAATAACTAAAGCAGGATTGTTTACTATGGATAAACTATACAGGGTCGTAATAATTGATGATGATGAGTTCTCTGCGGACAATCTTTGTCTGGAGCTGAAGAAATATAACAGGCTGTCTATAGACGGGATGGCACGTAACGGTGCGAATGGCCGGAAACTGCTGGAAAAGGTTCATCCGGACTTGCTGTTTCTGGACGTGGAATTGCCGGACATGAAGGGCATGGAACTGCTGGAACAGCTAAGGGGGGCAATCACTTGGAATATGCAGATTGTGTTCTATACAGCTTATGATAAGTACATGATTTATGCTATCCGTGGGGCAGCTTTCGACTACTTGCTGAAGCCTATAGACAAGAAGGAGCTGGAAGGGATCATTGACCGCTTCATGAAAAAGGCGGAAGAGTCGGCAGCCGCATCTTTGGTTATCCCTCCGCGTGTGTATTCGGTCGGTGAGCATACTTTTATGATATCCACACCCATCAATGACTTGCGCATTCTGCGCTCCATTGACATCGGTTTTTTCCGTTATAACTCCGACCGGAAACTGTGGGAAGTGGTGCTGAACAACCAGCTGCCTTTGCTGCTGAAGAAAAATACTACGGCCGATCATATCAAGGGATATGACTCCTGCTTCGTCCAGATCCATCAGTCGTATATCATTAATATCAATTATCTGATGATGATTAAGGAGAACCGCTGCGTCATGTTTCCCCCGTTTGAGAATATTACGGAACTTCAGGTTTCCAAGAAGTTCAGAAAAGAATTGCAGGATAGGTTTTATTTGTTGTAGTGAATCTATTGATGACGTTGAAAATACAAGTTTATAGAAAGTGATTTTAAGTCACAGTGGAAAAGCAGGAGTCGTGAGATTGCTGCTTTTTTTGTTTTTAGTGCTTAATTTTCCCTTTGCGGTATATGGAAATGAGGCTATATAGTCGTTAATTTAGATAGAATAGTATGCTTGTTAGGCTGTTTGATACTTTCTCTTGGTTTTGTGAATTTGTAAAATGACGTTAATTGTTTTTCTTTGAAGCCGCATAAGGTTAAAAAAAGACATGTATATGAATGAAGTAAAAAAAGTAATATTGTTTTTATTATGCTGTGCTATACCTTTTAGTTTTTATGCACAGAAGGCGCGCCAAAATGCTGTAACAAAGAAATGGGGATATGAGCAGACCGAAAATAAAGGATGGTGGGAAAATTCAAAATATAGGGGTAATTCTATGTTTGGTGGATGGGATGCGGCTTTAGTAAATCAGGATTATGAGATAAATTGGTTGATTTCTCCACAATATGAAGGGGTGACCAAGAGATTTACAGAAAAGTTGGCAGGAGTAGTTTTAGGAGGAAAAGTAGGTTTTATAGACATACACAACCGTTTTATAATTAAACCGCAGTTTGAAAATGCAGATGATATTCATGGATTTAATTTAGGACTGTCTGCGGTAAAGAAGAATGGCAAGTTTGGCTTTATAAATAAAAAAGGAGAATTTGTCATTGAACCTCAATTTGATTACGCTGATAATTTTAGAGATAACATGTTGGCTACAATCAAGCAAGATGGTAAGTTCGGGGCTATTAATTTAAGGGGAGAAATCGTTGTCCCATGTAAATATATTCTAGAAGAAGCAATGATAAGCGTTCCTATATCCAATAAGGTATATCGCCAGAAACAAGAAGAAGTGAAAAATGCGAAAGGGAACGGTGATTTTGATGATTTGCTTGATAAAATCGCTGAATGTAGCAGAGAGGTCAATGAAAAAATTAATAATCCTGGAGCAGAAGTTATAACCGATTCTCTCAGAATAAGGGAAGATAATGGTAAAATGGGCCTTGTAGTGGGAGGACAAACTGTAATTCCTACAGAATATGAGGAGCTTATAATAGCAGAAGATGGATTTGTTCTTGCTTGCAAGCAGGATAAATGGGGGGCTTTGGATATATATGGGCGTACTATATTGCCTTGTGTTTATCAATGGGTATATTATGATGTATCGGCAAAGGTCTGGATTGCCAAAAGTCTTGCAATGGGGCTATATAATAGTCAAGGTGCTTTATTACTACCGGGAAGGATTGATTATATAGGTAGTTTTGTGGATGGCAAAGCACCTGTTTGGCTGAATTCCGTACTCGGTTGGATAGATACGAAGGGACAACTCTCTGATGGCTTTGCAGAGGATGTGACAGAATCCTTTTTGAAAGAAGAAAAAAAGGGAGTGGCAGGTGCTTGGGGTATGTTTAATTTATTGACAGATTTGATTCCGGACTATGCCATGGCCCACTATTATATGGGAAAAGGGCAAGTGACTGATGGCATTTATTCTAAAGGAATGGAGCATCTGAAGATAGCGGCAGAATTGGATCCGGATAATGGAGAAGTAGCGTTAGCGCTGAAGCAAGCCAAAAAGGACAAGAAGAAAAGAACGTTGAATACGATTGGTTACATTGCAAGTGTGCATAATGATTTGGAATCTACAAACTCTAATTCTTTTAAAGATGAAAGCAGGAATCAAAATAAGCCTTCATCCGGAATTAATCTGGGAGTTTCTATGGATGAGGTAGATGCCCTTGGTGGGTCTACAGCTACTGCTATAGCAGGAGGTAGTAATCATTGTGGTTTTTTGAAATATGTGTTAGAAGATCTTGAAGAAAAGATTCAGAAGAATACGGGCGAATTGATGGGAGAGTATTATCGGAAAGTGAAGGATGAATATTTGCAGTTTGCCGGTAAAGAAGGGTGTGAACAATAATATATAATTAAAGAATAGAATTATGAGAGTAATGAATGTGAAATTTGTCGGTAGAATCATTATGACGGTTCTTTTTGTATTCATCTGTATTGGAGCGCACGCAGATGATGCCCCTTTAAAATATGAGATAGAGGGAGAAGGAGTAGGTGCACAAGGTACTTATTTGGTAAAAGTGACAGTAATCCAGAAGAAAAGTAAATTGGATGCCGATGTGATCAAGAAGTGTGCAGTTCATGGGGTGCTTTTTAAAGGATTTTCCAGCCAGACTTCACGCACCCGGCAGAAACCTTTGGCAGGAAGTATGGTGGTAGAACAGCAACATCAGGATTATTTTGATGTCTTTTTCCAAAAAGGAGGTTCTTACATGAATTTTGCCAATATGGTAGGAGAGAATCTTTCAGTGGTGAAGATGGGAAAGCAGTATCGAATTTCAGCAGTGGTTTCCGTTGCGAAAGACGCCCTCTATCAAGAGCTGGTATCAGCCGGAGTTATTAAAGGACTAAATAATGGATTTTAGCTTATGTATAAGAGGTTGATTGTTACTTTTCTGATACTGGCTGACGGATTATTGTCTGCTTTTGCCCGGCAGGCTCGTGATGTGATTAATCTGAATAATGGTAACTTGTATCATTGAAATTAGACTATGAATTTTAAAGAAGAAAAAATTATGAAACATCTGTTTAATACGTGGAAATTGGGATGTCTGCTTTTACTTATCCTTGCCGGATGCAGCAGCAAAAAAAGTGTTTCTTCCTATCATTCCTTTGAGAGTGAATGTTTGGGAGTAGAACTGGATGGGTCGGAAACACTTCGCGCCTGGGGCAGAGGGAAAAATCGTACAGATGCTATAGAGCAGGCAAAGAAAAATGCAGTAAGAGATGTCTTGTTCAAAGGTGTTGTTGCCGGTAGTCGTGAATGTAGTGTGCGCCCTTTGATAACAGAAGTGAATGCACAGGAACGGTATGCATCTTATTTTAACGACTTTTTTAGAGACGGAGGGGAATATCTGAAGTATGTAAGTATGGAAGATAAGAAAACAAATTCTAACACGAAGGCTTCTAATAAAACCCAAATTTCTTATTCCACTACGGTGCGTGTGCTTCGTTCTCAATTACAGCAGAAACTGATAGAAGATAAAATTTTAAAACCATAAAGACAGAAAAACATGAAAAAATTATATGCTATTTTATTTCTTGTAGCACTTATACACACCGGAGTGTATGGGCAGGCTAAAAAACCCACCATTATGGTTGTTCCCGCTAATGTGTGGTGTACCCATAATGGTTATACACAAAAATATAACAATCAAGGCACTATTACTGAAATTCCGGATTATAAAAAGGCATTGGATAATGATTTGAACTTGGTGAATGTCATAACGAAAATAGGTGAATTGATGGCTGAAAAAGATTTTCCGTTGAAGGATATGGCATCTTCTATTCGTTCCATAGAGCAGAGTTCGGCGGAACATGAGATGACTACCAGTTCTACTTCGGGAGCTTCACTGGCAGAGTCTCCTTTGGATCGGTTAATGAATAGAGCTAAAGCTGATATTCTGATTGAAGTAGTTTGGAATATTAATACAATGGGTCCCAAACGTTCTGTTACTTATACTTTGCGAGGCTTGGATGCCTACACTAATAAGCAGGTCGCAGCGACGCAAGGTACGGGAGAACCTTCTATGGCTGCTGAAGTGGCAGTATTGTTGGAAGAAGCGGTAGTAGACAAGATGGATGCTTTCGTAAGTCAATTACAGAAACATTTTGATGATTTGATGGCTAATGGCCGTGAAGTGGCATTAGAAGTCCGTGTGTTTGATAATGGGAGCGGCGTTAATTTGGAAAGTGAATTTGGGGGGGATGAACTACAGGAAATCATAGAAGATTGGGTGGCGCAGAATACGGTGGCTCATCGTTTTAGTTTAACTGATGCAACTGAGAATATGATGCTTTTTGAGCAGGTACGCATTCCGCTTTATCGTGAAAATGGAATGGCTAGAGATACAAGAAGCTTTGCAAATGATTTGCGCAAATATCTCAATCAGAAAGCCAATCTTACCTGCAAAGTAATGACGAAAGGGTTAGGTAAAGCTGAATTGGTTATCGGAGAAAAATAGAAAAGATATGAAAATAAGGAATATGATATTTGCCGCTTGGTGCGCATGTTGTGTCATGTCTGTGGCAGCACAGGATTGTGAGATAAGCCTTACCATAGCTAAAGCTGCCCAGAAAGAGGAACTTCCATCCCAGGTACAAGAGATTTTAGGAAATCGTTTAGCTGCGGCAGTGGCCGGTCAGGGGAGTGTTGCCAATTCCAATTTTACACCATTCTTTATCACAGCTAAGACCAATACTTTATATAAGGAAACATTGTCCGGTCCTCCTGTCAGTACAGCGCTTACTGTTCAATTGACTTTGTATATAGGCGATGCAGTAGGGCAGAAAGTATTTTCTACTCTCACTGTGGATGCAAAAGGAGTAGGTACTAATATTAACCGGGCATATATCAATGCTTTCCGTGCAATAAATGGCAATAACGTGAAAATACAAGAATTTATACGCGAAGGGAAAGAAAAAATTATCTCTTGGTATAATAGTAATTACAGGCAAATATTGGTAAAAGCGCAAAAAAGTGCTTCTATGCATGAGTATGATGCTGCATTGTATTATGTTACCTCTATTCCTGAATGTTGTGTCGGCTATGAGGAAGCTAGTAAACTGATAGACACTTATTATACTCAATATGTGAATTATAATTGTCAATTGATTATGCAATACGCCAGATCCGAATGGGCGAAGTCACCCGATGCGGAAGGTGCTTCAAAGGCTTTTGACTGGTTGGTTTTCATTGAACCGGGAAGCAGTTGTGAAGGTGAAGCTAAAGTTTTGTATAATGAAATAAAGCAAAAGGTGACCAGTGATTGGGATTTTGAGAATCGTGAGAAATATAAGGATGAAGCGGGGCTGAAAAAGCAGAGGATAGAAGCTGCCAGAGCTATAGGTGTAGCATTTGGTAATGGGCAGCAACCGGTTACTACTAATATTACTTGGCTCCATTAATTCAAGTTCAAATGATTTTAAATAAAGAGAATATGAGAAATAAAAAAGTTATCCTAATTCTATGTCTGCTGGTGCTGGTCAGTGGCTCTGTGCAAGCTCAGAGGTTGAAGGCCGTGCAGAATGAAAAGGGGCGTTATGGCTTTATGACGGAAGACGGGACGGTAGTGATAAAATATAAATATGATGAAGCTACTCCCTTTAAAGACGGTATCGCTAAAATAGGAAAAGATGGAAAATACAGTCTGATTAATGAAGATGGTGAAATCATTACAAAACGGAAATATACATATATCGGTGAATTTTATAACGGGGTTTGCCCCGTCGCTGAAGGTGGAAATACTAAAAAAGGAGTAATGCTAACCACGGGTGGGCTCATAGGCAATAAAGCTAGTAGCAATACAGGTGAAAAATGGGGGTTGATTGATAAGACAGGTAAGGAAATCCTGAAAACCGATTATGAAGCAATGGGAGATTTGAATAAGAAACTGATATATGTCTTGAAAGGCAAGAAGTTCGGGTTCATTGATTCAGCTGGCAATATCATAGTGAAGCCTACTTATAATTTTATTGGCAGTTTCAATAACCAAGGAATCTGTTGGGTTAATATCGGTGGCAAATACGATAAAAAGAACAACATGGTGTCTAAAGGTAAATTCGGGTTAATCAATGAAAATGGGCGGGAAATAATTCCTGCCAAGTATGAAGATGTGGGCAACTTCCCTGTTTTGCGAGATAAGAAAACCGGAGCTTTGCTTGATGAGGCTGCCTTTTATACCAAGGCAGACCAGTCTGCATTTCCGGCTACCAAGCAGGAAATACAGAGCTTGCTGCTTCCCAAACCTCATGCCGCTGAGTCCCAGTTGCCTTCATCGAGGGTCGATTATTTTTATTTCATTAATAAGAAATCCCAAGGGTTGGTAGATATCCATGGAAATACTATTATTCCTTTAACTGCCAATCAGGCTATTCTTCCTCCTTCAGACAATATGCTTAGGCTTGCTAAAGTGGAAAAGAAGCAAATAGCTAAAGCTTATTATGATTTGGATGCTGAAGTGATGGTCAGAATATCTTCTTCAGAAAAGGGAAAGTTTGGAGCTTTCAGCCATAATTTAGCTCCGGTTTCATTGGATGATGAGTTGTATTTCATAGATAAAAAGGGGAACAAGGTGATTGGTGGCCTGTCAAAGGCTTTCCTGAGTAATGAAGGATACCGGGTGGTACAAAAGGGATCGGCTTTTGGCGCTATTGATTCTACAGGGGCAGTTGTTATTCCTATTGAATATACCAATTCGCTTACCAGCGTGAACAATGGACGTTTGGGAGTACAAAAAAATGCTTCTTGGTTTTATGTGGATATGAAAGGACAAATCGTATCCGATAAGTATGACCGTATAGGCAATTTTCATCAGGGGTATGCATCCGTATGCCTGAACAAATTATGGGGGGCTATTGATTTGCAGAACCGGGTTGTCGTTCCTTTAGAGTGGCAAGGTGTAGCTCCTATAGTCGATCCGAAATTGATATGGGTGAAAAAGGATAACCTGTATTATCTTTATGATGGGGTGCAAAAGTCTGTTCGTCTGAAGCAGGGATTTGCCAATGCGTCCAACTTTGATAATGAGATGGCTTATGTGATGTCTGATGGAAAGTGGGGGATTATTGATCCGGATGGCAAGGTACTGGTGCCTTGCTTGTTCGAGAAAGAAGAGGATATGGTCTTGGCCAAACAATATATGTTAGCGGAAGACAAGAAGAACTTGACCGAAGTAGAGGCTCTTCGAGTGATTGCACGTTTTGACCCGGATACAAATATGTTTAAGATAACCTCTGTCATTCCGGATAAACATTGGGATTATTAATTATTGAATGTTTGAAAAATGAAAAGATTCATTATAATACAGCTGTTGGCGGTGGTATTCGCCGCTCAAATTCAAGCCCAGGGAGACGGCGAAATAAAATATCGCCGCAGTTCTCTTTATAGCATGATGATCAATCACGAAGGAAGAGAATTTGGTGATGAAATAAAGGATGTTTTTCTCAAAATTCCTGTCCCTGATAAATATAATAACCATGATTTAAGTGTAAAAGTAATCTATACTTCTGAAAAGAAATTGGATAAAAACCATGAGGAGATAGATGAATTTATCAGAAACAATGGTATTGCCAGCCGTATGGTAGGACGCTGGTTTAACCGTGATTACATGACAGGGATCTGTGATGTGGAACTGGTGAAAGAACGAGGGCTGTATAACGCTTCCGAACTGGACAAGGCTCTGGCATCCAAGACTCAACGCGGAAACGCTCTGCTGGAAGATGCCGGTGAGGACTTGATTGGAAATACTTTTCTTATTGTGAATGACATTCGCTATATTGACCGTTCAAAAGGTTCAAGTGTGTGGGGAGGAATTGTCAAAGGACTGGGTGCGGCAGCGGCTATTTACACCGGTGAGACATCCTATATGGATTTAGGTAATTCTACGGGAGATATGGTTGCATCCTATAAGGGGTTTAAAGTAAATATTGATACTTATCTCTATCAACTGGTTTGGGATGAAGAGACTGCAACAAAATTCTATACTCAATATTATACTGATAAGGATAATAAGGAGAAGGTGAATGCTTTCAATAATAACCGTAAGATGTTCAAGTTGAAGTATGTGGGCAGCCAGCATAGTGATGGAAGTAACACTTCCTTTTTGGGTATTAACTTGGATGAGCCCCAGCAAATGGTGCGAAAGGCATGCCAACGTGCCATTGATGAAAATATAGCGAGTCTGCAAAAGAATTTTGACCAGTTCAAAGTGAATACTCCCTTAATCAGTGTTTCTCCCCTGAAAGCTTATATTGGCTTGAAAGAGGGAGTCACTGAAATGTCTAAATTTGAAGTGCTGGAAGCTGAATTGAGCAAAGAAGGCAAAATGACTTATAAGCGTGTAGGAGTGATTCAGCCTAAGGAAAATCTGATTTGGGATAATCGCTATATGGCTTCCGAGGAACAGGCTTATGGTTCGGACTTTGGTTTTACCACTTTCCGAAAAGTATCGGGTGGCGATTTTTATCCGGGAATGTTGATTCGTGAAATAAAATAAGTGTTTAAGTTAGCCGGCTTCGTCAACAGAAGTGAAAATAGGTTACTTGCCAAAAAGATTTGTTGATATGGCTGAATAGTGAAACATAAAACAAACAGGCGTTTATTCTTTGGAAATGAACGCTTGTTTGTTTATGTTTTAAATGGTTCTATACTGCCAGCTTGGAGAGGTGTGAAAAGTAGAACTGTTTTTTTGATGGCTCTTCCAATTTCATATCATATAGAGCTGGAATGTGAAGCTTAATTTACAAATTTTCAAGCTTGTCTTATTGGCATAATTTATTTATTGTATATATAGTCGTTAATTTTAGCTGCTTGGTATCTGCTTTAGTGTGTTTAGTGTAAATCTTGACAAATGATGGTTTTTTGATTGTAAAAGTTGCAATACATTTGCAAATGTAAACTTATAGAGTCAATTGTTACGAAGTATGGAAAAGACAATTATTGCAGCACTTTTAATGCTGATTTCTTTAACATTGTATGCACAGGGTTTAATGTGGACTGCGAAGGCTGGACTCAATATGAGCAGCATGTCTAACGTAGAGGAATCTAAAATGCATCCAGGTTTCTATGCAGGAATGGGAGCTGGGTATGTTATTGATGAAACTTGGTCTGTCCGTCCTTCTTTATTGTTCACTATGAAAGGAGTGAAACAAAATTACAAATTTTAATAAAAATACTGCATTATGAAGAAACTGTTTTTTATCATGGCTATGTCCGTATGTGCATTCACGGCACAAGCACAAACAACTTCCGGTATTCGTGTGGGGTTAAATATGACCAGTGCTACAGGGAAGTATAATGATCTTATGGCAGATCAAGATTATAATAATAAAAGCTATATGGGTTACAGTATCCATTATTTTATAGATGTTCCTGTGATTGGAAACTTCAGTATTCAGCCTGCTGTTGGACTTTCTATGAAAGGTATCACTTATGAGTACGATAAATTTACCACTAAAAAGTCGCATCGGCTCGATTTGGATTCTTATAAGAAATATGATGTGACGGAATCTCGCGGCACTAGTATCACTCAAAAACATAATCTGGGATATTTGGACGTTCCTATTTTATTTGCTTATGCTTTACCTTTGTCAGAATCGTTTAGGGTTCAGTTGGGAGTGGGGCCTTACTTCTCTTATGGGTTGTTTGGTAAGTTTAAATATGAGTCGGATAAATATTTGACAGTATCCCCCGACAAATATGGAGAAAATAAACATACCATAACCAAAGATGATTATCCCTCCTTTGGCAAGAATGATGATGCGGACGATCCTAAAGGTAATATTAACCGTTTTGATTGGGGAATTGCCGTACAGGGCAGCATTTATTGGAAACGCTTGTTTTTGAATGTCGCTTATCAAAAAGGTTTGAAATCGGCTAATATTACTGACGAGAAGAATGAAGGGAAAGATAAATTGGCCCTTTCCAATTTGTCGTTAGGGTTAGGCTTTATATTTTAAGTTGTGAACAGGCTGAGGAACTGTTGGAAAATAGAAGAATAGAGAGGCATCAGAAATTTGATGAAACTTGTGCACCCTTTCTTGCCGAAATGAAGAATCTGTCGGATGTAAATGGAGGTTCACTTGGAAACGTATGTGTAGAAACCCGTTTCCGGTCACAGTTCCGTATCGTTCCGAAAGTCTTTATTCTTTTCGGAAAAGACAAGGACGTTTACAAAAAAGATGAAGACGTCTGATAAAAAGAACAAGACGTTTCATTCCAAAGATCTATATCTTTCAATCTTTAGTTTAAGTCTTTCCGGCTCTACCGGTTTATCCTTCTCCTCCGAAAGGGAAGGATGCTGGATGTAACGGCAAAACTTGGTAAAGGATTTCGTGGAACTTGCTGCAAGATCCGACAGAACTTGTATCAAGATTCTAAATACTTTGGCAAGGAAAGTCGCAGTTTCGAGGCTGTACAAGCTTACCGTGTTTATTGCACAAGCCTGCTTTGTCCACCGGACAGGGCAGGCTTGTACCATGGAACAAGGTGGATAAAGTGGTGGCTGCAGGCATTTTTCTTGCATAAAATAATGTATTGCCATCACCTCTCACTCCCTATTCATAGGGAGTACAGGGAAAAGGTGACAGCAGTGGCAACAGAATTATAAAACTCTGTTGTAGGAAAGTGGGGCAATTGGAAACGACTCCTCTGTACAACACACGTTATCTTTTATTTTCTTTTTCCGGATAATGAGGTCCATAAAGCATGGTTTTCTCCTTGACCACCAATCGGCCGTCCTTCACGAACTCTTCACCGCGTTCACTTAAATGGCGAATCATTTCATTACGCATTTCCGTCAGCTGTTTCCTGTATTTTTTGTCATTGACGGCATTGTGCAATTCCTGAGGGTCTTGGGTCAAGTCGAATAACTCTTCGGTACCGGTATGGATACGCCATATATATTTTATTTTGCCGTCAGTCAGTGCACACCAATAGTTATCATCACTGTAACAGGTGGCATGCTCCAGATCCAGATACTTGCGCCAGTTTGTTTCCATGCCTTTGGCAAGCGGCAACAAGGAACGGCCGTCCATGTCAGTGGGGATGGTCACATCGGCTGCATCGAGGAAAGTGGGAAGAATATCACGCAACTCTACGGGAGCGTCTGTTTTTCCCGGTGTAACGTGGTTGGCAGAAGGCCATTTCACGATGTATGGCACATGAGTGGAGCCCTCGTATGGATAGGTCTTTCTCCAGTGATAATGGTCGCCCATCATATCGCCATGATCGGAAACGAAAACGATTAATGCGTCATTATACATATCCTTTTCTTTCAATGTTTGGATAATTCTGCCTATCTGTTCGTCAATGAAAGTGATGTTGGCATAATAATGACGTCTGGAATTGCGTGCATATTCATTGCCAAAATTACCGTATGGAGCGTCTTGTGCCGTTTCTTCAGGATTTAGTTTCTTGGCGTATTTGCCACACCAGTCTCCGATGGCAGGATCGGGTATTAGGGCATCCTTATACATGTCCAGATATCTTTGTGGTGGATCATACGGACTGTGCGGACGGGCAAAAGAAACTTTCAGAAATAACGGTTTGTTGGTCGGATCGTAGTTGCTGATAAGTTCACAGGCCATTTCTCCTGTCCAATAGGTAGGATGGAGGTTTTCGGGCAATTTATAGATACTTGCCGTATGGTCGTTCCAGCCTATGCCGGTGGCGTCAGGATTCTTTCCGGGGGCTTTTGTTTGGAACCATTGGCGGTAATCACTGGTGAAATTCTCGTCCTCCACGCGTCCGCTTTCATCTAGCAGAGTGCCTTCGAAACCATGTTTTATCCGTTGGGGATGCCAGTGCATTTTCCCGATTCCAAAAGTATAATAACCAGCGTCTTTTAGCATCTGTGGCATTTCGTATTTATATTCGGGAGATACTTTTCCATATCCCAACAAGCCATGATGCCAAGGAGAAAGTCCGGTCAGCAGACCTGCACGTGCCGGAGTGCTGCTTGGACAAGAAGAATAACCATTCATAAATAATGTTCCCTCGGCAGCTAGTGCGTCCAGGTTAGGGGAGATAACCGCATCGTTCCCCATACAGCCTATGGCATCAGCTCGCTGTTGGTCGGTCATTATCAGTATGATATGAGGATGTTTTTGTGCGTATGCAAAAGAGGAGCACACTCCGGCTGTGACAGCCAATGTGTATTTCAGGTTGATTAGAATATTCATGTTTATAGGTTTTTCATAATGTTATGTGCAAAGGTAGGAAATTTTTGGTAACCTTAAGCCATAAATGGTGATGGTTACAGTAGAAATACTTGAAATTGAAGTCTTGTTTTGTACATACGTATGGGTGACCTCATATATACTAATGGTAGAAAAGGCTATAAAAAAAGGCTTGTTCCATACAGAACAAGCCTTTTTTTATATGCATGTATCAGAGATTATTCACCCCAATTCATTGCTTCCATACGTTTGTAAGAAGCATAACGTTTCTTGGCCATTTCTTCGCAAGCAGCAAATAGATCTGCTGCTTCAGCAGGATACTGTTTCATTACAGAAGCAAAACGAACTTCGTTCTTCAAGAAATCCTGGAAACCTTCCCATTTCGGTTCTTTAGAGTCAAGCATGAATGGATTCTTGCCTTCTTCTTCCAAAGCGGGGTTGAAACGCCACAAGTGCCAGTAACCGCATTCTACAGCCTTAGCCTCTTCAGCCTGGCTCTTACCCATACCTGCCTTCAAACCGTGGTTGATACACGGAGCGTAAGCGATAACCAATGACGGACCGGGGTAAGCTTCTGCTTCACGAATAGCTTTCAAAGTCTGAGCTTGGTCAGCACCCATAGCAATCTGGGCAACATATACATAACCGTAAGTAGTAGCGATCATACCAAGGTCTTTCTTACGTACACGCTTACCTGAAGCGGCAAACTTAGCGATAGCACCCAGCGGAGTAGCCTTAGATGACTGACCACCGGTATTAGAGTAAACTTCAGTATCCAATACCAAAATATTTACATCTTCACCGGAAGCAATCACGTGGTCCAAACCACCGTAACCGATATCGTAAGAAGCACCGTCACCACCGATAATCCATTGGCTCTTCTTAACCAAATAGTTCTTGAATTCTGCAATGGTAGCGCAGTTCTTACATTTATCTTTAGCAGCTTCCACCATTGGAATGATCTTTTCGGCAGCAGCTTTGCTCTTGTCTGCATCGTCCTTACCGTCAATCCATTCCTGGAATGCTTCTTTGTATTCTGCCGGACAAGTATCACTGGCGATAGCATCCTTCATAGCAGCTTCGATACGTGCACGAAGTTTCTTGTCAGCCAAAGTCATACCTAAACCGAATTCGCAGAAATCTTCGAACAATGAGTTAGCCCAAGCAGGACCTTGACCCTTTTCGTTCTTAGTATAAGGAGTTGAAGGAACAGAACCGGAGTAGATAGAAGAACATCCGGTAGCGTTAGCAACCATTTCACGGTCACCGAATAACTGGGAAATCAGTTTCACATACGGAGTTTCACCACAACCTGAACAAGCTCCAGAGAATTCAAACAACGGAGTAGCGAACTGAGAGTTCTTCACATTGGCTTTGATATCTACCAAATGTTGTTTGCTCTTCACGTTCTTAGCGCAGTATTCCCAATTGGCTGCTTGAGACAACTGGCTTTCCAAATGTTTCATTGTAAGAGCCTTGCCTCCCTTCTTCGGATTGCCCGGACAAACATCGGCACAGTTACCACAACCCAGACAGTCAAGCACGTCAACCTGGATACGGAATGTCATTCCGTCAAATTGTTTACCTACAGCTTTCAATGTCTCGAAGTCTGCACCCTTCTGTTCTTCAGCGTCAAGAACGAACGGACGGATGGAAGCATGAGGACAAACATATGCACACTTGTTACACTGGATACAGTTTTCAGCATTCCATTCAGGTACGAATGCAGCTACACCACGTTTTTCGTATTGAGCAGTACCTTGTTCCCAAGTACCGTCTTCGATGCCTTTGAATGCAGATACCGGCAACAAGTCACCATCCTGAGCGTTGATAGGACGAACTACTTCGTTGATGAATGCAGGGTCATTGTTAGCAGCAGGAGCTTCAACTTCCAGATTAGCCCAAGCCGGATCAACAGCCAATTGTTTGTATTCACCACCACGGTCTACGGCAGCATAGTTCTTGTTCACCACGTCTTCACCCTTCTTGCCATAAGACTTAACGATGAATTTCTTCATCTGTTCTACAGCCAAGTCAACAGGAATAACGCCTGTGATACGGAAGAATGCTGATTGCAGGATGGTATTGGTACGGTTGCCCAAACCGATTTCCTGAGCAATCTGAGTTGCATTGATGTAGTAAACAGTGATATTGTTCTGAGCGAAGTATTTCTTCACTTTGTTAGGCAGGTTCTTTGCCAGTTCTTCACCTTCCCAGATAGTGTTCAGCAAGAAAGAACCGTTCTTACGCAAACCACGGGTTACATCGTACATGTGCAGATAAGCCTGTACGTGGCAAGCTACGAAGTTCGGAGTATTTACCAAGTAAGTAGAACGGATAGGAGTATCACCGAAACGGAGGTGAGAGCAAGTGAAACCACCTGATTTCTTAGAGTCGTATGAGAAATAAGCCTGGCAGTGCTTGTCGGTGTTGTCACCAATAATCTTCACAGAGTTCTTGTTGGCACCTACAGTACCGTCAGCACCTAATCCGTAGAATTTAGCTTCGAACATGCCTTCACCGCCCAATGCGATTTCTTCTTCCTGGGGAAGAGAAGTGAAAGTTACATCGTCTACGATACCCACAGTGAAGTGGTTTTTCGGCATTGGCAGAGCCAAATTCTTGAATACAGCGATGATTTGAGCCGGAGTAGTGTCTTTAGAACCTAAACCGTAACGTCCACCTACGATAACCGGGGCGTTTTCTGTTCCATAGAAGCAGTCTTTAACATCCAGATACAAAGGTTCACCGTTTGCTCCCGGTTCTTTAGTACGGTCAAGAACAGCGATAGTCTTGGCAGTCTTAGGTACAGCAGCCAAGAAATGTTTAGCAGAGAACGGACGGTATAAGTGTACAGAAACCAAACCTACTTTTTCACCTTTGCTCATCAAGTAGTCGATAGCTTCGCGGGCAGCTTCTGTAACAGAACCCATTGCGATAATTACGCGTTCAGCGTCTTCAGCACCATAGTAATCGAACAAACCATGAGGACGGCCTGTGATTTTGCTGATTTCGTTCATGTATTCTTCTACGATAGCCGGAACAGCTTCATAGAAGTTATTGCAAGATTCTCTGTGCTGGAAGAAGTGATCGGGGTTTTCAGCCATACCGCGTGCAACAGGGTTGTTAGGATTCAACGCGCGTTGACGGAATTCTGCCAAAGCCTGTTGATCAATCAGACCTGCCAGATCTTCATTCTCCAGCATTTCAATTTTTTGGATTTCGTGAGAAGTACGGAAACCATCGAAGAAGTTGACGAATGGCACGCGAGATTTGATAGTAGCAAGATGGGCTACAGCAGCCATATCCATAACTTCTTGTACAGAACCTTCGCACAACATGGCGAAACCTGTTTGGCGGCAAGACATGACGTCCTGATGGTCACCAAAGATACACAATGCGTGTGAAGCCAATGTACGAGCCGATACGTGGAATACGCAAGGCAGGAATTCACCGGCAATTTTGTACATGTTAGGGATCATCAGCAACAGACCCTGAGATGCAGTGTAAGTGGTAGTCAACGCACCTGCCTGAAGAGAACCATGAACAGCACCTGCTGCACCGCCTTCTGACTGCATTTCTTGTACCAAAACTGTTTCGCCGAAGATGTTTTTACGACCTGCGGCAGCCCATTCGTCTACGTATTCAGCCATCGTAGAAGAGGGGGTGATGGGGTAGATGGCAGCTACTTCGGAGAACATATACGAGATATGTGCAGCAGCCTGGTTACCATCACAAGTAATGAATTTCTTCTGTTTAGTCATAACTAAATTGAATT